>Ga0116226_10004819_pt1 | contig 11977 bp, 4 predicted proteins | sample S1TSphfallax_FD_89692 | JGI IMG/M metagenome (GOLD analysis project Ga0116226, IMG submission 89692) | Host-associated microbial communities from peat moss isolated from Minnesota, USA - S1T2_Fa - Sphagnum fallax MG | ecosystem: Host-associated > Plants > Peat moss > Unclassified | place: USA... | reverse complement strand
GGAAAATGACCCCCTTTTATGGTACTTAAAGGTGCATTCACACCTGGTGTTAAGGACTCTAGTATTAAGTCCCCTAACACCAAGCTAGTCATTTAGGACCTAAACCTATTTACCATGAAGAATTTATGTTTAAGTTAACATTCACTTAATATTAAACAATCACCCATTTAACATTGGGTGCCACCTATGATGCCACCTAGATTTTCAGTTAACACTGACTTAACATTAGGTGTGAATGCAGCTTTAAATGGATTTCAATGTCCTACTCACACCCTGTTTTAGGCGTTTGGTAGGTAGGACAAGTAGCCATTTGCTGGTTCCACTTTTGGTGCAATGAATGGATGGTTGAAAACATGGTCGAATAATTAATTCATTTTGAGGAATCCATTTCAACAAGTGATATATTTTTAAATATTTCATCAAATTCTTTATTTTCCTTTAGAATTTTTTAATTTTAATTTTTTTGAAAATGTGAACATATCTTTAAAACAATATAATTAGGCCGGCTAGGGTAGACTGGCTGGTGACCGAACATTTAAACGCTCAGGGCAAGCCAAATCCAAGGGGAAGGCTCTGTTATTTCTATTGTCAAAACAAATCTTGAACCCCTCCTCTTGGTGCATCTAACACACTAACAATCATCAAAAACGGATTAGAAATGAGAAAGATGGCCCCCAAAGTAAAGAGAGTCACGAACTCAAAAAAACAAACCACCCAACATTACAAAGCCAGTTCTCAAACATCCCAAAAATTCCTTGTATGTTGCTTTGTTGCTATTAGAGTTCAAATATGATTTGTATGACTTTAGGTGGCATTCCTATAGCACTTTAAATTGTTTAAAATGAATAAGAAAGTTATGAGGTTTGAAAGTAGGAGGGTTCCAAAGAGAAGAAAAAAAATACATTTTGTAAGTTGGAAAGGTTTTTTTTTTCCTTGTTATTTTTTCATTACTCACTTTCATTTGCACTTCAAAAATGATTTCTCAAGTTTGAGGTAGCACTCCCATAACATTTTAAATTACTCAAAATGAAGCATATATGATGAAGATATAAATAAGTGTTTGGTTGTAAGTAATCAATCAATGATGGGCTGGTCTACCGTAACTCCATTGTAACAAGGGGTTCTTTAAATAACCACCCTTAGTTCTTGGCTTAGGGCAGTTATTTTGGGAACTCCTACTCCCCCAACATATAATGATCATCGTGTTTTGATGGTAAGTGTTTACCAAGTGTTTACAATTGTAATTTTTTAAGTCAATGGGCATCTTGCCCTAGGTAAAAAAATATGTGCACGTGAATAAAATTATTGAAATTGTTAATAAACATATTTTTCAAATAACAATAAATATTGTAAATAATAATGATATTTTTCATTTTATTTTGCAATGTATCAAAATCACAATGTATTGATGCATCATGTCATCATACATTATGTTGTGTTATCAGCATGAATCCCACGATACATATGTATTTTGTAAATAAGGATGAAAAGTTTTTTAAAATTACATGAACAAAAGATTGTCATTTTTTTAGGTTTATGGTTATTGTAAAATAGCCACTAATGTATCAAAAAATATCAATACATTATTCATGGGTGAGTGATATATTGGTATTTTTCAGATTAACACCTATTATAAGTTTCCTACCACTTTTGTAAGGCTCCAATTGTTAATTACACTACTCATGGGTGAGTAATATATTGATATTTTTCAAATTCACCTAAGGATTTTTTCAATTGAAAGTTGTCATGCATGTCTAAACATAGGAAGGACTGTAGTTTTTTTTCAAAATACATGGACAAAAAGTTGTCACATTTCTATGTCTATGATTATTGTAATATAATTATTAATGTATAAAAAAAATCAATACATTTTTCACACATTGTGTGACCAATACACTTCATGTATGACTATTTTTTCACACATGACAAATTAATGGTTGCATATAAAAAATTGAAACCTAGTCTACATTTTCTTCCACTTTTCAATTATAACCAATTAATATTTTCCATGTGTTTTTTTATATACTAAATGTTAAGGCCACCCAATGACCTACTAGATTTGGGTCTAAAAATATGTGAGCATAGAAAATAAAATTTACTTCTCCAACTTAAGTAAGAAAATAACTTAATTATTTTATTAACAAATTATTAGGAAGGAACCAAAAAGTTCAACAATAGTAACAAAGTTGAAACAAATACAACTTCAAAAACTTACAAAGTACTTTCAACAATAAATGGAAAGGACAACTTCAAGAATACCCAAAAATAAAAGGAAAACTTCTTAAAATCCAAATGAAACACCTTTAATTCTCAATAAATGATTTTGTTAAGTGCCTTGAATAAATCCACAACAAACAATGGAACTACTAGTTAACATGATCCCAAAACAACTTAATAAAAGACATGCAAATCTTGCAAAAATAATCTGGTAAGACAAAATCTAATAGGCATTCAAAATCCAATAATGAGTTTCTAGTATACAATTTGGTAAAGTAAATGTGGCAATTTTTCTACCTTCAACATCATCCTTGTTTCTAATTGGGATTATGTCCTCATAATTACATTCATGTTTACAAGTATTTTACTACCAAAACTATTTTTCCATGGCAATAACCTCTACCAAATAGCTAATCCAATAACCTTTGCTACATAGGAAGTGTTAATAGATATACACTACAAGAAATCTTGTATTATGTAACCATCCAATTTACAATTACATGCAACTATTGTCATTTGTGACTATGTTTTACAATTTTTATAATTAGTAACCATCTTTTTAATTTTCTTACTATCTTTGCAACTATGCTACAACTACTAAATTGCACATCTTTCCATATTGACTAACTTCTTTGGTTTTTCATCCAAGAATGGGCCCTTATGTTCATTTAATCGCAAATTTTTGGTTTTTTTTTGTGGTGTGCCTATACATTTTATGTACACCGAAATGTTTTGCACTACATTAAAAGTATACTTAAGATGTAGTCAAGGTACATGAAGTATATATTAAACCCTATTTAACATATTTAAATATATTTAACCTATATTCAATGCATATTGAACACATATTACATCATATTATGAACATATTAAAATAAACAATTTCATCTTGATTTTATATTACGGTTTGATTACACATATACCATGTTTATTTTAATGTATAATTAAAGTATAATGCGAAGGTCATATTAAGATGACATAATCTTAATGTCAAACCAATATTCATTATTCATAAAATAGTAATATCAACAAATTGATTAAATAATGTAAAATATGGAATAATCATTCACTAAATAAAACCAATTTTTACCAATTAATGATGTATATTTACAATTTTTTATTGATTAATCAATTTATAACTATTCACAACTGATATTAATAATTGATTATAATGAAATATATAAATTATTTATTTATTTATTTTACTTATTATTTATTTAATTATTTAATACTGAATAGTCAATTAATAATTTTTAAAATACTAATTAATACTTAATCTGTATATAACCAATTAAATATTCTCAAATATGATATTCAATATTTTCTGATTTATTCGTAAATTTTTAATTTCAAAATATTAACCAAGATACAAACTAGAAATAAATAATGAATAAGCTAATTATCAATTAATTAATTTTCATTTAACTACCTGGTCATTAATATTTACTAATCAAGAGTTATGGTAAATAACAAATGAATTTTAATTTACTAATAGTTATGTAGTTTATAACAATATTAATTAAAATTTCACAAATTCAATTATCTAGCTATTAATATTGATTAATTAAACTGATTTCCTATTTAGTTCATAAGTTCAGAATTAATATTCAATTAATTATCTGATATTCATATTTACTAATCAAGAATTATGGTAAATTGATAATAAGTATTAGTTAATTAATAGTTGTGTAGCTTATAAAGATATCAAATAAATTTCACAAATTCAATTATCTAGTTATTATTAATGATTAATTAAAACTGATTATCTCTTTAAATGATATTTATCAACTAATAAACTAATAAGTTCATAATTTTAATAGTTAATATCTAATATAATTTTATAATAATTAATTATATAATATATTCAATCACTAAGTTATTTATTTATTTAGTTGATAAAAAAAATTCAATGGTTAAGCTTTAAGTTACTATTTGATTAAATTTTGAATGATAATAATAACCAATTAATTAATTTGATAAAATAATTACATATTGTTGATGAATCATGAATTGATTGATTAGTTAGTTAAAAGAATGAAATAAAAGTGAATGTTAGTTCTAAAATTAAATAATTAAAAAATGATAAGTAACTAGAGGTAGGTTAGTGGGTAGATAAGTAGGTAATTACTTAGCAATGGCTAATTAATAATTAATAATTAATTAGGTGATTAGTTTTTATTTACTTATTTAATTATATAGTTACATAATTTACAAATTTAAAAAACTAGCCACAAAACATTTGGGTTAAATTTTTTAGTCACAACTCAATTTGCAATTAAGGTGCAAGTAAAAAATTTAACCCATATGTTTTGTCCTCCTTTTTCATCTTGGAAACTATATAACAAAGTGGTTTCTCCTATGATTTCACATTAATGGACATGTGCCATTGGGGATGAATTGAAAAAAGCTTAACCCTAAAAACAAAACATAAACTGAAATAATATCAATTACATGCCTTTTCTAAACCCACTTACCTTCCTACCTACCTACATTAGGTAGGTAAGTAAGAATCTATTTTTTTGAATATTTTTGAAATCTACATAAGTTTTAATTTTGTGAATAGGTAAATAGGTATGTAGCCTACGCATGTAGGTATGTCCTAACTACTTAATTTTACCTACCTATTTACCTACATAGGCCTATGTACTTACCTACCTACTTACTCAAATAAGTATTCATTTGTTTTTTCCCAAAATAATTAATATGCCATGTGGCAGGTTTCGACTACACAACATGTCACAATTTAAGACCATTTAAAATGAATGTTCATAATGGATAGCCAAGATCAACGTTTGAATTTTTTTTTTAAATCACCCAAAAATCCTCATAATGCCACATGGTGGACTTTGGTATTGTCAAATGGCACCATCACAGTCATTAGAATTTGATGGCATGGATTTTTTCAACATTTAAATACATTGTTTTAAAATTGCCTAAATTTAAGACATGGCAAATAATGTGTGGTTCATAATTGCAAAAACAAGATTTAGTTCTAAATGTTATACGTATGGTCAAAGGATGAACATGTATATGTTGACTATATACATCATCCATGGTTCATTTGGTGACATCATGCTAAATCATGATTTGTAATTAGATGTTGGGTATGATTTCAATTATTCAACTAAGACAATTTTATTCGTAAATGTTGGTTGCAATTATTTTATAGTCACAAATTGAATTCGGAAATTGACATTTTTCTTCTAATGATAATAGCATTAGATGTGTTTACTTCTTCTACCCTAACTAATTTTTCTGCTATTACATCCATGTCAATAATAACAACGCCAACTTCATTAAGGACATCCATAAGGGAAACAATTGCAACATTACTTTTATTAGAAATGGCTATAGTTTTTGCAACACTAGGAATGATGATAAGTTTTAAAGTTTTGGAGTTTGCTACATGATTATTAACACTAGGAACATCAATAACATGGGGAAAAGCTACATCACCGAAATTGTTTGTAGCATTGGATATGCCTTCCAACTTATATGTTCAAATGCTTCTGCAACATCGAAATCCACCCCATATTATTTCCCTCATTCTACTCCTCATTTTGATGAATGTTAGATGTAGACACAAATCTAATTAATGTTAACACCAAGCTATAATCAAGGGGGGGGCATCACCAAATGAAGCATAACTTTTCGAAAGGCTTCCAACCTTTTCGAGTAAAATTCCTTGTTTTCCAATATATGTCTTTTTGAATCTAATTCTTTATTAAAAAAACATGGTTTTGGTTCTTGTTTTGAATAGGGTAAGTTGGCTAACCACCATACACTTAGTGGGTTTCCAAGTTAACAATGGTTAGTAATGGCTCAAATCATCCAAGTGTTTAAATAGAACTTGTAGTCGCACTAAATGACATTTAAATTGTCAATTTTCATGCATGGAATAATTAGTTATCCACCCTCAAAATAAGGGGGGTTCACTTTTTTAAAACCCTTATGTTCACTTGCCCATTGTCACACATTTTGAAGTCTAAGATTGGACATGAAAAGAACATCTTGAAATCTTTTGCTACTTAGGATTGGATTTTTTTAAATGCAAAATTGTGAACAAACCAATTGTTGTTTGAACAATACATACATTGCATACCAAACATGCCAACTTGAAATTTCGTTCATAAAATATCAATGGCTAGAATATATTTGTTCAAATGGGATACCCTATATATGGTGGTGGATATTTTAATGGTCCACTTAAACTTAAAATGTGAATGATTAGGTGCACCATTGACGCCACCAACCACTATGGCTAAATGTCTTCATCATAATTTTCTTCATGTTATCAGTCTTTTTCCTAAGTAATAAAAATTGCTCTCAAGTTGGGTTTCCCATGTTTATCACATTCTTCTTCATGTTCATGGTCCTTTTTTCCAAATAACTTTTAGCCTAGGTAATTGTTGACGTTGTTTTCTTCATGTTGTTGATTTTTTATGTTCTAACTTTCACTACTACAAAATGTGGGTGCAATTCACTATTCCTTTTTCACTAGACTAGTGAATTCACTACTTCACAATTAAGTTTCATTCATTACAACTAGTGAATTCACTCAAGATCCAATGAAATCAATTAGCATGCAGGGACACCTTTGTTGTAGTGTTTTTTGTGTGTATTTAAGTCTCTTTTAATTATCACCAAATGTAGTGCTCAAGTTCATCATGATCCAAAAATGATCAAGTAGCAATACCATTTTCTCCCCCCCTTCTTTATGTTCATGGTCATCATGATCCTCTTGTTCTTTGTCTCCCCCCCCCCCTTGCTCATCATTGTCACATTTTTTTTCATGTGTTCCTGGTTCATATCCTCAATAATAAGCATAAGCTCCACTTCTTCCCCCCTTTTTTTCTAGTAATGTTCATTGTGCTCCTCTTGTTTTTGGTTTTCGGGCCCCTTTTGCTCATCATCGTTGCATTCTTCTTCATGTGTTCCTAGTTCATATGCTCAATAATAAGCAGAAGTTCCACTTATTCCCCCCTTTTTTTTTATTCATGTTCATCGTGCTCCTCTTGTTTTTGGATTTCGGGCCCCTTTTGCTCATCATCGTTGCATTCTTCTTCATGTGTTCATGGCCCATTTCCTCAACAACAAACAACAATTATGTTTCCCCCCTCTTTCCTCTTATTCATGGTCATCATGATCTTTTTTGTGTTCACAAGGCCTTAGAGTAGCTTTGAAAGAAAAAAAAGAATGTGATGTTCTTGGTTTGCTCCAACCCTACCCCCTTACAAGTCATTTGATCATTTAGTGCAAGGTTGTTGCAACCTTCTTGTAACATGACTTTGAGCTTTATCCAAGCCTTACATCTTTCTTTTACAATTTTTTGAACTGGCATTAACCCCCCCATCCCTACTAGTCCAAGTTGTGTGATCCCTCGTATCGCTATGGGTTTGAACTTTGTTACTATATGTCTCATGCTTACTTGTAAGCTATTATGTAATTGTTATTCTCCTTCCTGCATTGTGGTTGTAAACCATGGTTTTATAAATTTAGCCTTTGCATTTTTTTCTCTTGACATTTGTTCTATTCGATTAGTTATAGTCCCCTTGTTAACAATCTTTCTATTATGCTTTTCTTCTTTCTTTATGCATTTTTATTCCCTAATTTCATTTGTAATTTCCTTTTCAATTACTTTCTTTTGTAAAATGTTTAAATATTCATCCAAGGTGACCACATGAAATTGGTTACAATCAACTAATAGCTTCATCCCCTTGGTTTTCCTTGTAGGGAGGTGGGGCAATGAAAACAAGTTATGCATCCTCAAACTTCCTAGGTTTTTGTTGTTGGAATGTGCTACTTTTCTTGTTGTTTACAAGTTGTGCTAAACTTTAGGTTGATGGTTTCATCCTCCAACTCTCCCTCACCTTGTGCAATAAGGTTCCTTGGCAGGTCAACATAAAAACAATGTTTTAGTTATTATCAGTATTGAATATGAAACTCAAACTTTGTAGCCTTAATAACTATTGTTATGTCAAAAAAATTGTTACAACAATATCATCTTTTTCTTGTGTTGTATATTCATTTGTGTCATTTGAATTGTTTTACTTTCAATCAATTGCATTGTATGGTTCTACAATTTATATTTCACTAAGTTAGTCTTTGCATTCATAACTTTAGGGTTAAAAGGCCAAATTCTAGTAACCCTAAACCTTCATACAATATTATTTATAGTTAATGTTTGATCTAGTGCTAGGTGAAAACACATTATGGTGGTCAAAGATTATTGTCACAAATAATACATTTTGAGCAAGAAAATGTATTTTATGTGCTTTATAAAATGTTATATGCAATGAAAGAAAATCTACCCCCAAGATAGTATAAAATGTTCCCCCAAAAAAATACATTTTCTTGCTCAAAATGTACCACCTAGTGTGCTTTCACCCTACCTTGTCCACCCAACTTGCTAGCGTGATCTTGTTGGGTTCTAGATAATTGTTCTTTGCCATTGCCCCAACCCTTCTTTTTTTTAACATCATTTTGAATGGCTCGAAACATGATACATCCAATGGTTGTAAAATGTGAAAGGTGTGGTTAAATATTGTAAACATATTTAGGCCAAATTCTTGTGCATGTTTTATAGCTTCCAATGAGACATGAAAACCATGCCCATCTACGATTAAAAGATGATGATGATTAAATTGTGATTCCTCATTGGTACTAACCTCTTGTCAAAAAAAAAATCTTTAAATAAGGTTGAAATCATCTAAGCTTTCTTTTGCATTACCATACATTTGTTTGGTTTGTAATTTTGGATGTAATTGTCATGTAATTTTTTCCCCTCGAATATGTAAAATGCTTGTATAAACCCCCCACTTGCATTCACAACATAATTGATAATGAATCATTTTTTGGATTTTGGAATCATGATGTTTGTTTGTTGGGATTCATGCTTGGTTAACAACCTAATTCCATTTTGCCTCCTTGCTTGAACTCCATTTTCATTAGAGTTATAGATGTGCTATGTGTAAAATTGTGTTTAGTGTATAACATTTGCAGATTGGTGTAAAATTTTTGGTAGACACTACTGGTCAAGCCTTGGGCTTTCTAGACCTCTGACCCTTCTACTTGCCTAATGTTGAATTCAAGGTGGTGATGTTTGAACCAATGCCACTAGCTAGCATTAGGTACTCCATTGCATAATGGAGTTTGTTTAATTTGGGTGAGTTCAACCACTTTTATCCTTAGTTGTTGCAAGGTGATAAACAACCCTAATCCTTGCATTGCGATTACCACCCTAACAATGGCAACATCTTCTTCATCTATTAACACCCTCCAAATATGATCCTTTCATTCCTTGCTTTATCATTCAGATGATATGTAAGAGAAGACAATGGTATACCCCAATTCCTACTTGCCTTTTTCATTGTGCTTGTTCCCCTTTTCACTTCCTCCATTGTTTCCTTTAACGCTTGATCCATCCATTTTCCTTTCACAAAAGTTCTCTTAGCCCTTACTTGTTTCATGTGTGTTTGTTACTATAGGTTCGATGTTTTCCTTGTTTGTAATTGATTGTTTGGGCACACTAAATCTATGCATCTTAGGCACATTGGGATTCATGGTTACTTGTTGCCTCTTGGCCCAAGCTTCCAGCAACTAGGTGGTGTTTGATTTGGCCCTACAAGAGGTACAACTTTAACCTTGCACCTCCTTTAATTAGACCATGATACCAAAAAGTATGTTATATCAAGGTAGAATTAAATAGCACAAGACTTTGGTACATGGTTAGATATGACTAAATTGTAAAACTCAACGAAGTTGAGTTAAACTACGCCAACATCATTTGTTGTTGTGCAGGTTATTGAAATGTATCTCATATTCCATTGGGCTACAATCATTTGAAATTTACCTCTCTTTGAACTTAATACCCCATGGCTTGGTCTTGTTGATTTTTGTATCCAACAATACTCTAAAAGCTTCCTACACTTGAAATTCTGAAGTCTATTGATGTAATCGACCCCTCTCTTCTCTCCCCCCAGACCTTCCTGAATCTTTAGCTTGCTATTTTGGCACACAACTATTTTGGACTGCAGCTCCTCTACCTTGCCCTCAAGCTCACTAACAGAATACTCCAATTCGTCTGTAGACTCTATCTTGACCCTAACAGGTAGATGAACTAGAGCATTCTACTAGATGGCAGGCCTGTGTTGGGCCAGCTTACCCTATAGAAACCAGACCCGGCCACTGTTGGATTCTTCTTAACTGGAACTAGCAGTTTGGTGGGTGGCCCCTCCTCCCCTAACATTGGCGCAAACTCCAAACCCAATTTCACACTCTTTGAAAGTTGTACTTCGTCCAAAGTACAATCAACGGCGTAACCACCCGACCAGCAGTTCACAGTAGTAGGAAACGTGCCTTTGTGATTAGCCTAGCTCATGAGAGTAGAATGCATGAGATGTTTGTTTAGTTGAGGCTGTGGAGGAGGAAAGCTGTGGTTGAAAGCCATAAATTTGCCTGCCTGCCCTCTGCCAATTAGCTTGACTGGGGGTGCCAACGGCTTGTCAGGTCGGGTCTGCTGTTGTGGTTCAAATGTTTTTTTTAATCCACAAATATAAGGCTTTCATTTTTGTCCTCACTTCTTCACCTTTGCAGCTAGCTTCCAATGAGGCATTCTAAAGAAAACCTCTTATTTGATGCTGATACTTAATACTTCTTTTTTTAATGTGACCCCACCACTTTATCAGTTGTCTTCAATCAAGTGATTGATTGTGTTTATATTTGCTTCAACAATACTTTTTGTGGATGGATTTCAATCCTTGTTTATATAAGGGTTTTTCTTCCATTGCTAGTACTTGAGGTGCAGTTTAAGTGTAAGGTAACTCCCCAGGAGTGGGGAGTTCCCAAAATAACCGCTCCCCAGGCCAAAGTCTTCGAGTGTGGTTCTTTCAGGGATTCCTCCTCGCTCCTTGGGAGTTGCTTGAGGAAAAGAGTGACAAATGAGAACCCCCATGAGCAACCCCCATGAAATTGTGAAATGCTTGATGAGATCATGAATTGTTTGACAATTTACGAAAATGCCTCCGCCTATTTACAAAACCTCACCTCCACAGAGGGAAATTATGCATCATTATAACACCCACTCCTGCTAGCGTTCAAAAAACCAGGCCAACGCTTTATGAACACTGAGTGCAAAAGCCAGTGGACAAATGAAGGTTTGTGATTTCCCAAGCAACATCCTCCATGCCACTCGCTACTGCTGCCTGTGGTGTGGTATGGCCCGGTCAGCATGCAGCTCAAACTACTGTTGCTCGTGGACCACATCATCATCCAACTTGGTACCCGCATTGTTTACTCTAATAGCTGGAGGTTTTTGGGGGAAACCTATGTGGGGTACTTTTTGGGTGCAGGATGCTCATTTAATTTCTGTATTAATTTTTTTAAAAATTTATTCAGGTGCACTGCGTTTTCAAGAGTTTTTTGTGGACGTTTGCTTCTATTTTTATTTGTGCAGAGCTGATCAATATATCAATAATTAAGTTTTTCGTAAACTGGTGGAATGCATTGCATCAACCTTCAAGCATTAGCCAATTTGCCTTGAACCCATCAAGTACATATAATGGTCAGTCCCTGGACAGCCTCTTTTCCTGAGAAGAAAGCACACTGCTACTCCGCTCAGCTTTTTCTTTACTGGCGGGATTTTGCCAAAAAGTGAAATAAAAAATTCAAAAATTGAGTGATTTCAATCCCCGACAGTGAGATTTTTTTCACCAGATTTCTATATTGATTTTCCTTGTGTAGAAAAAATATATATAAAAGG
>Ga0116226_10004818_pt1 | contig 11978 bp, 7 predicted proteins | sample S1TSphfallax_FD_89692 | JGI IMG/M metagenome (GOLD analysis project Ga0116226, IMG submission 89692) | Host-associated microbial communities from peat moss isolated from Minnesota, USA - S1T2_Fa - Sphagnum fallax MG | ecosystem: Host-associated > Plants > Peat moss > Unclassified | place: USA... | reverse complement strand
GGCCCGCAAATTGCCGGCGATGAACTCGTTGCCCTCGAACAGCCACAGCACACTGCCGGCGACATCCCGCAGCAGCCCCATCCACACGGCAAAAATCTCCGGCGAAATCTTGAACGGATTGTTGAAGCAGCAAAACACAACTCCCTCCGCCGGCAGCCCCTGCGCCGCACGATCCGCCTTCGTCGGGGCCACCGGGCGGCCGCGGTCGTTGGGATAATAGCTGGCCGGCATCAGCACCGGCGTCTCCGTCCAGTTGGCGTATTCCGCCTCCGGCAATACCGTTTCGTCGGCGATGATGTAATCGATCCAGTCGCCGCCCTGGGTGCCGACATAGCCGAGGAAACTCACCTGCACCGGCGCTGCCCGCAATGCGACGATTTCGCTGCGGGTGCGTTCCGTGTAGCCCTTGAGATCGACCAGGATGTCGATGCCGTCGGCGGCGATGCGGGCGGCCGCGTTCGCCGGACCTTCCTTCTCGATAATGCGGAAATGCTCGAACACGGTTTTCATCTTCGCCCGCGTCGCAGAGCCGTCCTCGGCCGAATAATCGTAGGCGAATATTTCGAACTGCGAGCGGTCATGCGCCGCCAGCACGCCGGCCATCAGCAGGCTGGTCGCATGCTGGTTGAAATCGCCGGAGAGATAGCCCACCCGCAACCGTTGCCCCACCGGCCCCACCTGGCGCGCCGCCGGCCGCAGCCGTTGCTCGCTCACCCGGCGCAGCACGCCGGCAAAACGGTCGGCCATCTGGCGGTGCAACACCGGATCGTCCACGCCGCCGAGTAGCGCATAGGTTTCCAAAATGCATGGCTCGGGCCGGGACATGCGCGACGCCAGCTTGCCCAATACCGCGTCGCGCTGCGCCCAGTCGCACATGTGCATCATACCGAGCGCCACTTGCGACAACTCGCGGGTCACTTCCGCGCCCGCCGCTTCCAGCCGTTCGTACAGCGCCAGCGCCTGGCCGAATTTGCGCTCCATGCCATACAGGTAGGCAAGCTCGGCCATCGCGGCCGCATGATCCGGCGCCCGGTTGAGCAGCGCGGTGTAGGCGGTTTCAGCCTCCGCGAGTTGGCCTGCATCGCGCACCGCACGCGCATAGCCGAGGCGGGCCGGCAGGTGCCGCGGCTCGGCCTTCACCAGGCCGCGGAAGATGGACGCGGCGCGGACGAAGCGGCGGTTTGCCGCCTCCCACCGCGCCGTTTCGAAATCCAGCGCGCTGCCTTTTCCCGCGGCGGCGGCCTCGCGCAGGAACTGGGTCGCCTGATCCGCGCGCCCCAAATCCAGCAGCAGGCTGGCCGTATCGAGCGCCGCCGCGCCGCCCGCGCCCGCCTGCGAAGCGGCGCGCAGCATGTTCATGGCGCCGTCCATGTCGCCCACGCGTCGGCGCAGCCGGCTCCACGCCATCAGCAGGCCGGCATTGGCCGCCGCCGGATTATGCAGCGCGCGGAAAATCGCCTCCGCCGCGTTGAAATCCCCGCGCGCGACGGCGGCCTGTGCCTCGTCCAATGAGGGCTTCGGCAATGTGGCAATATCTGTCATTTGAGTCCCACTTCGCTCGCGGTCTCCTAGGCGACCACCCAAGCGCCGACAATAAGCAAAAGTTTTTTGCTTCTTTTTTTCAAAAAAGAAGAACTTTCTTTTTTTCTCATGTGGAGAATTGTTTGTTCGCCCCCATCCTCCGCGCCGTCGCCCAGTTGGGCGACCCGGCCTTGCTGGCCGTCCTGATCCAAACCGTGCTGCTATCGGCCGCCTGCTTCGCCGGCCTTGCCGGCGGCAGCGTCTGGTTCGTGCATCACCTCATTGCGCACGGCACATGGGGCTGGCTCGCCGGCGCGATCGGCGGCGGGCTCGCTTTGCTGGCCGCCCTGTGGCTGTTCATCCCCATCGCCGTCGTGATTGCCGGCCTGTTCATGGAGCCGGTTTGCCGTGCCGTGGAGCGGCGCTGGTACCCGTTCCTGCCGCCGCCGGGCCCGGCTGGATTGCTATCCCAGGGCTGGGACGGTGTTGTCCTCGGCGTGCGGGTTATGGCGCTGTCGTTGTTTGGCCTCCTTCTGGGGCTGTTCCTGCCCGGCATCGGCCAATGTGTCGGCTGGCTCATCACGTCGTGGGCGCTCGGTCGCGGCATGTTCGCCGCCGTCGCGATGCGCCGGATGAGCCGGGCCGCGGCCCTGGCGGCGTATCACGAGAACCGGCTGGCCGTTCTGGTGCAAGGCGCGCTGCTCACGGCCGGCGGCGTCATGCCGCTGCTCAATCTGCTGCTGCCCATCGTGGGGCCGGCCGCGATGGTGCATCTCGTGCAGGGACGCCTCGATAAATCGGAAAGCTGGAAATAAACCGTCCGGGTAGGGCTGGCCGATTTGCGCCGGACCGTGCTAGCCCGGATTCAGTTGCGTGCGACTCCGACGCTTGCCGCCCGCGACGTTTCCGAAAGGAAATACCCGTGTTCAAGTTTCTCAATCCCGACGGGGAGCCCGCCATGGCAGAGCCTCAGCCGGCCTCGCCCCAACAGTCTGCGCTACGACCTGCCGCACCGGATAACGGCCTCGATGTGCCGCCTTTCCGCCCCGCAACCCAGTCCGAACCAACCCAGGGCGGCGCGTTCGGCCGCGCCGCCACACCGATTGCGAAGGAACAACCCATGGCCCGCTCCATTTTCGGCGCTGCGCCGCCAGCCGGCGCCCCGACAGTGCCCACGCCTACCGTGACCCCAACCCCAACCCCAACCCCGACGCCAACCATGCGACCGCCGCAACAGGCGCTGAGCCGCATTGCGCGCGACACCACGGCGGAAAAGCGAACGTTGGTGGTGGGCCGCGGCATCAGCGTGCAAGGCTCCGTGCAGGACGCCGAACGTCTGGTTGTCGAAGGCACCGTCGAGGCCTCGATGATCCATGCCGCCGAGCTGATGGTCGCGCAGGGCGGCATCTTCCGTGGCGAGGTGGAAGTCGAGGACGCCGAAATCGCCGGCACGGTGGACGGCACGTTGACCGTGAAGGGCAACCTGATCGTTCGCACCACCGGCGTGCTGCTCGGCACCGCGCGCTGCCGCCGCCTGCAGGTGGAGGATGGCGGCCAGATTACCGGCCGCATCGAAATGATTACCGAGGCTCGCCCACGCGCGGCGACCGCCGCCGCCGCGCAATAACAAAGGTAGGAAGCAGTTCTTTTTTGAAAAAAACCAAAAAAACTTTTAAAATACGTAAAATTTTTTTGCTTCTTTTTTTCAAAAAAGAACTGCTTCCTGCCTTGCCTTGCCTTGCTGACCTGTCTTCCCCATAACAGAGCGTACCACAGCGGTCCTGTTTAAGGGGTTTGATTCCATGTTTATCGAAACCGAGGGCACGCCCAATCCGGCGACCTTAAAATTCCTGCCCGGCCTGGCCGTCATACCGGGCGGCACCGCCGATTTTGCCAGCCCCGCCACCGCCGACCGCAGCCCCCTCGCCCAGTCGCTGTTCGCCCTGCCCGGCGTCGCGCGCGTGTTCCTCGGCCACGATTTCATTACGGTCACCAAAACCGACATCACCGGCTGGCAGTCACTGAAGCCGCAGGTGCTCGGCGCCATCATGGAGCATTTCATCGCCGGACGCCCGGTGATCGACAACACGATCGAGGGTGCCGCCGACGCCGAGGACGAGGATGTCGCCCCCGAGGACCGCGAAATCGTCGACCAGATCAAGGAATTGCTCGACACGCGGGTGCGTCCGGCGGTGGCCGGCGACGGCGGCGATATCGTGTTCAAGGGTTTTCGTGACGGCATCGTGCGCCTGCACATGCAAGGCGCCTGCAGCGGCTGCCCGTCCAGCCGCGCCACGCTGAAGCACGGCATCGAAAACATGCTGCGCCATTACGTCCCGGAAGTTGTGGCAGTGGAGCAGGTGGATCTCTAACCCCGGCGTTCCCGCAGCCGCGGGAACTGACAATCTCCTTCGACATATCCCCCACCCGTGCTATTCATGACCATCTAGTTGGTCAGAAGCGTGCCGTGGGTATTGTCAGCATTGCCGAAGCCAAGGCGCACCTGAGCAAGCTGGTCGAGCGCGTGGTCGCCGGAGAGCCGGTGCAAATCACCCGCCGCGGCAAGCCGGTGGCCCAGATCATCGCCGTGCCGCCGCCGCGCGAGCCGATCGACATCGCGGCGTTTCAGGCCGCCGCAAGCTTCGCTGGACAGCACACGCTCTCCCTGCGCAGCGGCGACGCGCTGCATCTGGCCATCTGCGCGCACCACGGGGCCACCCTCTGCAGCCTGGACGACCGCCTCGCGGACGCCGGCGCCCCGCTCGGCATCGCCACGACGCGGCTGTAACGAAAACGAGAAAGACAGCCGTTCTTTTTTGAAAAAAGCAACCAAAGAACTCTTACTCTTTCCCCCAAACCGCCAGATCAAATGGGCCAATCAGGAGCTGCCCTTAATGTGCAAAAGTTTTTTGGTTCTTTTTTTCAAAAAAGAACTGCTTCCTTTGCGCCAGCCAAGTGGCGTCATTCGGCCAACCGGCCATTGCACTGCGGCGAAATATTAGTCTCGATTCTCTAACATTGTGGCGAGTGCTTCGAACCGATCGCAATCAACCTCGTCGGCACACGGCAAAATGGCCATATTCAAACCGATCTTGGCGGCCACCATCCATGCCGCCGGGTCAAAGCGGGCGACGGCCGCCAATTCAATCACCCTTGTGCCAGCGCGACAAAAAACCAAACCAGCCAAATCGGGGCCGGTGTGCCCCACCACGCGGTCGGCACTCGCGAACGCCGCCAACTGCGCCACGGGAGACATTCCGCCAAGATCCACCGGCTCCAGGCCGCGCGCCCGCATGGCGGATAACAGCGCCGGCGAAACGGCGGCGCCCAACCCATGCACGAACAGCCGGCGCGGCGCGCCAGGCCCCGCCGCTCGTTGCGCATTGTCGCGAAATCCGATCAGCGTTTCCGCCGGCAAGGTCACCGCGCTGTCCTGCGCGAGCCAGGTAAGATCGTCGACCCGAAATGCTCCCACCGGCGCCGCCTGATGGGCCCGCGCCATTCCCAGTTCCTGCCACGCCAGCGCCCAGCCGGCCGGCAAGCCCTCGGGTGGAACCAGCACAAAAGCCCCCGCCGGCATAAAGGGCCGCAACGCGAACAACCTGAGCGACGCTTCTATCCAGCCAATGCGCGGGGCCAGAAGCGGCGCCAACGCCAGCACCGCGGGCCCGGCTATCATGGCTTGCGGCACCGTGTCGACCACCGGATGCGCGCCGCCTTCGCGATCGAAGCGAAGCCCGACCCCGGCCGCCCGGCACAAATTGGCGGTCGGCGATATCCAGCCCGCCGGCACCGGCCCCTGTCCGTCATAGGCGTCGTAAAGCCAGCGCCTGTCGGCACTGCTTCCCACCATCGGCAGGCAAAGCAACGTTTGCGCGCCTGCAACGACTCGGCGCTGCCCCACCGCGAGCGCCGCAGGTGCTGCCACCGGAACGGCCGGGGCCGCAGCCGGCACCGCGACCACGACCACCCTGTTGCCGCCGAGCACCAGCGCCACGCGCTTGCGGCCATCCGCGGCCGGGGGCTCGGCGGCCGGCACATCCTGCCGCAAATCGATACGCCAGGGTCCGAACCACAGCACATAGTCCGGCGCCAGCCGCACCGACGCGCGCGGCACCGGTTCGCCGGTTGCCTCGATGCGCCAGTCGTGCGCCGCGAGCAGAAAAAGCGCCGCGAGATCGGCCGCGCGAACCGGCAACAATGCCTCCCACGCGCCGACGCGCTGCCGGGTAAATCCAGCACTGTCGTCATCCCGCTCGGGGCACAGCACGCGGTCCTGCCGCTTCAGCGCCACCGTGCCCTCGGCAAAACCCGGCACGACCTGCACGCCGCCGAGCGCCCGGCTGTCGAAGCCGTGCAATTGCGACGTGCGTGGAAATTCCAGGATCAAGGCCGGCCGATCCTGCAACGTCACGTCCAGGGCCATGTGCCGCGGCAGGCCGCCCGCGACTCCCTGCCGCAGCACCGTGCCATGGTAGGAGAGCAGCCCCATGCCACGCTCCTTGCCGCGCCTCACGCCGGGCGCGCGGCGCGTCCGCAACGCCGCCAGACGTAACGACGCAAGTCCCGCCGCCACGCCGTCGGCAGCCCGCAAAACCGCCGCGTCCGTGCCGTCAAAGCATCGGAACGACAAGCTGACGAACTCGCCGGCCGACAATGCGCGCCCCCCCTTCCCGGGCGCCCCGGCCGCGCGGAAAATGCCCTCCGGCGCGACACCGGCGGCGGCCGCGATGTCGGGCAATAGCGGATGGGTTTCACCCCCGCTCAACACATCCGGCAATGCAATGGCCGCGGCCAGCTTCGGCGCCGGTTCCACACCCATCATGGCGCACGCCGTCCGTGCCAAATCCAGCAGCACGCGAATTTTGGGCCGGTCCGGCGCATGCATGAAGCAGCCACGCGCCGCCCATCCCGCCAGCAGCGGCGCCAGCTCGATCCTGGCCGCCGCGAACCGCGCGCCGAGCCGGGCCGACTGTTCCGCATAAGCACGCAAATAGCCGAGCCGCGCAAATACCAGCCGGTTGTACAACGATACCGTTTGAGTTTCGGACAAATCGCCGAGATACCCGAGCACCGCAATACGGGAATGCAACGTTCCCGTGGGTCCCTGCAGCCGCTTGCCGCCCGCATCGATCGCGATGCTGTCCGGATGAAAACCGGCGAAATTCACTTCCGGCAGCACATGCAACCGCGTCACATGGGCCGCCAGCGAGCGCGCCGCCAGCTTGCCCCACGACGCCGGCAGGGCGTGCGCCACCACATGGTCGCAGTGCGCCAGCACCGCCTCGGCCGCATCGGCATCGAGTGTCGGCGCGGTTTCGAAATGGACAACATCCGCCTCCGGCAACAGCGCGCGCAATGCGGCCGCCAGGCCATGCACCTGGCCGCGGCCGAGCACGCCGATCCGCATCGCCATGCTCAATGCCAGCTTTGCAGTTGTCGCAGCAGCCGCCGCAGCGCCGGTATATCGACGGTCATGTCGCCACCGAATTCACCATCATCGGTTGGGCACGGCAGCACCGCATGAACCAGCCCCAGCTTGTCGCTCAGTTCGGGGTAGCAACTGCGATATTCGCGATCGGGCGAAATTTCCAGCACCCGCGTGCCAGGTGCGCAATAGATCAGGTTGCCGAGCGCCGCGCCATGGCCGGCCACGACGTAGTCGGCATCACGATACATGGCGATTTGCTCTGACGGCGACAGCGCCTCCATTTCCGCAATCTCGAACCCAAGCGTCGCGAGCATCGCCTCCAGCTCGTCACCGTTCAGCACGCGCCGGCTGCCATGGCGGCGAACATAAACCCGCCGCGGCGCCCCCCGCGGCCCGCTGAGCGACCAGACATGCGCGCGCGCCGCCACCAGCGTTTCGGCCATTATGTTCACCGACGAAAGATGATCGAGCCAGAATATTTCCTCTACACGGCAAAGCGGCTCGGTCACTTCCACCGTTTCGATGTCGCCGAACCCCCAGGCGCGCAGCGCCGCCATGTGGTCCACGATGCCGGGCTTGTCGCGCAACGAAGCGATCCGGCCCGGTATCAGCAACCTCGTGCCCGCCGGCAGGAACGGACGCATGATGAACAGCGGCAACAACGAGTCGATCACCCAATGATAGTAATTCGCCAAATTTCCATTGAAGAACATGGCGTAACGGCCGGCGCGTGTCGGTGCCGCGTCGAGCGCCGCGCGGCCGATGAATGCCGTATCGCCTTCGCGCATCACCAGCGCATTTTCGCCGACCCAGCGGTTATACAGGTAGCCGCCTTCATTGCTGATGCCGCGTTCATCGAAGATCACCCCCTCCTGCCCATCGGTCATCAAAACGAATTTATCACGCTCCCGCACCACCCTGGTCTTGCCCTGGTGCGGTCCCAACGTCGGCCCGTCGCGGCGCCAGCATCGTGTGTGCATCCACGCCTGGTCGGCCTGGCGCACGGTCAGCGGCAAAAATCCATATTCGGTCTGCCCTTGTAAGGCCAACACCGCCTCCTGCGCCTGCATGAATTCGTCGGCGCCTGGCACCGGCGGCGGCGGCGGCGGCCGGCCGTTCATTAACATTTCATCGCGCTCGGGCACGCGAGCGACACGCCGCGCGTACAGCGTTTTTCGCTTTGCGTTGAGCGCGATCAGCATGTCGCCGGACGCGTCCAGTTTCGGAACATCCGCCTCCAGCAGAATGCGTTCGCTGCCGAATTTCAGCACGAACGCGTCGGTGAGCCACGCCTGGCCTGGCACCACAATTTCGTCGGTTCCCAGAATGCGCCAGGAATGGCCGACAATGTCGCGCAACCGGGCGATTTCCGCCGCGGTGAACGGCATGAATATTTCCGACGGCCGCGGCCGGTCCCGACTGAATTCAACCAAGCCGGCGCTCGGATGGACGGAAAGAAATTTGCCGCCCTGCAACAATTGCACGCCGCGGCCGGTGGGCGGGCTTTGCACGGCGATGGGCGGATCCCCCGCCAGAATGCGCCGCCCCTCGATACGTTCCGATGGCAGATCCAGTTCCAGATCGACGGCGATATCGCGCAACGGCCAAAGCGGCGCATGAATAAGCAGCCCGCTCGCCTTCTCCGTCCGAACGATCGTGCCGTACCAGGTGATAATATTCATTGCGAATAAATAAACGTTTTTTGCTTCTCTTCTTCAAAAAAGAAGTACTTCCTTAATTTTTTAGTTTCACGGGCAAATACCGAATAGCATGCACAAAATTATTCGGCGCAATATCAATCTCCCCAGTCCACGTAAAGTCGGGAAAGCGTTCCAGAATTTGCCGGTAAGCCTCCTCCAGTTGTATCTGCGCCACCCGCTTGCCCAGGCAGACATGCGGCCCAAACCCGAATGCGATGTGCTTCTCCGCGTTCGCCCGCCGCACATCGAGCGCGTCGGGCTCCGCAAACACCGCCGGGTCCCGGTTCGCCGCCCCATAATACATGATCACCTTCTCACCTTCGGCAATTTTCTGCCCCGCCAGTTCGGCGTCCTTCGTCGCGGTCCGCCGCATGTAGATCACCGGGCTCACCATGCGGATGAATTCGTTCGCCGCATTGCCGAGCAGGGCCGGCTCGGCCGCAAGCAGGCGCCGCTGATCGGCAAACTCGGTCAGCAGTTTGGCCGTGCCGGACAGCGTATTGCGCGTCGTATCGTTGCCGGCAAAAACGATCAGCAGCCAGCTGCCGTCGAGATACTCGTCCGACAGCAGCGTGCCGTCGACCTGCGCCCGCGCAATCCCGGTCATCAGATCGTCCTGCGGATTTTCCCGCCGCTGCTTCAGTATATCGCGCCCATATTCGAACATCTCGTCAACGTTCTGATTGAACTCCATCACGAATTGCATCAGTTCCGGCGTGGGTGCGGCGATCTTGGCGCGATCGGTCGCCACCTTCTCCGCCAGTTCAAGGTAGTGCATCCATTTGAGAATTTTCGGCCGGTCCGCCTCCGGCACCCCCAATATCTCGCACAGGGTATAAAGCGGCAGCCGGCTGGAGAAATGCTCCACCAGATCGACCACGCCGCCGGTGGCCGCCGCCTCCAGCCCGTCCAGCAGGCGCGACGTCTCCGCCGCCACCCGCGTCTTCAGCGCGTCCAGATAGCGCGGCGAAAAGTATGGCAGATGCTCGCGGCGCAATTGCATGTGCGCGCCGCCGTCCAGGTTGATCATCGTGTTCATGCTGGCCGGAAACAGCAGCTGGTGGCGCGCGTCCGGCCGGCCGAGCGCCATCAGCATGCTGCCCTTCTGGCTGGAATAGGTCGCCGGATCGCTGTTGACCTGCGCCACTTCGGCGTAGCGCGTCACCGCCCAGAAGCCTGGCCGTCCGTCCGGCTCCGGCGTCCAGGATACCGGCGCCTCGGCGCGCAGGCGCGCATAGGTGGCGAACGGCTGGCCGCCGCGATAGGCCTCGATATCGGTCAGTTCGGCGCCGGCCGCCGCCTGGTAGACGGGGGGGAACACGGGCCCCGGCCGGCCCTCGACCACGGTGTCGCTGACGCTGTCGAGCATGTGGGGGTTAACTCCGTTAAGCTAGTACCAACGTCCTATACAATCGCCGGCACAAGCAAACAAGAAAGCAGTTCTTTTTTGAAAAAAAGAACCAAAAAACTTTTACTCATTGCGCCCGGCATGGTTTCCAGCAAGGGCTGGTGGCTTGGCGCGGAGGTTTCACCCGGTTGCGCAAGGAGCTCGTGATACTCTTCTGACTGGGCGGGTCCAGGTCAGAGCGCAGACAATGACAGCGTGCGCTGCGTTGGTCTGCGTTGCGTCAATACCAGGCCGTTCAGACAAGATTCATTCTGCTCCGAAGCAGCCATTCGCGGGCGCGGCGACAAACGGCTGGCATGGGTGGGAAGCTGTCTGCCAGCTTTCGGACATCTGCGACATGATAGCTGCCCTTCGCTTGTCGGCCGGGACTGGAAGAATTGAGTTGGCCAGGATTCGGGCAAGCCCCACGCTGAGCTGCCGTTCCGATGTGCGACGCACCAGACACCCACCACGTTGTCAGTGCGGGCGTATCTGTGCGAAAATCGGCTTGTAGGGTGATCGCGGGTTACGCCGAGCGGTCACTTTCTAGCCAACAATCGGGTTCTGGGGCCTGAGTAGCCTTGCCTGGACAAATTACCGCCAACGGGAGACTTGTAAGCGTCTTCCTAAGACGGGTATGGCCGCAGCGGCTGGGGAGTCATGGCCTGGCCGAAAGGAGAATAGCGGGTTTCGGACGCGCTGAAGCAGTTAGGCACGCGCGATACCGTAGGCTGGGTCGAACCTGGGTTACATCTGGACTACGCTGGCCGCCTTCTCGGGGCGCAGCGCCGGACGTGTGTCCGACCACTGGCCCGACAGAATAAGGCAAAATTACATTGAGCGCGCTGGCGGCGCGTAAGGGGTTTTGATGAAGATTTCGACGGCACTGGAGAAAATCGACGAACACCAATTGTTTGTCCCGGCCTTTCAGCGTGAATACGTCTGGAAGAGGGATGACGCGAAGCAGTTGGTCGACTCCCTCATCAAGCAATACCCCACCGGCACGATGCTGACCTGGGAGACCGCGAATCCACCGGAACTCAAAGGTCCGCATAAATACAATGCAAAGCAGGGAGCGGTGCGCATCCTGCTGGATGGCCAGCAGCGCATCACAACACTCTATATGCTCGTGCGCGGCGAGATCCCGCCTTACTATACCGCCTCCGAAATATTGAATGATACGCGCGGCCTGTATGTGAACGTGGAAACCGTAGAACTTGCCTATTACACAAAAGCCAAAATGGAAAATGACGCGCGATGGCAAAACATCACGGACATTTTTAAGCGGAAGATTCGCGCCAAAGACATTGTGCGCGAACTCGAAAAGAAGGGTGAGACGGTCAGTCGCGAGCGAGACGATGTGATGGATGACAACACTCGGGCGATAGAGAACATCCTCGACCGCGAGTTCCCGGAACAAACCATTCCTGTCCGGGCCAGTGTGCGCGAAGCCATCGACATTTTTTACAAGGTAAATGCCAGCGGCGTGTCGCTCACCGACGCCGAACTCGCGCTTGCTCAGATTTCGGGGTACTGGCCCGAGGCTCGTGACACCTTTAAGAAAAAGCTGAACAAGCTGGCCGAGAAGGGCTTTGTCTTCAAGCTGGACTTCATCGTTTACGTCCTGCTGGGCTGTCTCTACCACCTTGGCTCGGAGATGAAAAAACTTCATGACGCTGATAACGACGAAAAGCTACGCGCAGCGTGGAAGCTGCTGGACGGTCAGGTTCTGGATTACGTCGTAAGCCTGATGCGGTCGCGTGCATTCGTCGACCACACGGATGAAATCAATTCAGTTTACGCGCTGATCCCGATCACTGTCTATTGCTTCGAAAAGGGCGGTGCCCATCTGAATGATGCCGAAATCCGCAAGCTGGTGAAGTGGTTCTACTACTCCCAGATTAGGACACGATACGTCAGTCAGCTTCCTCAGAAGTTG
>Ga0116226_10004817_pt1 | contig 11979 bp, 6 predicted proteins | sample S1TSphfallax_FD_89692 | JGI IMG/M metagenome (GOLD analysis project Ga0116226, IMG submission 89692) | Host-associated microbial communities from peat moss isolated from Minnesota, USA - S1T2_Fa - Sphagnum fallax MG | ecosystem: Host-associated > Plants > Peat moss > Unclassified | place: USA... | reverse complement strand
GATATCCTTGCCCCAGACGGGACCGGGCCGGGCTTCAAGCTGACAAGGCAAGAGACCGGCAGGTATCGATTGGAAGGACGCCAGAGAGTGGTTGTCGAAGCGCCGGAATGCGATCATCTGCTCTTTCTTTGCGGTGGCATTGGTCCAGGGATCACGCTGTTTTGTATCAAGCGAGACCGTGAAGATGTCGTGTTGCGACCGTTCTGGACGCTGGATGACCGGCCGGCCGCGAGCGTTATTCTTGATGGCTTGGAACTGGACGCGGCCGAAAGCATCGGCGCGATTGGCGGCGCTGGCGAGGCTGTGTCCGCCGTGCTGGACCTGGCTTCCATTGCCCAATGCGCGGAAGCCGCCGGGCTGATGGCGCGCTTGCTGAACCTGACGATCACACATTTAAAAACCCGCACCCAGTTTGGCCAGCCTTTGGCAAATTTCCAGGCATTGCAGCACCGGCTCGCGGATATGTACGCAGCATACGAACTCAGCCTTTCTTTGACCTACAAGGCTGCGATTCTCAACCGGCAGTCTGGCGGGCCGGAGGCGCAATCCGCGGTATCGGGTGCCAAAGTGCAAGCCGCCGAGGCCGCCCGCCTGATCAGCCATGAGGCGATTCAAATGCATGGCGCGATGGGCATGAGCCTGGAACTCCCGGTCGGCCGAGCGGTCAAGCGGCTGAAAGCGATGGAGCCGCAATTCGGCTCCGCCGCGTACCATCTGGGCCGCTACCGCGCGCTGCGCCGGGGGCGTGTGGCGTGAGCGCCGCGCGGCCCGTTGCCCGGCACCGAACGGTCGGAGCGATGTTGTCCGCCGCTGCGGCATCGGGTCCGGACAAAACCGCACTCATTTTTGGCAGCCGCCGGCTGAGTTACCAAGCCCTGGACCAGGCGAGCAACCGTGCGGCAAATGCACTGATCTCCTGGGCCGACTCGCGCCGCGGCGTGATTGGGATCATCGGCAAAAACTCCGATTATTTCGTCGAAATTTTATTTGGCGTGGTCAAATCGGGTGGTACGGCGCTGCCGCTGAATTGGCGTTTGGCACAGCCGGAACTCAAGGCCATCGCCGAGGATGCCGGTCTTTCGGCTTTGTTCTACGACATCGAATTTGCTGCAGTGATCGACGATCTGAAAAAGGCGCTGCCTTCGATAGCGTTTATTTCGTTTGACGGTACGGGCGGCACACCACGGGACTACCAGGTTTTTGTGGAAGATCATGCTACGGCGCCGCCGGAGATTGCGATCAGCCCGGATGGTCCGGCGATTATGATGTATACAAGCGGTACGACCGGAAAGCCCAAAGGTGTACCGGCCAGCCATTATGCGATCTGCTTTGCACCGGAGAACATGCTTGCCACCGGGCCCCGCTGCGTCAGCCTGGAACATGACATCAACCTGCTCACGACGCCGCTGTTTCACTTGGCGGGCATTGGCTGGCTGCATGGCTCGATCTTTGCGCGTGCCACGCTCGTTATTTTGCCGACGGCCGATATATCCGGGATGATCGGTGCGATCGCAGAGCATCGGGTTACGCGGGCGACGATTCTGCCGCCGCTCATGCCGGCACTTCTGGAAAGCATTGGAAAAGGGATGGACCTTTCCAGCCTGCGTTTGATCGCCTATGGCGCCTCGCCGATTCCTGAAACGCTGCTGGCACGGATGCTGGAAAATTTCCGTTGTGGTTTTCTGCAGAATTACGGAATGACCGAGAATAGCGCCTCCGCAACATATCTCGGGCCCGATGACCATTATCCTGGCAGCCCGTTTTTGCTGTCTTGCGGCCGGCCCTATCCGCATGTGGCACTCCGCATCGTCAGCGCCGATGGCAGGCTTTGCACCGCCCGTGAAGTTGGCGAAATTGAACTCCGTTCACCGACCTTGTTCGGGGGTTATTGGAACCGCTCCGCGGCCACCGCAGAGGTGTTGAAAGACGGCTGGTACGCGACCGGCGATATGGGATATCTCGACCAAAACGGATATCTCTATTTGGTGGACCGCAAAAAGGACATGATCATCTCGGGCGGGGAAAATATCTATCCTGCCGAAGTCGAGTCGGCCATCAGCGCGCATCCGGACGTGCGTCGTGCGGCGGTGATTGGCGTCCCAAGTGAAAAATGGGGAGAAGAGCCCAAGGCGGTCGTTATTTTGCGCCCTGGCTCGGCGCTCAGCGCTGCGGAATTGATCGCCTTTTTACGACCCCTGATCGCGGGCTATAAATTGCCCAAATCGGTGGATTTCGTGTCTGAATTGCCGTTAACTGCCGTTGGAAAAATTGCCAAGCAGACCCTGCGTGAAAACTATTGGACAGTGTCGGGCCGGCGGATCAATTAGCGGGTCAATTAAAGGAGGAAGATTTGGCTGAAGAAAACAAACTCGTACGCTTTGAACGGGATGGCCATGTCGCCATCATCACGATCGACCGGCCCGCCGTGCGCAATGCGATCAATGGCGACGTCGCCCGTGGCATCGAAGCTGGCATTGATGCACTCGAGGCTGATCCCGATCTTTGGGTTGGTATTCTTGCCGGTAACGGGCCAGTGTTTTCGGCGGGTGCGGATCTCAAGGCGACCGTGGAAGGACAAAGTGCTGGCATGAGCACGGCGCGCGGCGGTTTTGGCGGCATCGTATGGCGCAAGCGCGAAAAGCCGATCATCGCCGCGGTCGATGGCGCCGCTCTCGCGGGTGGCTGTGAGATTGTTCTCGCTTGTGATCTCGTCGTCGCGTCAAAGGCGGCGCGGTTTGGGATCCCGGAGGTCAAGCGCGGGTTGATAGCGGCGGCTGGCGGCCTGTTTCGGCTGGCGCGCCAGTTGCCCCAGAACATCGCCATGGAACTGGCCCTTACCGGGGACCCAATCGACGCAGCCCGCGCGGCTGAATGGGGGATCGTCAATGTCCTCACGGAATCCGGAGAAGCATTGAACGGCGCGCTGGCGCTGGCCGCCCGGATCAATGCCAATGCGCCGATCAGCGTACGCTTGAGTCGCCAGACGATTCTGCAGACCCGAGAACTCGACGATGCGGCGGCATTCGAAAAAACCGCCACCTTGGCCGCCGTCAACTACGCGACGGAAGATTTTGCCGAAGGGCCGCGCGCCTTTCTTGAAAAACGCGCGCCGGTCTGGAAGGGGCGTTAGACCCGAGCGGACCGCGCGGAACGCTTGCGCGGTCTGTTCAATCGCGTTCCCAACGCCGCGGCGCGGCGCGCCGCGCCGCGCCGTGCCGTGCCGGGGCGCGGCACGGACTCGACTCCGGGCTCGGCTTGTAGTTTGTTCATGTTATGTTCTCACCCTCTCCTCTGGCTGCCCCATTGCCCGCTTCGGCGGCTGAGCACCCTTTAAGGCAGGCCCTCGGCGTCGACAGCCTGCTTCGCGGCACCATGCATGAATGCCGCGCCCCTGAAGGCACCGCAGCGCATATCGCCTTCGTCGTCGCTTTGCTTGCCGGGCTGGCGGAGGGCATTCCCATTCTTTGGGCGAGCAAAACAGCGTCTGCCTATCCTCCGGGTCTGGCCTGGCTGGGGCTGGACCCGGGGCGCTGCCTGTTCGCCCTGGCGGCGGATGACGCGGAATGCCTGGGGACGCTGGAAGTGGCCTTGCGCGGCGGCATGGCCGGTGTGGCGGAATGCGGCGCGTTGCCAAGGCTGGCGGCAAGGCGGCTGGCGCTGGCGGCCAAAACGGGCGGTAGCACGGGTTTTCTACTCCGCCATGCTCCAGTCTTCACCGCGCTGGATTCCACCGCTTTCGCCACGCGCTGGATGATCACCCCGGCCCGCAGCCCGGCGTCCACCTCGACCTTGGGCGCGCATCGCCTGCGGGCCGAGCTGCTCTACGCCAAAGGCGGCCGCACAGGCGTTTTTCTGTATGAGATGAGCGAGGTGAACCATGGCACAGCGCCGGCTGCTCTCACTTTGGTTGGCGGAGGGGCTGAAGCCGGGCAGCTTCGGCGTACCGGATGATCTGTCGGCGCTCGCTTTATGGTGCCAGCAATATTCGCCGCTCACCGCCCTTAACCCGCCAGACGGGGTGACGATCGACATCACGGGCTGTGCCCATCTCTTCGGCGGCGAGGCCGGGCTTATCGTGCATTTGCTGCGGCGTCTGCCCGGTGCAAGGCTGGCCGTGGCTGGAACGGCCGCGGCCGCCTGGGGGCTGGCGCGCTACGGCGCGCCGGGCAACGAGGATATTTTGCCCCTGCCGCTCGCCGCACTCCAGCTGAGCGAGCGCGTCATCACCCGGCTGCGCCGCGTGGGGGTGCGGCGCATCGGCGAATTGCGGCGCCTGCCGCGTGCGGAACTCACCGCAGGCTATGGCCCAGAGCCTGTATTGCAGCTGGCCCGCGCCTTGGGGCAGGCGCCCGAGGTGCTGGCTTTCGTCTCCGCCCCGCCCGAATGGCGGGAAGCAGAGCATTACGCGGAACCGGTTTTCGCCACTGCCCAGCTACAGGCAGCACTTGCGCGGCTGACCGCAAAACTCTGCCCCCAGCTGGGCGATGCACAGATCGGCGCTACCGCCCTGGCAGCGCGGTTCTACCGCATCGACGGGCAACGTCCTGAAATCCTTCTCGGCTTTGCCGCGCCCTGCCGCGATGCGTTTCAGATCACCAAACTGCTCATCGAAAAACTGGCGCAGATCGACCCGGGCTTCGGGATCGAGGCGATAACGCTGGAAGCCATCACCACCGAGCCCATGGCGCCCGTCCAGCGCAGCATCGGCGCGCCGCCGGCGGCGTATGAAAAGCCGATCAACACGCTGCTGAACCGCCTAGGCCAGTCGCGGCTCTGGCGGGTGGCGGCGCAGGAATCCCATATTCCCGAATATGCCTTCCGCCGTATGCCCGTCGCCCTGCCGCCCGTGCCATGGGGCAGGCCCCGCGCCCCCCGGCCCGTGCGGCTGTTGCCGCAGCCCGACGCGATCACCGCGATTGCGCCGGTGCCGGATGATCCACCGGTGATGTTCTTCTGGCACGGCCGGGCGCATAAAATCATTCGCGCTACCGGGCCCGAGCGCATCGCCCGCGAATGGTGGCGACATAAGCAGGACAATAGCCGGCCAGAGACCGAGAAAATCCGGGATTATTACGCGGTGGAGGATAGCGAGGGGGCGCGCTTCTGGCTCTTCCGGGCCGGGGTGCAGGCGGGCGAAGCGCCGGCCCGCTGGTATTTGCACGGGTTTTTCGGATGAATGCTTACGCCGAACTCCTCACCGCCAGCGCCTTCAGCTTTCTGGAAGGCGCGTCGCATCCTGCCACGCTGGTGAACCAGGCCGCAGCGCTCGGCCATGGCGCAATCGGCATTGCCGACACCAATACCGTCGCGGGCGTGGTGCAGGCGCATGTGGCGGCCAAGGCGGCAGGGCTACGGCTGCTCGTGGGGTGCAGGCTGGTGCTGGAAGATGCGCCGGACATGATCTGCTACCCCGAAACCCGCGCCGCCTGGGGCAGGCTGTGCCGCCTGCTCAGCCTGGGCAAAACGCGCACCGTAAAAGGCGCATGCCGTCTGCAATTCGCCGACGTGCTGGCCCATGCCGAAGGGCAGATTTTCATCATCGTGCCGCCCCCCTTGCTGGCGCCGGCATTTGGAGATTGGTTGATGGCGGCATCCCAAAAACTGCCTGCCAAAACCTATCTGGCGGCGATACGCCGCTACGCCTCGGATGACGAAGCCCGGCTGCACGCTCTGCAACAACTGGCGCAGCGGGCCGAGCTGCGCCTGCTGGCCGCGAATGACGTGCTCTACCACGCGCCGGAAAGCCGCGCGCTGCAGGATGTGCTGCGTTGCATCCGCTATGGCTGCACCATTGAGCAGGCCGGCTACCGGCTGGAGCCGCATGGCGAACGGTACCTGAAGCCACCTGCGGAAATGGCACGGCTGTTCCACAAATTTCCTGAAGCCATTGCGGCACAGCAGGAGATTCTAGCGAGCGCGACATTCTCGCTAGATGAAATTTCTTATGAATATCCGGACGAACCCGTTCCCCCCGGCAGCACGCCCGATACGCATCTGGCGAAGCTGGTCCGGCTGGGTGAGGCGAAGCGTTATCCGCATGGCACGCCGGGCAAAGTCCGCGCCATGCTGGAGAAGGAGTTGCGCATCATCGCAGCGTTGAATTACGCGCGGTATTTTCTCACGGTCGAGGATATCGTGCGGCATGCGCGCAGCCTGGAGATTCTGTGCCAGGGCCGTGGCTCCGCCGCCAATTCCGCCGTGTGCTACGTGCTGGGAATCACCGCCGTGAACCCGGCGGAAAGCGATTTGCTGTTCGAGCGTTTCATCTCCGCCGAGCGCCGGGAGCCGCCGGATATCGATGTCGATTTCGAGCATGAGCGGCGGGAGGAGGTCATCCAATATCTCTACACGCGTTACGGCCGCCACCGCGCCGCCATCGCCGCCACCGTGATTCACTACCGCCCTAAATCCGCCATCCGGGAGGTTTCAAAAGCCCTTGGGCTGGCCGAGGAGATTGCGGCGGCGCTGGCGGCGCAGAGCTGGAATCCAGGGGATGAATTATGGTCGGCCGATCGGCTGCGCGAGGCCGGGATCGACCCGGATAACCCGCGCATTGCGCGGGTGGTCGCCTTGTCGCGCGAACTGGTCGGTCTGCCGCGCCATCTCTCCCAGCATGTCGGTGGGTTCGTGCTCACGCGCGGCCGGTTGGATGAGACCGTGCCCATCGGCCCCGCTGCGATGGAGAAGCGCAGCTTCATCGAATGGGATAAGGACGATATCGACGCGCTGGGGATGATGAAGGTGGACGTGCTGGCGCTCGGCATGCTCACCTGCATCCGTAAATGCTTTGAAATGCTCGGCATCAAGGATCTCGCCGATGTGCCGCAGGACGATCCCCTGGTTTACGACATGCTCTGCCGGGGCGATTCGCTAGGCGTGTTCCAGGTGGAAAGCCGCGCACAGATGAATATGCTGCCGCGCCTGAGGCCTCGGGAATTTTATGATCTGGTCATCGAGGTTGCCATTGTGCGGCCCGGGCCGATCCAAGGCGATATGGTGCATCCTTATCTGCGGCGGCGGAATAACAAGGAGCCGGTAAATTACCCCATACGCAAGGGCGATGCGGAAAGTGAACTGGAAGAGGTGCTGAAAAAAACACTGGGCGTTCCATTGTTTCAGGAACAGGCGATGAAGATCGCCATGGTCGCGGCTAGTTTTACGGCTGAGGAGGCAAACGGGCTGCGCCGGGCGATGGCGACGTTCCGCAATATTGGCACGATTCAGCATTTCCGTGGCTTGATGATCGAGCGCATGGTGGGGCGCGGGTATGAGCGGCCATTTGCCGAAGCCTGTTTCAATCAGATCGAAGGGTTTGGCAGCTATGGATTTCCCGAGAGCCACGCTGCGAGCTTTGCGTTGCTGGTGTATGTCTCGGCCTGGCTCAAATGCCATTATCCGGCGGCATTCGCGGCTTCATTGCTGAACGCCCAGCCGATGGGATTCTACGCCCCGGCGCAGATCATTCGCGATGCGCGCGAACATGGCGTGGCGGTACGGCCGGCGGATGTGAATTTCTCCGCCTGGGAGTGCACGCTGGAGGATGGCGCGCTGCGGTTGGGGCTGCGGATGATCGATGGTTTCCACACCGCCTGGGCCGAGCGGCTGAGCGAACAGCGCGGCGGCGGCTTTGCGGATTTTCATGCCCTTGCCGCCGCCGGGCTGCCGCGCGCCGCACTGGAGCATCTGGCGGAGGCGGATGCGCTGCAAAGCCTGGGGCTGAACCGGCGCATTGCCCTGTGGCGCATTGCCGGGCTGGAGAACCTGCCCGCCACACCGCTTCTGGCCGGGCAAAAACGCCGGCACCAAACGCCCGAACTGCCGGTGATGAGCCAGGGCGAGCATGTCATCGCCGATTACCGCACCACCGGCCTGTCGCTGCGCGCGCATCCCTGCGCGTTGCTGCGCAACAGGCTAAAGGAGGCCAAAACGCTCACCTGCGCCGAGGCCACGGGGGGCAGGAACGGCACGCGCCTGCGCACCGCCGGCATCGTCACCGTGCGCCAACGCCCCGGCACCGCCAAGGGCACGGTGTTCATCACCATCGAGGATGAAACCGGCATCGCCAATATCATCATCTGGCCCGCCATGGTGGCTTTATTCCGCAACCATATCATCAACGCGACATTACTGATCGTGGAAGGCCACCTGCAGCGCAGCGAGGAAGGGGTTGCCCATATCATCGCCGAGCGCCTGGCCGACCGCAGCCGCTGGATCGCCGGGCTGGACGCGCCAATGGCCCGCGCCGATGAACTCCCCCATGCCCGCCGCCCCCCGGGACATCCGCGCCAGGAGCGCGTGGTCCGCAAGAGCCGGGATTTTCATTAGCGCCGGATGACTTTCAATCGAATCGCAAAGCGTCGTTATCAGATGTGGCCAACCGTGGCATCGGCCATGGGTTGTGTTTGATGTTTCAGCAGTTCGAAATAGGGGCCCGGCCGCTGCGCCAGATCGTCGGGCGTGCCTTGATCGATGATTCTGCCGCTTTCCATCACGACGATGCGATCGAAATCCTTTAAAGTCGAAAGCCGGTGTGCGACGGCGATCACCGTGCGGCCCGCAGCCAGAATATGCAGGGCCTCATGCACGCCTGCCTCTGATTCCGAGTCCAGCGCAGATGTTGCTTCATCGAGCAACAAGATTGGCGCATCGCGCAGAAACGCCCGGGCGATCGCCAGGCGCTGGCGTTGTCCGCCCGAGAGCTTCAAACCGCGCTCGCCCACCGGCGTTTGATAGGCTTGCGGCAGAACAGCGATGAACGCATCCGCATGAGCGGCCACGGCCGCCTCGGCCACGTCCTCATCGCTTGCGTCCTGACGGCCGTAGCGGATATTTTCCATAACCGAACGATGAAATAATTGCACATCCTGTGATACGACAGACATCGCTGCGGCAAGGCTTTCGCGGCTCAAGAGGGCAATATCAACGCCGTCAATCAGAATGCGGCCATTGGATGGATCATACTGGCGTTGCAGCAGGGCCAGCAGCGTGGATTTGCCAGAGCCTGACCGCCCGACAAGCCCGACACGCTCGCCGGCCGCAATGGCAAGCGTTAAGCCCTCCAGCACCGGCCGGGATTCGCCGTAGGAGAAATCGATATCGTTGAACAGGACCTCGCCGCGCGGCGTTTTCAGTGCTCGGGCCTCCGGGGCATCCTGCATGTCATGCGGCACCAGCAGCGCCTGCAATGCCTCGCCCAGCCGTGCCCAATCCTGCACCATTTCCACCAGCGCCACGGCCAGGTCTCGCGTACCGTGCAGCACGGTGAAGCCCAGCGTGATGACCAGCACCACATCGCCGGGGGATGCCTGTCCGTGCTGCCAGCGGAGCACAACCCAGCCAAGCAGACAGGCGGTGAGGATGGCGGTAACGACCGCATGTACCAAACGGATTTTCTCAAGATAGCGCAGGCTGATCCGCCGCGCCGACATCTCCTGGCCGACATCTCCTGCAAAGCGCTGGCGCTCCCGCAACGTTGCGCCGAATGCACGCACCACGCCGACATTATTGATGACATCGACCAACTGCCCATCAACCGCCGCCGCAGCTTGGGCATAACCATGATGAAGTTCGCGCCCGGCATATGCCAACCAGCCAAGTACTATACCGAGCACCAACGATACGCCGATGAGCACGGTTCCCATCAGCGGATCGACCAATGCTATCATGAGAACCGATCCAACCACCGCGAAGAGTGGTGGCAATACGTTCCACACCGTCATATTTTCAATTCGGAACACTGCGTTGCCGGTGGCGGAAATTCGCCCCGCAAGCATACCCGCCCGACGGCTTGCGAAAAACCCCGGCGCATGCCCCAGCGTATGATTAAACAGATATTGCCGAATATCGCCGGTCACGTCGACAAATGTCCGCGCTGCTACCCAGCCGCCAACACGCCAAGATAGGTTATCCACGGCGATTAACCCGGCTAAAAAAAAGAATGCACGCCAAACCGCTGCCACATCATGCCGCGCCAGCACGTCCACAATGTTCTTTACCGCATATTGCGAGCCGACCGAACAGCCAACGCCCGCCACTACCGAGAGCAAGATGATGACATGTGCGCTTCCGTAGCGTGAAATCGCGTTAAGAACGAAGTGCAGAGGGCGCTGTTCAAGCGGCCCCGAATTCTTCGCATCTTCATTATCCTCAAGTTTTTCCTGCAAAATATCTCCTCATATGGCCAACCGTTTGATGTCAATGAAACGATGCGGCAGTCCGATGATATCTCGTGCCACATTGCTGCCACATCAAGCCCTGCTTTTGTGCGTTGCACACAGAGTATTCGTATTTTGAAGGGATCGAAGACGATGCGGATCGCCCAGATAGCACCACTGCACGAGGCTGTACCACCGAAATTCTATGGCGGCACGGAACGTGTCGTATCATTCCTGACCGAAGAACTTGTGGCGAAGGGCCATGACGTGACATTATTCGCGAGCGGCGATTCGATCACGACGGCGAAGCTGGAAGCAATCTGGCCGCGTGCGCTGCGGCTCGACCCCGGCATTCGCGACAGTCTGGCCCCTCAGATATTACTGCTGGAACATGTTTATAAAATGGCCGCGCAATTTGATATTTTGCATTTCCACATGGATTATTTTCCCTCTTCCTTGTTTTCCCGGCAAAATGTTCCGTTTATCACCACGTTACATGGAAGGCTGGATCTGCCCGAGTTAAAACCGGTATATGCAGGACTGCCGGAGCAGAATTTGATATCGATTTCCAATTCTCAGCGTATACCTCTGCCGGAAGCAAATTTTATTGCCACGATCCAACACGGGCTACCAAAAAATCTTCTTAACCCTTCGGATGTTGTGCCTTCCTACGTGGCGTTCCTCGGACGTATCTGCCCGGAAAAGCGCCCTGACCGGGCCATTCGCATTGCACGCGGAGCAGGACAACATTTGAAACTGGCGGCAAAGGTTGACCGTGTTGATGCCGAATATTTCAACGCAGAAATCGCGCCACTGCTGGGTGCCGATGCTGAGCTGATCGGCGAGATCAACGATACCACGAAGTCAGCCTTTCTCTCGGGCGCCAAGGCGCTTCTGATGCCGATCGACTGGCCGGAGCCGTTTGGCTTGGTGATGATTGAGGCGATGGCCTGCGGCACGCCGGTGATTGCCTATAACCATGGGTCAGTGCCTGAAATCATCGAACATGGCGTAACTGGCTTTATCGTCGGCAATGAGGCGGAGGCTGTCGCGGCCCTGGGGCAAATTGACACTTTGGACCGAAGACTCATTCGCGAACGGTTCGAGGCAAGGTTCACCGCTGCCCGGATGGCACAGGACTATGTCGACACCTATGAAACCCTGATCGTGCCGCAAGAACAAAGACTGCGTCTTGTTCAGTAGTTATACGCCGCCTGTCTTCAGGAAACCGCAAGACGACGCGCCACGACCGCTAGGCGAAAATTCGACAGAAGGTACGGCACTGACTCTCGCAAGGCGTGGCGCGCGGCATGCGCTTTTAAAGCGCATGATTACCGACTCTGCAATAAATGTATGAGGCTTCTTAGTCTCGAGAGAAACATTTCGGACTGTCCGCGCTTATCCTCTTCATGGGCTGCGGCGTCCTGGCGCAGCGCCGCTTGGCCGCGCTGCGCCAGAGCCTCAAGCCCCCGGGCGAGTTCTGGCTGCGCTTTGATTGCGGCGGCGATTGCCCCCTTGTCGAGCCGATACGCCTTCACCGGGGTAAGCGCGGTTGCCGTTGCCGCATAATTTGCGCCAGTAATCAGCCCGATCGCGCCGAGGCTTTCCCCAGGACTCATACGGTGAACAACCCGCGGCCCGCTCGCCTCGGCGACCGTGATCTCAGCGGCGCCAGACGCGATGACATAAAGCGCCTCGGGCTCACTACCTTCTTGGATAAGCGTTTCACCGGGTTGCAGCCAGATTGTATTGAAGTGGCCCGCCAGCAAGTCGCGCTGCGCGGGTTCGATTACGCCGAATAAATCGGACTGTTCCAGCAATTGGG
>Ga0116226_10004816_pt1 | contig 11979 bp, 10 predicted proteins | sample S1TSphfallax_FD_89692 | JGI IMG/M metagenome (GOLD analysis project Ga0116226, IMG submission 89692) | Host-associated microbial communities from peat moss isolated from Minnesota, USA - S1T2_Fa - Sphagnum fallax MG | ecosystem: Host-associated > Plants > Peat moss > Unclassified | place: USA... | reverse complement strand
TTGCCGCTGTTCCACTACAGTCTGGTTCCAGGCGGCGTGTTGATGCTCGGCGGATCGGAAACCGTCGGATCCGCACAGAATCTATTTCCATCACTGTCGTCGAAATCGAGACTTTACCGGCGCGGCCCGGGCAAAGCTGCGTTCGGCGCCGTGGATTACCCGTTCCATCGACGCCTTTCAGACCGCGCTCCCGCGCAGGAGTTACCCATGTCGCCGCAGGCACCCCCCACCGAAAACCTTCAGGTGCTTGCGGATCAGCTGCTCCTGCAGAAGTACTGCCCTGCAGCCGTCCTCGTCAACGAACTCGGGGACATTCTCTATGTCAGCGGGCACACGGGCCAGTACCTCGAAGCCGCGGCCGGCAAGGCCAACTGGAACATCCACGTCATGGCCCGACCCGCGATACGAGCACAACTCGCCGTCGCGTTACGGCGTGCCGTCAAAGAGCGGACGGCAGTCGAGGTGCACGGCCTCCGACTGGATGGCAATTCGACCCACCAGCTCGCCATCACGGTCGAGGCCATCGACGAGCCGAAGGCGCTGCAAGGCATGGTGATGATCGTATTTCGCGACGTCGCGGCACCGCTCACCGACAAGTCGCGGCGCAAGAAGCCGGTCGGCGCGATCGATCCGGCAATCGGCACGGAACTGCTGCGTTCTCAGGAGGAACTCAAGGGGTTGCGCGAGGCGATGAGCGCCTCGGAGGAGGAGCGGCAGGCGGCGATCGAGGAGTTGCAATCGACGAACGAGGAGTTGCAGTCAGCGAATGAGGAACTGACGACTTCCAAGGAAGAAGCCCAGTCGATGAACGAGGAGTTGCAAACCATCAACGTCGAATTGCAATCGAAACTCGACGATCTGGCGCTCGCTCAAAGCGACATGCAGAACCTGCTCAACAGCACCGACATCGCCACGCTCTTTCTGGACAAGGACCTCAACGTGCGGCGATTCACGGAGCAGATCAAGCGCATCATCAGTCTGCGGGATGTCGATATCGGGCGTCCTCTGAGCGAACTCGCCACGACCCTGAACTATCCCGGACTCCATGCGGACGCGAAGGATACCTTGCGCACTCTGGCATTCAGCGAGAAGGAGATTTCGACGAGCGATGAGCATTGGTTCAAGGTGCGCATCATGCCCTACCGCACGGTGGCGAACGTCATTCAGGGCGCCGTAATCACGTTCGTCGACATCACCGCCGCGAAGCAACTGGAGTCCAGACTCCGCAAGGGATGACTCAGTACAATCAGGTCCCGTGGAAAGAATGCGGCAACACACGAACAACGAGGTAGCATGATGAAGACAATCGCTCATGACGCGAACGGTAACGCAGCCCTTCGTTCCCGCGCAGTCGCTCAACTGAAGGGATCCGGCGCGCAGGCGCAGGCGGACTCATCAGCCGCCCTCGGCGTGCTCTACGATCTTGCGTCCTCGCCGTCGACGGCCGCCGACGCGCTCGCATTGCTCCATGAACTGCAGGTCCACCAAGTGGAAGTCGACCTGCAAAGCGAGGAGCTTCGCCACTCACGCATTGAACTCGAGACGTCGCTCGCTCGACAGGTTCAACTCTACGATAACGCCCCGGTTGCGCAATTCGCAGTGGACGGTGAGGCGGTGCTGCGCGAGCTAAATCTGACGGCGGCCAGCCTGCTCGGGTGCGAGCGCGATTCGCTGCGTGGCCGGTCGCTCGAGAGTTTTCTGACGCCGGACGACGTGGCAACACTGCGTATGATGCTCAGGAGTGCCGCCCACGCCGCCCGCTCGGTCTGCGCCGACCTACATTTGAAGGCGGAGCAGGATGGGCAGGTCCGTTGCATGCACGCATCCGCCTGCCTGGATCCGGCGGGCGAAGGATTTTTGATCGGATTGATCGAGGCCATCGGGAGTGCGCCGGCTGCAATTGCGTAATGAGGGAAATCCATCAGCCCACCGCGAATCGTCTGCTCGGAGCGCTCGCCCCGGACGAGTTGGGACGTCTCCTGCCCCACCTCGAGTACATCGCAATGCCGCTCGGCACCGTTCTCTACAAATCCGGCGGGAAATTGCGCCATGTGTACTTTCCGATCGATTGCATTGTCTCGCTACTGTATGTATTGGCGGACGGCTCCTCCGCGGAGATCGCCATCGTGGGCAAGGAAGGACTGATCGGCATCGGGCTTTTCATGGGTGGAGAGACGACCGCCAACCATGCGGTCGTGCAGAGCGGGGGGCACGCCTATCGCCTGGTGGGGCGAAAGATCAAGGACGAGTTTCATCGCATCGGCACGCTCCACGAGCAATTCCTGAGGTATATCCAAGCCCTGATCACGCAGATGACACAGACGGCCGTATGCAATCGCCATCACTCCGTGGACCAGCAGCTGTGCCGATGGTTATTGATGTCGCTCGATCGACTGTCCTCAAACCAGTTGTACATGACCCAGGAACTGATCGCCAACATGCTCGGTGTGCGGCGCGAGGGAGTCACCGAGGCGGCCGGTAAGCTGCAACGGCTCGGAATCATTCACTATCACCGCGGACATATCGAGGTTCTCGACCGGCCCAAGTTGGAAACTCTCTGTTGCGAATGCTACGCCGTCGTCAAACGGGAAACGGATCGCTTGATGCAGTAAATTGGCGACGGTGCGGCGTTGTCGTGGCTCGTCTTCCTCAGGATCACTAATAATGAAACTTGTAGCGCAGCTCGGCGTAGATCTGGCACGGATTGTTCCAGTGCACGCCACCAAAAGTCAGGCTGTTGTCGGTGAGCAGGTGCTTGTTGGCCAGGTTCAGAGTCGTGATCGACACCGACAGATCACGGGAAATGTCGCGGCCCGCGGTCAGATCGAGCACCGTGTAGCTCGTAAGGTGGGTCGGCGGTGCAAAGCCGTTGGATAATCCCGAATTGACCGACAAGTTGGAGCCGACGAAGAACCCGAGCGGCAAGTTGCCGTTGTACCCGGCATTCAGCGTGTTGCGCTGATCGTGGTCGAGCCCGATCGGGGGACTGCCGCAGGCCGTACCGGGGACGACGAGACCGCCGGTGATCGACCCGAAACACTCCGCCGTCTGATTCGAATAGGCGACGTGTACCTGTCCGTAACGCCAGAAGGCCGGTGAGCGCACGGTGAGCTCGCGCCCCTCGATCAGAGCCCCTTGGTCCGTGATCGGGAGGTAGATGTCGGATGCGCCGAGCGGATTGTGGTCGAAGAAGTTGCTCGACTCGGTGACGAAGTAGTCCACAGCGATCGTCCAGCCCCGAACCGGAATCGTCAGCCCGAACAGGCGCTCCGTGTCGCGCTCTCCGTGCAACGGCAGGAAGGCAGTGTCATTGGTCGTGGCGTAGGCAACCAACGGTCCCGAAAGCGTCTCCAGCGGGGGGGCCTGGTAGTACTTACCCCAGAACACGCTAAGCACCCAGTCGAGCCGCGGCAGTTGGACGGTTGCGCCGAGCCGCGGGTCGCTCGCGTTCTCACTGAAACTGGCCTGGAAATGAGACTGGCGTACGCCTGCGAGCAGATTGAGCCAGTGCGTCACGGCCAAAGTATCCTGCAGCCAGGCCGTGATAAGCGTGCCGGAGGGGCTCTCGAACTCATTGAGGGACGGCGAGCTGTTGTCGCTGAATCCCAGCTTGAAGTCGGCCTGATCCTGCTGGGCGAAACCGAAGACACCGAAATCCAGATGATTGCGGCTGATGTCCCACTTCAGCTGCTCTTCGGCGCCTTCGTACTGTGAACTGTGATGGTAGGTGCTGACGGTCGGATAGTCACCCGCGCCCCCGTCATAGTCCGCCCGCTCGAAGTGATACATCAGCGAACTCGTGAGCACCGCCTCGTTCGCAAAGGTGTGCGCCCAGGAGAGCAGCGCAAACTCGTCCGCCTCACTTTGGACGTCGCCGAACTGCCCGATGCACTGCGGGTCGTCGGCGAGCGGCGCAGTGCAGTCTGGAATCTGGTAAACATCCTGCCGCAATTGGGCGACCAGGCTCACCACGTCCTGCTCGCCCGGCTTGTACTGTAGATTGGTGAACGCACCGTACCCGTGCGTCGCGTCATGGATCACCTGAGAGACCGGAGTCTGCAGGCCGAGATCGCTGCGATTGCCCTCGAGGCTCGCATAGTAGGCGAAGTCACCCGTGTGGCTTGCGGCGCTAAGGTAGTCGTCCGTCTGACCGAAATTGCCCGCCGTGACGTCGAGCGCGGCCTCGCTATCCTTGCTAAAGCCGCTCTTCGGGATCACGTTGAAGATGCCGTACGTGCGGTCACCCTCATCGGCCAGGTAGCCGCCCCGCTCGATCCCAAGCGTCTCTATGTCCTGGGGATTCAAGGCAGGGCCGAGGTTCTCCGCGATGTTGGTGTTGGGAATCTCGACCCCGTTCATGAGCCAGCTCGTCTGATGTCCACCACGGATGTGCAGCATGTCATGGGCTTGGTACGCCCCGGGAACATAGTCGGTGATCATGGCGAGGCTGTTGACGTTGGTCGCACCCGGCGTGTCGTCGATATCCTGCTGGCTCACGATCGTGCTCGGAGTGACCGACGCGACGACCGGCAGACGCCGCGCCGTCACGGTCACCTCGGCGAGCTTCGATGCCGGCTTCAATTCGACGACCGCATAGGGAAAATAGCCCGCCTCCACCGTGACCGTCTCACTGAACGCGTCGAAGCCGCGCTGCGAAACGCTGAGCTTGTAGTGGCCGATGGCGACGTTCGGAAAGGCAAAGCGGCCGGTCGAGTCCGTCCGTCGCTCCGTGATCGCGTGGGTCGCGGACTCGAGTTCCACCTTGGCCGCCGCGACCGGCCGAGCGCTGCCGTCCCGGACCATGCCGCTCACGGTGCCGTAGGCCGCAGCCCAGACTCGCCCCGAAATAAGAATCATGAGGAGCAGTAGGGCTGCGACGCCGGAGGAGGGCCGAGGAGACTGTGCTCGGCTGCGCGCGCGCGCCGTCTGCACGTTGCTTGTATGTATCACGTGAGATTCCCTGGGATCGCCGTGGTGGCGAAGCCGAATAGAAGTACTGACGAGCGCGCGCCCGTCAGGGCGTGCGCATGACCTTCGGGCCGGCACGAGCCCAGCCGATGGAGTTCAGCTCAGCCGACTCGGGGGTGCACGGGGCTGCGGGAGATGAACGTCGCGAACGACAAACGCGATTGCAGCAGGCGCGACCGCAGGAGGCGGCCGGGCGGGTGAGAATTCGCGGGAGGCCGGCAAGTGAGGGATTGGCCCTGCGACACAGGCCAAAGCGAACACGCAATGTTCACCACGCGAGGAACCGCCGCCGTGGTGATGCGATCCCTGCGGCGCAAGCCGCTTTCCCGTTGAGTCCTCCGCGGTGGCCATGGCATCCATGTCCATCGCAGACATGTCCATCGAGGCCATGTCCATGGTGTCGGCGGATGACGCTTCGACGTCCGCTGCCAGGTCTGCGGGAAGGTCCTCCCGGCAGATCTCGAGCAAGAATGGCCTGCCCTTTGCCGGCATGAACCCGGGCGGTGTGTATGCACGCGACGAAAAAACGACCAGCATAATGCTGGCCATCAGGGTTCGTGTGATCCGCGTGCCGGGCCTCAAACGCATCTCCCAGCGATGTACATACCGCAGGGAAACTCTACCAGCAAAAGGGAATCAGCGTAAGCGGCGGAGAATGTGTCGATCACGTGACTGGTGCGAACCGGCGCTGCAAGACCCACCGCACTGCAACTCTTGCGTGACCGCGAATCGCTCGGTCACTCGAGCCTGGCGATCCAAGGTGCGCTTCCGTACAGAGCAGCGACTGCATGCTTCCTAGGATTGAACACAATCCTGAGTATTTCCTCAGGGATCAAGATCGGCCGATGCACATTGAACCATTTGCTGCGCCCCTGCGATCAACCTGGATTCGCTGCGTCACAGGAACCCTGATACTGGCTCTCGCGGCCCACAGCCAATTGGGCAACGCCAACGATTGCACGCCGGCCAGCAGCACGCCACGCGCGCAGTTGGCCATCGGCTACAGCCTGCTTTATCGCGAGGCCGATGGCATTCCCAAATTGAAGTGGATCTTTATGTTCAAGGACAAACCTGAAGCAATGGGGCGGATCACCAATGATCTGGTCACCTATTACCAAGATTTGGCCGATACGCTGGAGAAGCTGTCCAAGCAATTTCCAGCGATGCGTATCGACGTGCCAGCAATGTCCGAGCTCGAGGCCGACGAGCGTAAAGCCATCGGCGAGGACCTGGCCAAAGACTTCGCCCCGCTCGTCGGTAAGAGCGGCGCCAAATTCGCGCGGGAGGCGCTGCTCATGTTTTACAACACGCTGAACGAGCAACGTCATCTGACCGCCGTGATGGTCCCTCGCGAAACCGACCCGGATCTCAAGAAATTCCTGGAGACGACCAATGCGCAGCTGAATGAACGCTACGCGCAGGTCGGAACACTATTGAACCGCCGCTATTTCACGCACCAATAGGCATTGGCCGGGGCTGCTGCCAATACGGCGGGCCGCTCCTTGAATCGTCGCCTTGAAGCGTTTATTCGCGGCCTGCGGTAAGCTCATGGCTATTGTTCGAATTCCATTACGGCGGTCCATCGCCGTGATAATTGGCGGTAAATCCAAGTCGAGGCGGGCCATGGGAGCTAATCTTCAAGCGGTGCATCCGGTTCTTGGAGCGACCGATGTGGAAGCGTTGTTGCGCTTCTACGCTCGACTTGGGTTTGCGGTGGTCTTTCAAGACGCTCCAATAAACCCGCAGTACGTCGCCGTCCGGCGTGATGCCGTGGAGTTGCACATACAATGGGCCGACAAAGGCCAATGGGCATATCCTGTCGATCGCCCGGTTTTTCGTTTCGTAGTGACCGATGTCGATGAGATCTATCAAGAGTTCGTCAAAAGCGGCGGGGTCAACTCGGATACAAGCCAAGGAAGCCCGTGGGCCTCGCCGCAGGATACGCCGTGGGGTACGCGGGAGTTTCATCTGCGTGATCCCAGTCACAATGGCCTGCAATTCTATCGCCCACTGTGAATGCTTAGCTTCACTTGCCGCCTGTCGATGGCTGCGGAAATTGAGCGGCCGTCCACCCCCCACCGAGCGATCGGAAGGACGCGACGGCCGCGCGCGCCTCTTCGGCGTTCACCGTGGCCAGAAGTGTCCTTGCGGAAAGCAGGTCTCGGTCAGCATCGAGCACTTCGCTGAGCGGCACGACGCCGCCCTCGAAGGCGATCTGGGCTTCGTCGCGCGCCAGCGTCAGCGCGGCGATCTGTCGCGACAGGACGGCCGCTTCGGATCGGCTCTGCACGAATCTCGACAGGGCGGTCTCGACGTCCGCCGTCGCCTGCAGCACCGTGCCCCGGTAAGTCGCGAGCGCCTCGGCCTCGTGCCCGTGGGCGATGGCGAGTTCGGCGTCCACCCGACCGAAGTCGAACAGCCGCCAGCGCAGCCCCAGGAGCGCGGCGCCCTGTTGCGCGGGGGTCTCGAACAGACGGCCGGCAGCGACGCTCTCGAATCCCGCCAGGCCGTTGAAGGTCAGATGTGGGTAGTACTCCGCGCGGGCCGCACCGATGCGGGCGGTGGCGGCGGCCAATAGGTGCTCGGCGACGACGATATCGGGGCGACGCCGCAGCAGACCGGCAGGCGAGACGTCGCCCGAGGGTGAGGGGGCCAGCGGCTGGGGTTGCGGTTTCTCGAGCTCGCCGAGATGCGTGCCGGCCGGCGAGCCCATGAGCACGTCGAGTCGGTAGACTTGGGCATCGATTCTCGAGTGCAGCGCGAGCTTCAGGGCACGTACGCGCTCGAGATCCGCCGTCGCCCGCTGCTGGTCCCGGTCTGCCGAGACTCCCTGCAGCACGCGGAGCCGCACCAACTCCAGCAGATGGGTCTGGGTGTCTTCCTGAGCGTCGAGCAGTTGCAGCTGGGCCTGCAATCCCCGCAGATCCAGATAGGCGTCGGCTGCTTCGGCGGCGATCGCCAGACGTACGGCGGCAGCGGAGATGACCGCGGCCTGCGCCTCCGCCACGGCCGCCTGTCGTGCGTGGCGCAGACCGCCGAACAGATCGAACTCCCAGGAGGCCTGCGGTCCCAGGGAGTAGGTTTCATAGTCGCGCGGTAGACCCGCGATGTGCGCGGCTTCGCCGAACGGCGAGAGCTGCGAATCGTGCGTACTCGCAGCGGACGCGCCGAGCGTGCTCTCGGGCGCGAGCGCGGCGCCCGCGCGTGCTCCCGTCGCCCGCGCGATGGAGATCCTTGCTGCGGCCGTGGCTACGTCGGTGTTGCCGGCGAGGGCGCGGTCGATGGTGCGCGTCAGCAGCGGGTCATTGAAACCAATCCACCAGTTCGTATCGGCAAAGCCCGCGGGCGTCGCGACGATCTGCACGGCGTTCTGAAACGCCGGTGGCAGCACCACGTCGGGACGCCTGATCGGCGGGGCGGTGGCGCAGGCGGCCAGCCCGGTGAAGGACAGGAGGGACAAGATCACGCTCAAACGATTCACGGGTGTCTCCTCGCGGATATTCCGGCTCAATGGACTTCCGGAGGTGGGGCAGGTGCGCTTCCCGCTGAGCGGGCGAAGGGAACCATGACGAGCGCGGCCAGGAACATCCACGCCATGAGGCGGAACACGTCGTCGAAGGCGAGCGTCAGTCCCTGTTGTCCGACCGCCCGTGCGAACAGTTGCCGGGCAAGCAGCAGCGCATGTCCGGAATCGGGGGTGACGTCCGCAAGCCGGTGCGCGAGGCCCGTCACGATTTCGACCGCCCGGTCTGATCGTCGGCCCAGCGTCTCCGCGAGCCGTGCGGTCTCGGTACGGGAATTGTCCTGCAGCCAGGTGTTGACTACGGCGATGCCGATGGCGCCGCCGAGATTGCGCATCAGATTGAACAGACCGGAGGCGCTGCGCAGTTCCGGGCCCTGGAACACCGACAGAGCCATGCCAACGCTGGGCACGATGCACAGCATCACAGACAAGCCACGGACGATCTGGGGCCAGAACAGCTCCGCAAAGCCCCATTGGGACGTCAGGTGCGACGTCAGCCAGAGGCTGAACGAGAACAACGACAGGCCAACCGTGATGATGAGGCGCCGGTCGACAGTTTCCGACAGGCGGGCGGCGACCACGGTGCTCAGCAACTGCGCGCAGCCGACGACGAAGACGGTGGTGCCGATCTGCAGGCTGTCGTAGCCGCGCACGCGCCCGAGATACACCGGAATCAGATAAGTCGACGAGTAGATGCCGAAGCCGATGACCAGATTGAACAGGCAGGCAAATACGAAGGTGGGCTTGCGAAACGGCGATACGCGAACGATGGGCGACGCGGAATAGAGCGAGCGCTCGAGAAACAGCAGAAAGGCGACGAACGACACCCAGGCTGCGATCACGATGTGCGAATCGCCGAACCAGTCGAGGCGCGGCCCCTCCTCGAGCACATATTCGAGTCCGGCGAGGAAGGCCGCCATGGCAATGAGGTGGCTCCAGTCGATGCGTCTGAACATGGAGCGGTCGGCGACATCCAGCTTGATGAGGGCGATCGACAGGACCGTCACGCCGATGCCGGGCAGCACGTTGATGAAGAAGATCCACCGCCAGCCCACAACCTGGGTGATCAGACCGCCGACAGTGGGTCCGAGGGTTGGCGCGAGCACCGACACCATGCCGAGGATGGCCGGAATCAGAGCACGCTGCCTGCCGGTGAACAAAGTGAATCCCACTGAGAACACCGTCGGTACCATCGCGCCGCCCGTGAAGCCTTGTAGGACCCGGAAGGCGATCATGGATTGGATATTCCAGGCAAAGCCGCAGAGGACGCTCGAGAGAGTAAAGAGCGCCGCCGACAGCGAGAAGAGCCACCGGGTCGACATCGCCTGGGCGAGGTACGCCGAGAGCGGAATCATCACGAGTTCCGCCATGAGGTAGGCCGTCTGCACCCAGCTGATCTCATCAGGGCCCGCAGCGAGGCCCGCCTGCAGGTCGTTCAAGGACGCCGCGACAATCTGGATGTCGAGCAGTGCCATGAATTGGCCGAACGCCATGACGCCGACGATCAGGAACTTCCGAGCCGTGGGGAGGGAGGCGTGGTCCATGATCGGCATTTGGTGCACGGGCCTTGCAATATGATTATCATCATATTACGATGATCATATGAAACATGCAAGCTTGGTCCGAGCTGCAGAGGAGTCGATATGAGCGCCACTCTCGAATCCGTCGCCGTCGACGCCCCGCCGACCGACGCTGTTCCGCCAACCTCGAGGCGGGCGGCCTGGCGTGGCGCGCTTGCGCGCCGTCGTGTCTGGATCGTATCCGGCGTCGCCGTGCTCGCGATCGTGCTGGGGGTCGGGGTCATTCTCGCGCCACCTGCGAGCGTGAGTACCGACGATGCCTACCTCGCAGCGGACGGCTCGACGGTCGCCCCGAAGGTCAGAGGACTGGTCGCGGCGATCTTGGTCCGGGACAACCAGGCTGTGCGCGCCGGCGATCCGCTGGTGCGGATCGACCCGGAGGAATACGACGCCAAAGTGGCGACCGCGCGCGCGGATCTGGCGGAGGCCGAAGCCGGCGTGGCGGCGGCGACCGCGGCGCTCGGCAGTTTGAATGCGGAGGAACGGTTGGCAGCCGCCAACGTGGTCGCCGCCCGAACCGCCATCCGCGCCTCCGATGCTCAGGCGGAACGGGCGGATGCCGATAGCCGGCGCTATGCGGCGCTGGTGTCGAGCGGGGCGGTCGCCCGGAAGGACGCGGACGGCTTCCGAGCCGGCGCAGTCAGTGCGGAACAGGACGCCGCTCGTGCCGGTGCCCTGCTGGCGGTTGCCCGCGACGCACTCGGAGTCACGTGGGCTCGCCGGCCTTCGCTCAACGCGGCTCTGCAAAAGGCTCAGGCGGAGGTGCAGCGTGCCCGGAGCGCACTCGACCTGGCTCTGCAGGATCAGCGCCATACCCTGATCCGTGCTCCCATCGACGGGGTCATCGGCAACCGTCAGGTCCAGCAGGGCGATTACGTCCAGCCAGGTTCGCGACTCCTCACCGTCGTGCCGCTCGATGCCCTGTACGTCACGGCGAACTACAAGGAGACTCAGACCGCCCGGATGCATCCCGGTTTACGCGCGACGGTTCGCGTGGATGCCGGGACGTCCGCTCCGCTCACCGGGGTCGTGGAGAGTCTGGCACCGGGCTCGGGATCGTCGTTTGCGTTGCTGCCGTTCGAGCCGGGGACGGGAAATTTCACGAAAATCGTGCAACGGGTGCCCGTGAGGATTCGTCTCGACGGGCAATTGGCGGAACGCCGAGGGCTGCGGCCGGGCTTGTCGGTGACCGCCGAAGTCACCCTGGATCCTTGAGCTTTAGCCACGTCAGGATATCCGCGCGTAGTTTGCAGTATGATAATGATCAGATGAAAAACCGAGGAAGCCATGCGTTACGATCCTGAACAGAAGGAGCGGACCCACCGTCAAATTCTGGTCGAGGCGGCGAGCGCGCTCCGGACACGGGGCCCGGAGCGAGTCGGCGTGGCCGAGGTGATGAACAAGCTCGGCCTGACTCATGGAGGGTTTTACGCCCACTTTGCCTCGAAGGATGACCTGATCGCCCAAGCTGTCACGTTGATGTTCGATGAGGCGCATGCGCGGCTTGTCCGAATGACGGAGGGACGCGATCCGCTGCACGGCATCTACGCCTATATGGATTGGTATCTGTCCGCTGCGCATCGAGATGCGCCCAACGGTGGCTGTCCGGTGGCGGCCGTCTCCGGGGATTTGGCGCGCCTGCCAGATGCCGCCCGCGAGCGCTACACGGAGGGTGTCGAGCGGCTCGCCGCCGGTATTACGAAAATACTCAAGAAAATCGGCAGGCCAAAGCCCGCCATGCTGGCGTTCTCGCTGCTGTCGGAAATGGCGGGTGCCTTGAGCAGCGCGCGCTGTGTCAGCGACTCGCCGCTGTCGGAGGAGATCCTTCGAGCCTCGCGCGAATTGATCAAGAGTCGGTGGACGCTTACATCAACCTAGCGACGTACAGGCTCACTGTGGATGTGACTC
>Ga0116226_10004815_pt1 | contig 11980 bp, 10 predicted proteins | sample S1TSphfallax_FD_89692 | JGI IMG/M metagenome (GOLD analysis project Ga0116226, IMG submission 89692) | Host-associated microbial communities from peat moss isolated from Minnesota, USA - S1T2_Fa - Sphagnum fallax MG | ecosystem: Host-associated > Plants > Peat moss > Unclassified | place: USA... | reverse complement strand
TCAAGTTGCGGCAGGTACCGGCATAGCGCGGCGGCTTGCCGGCCATGCGCTGTAATTTGCGCGAAAGCTCGAGTTCTTCTGCCGTGCAGTAGCACGGGTAGGCTTGCGCCGCGCGCTCCAGCTCCTCGAACAGCCCACGGTAAAATTCGCCACGCTCTGCCTGCGTGTAAGGCGCCTGAGGGCCGCCGATATCCGGGCCCTCATCCCAATCGAGGCCGAGCCAGCGCAAATCCAACAGTAGATCATCGTGAAACCGACGCTGGCTGCGTTCCGCATCGGTGTCCTCGATCCGCAGGATGAAGCGCCCGCCGTCCTTGCGCGCCCAGAGATAGCTGAAAAATGCGGTACGGGCATTGCCCAGATGCAGCGATCCGGTCGGGCTTGGTGCGAACCGGGTGATCACCCTATTTTCTGAAGCTGAGGACATATCTCAAGATTGTACCCATTCGAGTAGAATCATAGGCATGAAACAACTGATCCTGACCGCCGGTTTGCTCTGGACGTCTCTGTGCCTGCCCTGCCTCGCGACTGATGCTTCGCCGCCGCCCGCAAAGCCTGCGGAGAACAAGGCAACTGCCCCGGCAAAATCGAGCGGGCCGCCGCAGGTGCTGATCGTGACCAACATGGGCAGCTTCACGGTCGAGTTGAATCAGGAACGGGCACCCCTCACCGTGACGCATTTTCTGGCTTATGTTGAGGAAGGCTTTTACACCGGCACCGTTTTTCACCGGGTCGTGCCGAATTTCGTCATCCAGGGCGGCGGTCTGGACGCCGATTACAAAGTCAAGCCGGCGCCTTTGAAAGTCGTCAACGAATCCGGCAACGGTCTGACCAATGCCCGCGGCACGATCGGCGCGGCCCGCGGCAACGACCCGCACAGCAGCGATTCGCAGTTCTATATCAACCTGTACGACAATGCCGCCCTCGATCCGAGCGCCACCCGCTGGGGCTATGCGGTATTCGGAAAAGTCATCCAGGGCATGGACGTGGTCGATAAGATCGGCAACGTGCCCACCGGCTCGCATGGGGTGATCAAGGAGGACGTGCCCTTGAAGCCGGTGGTAATCGAACGGATCGAGCGCATCAACGCGCCGTGACGTTGAGTGGCGCGCACGGGGTGGGGGTGAGAGGTATTCTGACGGCAACGGGGAGAAGGCAAAGTTGCCGTCAGAATACCTCTCACCCCCAACCGTCATACGCGCCGCCCAACGTCACGTACCCTAGACCGGCCAGCGCGCCGTCGACCCGTGATGTTGACCGCGCCAGCGTCCTGCCGGGCGGGATAGGGAGCAGCGAGAAAACTGCTGCCTTTCCGTTTTCTCGCTGCTCCCTATCCCGCCCGGCAAGCGCAGACCCCGGTCAACTTCACTAAGCGCACGATGGCGACCCTGTTCATCTCGGACCTGCACATCGATGCAAGCCGCCCCCCCATCGTTCAACACTTCCTCACCTTCCTCGAAGCGGAAGCCGCGCGCGCCGAGGCGCTCTACATTCTCGGCGATCTGTTCGAGTCTTGGGTCGGCGATGACGCGGCGGACGGTGCCCAGATGGCCGCCATCGCCGGACTGCGGGCCTTGACTGCCAGCGGCGTTCCTTGTTTCGTCATGCATGGCAACCGCGATTTCCTGCTCTCGACGCGCTTCTGCCGCGAAAGCGGCGCGGATCTGTTGAGCGATCCGGTGATCGTGACCTTGTACGGCGAACGGATCCTGGTCATGCATGGTGACGCCCTGTGCACGGACGATCGCGCCTATCAGCGCCTGCGCGCCACCGTGCGTGACCCGGATTGGCAGCAGCGTTTTACGAATTTGTCCATCAAGGCGAGGCGTGCGCTGGCCGGCGCGGCGCGCGCCGGCAGCCGCGCACATACGGCGGCCATGGAGTATTCCATCACCGACGTCAACCTGGGCAGCGTGGCAACGGTGCTGCGCGGCACGGGCCTCAACACCTTGTTGCATGGCCATACCCACCGCCCCGCCATCCACGCCTTCGACGTGGACGGCCGGCCTTGTACGCGTATCGTGCTCGGCGACTGGTACGATCAGGGCAGTGTGCTGCGCTGGGATCACAACGGACCCGAACTGGTCAGCCTCGCGCGTTGAGCGTCCTCACGGCGGCCCCGAGTGAAACCGAAACACGGGATCGGAACTCGTCACCAGTTCGGCCTCGAGCGCGGCGAACGCATCGACACGGCTTTGCCAATCGATGTCCGCGCGTGACGCGGCGCGCCGGGCCAACTCCAGGTAAACCTTGAAATGCCGCGCTTCGGCGGCGTGCAGGCCCGCGAACAAGCCGGCGATGGACTCATTGCCGATGGCCGGCGTCAAGGCCGCAAAACGCTCGCAGGATCGCGATTCGATGAACGCACCGCAGATCATCAGATCCACCTCGCGCTGCGGCTCGCTGCGCGCCACCAAGCGGCGCAACCGGTCCGCATAGCGCCCGGGCGCCAGACGCCGCGGCACCCACCCCAAGCCGCCTATCAGCCTCGCCACCTGTTCATAATGGCGCAGCTCCTCGCGTGCCAGACGCGACATCTTGTCGGTGAGCTGCAGATCCTCGGCGTACGCGAACATCAGCGCCAGCGCGGTGGACGCCGCTTTCTTCTCGCAATTGGCATGATCGATCAACAGCACTTCGGGATTGGCGCATGCTTCCGCCACCCACGCCGCGGGGGTCGGCACGCGCAGCAACGCGTGCGAAAAATGCGCGGCCGGCGTAGGCGCTGCCGGCGTAGGCGCGGCCGGCGTGGGTGCGAACGCAGGATTCACGCGGGCAACTTGAGTGCCGATACCGCCTGCAGCACGTCCGCCGCCGACTGAAACCGATCCAACGGCGATTTGGCCAGCATGCGCCGCAAAATATCCTCGTAAGCCGCAAACTGCGGCGCGATTTCCGGCAGTTCGGCGCGCTTGTGCTTGTAGATGACTTCCATCGCAGTCGAGCCGCTGTAGGGTTTCCGGCCGATCAGCATTTCGTAGAACATCACGCCCAGACTGTAGATGTCGCTGCGCGCGTCGATTTCTTCCGCGTGGCCTTGCTCCGGGCTCATGTAATAAGGCGTGCCGAAAATCTCCCGGGTGCCGGTCAGCTCCGCGTCCGCCGCATTCGCCTTCGCCAGGCCGAAATCGATCAGGCACAACGACCCGTCGGCGCGCAGCATGACGTTCGCGGGCTTCATGTCGCGATGCAAAATCCCCACCGAATGTATCGCATGCAGCGCGCTGGCGATTTGCTCCAGATAGTTCAGCGCCGTGCCCCTCGACAGCGGGGACTTCATTCGCTGACGCAGATCGCCGGCCGGAAAATGCTCCATGGCGATGTAGGCATGATCGTCCGCCACGCCCAGATCGTAAATCTGCACGATATTCTTGTGGTCGAGTCCCGCCACGATCTCATATTCACGCAGAAACCGGTCGAAGCTCGCGATGCGCTCGGACACATCGGGCACCTGGCTGAACACCTTCAGCACCACCACGTTGCCGGTACGCTCGCTCTCGGCAAGATAGATGGTGCACATGCCGCCGCTGCCCACCTGTCTCAGGCAGCGATGCCCGCGGATCATGGTGGGACCGAACCGATAGCGGCGTTCGTACGAGGGGTTGGCGCGCAGCATGGAGAGCGATTGACGATGCTCCAGCGCCGCGGACTCGATCGCCCTGATCAATTGCTCACGGTCGATCTTGCGCCCATACACCCTGAACAGACCATGCACCACCGGCCTCGCCGGCTGCGGTGCATCCTCCAACATGATCAACACGATGGGCGCGAATTCAGCCCGCGACAACAGATCTATCGCGAATTGCTCGCACTCCGCGGTGGGCGAGTCGCTCACGATGATGACGGCGTCGAATCCCGCCGCGGCGAACTGCGGTTCGAACACCGGATCCTTGCCGAGCCGATGCTCGATCACGATGCCGTCGGGCCATTCTATTTCGGCATGCTTCTTCACCAGCATGCGATGGTCGGAGCGTGCAGCTACAACCAAGAGACGCATGATCAGGCTCGTTTGAGCCCACGGCCGGCGCTCTCCCGCCGCTGCTGCTTCGCCTCATCGGAGCGCTCACCCTGCAGCCGGGCCAGATACTCCGGCGTCACATCGCCGGTGACGTATTCCCCGGAGAAACACGAGGTGTCGAAGTTTTCGATTTTGGCGTGATCGTGGCGCACCGCATGCACCAGATCATCCAGATCCTGATAGATCAGCCAGTCGGCACCGATGATGTCGCGCACCTCCTCGTCCGTATGACCGGCGGCCACCAGTTCGGAGGCATCCGGCATGTCGATTCCATACACGTTGGGATAACGCACCGGCGGTGCCGCGGAGGCGAAGAACACACGCTTCGCGCCGGCCTCACGCGCCATGTCGATGATCTGCGCGGATGTCGTGCCGCGCACGATGGAGTCATCGACCAGCAGCACATTCTTGCCGCGGAACTCCAGGTCGATGGCGTTCAGCTTGCTGCGCACCGACTTCGAACGCTGCTCCTGGCCGGGCATGATGAAAGTCCGGCCGATGTAGCGGTTCTTGATGAAACCTTCGCGATACTTCACACCCAGCAGCTGCGCCACCTGCACCGCGCTGGTGCGGCTGGTGTCGGGGATCGGGATCACCACATCGATGCCATGGTCCGGCCGGTCGCGTTTGATTTTCTCGGCCAGCCGCTCGCCCATGCGCAAACGCGCCTTGTACACGGAGATGTTGTCGATGATCGAGTCGGGGCGCGCGAAATACACATACTCGAAAATGCACGGCGCATGGTGTGTGACCGCGACGCATTGCTGCGCGTAGAACCGGCCCTGCTCGTCGATGAATACCGCCTCGCCGGGCGCCACGTCACGCACGATCTCGAATCCCAGCATGTCGAGCGCCACGCTCTCGGACGCCAGCATCCATTCAGGACCTTTCTTGGTGTCGCGCTTGCCCACCACCAATGGACGGATGCCGTTCGGATCGCGAAACCCCAGGATGCCGTGACCGATGACCATGACCGTGACGGCGTAGCCGCCGCGGCACCGCCGATACACGGCGTTGGCCGCCGCAAAGATGTCGGCGGGCGTGACGCGCGGCGTTCCGACCCGTTCCAGCTCCGAGGCCAGCACATTGAGCAGCACTTCCGAGTCCGAGCCGGTGTTCAAATGGCGGCGATCCTCGCGCACCAAGACTTCCGTGAGTTCGCGCGCATTGGTCAGATTGCCGTTGTGCCCCAGGCACAGGCCGTAGGGCGAATTCACGTAGAAGGGCTGCGCGTCTTGCGCGCTGTCGGCCCCCGCGGTGGGATAGCGCACGTGACCGATACCCATGTTGCCCTTCAGCTTCAGCATGTGTTTTTGCTGAAACACGTCGCGCACCAGCCCCGAATCCTTGCGCATGAACAACTCGCCGTTCTCCACGGTCATCATTCCGGCGGCATCCTGGCCGCGATGTTGCAGCACCGTCAGTGCGTCATAGATGCGCTGGTTGACCGCGCTGACACCCACCATTCCTACGATTCCGCACATGATTCGACCTCCGGACTAATTGGGTTTCACTTTGACGCCGGTGATGCGCTCGAGCCTGGCCCACGGATCACCTTTCTCTCCCACCATCGCTCGCAGCCAATCGCCAACGGTCTCGCCGAAGGGAATCAGCTTCGAATGCACCCAGAAATCTTGTGTGTTCAATTGCAACAGTTCGCCGCCGATGACGAGCAGACCCACCAGCACGATGCCGCGCACGATGCCGAACAACAGACCGATGACCCGGTCCAACGGGCCCAAGCCCATGCTGCGCGTGAAGTAGCTGAGCAGCATCCCGATCAGCCAGCCCAGCAGCAACACCAACGTCAGCACCACCAAGCGCGCCACCCACGGCGCGACGCTCGGGTAGGCCAGCAATCCGCCCAGATGCGGTTGGACCAACGGTCCGAATTTCCACGAAGCCCAGATCGCGAGCAACCAAAAGGCCAGTGACACCGCTTCGCGGATGAAACCGCGCAACGCGCCGATCAGCGTTGAACCCAAAAGTATCAATAGAATCAGGACATCGGCTCCGGTCAACCTGTTACCCCTTGTCGTCGGACCATCGTGACGCACATCACAATCGTCCATAGGCCCCCGGCGCTCATTCTACCGGAGCGGGGCGCGCCACGTCGTGAAACCATCCCCACCCCCTAGCGCGGGCTCACGATGGCCGCTGCATGCCCCAAGCTCTTGAGCTTCGCGACGGTGCGTCCCGCCGCATCTCGATCCGCCAGCGGACCCACGCGCACGCGATAGCGGGTTGCAGCGCCCGAGCCCTCCGCATTCATGTAGATCGAGAAACCCTGCGCCTTGAGTTGGTGCACCAAGTTCTCCGCGTTGCTGCGGTTGGCGAAGCTCCCCAATTGCACTGCATAGCTCTTCCCAGATGTGGGGAGCGGCGGCGCCGTTTCAACCGAATGAGCCGGCGAGGGATTGCCAGGCGCCGCGCCAGGAGCCGTCTTTCCATCGGGCGTAGTTCCTAAGGGCGTAGTTCCTAAGGGCGCTGTACCGGCGGGCGTAGCACCCAAGGGCGCTGCGCCGACGGGCGCAACGCCGACGGGCGCAACGGCGGCGCTGCCCGCATCTGCGACGGTCGGCGGCCCTGCCGATGCAGTGCCCGCGCCAGTGGCGTGCGTGGGCGATGATGCCGGCGCAGTTACTGCGGCAGCTTCGTCGAGCGCGGGCTTGGCAGTCGTCAAATCGACCGTGACGTTGCGTACGGGGTCGGGAGCGGCCGCGGGCAGATGCACGTCGCCCCCCGTGGAAACTGCGCCGGCCGGCGACGCAGGCTTCGGTCCCGACAGCAGCTCAGGAACCACCGCCACCACCAGCACCACCAATACGCATGCGCCAATGAGCCGCTCCTTGACGCGCCGATCCATCAATCGTTCTCCTCGCGCGCAAGAATACCGCGCGACTCCAACCAATCGAGCGCCGGCCCTACGGTGTGGAATGAGCCGAACACGACAATCCTATCCTCGCCGTTCGCGGCGGCAGCGGCCGCGGCGCACGCCGCCGCCACATCATCCGAGTGCTCTACCGGCACCGACACCAACCTGCGCACGACGTCCGCCAACGCAACGCCGCTGCGTCCCCGTGCTCCATCGACGGACGCGCACCACCAGGCATCCACACAATCGCGCATCGATGCCGCAATCGCCGCGGCGTCCTTGTCCGCCAAAATTCCGCACACCGCCAAAGTCCTGCCCGCGTGCGGCGTCGCATACAGATTTCGCACCAGCACGCTCGCAGCGTCCGGATTATGGGCCACATCCAGTATCCAACTCGCCGTGCCATCGGCGGGTATGACGACTTGATGGCGGCCGGTCAGGCGCACCGCAGAGAGTCCGCGGCCGACGGCGTCGGCATCGATGACGATGCTCGGGTCGAGCTCCTCGAGTGCGGCGAGCGCGCACGCCGCGTTGGCGAATTGCATGTGACCCGGCAAAGCCGGCGCGGGCAGCAGCGGCAACTCCCAGAGCGTGCCTCGATAGCGCCACCCGCCGCCCTCGAGAATGTAGTTGTATTCGATGCTCGGACGCTTCAGCCTGGCGCCCACGGCACGCGCCGCGTTTTCCAGGATGAGCGAGTTGGCGCCGGTGCCGAGAACCGCGGCCCTTCCCGCACGGAAAATGCCGGCCTTCTCGCCGGCGATGGCATCGAGGGTGTCGCCCAAATATTCCTGATGATCGAGACCGATGCTGACCACCACCGCAACGGTGGCATCGATGACGTTCACCGCATCCAAGCGCCCGCCCATGCCGACTTCCAGAATCCACGCGTCCAAGCTCGCGGCCTCGAACACCAGAAACGCCGCCAGGGTGTTGAACTCGAAGAATGTGAGCCCGATGTCGCCGCGGGCCGCTTCGATTTTCTCGAATGCGGCGACCATTTCCTCATCCCCGGCCAGGCGATCATGTACGCGGATGCGCTCGCGGTAGTGGCGCAGATGCGGCGAGGTGAAGGTGCCCACGCGATAGCCTGCCGCGCCCAGGATGCTGGTGCAGAATGCCGTCACCGAACCCTTGCCATTGGTGCCGCCGACCGTGATCACCGGCACGCGCGGCGCCCGCCACTTCATCCGCTCGAGCACCGCGCGCAGGCGCTCCAGACTCAGGTCGATGGTGTGCGGATGCAGTTGTGACTGATACGCCAACCACTCGTCGAGACTCCGCATTGCGGCCCCTTAAACTGCGGCGGCGGGTTCTTTGCCCATCAGCAGCCGCAATATGGAGCCGATGCGATCGCGCAGCTCGCGGCGATCGACGATCATATCGAGGGCGCCGTGTTCGAGCAGGAACTCGCTGCGCTGAAATCCCTCGGGCAACGTCTCGCGCACGGTTTGCTGAATGACGCGCGGACCGGCGAATCCGATCAGGGCCTTCGGTTCACCGATGTTGAGGTCGCCGAGCATGGCCAGGCTGGCCGACACGCCGCCCGTGGTCGGATCGGTCATCACGGAAATGAACGGCAACCGTGCTTCCGACAGGCGCTTCAGCGCGGCGCTGGTCTTTGCCATCTGCAGCAGTGAATACAGCGCCTCTTGCATGCGCGCACCGCCGCTCGCTGAAAAGCACACCAACGGCATGCGATGTTCGAGGCAGTGCTCGACGGCGCGCACGAACTTCTCACCCACGACCGAGCCCATCGAGCCGCCCAGAAAGCGGAACTCGAAGGCGCAGGCGACCACTTCCAATCCGGCGAGCTTGCCTTCCATGACGATCAACGCGTCGCGTTCGCCGGTTTGCTTCTGAGCCTGCAGCAGGCGGTCCTTGTAGCGTTTGGAATCCTTGAATTTGAGCGGATCCTCCGGCTCGACTTTGGCGGCGAGTTCGACGGAAGATCCCGGATCGAGAAACTTCGAGAGCCGCTCGCGGCCATTGATCCGCATGTGATGGCTGCACTTCGGGCACACGTGCAGATTGCGTTCGATCTCGGCGCGGTACAGCACCGCATCGCAAGCCGGACACTTGATCCACAGACCTTCCGGCACCGAACGCGTGCGGCGCTCGGTCTTGATCCGCGATGGGACGATACGTTCAAACCAGGACATGCGTCATTTTAACAAAAGGCCGCCGCGCGCGCTCGGAATGCCGAATACGGGCGGATAGACCACACGCCACAGATACAAACCTTCCGGCGGCGCGGTGAATCCCGCCAGGCGCCGATCCCGGCCGGCCAGCACCGCCGCCGTCCTGGCCGCGGGGTCGCCGTCCGCCTGCGCCTCGACCAAGGTGCCGACGATGTTGCGTACCATATGGTGAAGATAGGCGTTGGCGGTGAAGTCCAGCCACAGATAGTCGCCCTCGCGCCGCACCTCGATGGCCTGCATCTTGCGCACGGGCGTCTTGGACTGACATTCGATCGACCGGAATGCCGAGAAATCATGTTCGCCGACCAAGGTCTGCGCCGCCAGATGCATGCGCTCGGCATCGAGCGGACGGTGCATCCAGGCGCTGCGCGTGCGATGCAGCGCCGAGCGTTCGCTGCGGTTCAGGATGACGTAGCGGTAGATGCGCTGGCTGGCGCGATGTCGGGCGTGAAACCCGATGTCGACCTCGCCGGCCCACTGCAGTGCGATCGCCGGCGATAACCTGGTATTGGCGCCCAGCACCCAGGCCCGGGGAGTTCGTACCGCGGAGGTGTCGAAATGAATCACCTGGCCAAGCGCATGTACACCCTGATCGGTGCGCCCCGCGCAAATGGCGATGACGGGATGCCCCGCGACGAACGACAGCGCCGCCTGCACCGCATCCTGAACCGAGGAGGAATGGATCTGCGACTGCCAGCCGGCATACTCCGTCCCGTCGTACTCGACGATAGCGGCGATACGCACGCGGAAAACCTAGCCGGGTAGTGCCTCGATCAGCCGCTGCGCTTCTTGCTTCTGGCTGGCGGATCCCTCATTGACGACCTCCTCGAGAATGCTGCGCGCACCCTCGGGGTCGCCCATGTCCATGTAAGCGCGCGCCAGATCGAGTTTGGTGCCCACCTCGCTCATGGTCACGGGCTCGAGTTCCGGCATCGGCACCTCTTCGGTCGTCGCAACCTTGGTGCGGCCCGTCAGCGCTTTCAATTTATTGGTCGGCGACTCGGAGCCGCTCAGCGAATCGTTGAACGATTCGCCCACATCGAGATCGACGCCGCGGCTGTTCTGCGTGGCTTCGAACACCTCGCTCGAGAACACCTCGTCCTCGGCGCGCGGCTGCTCGACGGTGTCGCCGGATCCCAAGGCGCTCGCGAGCTTGTCGAGATCGAGATCGATGCTGTCGGACGGGCTCAGGTTCTTCAGACGCGACGTGGAGTCCACGTCGAAGTGCTCGGATTCGGCCAGATCCGACATGGCGGGCGATTTGAATCGCGAGGTCGCGGCGGAGTCGACTTCCGTGCCGCGGGGCATTTGCAGCGTGGGCGCCGATTCGGGCCCGAGCACCGCCGTTTTTGATTCCGCGAGATCCGGCCCCAGGTCCGCAACGAAGGAGGCTTCGAGCTCGCGCTCGAGTTCTGTCATGTCCTTCTCGCGCGAGCGGCTCTCGGCCTCCGCCATCAAGCGCCGCGACTTCTCATCCAGACCGGCGACCATGGTGGGCGCATCGGAGGGATGATCGGTGACATTGAGTTCATCGTGCGACGAACTGAGTCCCGGCGACGACTCCTCGAGATGATCCAGGTCCAAACCCAGATCGTCGATCGACACTTCGGCGGTCTGATCGGTCCTGGGCGTGCCGAGTTTCGAGGAGATGCGATCCTGCAGATCGTCGCTCCTCAGCGCCGGAGACTCCGTGGTGCTGTCGGTGAAATTCATCAATTCCGATTCCACCGTCGGCTCATCGCGCGGCGGCATCTCGCGCGTCGGCGATTCATCCGCGCCGCGCTCCGGCGAATCCAAGGTGAAATCCAGGCCCGACCCGGAGTTGAGGTGCGGCGACTCGCCGGTGCTGGCCAGGTCCTCGCCGTGCCGGGGAAGATCGCTGCTGTGTTCGCCTTCCGGATCGCCGAACAAGTCGATGTCGACGCGGTTCTCGCCACCTTCGAGATTCAGATCGACCACATCGCCGGCGCCACGGCCGCTGCCGGTGGAGCTCTTGAACAGCGGTTCGTCGGGGCAGATCTGCTTGCCCATGATGACGATCTTGTCCCACTCGCCCGCCGGAGCGCGGTCGCGCGTGGCTTCGAGCGTCTTGGCGGTCTGCAGGAACTGGTCCTTGTTGCCCCACACGAAATAGATTTCCAACAGCTTCATGCGCAGATCGCGGCGATCGGGCTCGCGCTCCAATGCGATGCGCACCAGGTCGGCGGCCTGATCGTAAAGGCCGTAGGCCATGTGGAAATCGGCTTCCGCCAGCGGATCGCCTTGATCCAGATTGACCGCACTCTCGCTCGACATGGTGTCGTCGGCGGATTTGCTCAAATCCGCGGTCATTTCCCCGAAATGCTCGGCTGCACCCATCGCAGGTTGCGGATGCTCGCCGGATTCCTCGACGACGAACGCGTCCTCGCGGCGCCCGCCCGCGGATCTGCCGGCTTCGCGGTAATTCGCGACATCGGTGGAATCCAGCCCGGGAAATTCGCTCTCCGACTTTTGACGGCGGCGCCACGCGGCCAAGCCCAGCCCTAAGATCAACGCCAGGATGACCAGCGCCGGCACCCAATAATTATTCTCTATCCAGTCGAGCCAGGAGTCCGAACCCGCGGACGGCGGCGCGGCAGCCGGCTTGGTGGCCGGTTTGCTGACGACCGGCGGCGGCAACGGAGTCGGAGGACTCGTTTCAGCCGGCGGATTGGCGTTCGTCGTTTGCGGCGCGGCGGGCGGCGCCGTGGGTGTCACCGCGGTGGGCGGTGGCGACACCGTGGCAGGCGGCGGTGTGGCCGGTTTTTGCTGTACCACCGGCGGTGGCGCAGGTGGCGGTGTAGCCGGCGCCGCGGGGGTGCCCAGCTTGCGTTGCAGATCCGCCAACTCCTTGTTCTTGATGTCCAG
>Ga0116226_10004814_pt1 | contig 11980 bp, 6 predicted proteins | sample S1TSphfallax_FD_89692 | JGI IMG/M metagenome (GOLD analysis project Ga0116226, IMG submission 89692) | Host-associated microbial communities from peat moss isolated from Minnesota, USA - S1T2_Fa - Sphagnum fallax MG | ecosystem: Host-associated > Plants > Peat moss > Unclassified | place: USA... | reverse complement strand
GGCAGTTAGTTGTTTGATGCTCTCAAAAAGGTTGAGAACCATGGTTGCATATCAGAGAGTGGTTTGTTGATTCATGGTTATAAACCCTAAGAACCACCTTGATAACTCGAGGGGTCTGTTCCTGTTTTTGATAACCGTCCAACAAGGGAAATATAGCTGCATGGGGGCATGTATGAACACCAGTTTGTCTCCGGAGGTGGCCTTATGCCGCCAACATGGTAGCAATTCACAACAAATCAACCTAACACCTCCTTGGATTCACATTTACCTAGCCTTTTTCGCAAGAGATCTCACCGCCTCCACTTGGTAGATATCTGTTATGTTCATCAACCCACCATGCTAATCTTTGTAGTGTTTGGCACCCCACCATTGTAGCATGTTGCAAATCAAAATGTCACTTTGATCTCCTCAAGATTATTTTTTTTGTTAATGTTCAAGACTCATCACTCTTTGAGTTTGGAACTTGAAATTTAGTTGTTGGAACTTGGCAATAAAATTTTAGAGTTTAATGTCATCAACTAGTGTTGTGATTTCATAAGGTACAATTCTTTGAGGGTCGAATATGATAATGGTGCCTGAAAGTTAATGAACAAGCATGCTTACCCAAACATAGAGCATTGGTGGTGCTTGTTGCAAGATCCATGGTCCATTTTCAAAAATTTGCTAAATTTGAGGCATGCATTGTTAAATGGGGTGAAAGGACATCTCAGCAACCCCATTTCAGCCTTTTTTTGGGTCTTGTATTATAACATATATTTCCTGAAATTTGGTGCATTTAATTTTGGGTTTAATGTTTGGGCTTTAAGATTACGATTTTCACAAAGCTAATGTTATATATATATCTTTGAAATAAAAGAATAAATAGAATCATTTAAATTCAGAGAATCATGGATATAATTATGGTATACATAATATAACATTGCCCATTTCAAATTTCAATCTACACTAGGTATTTGGTGTGATTAATCATTCAAATAAGTGTTTTAAATGGATTTTATGTATTAGCCCAACTCATAATGCTTATAGTCACCTTGCATTTCAAAGTGATTATTTGTCAATTTTTAAAATCACATACGTATAATCAACATCTTGAAAAAACTCCATTTGTGAGATGAAAATTATCAAACTTTTCACCCAATTGACAAACATGGAATCACATATGAAATAAATATTACAAATTTTAAAAAGGTTTAAAATCAATTCAATTGTTTTTGGAATATATTCTCATTTTCCAATGCACAATTATAAGTATTATTTATGTGCAAATATATTCCAATCCACCATGATATACATAGAGAAAAATTAGTTTATTTATTTATTTTATTTTTATTGCTTGGGTTGTGCTCTACCATAATAGGTGTCAACGACAAGACAAATGAAAAACACAATTTGCAAAAGACTATATGAACTTGACAAACAAAGAATCTAACAATACACAATAACTGAATGACTTTATTGCTTGAACAAGGTGTGATGCAAGCTAAACATGAAATCTTTTTAGAAGTTTTTATAAACTCCAAAAAATGTATTATTCATGGATTTTCTTGAAAACTTTTAAGAATTTTAAACATATTTCTCAAGGATATTTTTGAAAACTTATAAGAACTTCTCTTATTGTTTATGATTATGCAAAAATATTGTGAATCTTTTAAACCTTGACATGGTTTAGGTTCAAAAACATTACAATGGGCTTTTTGAAGTAAGGTTACCATAATGTGTTTTCACCCAATGACACTATGGATTTTGCAATTACAATGTAAAGTTAGGTAAAATCACAGTCAAAAGAGCCATCCGAGTGAGTGAACACTCCTTAAATTTGCATTTTTGTATATTTGAAAGATCACAAAGGAAGCATAATAATTTGGATTGTCATAATTTTTTTGGAATATTTTCCATTAATTACAAAATTTACATGCTCAAAGTGTCATATTTCATAATGTTATCATCGGTCGTCACACTAACAAGGTTGTCTTCAATGTTATTTTTATCTCCAAGAAATTGTCAAAGACATGAAAAAACACAAGAACAAAGGTTAAAGGAAAGGTTTAGGTTTAATTTCCAAACAAGGAACAAAACAAAATTACATGATTCAAAAATAAGAATTATAAACAAGGACACAAGATGTCCAAAACAAACATGGAAACAAATTTTTATTATGTAACATATGCAAGCATAAACATGAAAAGAACATGAGAAGGCTTTGGTGCAAGATCATACTTAAGATTAGTGTTGAACAATTGAAGGATATGAAAGGTCCTACTCCTATTTATACCCTTCTAGGGACCTAACCCAAGGAAGCTTTTATTTGTGCATTGAAAATAATGAAACTTTTGAAGAACCTTCCTAATTGAGAATCAACTATGAGTTAATTGAAACTTAATTAAAAATTAATTCTGACTTAATTAAAAGTCAATAAAAAATTAATTAAAACTTAATTAAGAATTAACTAAAACTTAACTGGGAGTTAACCAAGACTTAATTGAAAATTAACTAAGATTTATGCATGAACATTATGGATGAATTCCAGCCATTGGAAGATAATGTTTAATGTTTGCATCCATCATAGAAATATTATCATCATTGGATTGTCAATCTACAAATGGATTGGTATACGAAGAGTTTTCATTTTGAAATAACACAACATGAGGCTCTAGAGTGTGAAACCTTCGTCATAAGCATGCAAAATTTGAAGCAAAAGGAAAACAACTTGCTACTACAAGAAGGCCTATGTGCCCCAAACATTAGTTTGTTGGAGCAGAATTTTTCATGAAAACTACCAAAAGAAGAGATGCATTTTTTATTTATGTTTTTCCTTTGTTAGATGTTGAATCACATTCACATGAAATTCCTTCCTAATACCAAGAATTCAAGGATATGTCTGAGAAGAGAAATGTAAACACCTTGCACAAACACCAACCATATGATTACAGCTTGATTTTGTGGAAAGAGCACAACATTCATTTGGACCCATCTATAATTTGTCACAAGTCAAACTTGCAAAACTTCATGAATACATCAATGAAAACCTCAAGAAAGGGTTCATTTGACAATCCAAGTTTCCAACTGATGCCTTTATCCTCTTTGTCAAAAAGAAAATGGTTTTTTACGAATGTGTGTCGATTATCGTGGACTGAATCAACTCACCATCAAGAATTGATACCCTTTGCCCTTGATCTCAAGGTCATTGGACCAACTCAATCATGTTAAGGTGTACACCAAGTTTGATTTACATGGAGCATAAAACTTGGTGTGCATTTGAAAAGGCGATGAATGGAAGACAACATTCAAAATCCATTATGGCCATTTTGAATATATTTTGATGCCATTTGGTCTTACTAATGTGCCTATTGTTTCCCAACATCTTATGAACAATGTCTTTCATGAGTACTTGGATAATTTTGTGGTTTGTTACATTGAAAACATTTTCATTTTCTCAAACAACATGGAGGACCAAAAGTGTCGTTTACAACTACATTGGTTATGTGTGCAACTAACATGTAACTAATAATGTACAAAATGGTCATAAAAATCATGACCTAAACTAATACATACCTACATTAATATATTAAATATATCTACTTAGGGTATGTGTAGTACTTTTATAACTTCAATACTAAGGCTAAACTCATGTTAACTAATGCTACCCAAGGCAAAACGTTAGCTAAACATAGGTTAAATTCACATTAATCAAGGTTAAATTAACATTCGTTAAATTAATTTTGACTAAATTAACCATGGTTAAACTAATTTTGGTTAAATTAACCATGGTTTGGCTAAATTAATTAGTAAATTTAACCGTGTAGTTAATGGTTAATTGACCCAACGTTAATTTGCCATTTAAAATTTTATTTCTTAATTTTTTTTATGAAAGTTAGTTTAGCCCAAGAAATTATATTATATTTTTATCATTATAAATAATCACATATAATAATTATTATTATTACTTACTAATGACTTGACTATTATTATTCAATATTTTATTTATTTTTATGTTTAATAATAATATCAACTTTATTCTTCAATAATTATTATTTTAATATTACTCTATTTTTATTAATTATGATGATATACCTATGTCTAATAGGTTACACATGCTAACTTACAAATTCTTAGCCAAGGTTATGTAATAATATTAAAGTATTATCAATTATTTATAAAAATTAAAAATTATTATAATATTGATTATTATATATAATTAATTATGGTAATATATTTATTAGTAATAGGCTATATTAGTTTTCCTATAAGTGCCTAACCTAGGTTAATTACTAACTTAATTGATTTATTAATTAAGTTAAGTAATAATAATATAATATTATGGATCATTAATTATTGTAAAAAATCATAACTATTAAAATGTTAATATCATTATATTATATTATTAATACATATTAATTTTTAATACTTATAATATAATTAATTTAACTAGTAGGTAAACTATGTTAATATGGTTATTTGCATGGAGGTTGCAACTACATTAATTGCACCTAAAGTTGATTTTTTATCCCATCTTTTTTTCCATGGATTCCAAGTGTGCACACTATATAAGTAAGTCCATTTGACTTGTTCACAAACCAAGTACCAAATGTTATTTGGGCCAAGCCAATGAAAGAGGCTCAACCCTAAAGGTTAAACCTACAAAAAAAATTGGATTATTTAAAACCTATTTACTTACCTACATACCTATAACCTACCTACCTAATTATTAGAAAAATAATATGAATGGGCTTTTTAAATTGCCATGTGTCACCACATAATTGGTTTTCACAAATGGACATGTGTCAAAATCCAATTGACATTTTATTGGACGGCCAAGATATTATTAATTTATTAATATTGATGAATATTGAAATAATGTTTAAATGCCATGTTGTCATCATATAATTAAGCTTCACAAATGAAAATATGTCACCACGGGTAACCTTTCTAGAATAATGTAAATGCATAAAATATAAATTCATACTATATATATTATATGCATACATATTGTCATATACAACTGCTAGTTGTGTGCAACTTGTTTTATGCAACTATGGGGGTTTAGCAATTACATGTGTCACATTCAATTGAAAATTAGTTGCATACAATAGTTGCAAAATGATAGTTTTCTTCTAGTTAAAGTTCAAACCATTATTGATTGGGCTACTCCAGTTTCTATTCGAAATGTCTGATGTTTTTTTGGATTTGCCAACTTTAATTGACATTTCATTACACATTATTCTTCAATAGTGGCGCCTTTTATTTGGTTGACTAGGAAGGATTAATTTTTTTCTTGAGGAGTTAAAGTCGATAATGCCTTTCAATCTTTAAAGGCTTCTTTCATGATTGCCCCATTACATGTAAACCCTTCCAATCCTTTTGTTTGGGAGACATACATTTTCGACTTCACAATAGGTGCCATGCTTTCACAACTTGGAAAAGACAATCTTCTTCATCATGTAGGCCTTCGTTTTCATAAGTTTTCTCTAGCAAAGATTGATTACGAAATTCATAATAAAAAACTTCTGACCATTGTGGATGCCTTTGAAAAATAACATCATTTGTTTAAAAGAATTCAACATGAAATCATGATGTATTCAAACCATAAGAACTTGTAATTTTTCATGACAACTTATGTTTTGGATTGACACCAAGCTCGATGGGCATTGTTTTTGTTTTGATTTTAATTTGTCATCACATATTGCCTTGGGCGTTAACAAGAAAAACCTAATGTGTTGTCTCATCGCTCATAGTTTGTGCTTGAAGAGGGAGACATAACTTACAAATAACAATGTGATGTCATTTTCAAGTTTAAACATCTTCGATTTCAAGCATTGTCAATAATTCTTGATGACAACCTTTTTTTGTCAAATTTGTGAAGATTTGAAAAAGGACCTTTTTGTTGTTGACATCGAAAGCTAATTAAGGAATCATTATTGATTCTAGTATTTTCCAATGATCATGCTAACCTCGAATTTCAACATGGTTTATTTTATCGTGATGGGTTTTTGTATGTTCTTAGTGGCCCTGCATGATTTCAAATTCTTTAAGCAAGGCATGATATTTTAGATATAGGTCATTTTGAATTCAACAAAACCATGAAGTTAATGTTTCAAGATTATTGGTGGCCACAACTTTGGAAGTATGTGAAAGAGCTTATCAGATCTTGCGATGTTTGTGTTCGAACAAAAAAAATTCATTATTGTCCCCATGGTCTGCTTGAACCATTATTGATCCCTGCATCCTTATGGTCTTCAATTTCCATCGATTTTATCACAAACCTCCCACCTTCTATTCTTATGATTCCATCTTGGTGATGGTGTACTATTTGACAAAAATGGCGTATTTCATTTCATGTACCAAAACAATAATCAATGAAATAATAGTCAAGTCATTCCTTGATCATGTTTTTTGGTATCATAATGTTTTGGAAGATATTTTTTTGATCATGGGCCTCAATTTGCATCCAAGTTTTGGAAGCAACTTTTTGTTCAAACTTTTAGGTGTGAAAATGAAGTTGTCATCAACTTTCCACCCCAAATAGATGGGCAAATAGAATGGGTCAATCAAGTTTTGGAACAATATTTACAATGTATAACCAAAAGAATTGGTCAAAGTTTTTGGCCATGACAAAGTTTGCCTACAACAACACAATGCACACATTAACCCAACAAACACCTTTATTTGCAAATCATGGTTTACACCTCAAAACACAATGCCATTAGAAAAATTAGATCATTAAAAGCTAGGTCCCTTTCTCATTATGAAACAAATCAATGTCATGGTTTTCCAACTCAAGCTTTTATGTTTTATGACAATCCATCTTGTGTTTCATGTTTATATGTTGGAACCTTACCGCACATCTACCATTCCAAGAAGAATCCATGATCCCCCTCCACTATTAAAGTCGATGGTGAACAAGAATATGAAGTGGAATACATTTTGGATTCATGGGTCTCTAGTCGTCAATTCTAGTAGCTTGTTCATTGGCATGAATGTGATGTGAGCGAGTGCATTTGGGAACTATTCAAGAACCTATCAAATGTTATGGAGAGGGTGCATGAATTTCATTGATGACATCCAAACAAACCCACGTCTGCTCCTCTTGAAACTTATCACTAAAAAAGGAGGTGATGCCATGGGGTTCATTCTTTTGAATGTTCATCCATGACTTATATTAAATTCGTACCTAATTTTTAATTTAGCTTCAATTCATTCTTAATTAATTTCAAGTTAACTTGTAGTTAACTCCCAATTAACTTTGAATTAAATCCTAGTTAAATTTGTAATTAACTCCTAATTAAGTTTTAGTTAATTTAGTTAGCTTTTAGTTAAATTTTAATTAAGCCTAATTAAGTCCTAGTTAATTTGTAATTAAGTTTCAATTAATTCATAATTAACTTTTAGTCATGAAGGTTTTGAAAAAGCTTTTTGACTCGATGCACACATAGAAGTCTTTTTAGAAACTTCCTTGAGCTAAGTGCTCAAAAAGGTATAACTATAAATGAAACTCCTAATTTCTTTTAGTTTGTTCAACTCTAGTTTTAGGCACGATCTTACACCATAGCCTTGTCATGTTCATATTTGCATATGTGAGCATAAAATTTGTTTTTTTACGTTTGTCTTGCACATTTTGTGTTCTCATTCTTAGTTCTTATGTTCTTATTTTTTAATCACATAATTTTGTTTTGTTCCTTGTTTGAAAATTAAACTTAGGTCTCTCCTTTAACCTTTGTTCTTATGAATCTTCATGTCCTTAACACTTAACCCACCAACTTAAGGTGTAAATGTTCAATTTGAACCCTTCACCTCCTTTCACACTTCCATGTTAAGGAACAAGTCCTTAACCATTGAACCACTATTTAAATGAATGTTTTTTTTTGTTATCACATACTATTATGCACAATGTTTTCTGACCCTAGGTTATTTTTGGCAATTTTTGGTTATTATACTATTAAAAAAATCAATAATAATAATAATAATAATATAGGCTATTATATCATACACCATTGTTAAATGTTTTATATTATTTCATCATAGGCTATTATTGGTTATTTTAAGTTATATTACCATATGTTGTTAGTGGCATTTTATTGTAAGCTACTAGTTATTATTTTATTGGCATCTATTGGTGACTATTAATCATTGTTCTATTGGTAGCTTTTGGTGGTTATTCTATTGGAAATTAATCGTTGGCTATTATAGATTATTTTGCCATATGTTATTGTTTTCTATTTTTTTTTTTTATACCTTAGGCTGCTTTTGGCTATTCTATCGTAAGCTATTTTTGGTTATTTTATTATTGGTTATTCTTAGTTATTTTAGGTTAGTTACCATATGTTATTTTCTATTATTGTATCACAAATTATTGTTGGTTATCCAATGTTATTTATTATAGATTATTATTGGTTATTTATCATAAGTTAATTTTGTCTATTATTAATTATTTTATTGTTGGCTATTATTGATTATTCTATTGTGGGTTTTTTTATTTAAAATTATTTTGTTGAAAATTATTCTTGGTTAAATTATTTTATTACAAGTTACTTTAAACTATTATTGGTTATTCCAATTTAAATTAGTATACGAAATTTTATTATATTTTATTTAACCTTAAATAATTATATTTTATTTCAAATTATTTTAATTTATTATATTTTAAAATATAATAACTTATAATAACTTAAAGTATACGTTAGAATAAATAAGATAACTTAAAATAATGTAAGGTATATTATAAAATAGCCTAAGCTTGGTATTTAAAACAACAACATTAAAAACCTATTTAGCATAGTAAATTATAATAGTGAATTATGTCAATTAATAATGAATCATCATATTTACATAGTCGCATTATAATGAAATAAATTTAACTAAGGTGAAAGATCATTAAAATGCAATGAACCTATTTCATTTTTAAAGTCCTATAGTGATTTAGGTTAATGAATTGCACCTCACTTTTGTACTAGTGTTATTATGATGCAATTACAAGTTGTAAAAATCAAAAAGTGTGAATTGGTGATGTCACTTAACAGTTCATGTTCATGCCATTATTGTGTTATGGATTCTACAATTTTTGTTTTCATAATCAACATAAGTTTGGAACTTCTGTCATTGTAGGTGAATCAATGATTGTTTTATTATGAGTTTATTAACATTCGGGTGTGATGGGTGGGATTTGAATTGTATTGAGAAAAATCGAAAATTAGATTGGAGTTCAACTCCCTATCAAAGTTTGTTATTTGTCCATGTTTAAACTTGTGATTTTAAAAACATTTTTTGTGAATCCATGTGCATTTCCATTTTTCTCATTCATATTACAAAATTTTCTACTTTCTATGTTGTAGTGTAGCCAAATTAAGTTTTTTCATGATATATCCATTTTAGCCACTTTTTGTGGTTTTTTGTGTGGGTGCAAATTTATATGTAAAGTCAAGGAATTGTCCTTATACATTACTTTGGAGCAATCAAATGTTTTATTTTTGCTTTCATCAATTTTGTGATGTAGTTGCACATAAGAATCAAGTGAATACTAGTGATTTACAAAAAAAATGGGTCAAAATATGGTGAGTAGAAAATTTTGAAAACAATTATTGTTCACTAATTTGAAATTTAAAATGCCAATTTGGAAATTTTGGCAGTAACAAAAATAAAATAAAAATCTACCATGGATTATTATTATTTTAGTATGTTTAAGGTTTAAATTATGCTAGAGTTTGCTAAATTAATGTTAAAGCAGATTTTGAAATAAATATTTGAACCCAATTTACTTTGATCAAGTTTTCATCAAACTTAATTTTGGATCAAGTGTTTGCTATGAAAAGATGATTTATGATATTATTACCAAGTAATGCTAGTTCCAAATCTAGCAATTATTAATACCATCATGTGCTTCATTTTGAAAATAATTAAAGCTTACCATAATGTAGTACCTTGGCAACTTTGACACATGTATATTGAATAATTAATTAATTTTGAAATTTTCATTTCAACAAACAAAATAATCTTTCGAGAATTCAATTTCTTTTTTTTATTTGAAGATTTGTTTTTTGAAAATCTCAAAATCTTTGAAAATAATATAATTAATGTTAAAGCTGCAAATGTAGTAAGGCATCCAACTAATCAGACACATAATCCCATAGTATATTGAAATGGACTTATTTGGTCCAAGAGTGGTTGGTCGACGGTACACTTCAATGGCCATTAGACAAAAGTTCCTATGTGTACAAGCGAACAATGAAACTCTTGCCCATTATGTTGGGTAATGAACTAAGTGAGCCCATTATGGCAAGTTGGGCAACAAACACCCAACATAATGTGCAAGGGTGAGGTTATTCCATGACATTAAGGTTTGGGGTGGTAAATTCAACAATTTTAAATAAAAATAATGTTCAATAAACACATTTGAAAGTAGGATCATCATTGGAAGATTATGTGTGGTTAAGAAAATGACATAATATGTCACCCCATACCTTAATGTATGTCAACATGATTAAGGTTTTCAAAATATATTAAAGTAAAACTTAATTAATTACCTTAGTAAAATTATACAGTGACTTAGGGTAGCTTCCACATTAACAAAATGAATAATTATTTTTTTCAAAAAGTCAATTCACTTTTAGGTATTTTTTGGAGTACTGTGTTATGATATTGTCATATGATTATTATAGTGTAGTGTTTTTTGTGTGGTGAATTTTTACCATTTTGCAAAAATATTTTGTTGCATTTTTTTCACCAAGAAATCAAAATGAATTTTTAAACTGTTACAATAGTCTACCATATGAAACAATGCTTAGGAATTTGTATTTTTACATTTTGAACACCACCAAATTACGTAAAATATATTTATGGATGATCACCATTGCAACATGCCAATTTTTTATAAAAAATCACAAATACTACTAGCCTTTTTTTATTTTTTATTTTTCAAATTTGTGATGTAAAAGATTTTGAGATCATCCACATGATGTTTGAGCCAAATTTGGCTTTAAAAAATATCAAAGTAGAAACATTTTAAGGATCCTACTAATAATGGCAAATGGTATTGTAGCAGCACAATCTAAAAAGTTTCCAAACAAATAAGCCAACAATTAATCACAAATAACATTGAACAAATTCCTCATAAGTGCATTGCAAAATATGAAACTGCATATAAGTTATCATGTGAATTCTTCATATATATTTTTGTTACCCATCTCAAAATTTAACCACTATAGGTAAACCTCAAAAATAATAGACCATTTAAAATGTGCCATATTTGTACTAAAATTATCACACATATTTTGAATTGGCCTATTGTTTACCCTACATTTTAATCACATAAATATTATTATAAATAATTATCACTACCTTATTTTGTTTACACAATTTATGTCGATCATTTACAGTTTACTTATATTGATATTTTGGAATGCCTATATACCCTTACATGCAAATAAATGTTCTCTTTTGGAAAAATAATAGTCTTGCCTTTTTGGGGCAATTCAAAAAATAGAATGCCTTGCTTGGTGGCCTAGGTGAATTAGCACCCACCAATGCACCAGTTGTGGATGAGACTGTTTTCGCCGTTTTGGGATGAACCCAAACCATTTAATCTAAACCAAATCAAACATTGAGGTGGGTTTTTTCCTTCTTTTCATTGGCCCACCTTTTCTTAAGATTTCAAAAAAAATCCCCCTTTTTTTCCCTCCTCTTCCTTCTTCTCCTCCTCGTTTGTTGTTTCTTTCTACTTCTTCTCTTCTACCATCATCTTTTTCTCTTCCATTGTTGTAGTAGTTTTTTCTTCATCCTTTTTTTCCTCTTTTTTTGACTGTTATGGTTATTATTATTATTATTCTCTCTTGTTTGTGCCATATATTTTTCTTCTTCTCATTTTTTCCCCCTATTTTCCTTCTTCTTCTTCAAGCATTTTCTTTTTTTTCATCACATTGTTGTGTTTGCTACCATTTCTTGTTGTATCATCATTAGTTATAAAATGCAAAGATTGTTTTCTTTTCTTGTT
>Ga0116226_10004813_pt1 | contig 11980 bp, 14 predicted proteins | sample S1TSphfallax_FD_89692 | JGI IMG/M metagenome (GOLD analysis project Ga0116226, IMG submission 89692) | Host-associated microbial communities from peat moss isolated from Minnesota, USA - S1T2_Fa - Sphagnum fallax MG | ecosystem: Host-associated > Plants > Peat moss > Unclassified | place: USA... | reverse complement strand
GATGAATGGCTTGTCGTGGGCCATGAGGTGGGAGCGGTCCACCGCCAATTTCCACTCGAGCCGGAAGTAGCCTTCGCTGCGCGCTCGGGTTTCGCGAGAAATCAGCGGAATGAACAGCGTACATGACTTGATCTGCCGTCTTATCTCGGCATCCCAGGCATCACCCCCGCGCAACTCCGCCCGATCGAACCATACCTCGATGCCAGCGTCTCGAAGCGCCGAGGCAATCCGTTCGGCGACCGCGGTATTGCCTGCGGCATAGCTCAAGAATACCGCGCGTGCGGATGTGGGCGGGATGCTCAAGGAAGATGACTACCGTAGAGGCTCAATCGTCGCACGGTGTCCGTGCGAACCGGCGAGTCTCGCGTCGCAGGTCAGAAGCGGCGCAGCCAACGCCTCCGCCAACGCAACGTAAGCCCCATCATAGGCGGTCATTGAATCCCGTAATTCCCAGACTCTTCGCAGGAGATCGCTATGAGCCGACCGTTCCACCAGCAGGCCATCGTAGTCATCAAGCGCTGCATGGGCGCGCGCTGCCGTAATCTCCTTGAGATGCGTCAGCCGGCGCAAAACTTGAGCCACCTCGAGGTCCAGAACATGCGGTGCGTGAAGGCGCGCGTCAGGATCAAGCGCGCGCAGTTCAACCCTTTTCCCAAGTTCGGTGCACAGCAAGAGCTCGATGGCCGCCGAAGCATCAATGACGATCAACGGCTGTCGCGCTCCGCTCGTACCAGATCAGACGCCGCCATCTTGCCGCGGTAAGCCGCGCGGCCCTTGAGTCGTTCGCGCATCTCTTCCGGTGTCGGATATTCAGCCAGCTTGCGCGCCTCCCGGATCAAGTAGTCGGATAGTGGCAGGCCGGCCAGCGCCGCCCGCGCCTTCAGTTGGCGATGAAGCGCCTCCGGTACATTTCGCAATTGGATCATCTTGGACATGCTGTGGATGCTATTTACATGTGCATCACATGTCAAGAATGCTGCACGGAGCAAGATGTGAACGATGCACTTCTAGGCGTTTCGGAGCTTCAGTCCACCCTGACCCGCCGATCGACGAACCTCTCAATCGCCTTTGTAACGCGGCCCAGTAACGGGTGGTCGGCAAGCAACTCGAAGGCTCGCCTGACGCTGAGCACCCGGCGTCGAGCAGACTTACCTGCCTAACGAGCCTCGAGATAATCGAAAGCGGCCCCCAGCGGAACTGCTTTGCCGCTCTCCATCGTTTCTTTTTCTGACACCGACGCATCTGCCGCAAACCGCTCGCGAAGCTCGGCACGGTCGGCCTCTGACTCGTCGCGGCTATTGATCGCGTCCTTTAAGAAATGAGGTAGTCAGCAAGTAGTACCTGCGGGAATCGAAGTCAATGAATCTTGTGGCGGGGATGCGTGGGTGCGGTTGGTTCGCGATAGTCAACGGGTCTGCTTTTCGTAATTATGGGTCCATGTTTCGTATACCCCCCGTATGTTCGATATGAGCTGACCTCGAGGCCGCGATTGGAAAGCGATACACAACGAATCGCACTTGGGTTGCGCCAGGGAGATAGCACCGTCTTCGAGACGCTGGTCGAACAATACCAGTACCGGCTCGTTCGTTATCTTGTCTCCCTGTTGGGCAGGCGCGATGGAGTCGACGATCTGGTGCAGGAGACTTGGCTCCGAGTCCTGGAGAGAGGTGGATCATATGACGGGCGTTACCGCTTCGAGCCCTGGCTCTTCAGGGTGGCACGCAATATTGCTCTCGACACCATGCGTAAGCGACCGATGCTCAGTCTGGATTCCAATGAGGGGGATGGTATTCGCTCATCGCCCGCTTCCGATGAAGCTTCGCCATACAGGCTTGCCGCGCGGACACAAGATGCCGAGCGGCTTGCCGACGCTCTACAAACTCTGGACCCCGTCTATCGCGAAGCGCTGGTGCTGCGGTTCCAAGAAGATTTGTCTCTACAGGAGATATCCGTGATCGTGGGAGCGCCGGTCTCCACCGTAGCTTCCAGAATTTATCGAGGACTCGCAACGCTGCGGCCTCAGTTGGAAGGAGAAACAGCATGAATCTTGATGACCACGAAAGTTTCCAACGGATGATCGACCAGAATCTGGCGGGCGCCATCTCAGCGGAGAGGGAACAATTTCTTCGCGAGCATCTCTCGACTTGCGCTCCATGCAAGCAGTATCTCGACGCCAGCAACCGCGTTATTGCGGGCCTCAGCGGTTTTTCCTTCGAGTTGAATCCAACGCTCAATTCCAGGATTGTCGCAGCCCTCAGGCTACAGGTGCCACAGGACCGCGCGGCACGGCCACGCCCTCGGCGATTCATTCGACCGTTTACCGTGTCACTCAAGGCATGGGCTGCACTTGCTGTAGCGCTCTCGATGTCAATCGTGGGATCGGCACTTCTCTGCAAGATGGTCACGTTCCTCTTGGTCCCAGTGCATTTCGACAATGCTCAAGTCCAGGCAGGCGTGCTCGTCTTCTGGCTGCTGCCGTCGCTCTGCGCAGCCGCCTGTCTGCTCATGGCCCCTGTTCAGAAAAGAGCCATTGCATGACACAGCAATCGGCGGTGCTTTTGGTCGCGTTCTTAGCCGGGCTCGTAGTTGCGGCTGTTTTGCTGCGAACCGCCAGAAGGATTCTTCTACCCCGGCCTGCAAAGGTTATGGCGGCACTGGCGGTCCCGATCTGGTTATTTTATTTTGCTTCCAGCCAGGGCCGTTTCTTCCTTGCTTCCAAAGGATTTCTCAGTGCCATGCCGGACGCGCTTTGGTTTGGCTTAACGTTTGGCATTTTCACCGCGGCTTTTTTTCTTGCCCTCGGCTATGTCTATGGGGACGCAAAAAGGCGTGACATGCCTGCGTGGGCGTGGGTGATTGCCGCTTTCTTCATACCCAATTTTATTGGATTCATCCTTTATTTTCTGTTCCGAGGGCCTCTCTTTGGGCCTTGCACCTCATGTGGCGAGCCAATTCGAGGGGGAGAAGCATTCTGCTCACACTGCGGATGCTCGCAGGGTTCCAGTATCGGAGGAAGCACAGCTGGCGATGACATAAAACGGTGGACGGTATGAAACGTGAGCGCGCCCTACAGGTGGTTTTGGTGTTGGTGGGCTTGCAGTATTGCTTTTGGGGCTATCTCCTTTTCGACAATCTGTGGCACGAAAGATGGCTTAGCGGACATAGTGACGTAATGCCGATGTTCCTGAGCCTCAACACGGCGCTTGGGGTCTGTCTGTTGCGGGCCGTTAAGCAGCCGGGCAAGCATCGCTTGATGATCGCCTATGCGGCGTGGTCGAGTCTTGCCCATGCTTTCACGATGATAATAATGTCGGCGCAGGCCGTGGGGCACGGGATGCACAGGATGGATAGCCCCCAGGACATTGTGATGTTTGGGGTTATTGGCTTCACGCTGCTTGCACTCTTCCCGCCAAAACAAGCACCAGCGGCCGGCGCGCCTATCAGTGAGGCGCGCTTTGCCGAACGCTAGGAAACTTTGGAGCGGGCGATGGGAATCGAACCCACGGCTCAAGCTTGGGAAGCTTGGGTATTACCATTATACGACGCCCGCAGAGGGCTTGATTCTAGACGGGTTGCTCGGGCCGGGCAAATTGCCTCGGCTTTTGGCGCCGCACCACGAGACCGCGGCCAATCCGGCGCGAGTCCTTGCCGTCAAATTGTCATGGAAACGTCATCTGGCTGCGGCGAAAGGCGCGCATCTTGACCGGCGGCACAGGGGCAAAGGACACTGCATGGAACGGGTTTCAAATTCCGGCAGGATTGCGGCAGCCGCGCTGTGCCTAGCGGCGGCGGGAGTCGCGCAGGCAGGCGTGGTCCCCGATTATTACTTCAACGGGCCGATCAGCTTCGACGCGAGTAATGGCATCCTCTCCGTCGCGACCGGAGTGGGGGGCGCGGAACTTTTCCAGTCTAGCGGCTTACCCGCAAATTACTCGGTGAACGCGGGCAACGAGTTGGGTAGCGAAGTCGTGTTGTCTATGAATCTCGTGCCGAACAGCATCGTCGACAACGGTTATTCGACTACGGCATCTTTCTCGACCGCGTCCAACTATCTGGCCGCGCTATATTTAGGTAATGGCAGCGGCGGAACTTCGGGTTCCCCAGTGCTCACGGGCACGCTCAGCGATCTGCAGGTTTCCGGCATCGACGGCAATAACGCTGGCGTCCTGACGGGTTACCTGCATCCGACCGGCGGCCTCGCCTATTCGTACTTCTCCGATCCGAGTGACGTCATCGCTCTCGACTTCGATCTGTCGACCAATTTCTCCGCGACCATGTATGCGGCCGCGTTCTCGGGTCAGATCAACGGCCAGGTGGAGTCGGTCGCGGCCGTTCCTCTGCCCTCGACCTGGCCCTTATTGGTCTCCGGTCTGGGACTGTGCGGACTCGCAGCACGGCGCCATGGAATCGGCAGATCGCCGCCATGAAGCGCGCTAGGCTCCCTGCTCTGTTGATCGCCGGCGCTGGCCTCACCGCCTTCATGGGAGCGGCCACGGCAACCACGATCTCGTATCCCTATGTCGATGTCATCGAGGAGAGCGGCGACCTTGGGGTCTCAGCCACCGGCAGCGTCCCCGCATTGACGATGCAAGGTACTGCGACCGGCATCGTCAGCGGACCTGGCCAGATCATGAATTTCGGGACGCCCGCGACATTTACTCTGACCGCGAATTACAGCGCTGCTCTGACCGCCGCCGACGGCCAGCCGAACGCCTACGATTACACGAACGGCACGATCACGATCGGCACCGCCGGTACCGCGCCCCTGCTGACGGCGACGTTCCAGGACCTCGTGCTGCAATCGGCCGGAACCTCGCTGTACGAATACGTCATTGGCACGAGCGCCCTCGACTATACCGGCGGAACGCTTGCCGGCACGCTCACGAGCGGCGAAATACTGGGCAGTTTCACGATCACGAGTTCGGCGGCGACCAACGGCGCGGGATATGCAGATCTTTCCCAGGACTTTACCGGCTCGAATCTCACCGCCAAGATTGGTGCGGTCGTTCCCTTGCCAGCCACGCTGCCGCTGCTCCTGTGCGGCGCCGGATTCCTGGGCCTGTTGCGCCGACGCGCAGTAGCCACATAGCGAGCCGCGCCGCCGCAATTCTGGCGCGGCGCGCCGGGAACTCTCGGCCCTCCTTCCAGTCTAGTCGCATGCAATCTGCGACAACGTAAGTCCCTGATTGTAAAGTTGTAGTAAGAACTGACAAGCTTTCAGGAGACTGGTTTGAACACATCCCGGCTGCCCTTGCTTGCGCTCGCACTGCTAGCGCTCGCCGCCTGTGATCTCACGAAGTACGACGTAGGCGGAACGGTCACGGGCCTTTCCGGATCCGGCCTCGTGCTCGAGGACAACCTGGGGGACGAGCTCTCGGTTACCGGCGACGGCATCTTCACTTTTTCCTCCGCTGTGAAAGACGGCGATGCCTATTCGGTCACGGTATCGACGCAACCGTCCAATCCGACGCAAACCTGCACGGTGCACAACGGCTCCGGGACGATCGACAAGGCGGCCGTGACCCACGTGATCGTGACCTGCACGGAGGCAGGGCAATTCGCGTATGTGGTGAACCAGGATTCCAATGACGTGTCTGTGTTTGCGATCAATGCGACCACGGGTTATCTGACGCCGGTCAGCGGTTCACCATTTGCAGCCGGCGGAACGACGCCCGTGGCCGTCGCGGTCGATCCGAATGGCGCCTACGCCTACGTTGCGAACAATGGCGCGAACACGGTTTCCGTGTTTTCGATCGCGGCCGGCACCGGTGCGCTGACGCAAGTCGGCGAACCCGTCGCGACGGGCACCGCTCCGATCGCCCTGACCGTCGACCCGTCCGGCGCCTACCTCTACGTTGCGAATCAAGGCTCGAATAACCTATCGGCGTACGCCATTTCCTCGGGACAACTGACCGAACTGACCGGTTCCCCGGTTAGCGTGGGCGCTGGCCCCAGCGCGATCGGCGTCGACCCCGGCGGCAACTTCTTGTATGTCACCAATTACACCGACGGCACCGTATCGGCCTTCACGATCGATGCCGCCACCGGCGCACTCAGCGGGATCTCCGGCTCCCCGTTTGCCGCGGGTGCGGGCGCGAACTCGATCGCCATCGATCCCACGGGCACTTACGCCTATGTCGCCAACGAAAGCGCGGCGACGATCACGGCATTCTCGATCGCCGGTACCACGGGGGCGTTGTCGCCGATCAGCGGCTCACCCTATGACGCGGGATCCGCTGTGCAGGCGGTCGCGGTCGATCCCGCGGGCGCCCACGTCTACGCCGCCAACGCGACGGCGGCCAACGGCGTCGCGGCCTTTACGATAACGCCGAGCTCGGGTGCCTTGACGTCGGCCGGCAGCAATGTCGCTGCGGGCTCTCTACCGGCATCCTTGGTCGTCGATCCGGCCGGAACCTTCGCCTATGTGGCCAATTTCGACTCGAACGCCGTGTCGGTTTATTCGATCGCCGGCGGCACGGGAATCTTGAGTGCGGTGACGAGTTCGCCGTTTCTCACCGGCAGCGCACCGCGTTCGATCGTGGTGCACTGATGGACATGCGGCCGATCGATGGTCGGCGTCAGGGGAACGGTGCGACGTCGCGGGTCCAGCCGAAAAGATCCGGTGCGCGCCGTTCCTGGATGGACAACAAGGCGTTGCGCAACTGCGCGGCCACGGTATCGGTATGCGTCGGCAGGTATTGACGCCCGTCGGCCTCCGCGAGGGCGCTGATCGGGCTCACGATCGCGGCCGTGCCACAGGCGAATACCTCCGTGCACCGCCCGCTGTCGATTTGCGCCAACAGTTCGTCGAGAGCGATCGGCCCCTCGTGCACCTCGAATCCCAGATGCCGCGACAGCGTGATCAAAGACTTTCGGGTCACGCCCGGCAGGATCGCGCCGTCGAGCTCCGGCGTATGCAGCGCGCCGTCGATGACCGCGAAGACGTTCATGCCGGAGAGTTCCTGAATGAAGCGTTGCTCGCGCGCATCCAGCCAGAGCGCGACGGTGAGGCCGCGGGCAACCGCGGCCGACGAGGCGCGTAACGAGGCGGCATAGTTCGCGGCGGCCTTTGCGGCACCCACGCCGCCGACGGCGGCACGGACGTCGCCGCGTTCGATCGCGACGCGAATCGGGCCCGCGGCATACACCTCGACCGGATTGGCGATCACCATGAAGCGAAAGCTCGTGGAGTTGCGCAGCAGGTAGCCCGCTTCGGTGCCGAACAGAAACGGACGTAGATAGAGGGACTGGCCGGAGGCTGCCGGTATGATTCCGTGGCAAGCGCCGGCCACCGCGTCTATGGCCGAAAAAAACAAAGCCTCCGGCACGGGAGCCATCGACAGCCGTTCCGCCGAGCGCGCGAGGCGCGCGCAATTCTCGTCGGGACGGAAGAAATTGGGCCAGTCACGCGCGATACGATAGGCCTTCATCCCTTCGAAGACGAGTTCGGCGTACTGCAACGCGCGGGCGCCCGGCAGAACTTCGATCGGACCGTAAGGCAGCAATTCGCCTTCGTCCCACGCCCCATTCACGAAGTCGGCCCGGAACATCACCGGCGCCGCGACCGTGCCGAATCCCAAACGCTCCGGTAGGGTGAACTTCTCCAGCGCGGCGGCGACGCCGGGCGCTATGCGGTATGCAGCCATGCGATGCTCGGGGTTCTAGGTTCGTCGGGTTCGAGGTTCGTGGGGTTCTAAGTTCGGGAAAAGCGGGCGTCGACCGGAACGTCCAAAGCGACCGCCAAGCGGTTCGTTTGGTTGGCGAGACCGACGATTGCGAGCAACTCGCCATACTGCGCCGCGTCCATGCCCTTTGCCTGGGCACTCGCGCCATGCGAGGCGATGCAATAGCGGCAGCCGTTGGTAATGCTCACGGCGACGTAAATCAGTTCCTTCGTGAGCGGGTCGAGCGCGCCCGGGCCCATGACGGCCTTGATGTCGGACCAGATCCGTCGCAGGTTCTGCGGATCATGGGCGAGGTACTTCCAAAAATTATTGATCCAATCCGTCTTGCGGCTGGCCATGATGTCGTCGTAGACGGCGCGCACTTCCGGCGAGGCGTCCGCGTACTCGATCGGCGCGAGGGGCGCGCCCGTGATGGTTCCGGCAGTTTGTGCAGTCATCCATAAAGAATACGGGATCATCGCTGATTTATCACTCGCCGAACGCGCAATCGCCCTCCGCGCCTTGCGCATCGGCTAAGCTTTCGCAGCATTTTTCAAACGCGAAGGTGATCGCCCACGTGAAGTTCGCATTGATCGTGATTGGCTGTTTGCTGGTCGCCGCATTCGCCGTGCTCGGCGTTTGGGCTTGGGCGCCGGACCGGCCCCGCACCGATTTGGAGTCGAAATATCTGGACGATCCACGCGACTATCTCGACTTGGCGGGAGTGCGCCTGCATGTCCACGAGAGCGGCCCGCCGACCGCTCCGGCGATCGTCTTGTTGCACGGTTTCGGTTCCAGTCTGCAAACCTGGGATGGCTGGGCGGCCATCCTCTCGGCGGACCACCGCGTGATTGGCCTCGACCTGCCGGGTGCGGGCTTGTCCGGCCTCGATCCCCACGGTGATTACAGCGATGCACGCACGTTGGAGATCCTCGAGGCTCTTCTCGATCGGCTCGGTCTGCAACGTGCGACCTTCGTCGGAAATTCACTAGGTGGTCGCCTTGCCTGGAAATTTGCGGCAACGCGCCCACGGCGCGTCGAAGCACTAATTCTCGTATCGCCGGACGGATTCGCGAGTCCGGGCTTCGAGTACGGCAAGGCGCCCGAGATCCCGGCGTCCTTGAAGCTCATGGAATATTTCCTTCCGAAGCGCCTCCTGAAGATGAGCCTCGCGCCGGCCTATGGCGATCCGTCGCGACTCGTCGAGCCCATCGTCGATCGCTACTACGATTTGTTGCTCGCACCCGGCGTGCGCGCCGCGATGCTCGCGCGCATGCATCAATCTCTGCTCGTCGAGCCCACCCCGCTGCTCAACTGTATCCAAGCCCCGACACTGTTGCTGTGGGGCGCAAAGGATCGCATGATCCCGATCACGAATTCGGCCGACTATTTGCATGCCATCCGGGGTAGCCGGCTCGTTTCTTTTCCTGATTTGGGACACGTTCCACAGGAAGAATCGCCGGCGACGTCCCTCGCCCCGGTATTGACGTTTCTCCACGAATTAAGGGCGTAAACTGAAATCATTGCTTGATCGCACCCCGAGGACTTTGCGCACGAGGACGACACACGCCATGCTGAGCACTCGAGCCGGACTAAACCGCGGATTGGCGCGAGCCATGACGCTCGCCGCTCTTGCGGCCATACTTCCCGTGACGGCGGTTCATGCGGCGCTCGGAGCGCCGTACACGTCGGTCGCAAGCGACCAAACGAAGCTCGGTGCCAGCCTCAAGGCCACCGCACACGACGCCTACACCGTCCACGAATTGACTTTGCCCTCCGGCACCTTGGTCCGCGAATACACCGCCGCCAACGGCACCGTTTTCGCGGTCGCCTGGAACGGACCGGCCAAACCGGATTTGAGTCGGTTGCTCGGCAGCTACTTTGCTGATTTCGTCGCGACGGCCGAGAGCACGCCGGGCGGTCGCAATCATCTGAGTCTGTCGCGCAGCGATCTCGTCATTCAGGCCGGCGGTCACATGCGCGCATTTTTCGGCAGGGCCTATCTGGTGGCGGCGGTCCCCGCCGGGGTTTCGAGCGATGAACTGCGCTAGGGGTTGCCGATGAACGCGAGCCGGTTATTCGTGATTGCCGTTCTCCTGGTCGGTCTCGGCGCCTGCGACAAATCGGGCTTATCGGGCGGCAGCGGATCGAGCGGCGGCGGCGGAAATTCGATCCCGGGAGCCGCGGCGAACGTCGCGGTCACGGTCGTCAATGCGGGACCCGCGGGCGACGTCAACACGATGTTCACGAGCGTGACGATCTGCGCGCCGGGGAGCACGACCAATTGCCAGACCATCGAGAACATCGAGATCGACACCGGCTCGACCGGGCTGCGCATCCTCGCGAGCGCTTTGACGGCCAATCTACCGATACAGCAAGACAGCAGCGGTGCCTCGCTGGCCGAGTGCACGCAGTTCGTCTCCTCTTATAGCTGGGGACCGATCGCGCTCGCGGATGTGACGATCGCGAGCGAAACCGCTGCGTCCCTGCCCGTGCAAGTCATCGGCGACTCGAGTTTTGCGAGCGTGCCGGCGGCCTGTGCCGGCACAGGGTCCGAGGAGGATACCGTGCAAGCTTTCGGCGCCAACGGCATCCTCGGCATCGCGACCGAGGCGCAAGATTGCGGCGCGAGTTGTGCCGAGAGCACTGCTGCCGGGTTTTACTATGCCTGCACGACCGGCACGAACTGCGTGCCCGTCACGCTCGGGACCGCGAATCAGCTGCAAAATCCGGTGACTTTCTTCGCGACCGACAACAACGGCGTGATCATCGAGCTACCGAGCGCGACGGCAACGGGCGTGCAGTCCTTGACGGGAGCCCTCATATTCGGAATCGACACCGAGAGCAACAACACGTCTTCCGCGACCGCAACCGTGTTGCCGGTACAGGTGGGCACGGGCTATTTGACCGTGAGTCTGAACGGCAACTTTTACACCGAGAGCTTTCTCGACACCGGCTCGAACGGCTACTACTTCGCCGATAGCTCGCTCACCGAGTGCTCGGACTCGAGCGCCACGGGTTTCTACTGTCCCGCGAGCACCACGAGCTTCAGCGCGGTCGTTTGCGCCTACCAGGACAGCGGCAATTGCACGGGCGTGACGGAAAAGAGCATCTCGTTCAGCATCGCCAATGCGGATACGCTGTTCTCGACCAATACCGCATTCGCGGTATTCCCGACGCTCGGTGGCAGCTACCCGACCGCATCGTCGGTCGACCTGGGGCTGCCGTTCTTCTATGGGCGCAACGTCTATGAAGCCTTCGAAAATAAGTCGACCTCGAAGGGTTCGGGCCCCTACTACGCATTCTAGCGACCTGCGTCACGCCGGATCCGAGCGGCGTGCGCCCGGCAGCGGTATACTTGACTTATAACCGACGCGCAGCAACCTAAGGATTTGTCAGCGGAATGAGCATCAACGACGTAACTCCCGGCAAGGCCGTACCCGAGGAATTCAACGTGATCATCGAGATCCCGATGAACGCCGACCCGATCAAATACGAGGTCGACAAGTATTCCGGCACCCTGTTCGTCGACCGTTTCATGATGACTGCGATGCATTATCCGGCCAATTACGGCTACGTACCGCAAACCATTGCCGATGACGGTGATCCTGTCGACGTGCTGGTACATACACCGTTTCCGCTGCTTCCGGGGGTCGTGGTCCGCTGCCGCGCGCTCGGCGTGCTGCGCATGGATGACGAAGCCGGCGGCGACGCGAAGCTGCTGGCCGTGCCCACCGACAAGATCTGCCCCCTGTACGTTCATTGGCGTAGCATCGCCGACGTGCCGGAGATACGCCTGAAACAGATTCAGCACTTTTTCGAGCATTACAAGGACCTCGAGTCCGGCAAATGGGTCAAGGTCGTGGGCTGGGCGGGTATCGACGCTGCGCACGGCGAGATCATGGAAAGCATCCGGCGCTATCAGGACCGCTTCTAGCCGAGACCCCACCCACCCGCGACGCTCGAGTCCGCGGTCAGCCTGTCTTGAATCGGGCACGTATCACTTCGACCAGACGCGGATCGTGGAGCGAGGCCGTCGCCCGAGCGATCGCGGCGGCCTGACAGCTGCGCGCCGAGTCGAGTTGTGTGAGATCGAGGTTCGACAGGGGTACGGGGCAGACTTGGGCCGCAGCGCGAGCGAGGCGGCGATAGAGAGTTCGTACGCCGGCCTCCGTTTGCAGATTTAGATCGCCGTAACGTACGACTACCGACGGTACATCGGCGGACGACGGCGCCGCCGCGGCCAAGCCGGCGCATCCACAAGCGAGCAATAGTGCGACCGACGGCAGGCGCAGCAAGCCATAAGCGGTGTTTTT
>Ga0116226_10004812_pt1 | contig 11981 bp, 11 predicted proteins | sample S1TSphfallax_FD_89692 | JGI IMG/M metagenome (GOLD analysis project Ga0116226, IMG submission 89692) | Host-associated microbial communities from peat moss isolated from Minnesota, USA - S1T2_Fa - Sphagnum fallax MG | ecosystem: Host-associated > Plants > Peat moss > Unclassified | place: USA... | reverse complement strand
GGTCATCCTTTAGCGGTGTTGCATTACCCTGTGTCAGGAAATCCTAGTTCCATTTGTGAAGCTGAGCTCGACGACGCTGGGATGATACCTGATAACCCGGGGGAGGGATACCAGTGGATCATCCTGCCGCGCTACGGACGACGACCGTTGGCAGTTATGGGGCGGTGCATGTTTCGAGCTGATAATCATTTTGATAAAAATGCGCTATGGTCAGAAATCGTTATTTTCGAAACAGCGACATCGCGATGTGCTGCGGCCCTCCGCCACATAACACCCCGCGCGGAGTGGCAAAATGCTTGGCTATGCTCGAGCCCGGAATTGATGCTGGCGGACCTCAAGGCCCATAGCCCGATTAACGTTCTGTCCATCAGCGTCGCTGGCTATGATATACAATATTTACTGACCGGGCATTATGCTTGGACTTGTTTTTTGACGGCCATCTTTATCATGCCCGGTCAGGCATCATGCATATCGCGGTGATGCAGTGCTGCTTGACCCGTCCGTGGCCAGATTGCGAAAGGCTAAATTGATCTGTGTTCGTCGAGACGGATGCGGTCCTCTGACGTTCCATGGCTCATTGATCGCCCATCACGGTGGGCGGGCAGAAACAACCTCGATCTGGCATGATTTGGCGCTCTATCAAACCGAGGAGCGACGCTATGTTGCCACGGTGATAGCCTGGGTGAAGTTTATGCGATCTCCCGAGTTCCAAAATCCAGGGGTCGGGGATAGCGAGGCCCAGTGTTTCCCAGTCAGATGCCACGCCCATCTTCGGGAAACACTTTATGAAGCAGTTCACATGTTCGAAACCCATGATCCGAGTGACGACGCCTCCAGTAGTCTCGTGACATCGGACTGGCGGACCGGCAATGTTGCTCAGGTAGCGCCCCTGAACGCGATCCAGGGACCGCTTATTCAACTGCTTCATAAAGATATCGTGACCCGATATCGCATCGGAGTCGGCGCTTATCTGAGTCAACTTGCGAATCATGCCTTGTGAACACCGGCCACGTTGCCCCAGTGATGCTTGAAACTCACCGAGGTGCTGTCCTGGGCAGTCGGTTTTGTTGCAAATTCACTTTTCTTTTATCGCCTCTCTGCATGATGGGGACGGCAGCGATCGTCTGGCGACTTATGCGGATCCTGTCTCCACCCAGTTCGGGGTCAGCACTTGTCAAGAAAGGACAAACAATGACTATCAATAAGAGCCTTGCCTCCAGCAGCCTTGCCGAGGTGATCGATCGTATTCTCGATAAGGGCGTGGTCGTGGATGCTTTCGTGCGGATCGCGCTCGTCGGCATCGAACTGATCGCGATCGAAGTACGCGTGGTGATAGCATCTGTCGAGACATATCTCCGCTATGCAGAAGCGGTTGGTCTGACGACCGATCCGATCTCCGCTGCGGCTTAAGCCGGAATGGTTATGCGCGATAGCGGGGTACAATTATGGATGTGCCCCTTTGCCAGGTGGGTAATCGAAACCTGGCAAAATCGCGTATGGCCAAGGTCTTTGTCGCAACAATGGCTCATGTCGCAAGGTCGTTTCCAGATTGAAAATTCTGTATTTATGATAAGGACCTAAAGATGAGTCCTGACACCGAGCGGCCTTTGTCCAAGGGGCGCGCCATGATCGCTTCGTATAGAGCCCAACGTTTGCAGCAAAGGCCATTACTCCGAGCTACTCTGCGAACGACCTATGCCGCGCTGCGATTGGAGCGGATTTCCCCGCATGTTGGGATTGACGACACCGCAAAGTCACTGATCGACGTCTCAAAGTCGGACGACCGCAGTAGTCTAACCGTTGAGGTTGCGGTTTCTGAGAACTCAATTTTTTCGAGCCTGATAAATTTGGCTGATTTTGCTAACGAACCCGACTTAGAGGTCGGTATGCCGGCTGAGACGCCGATACCGGCCTTAATCGACAGCCTGACAATCGTGACCGAGCTTCGGGAAGCCGAAGAACAAGGAAATGCCAGTGATCGTGACGGTCGAGGTGCCGCACTTACCTCAATGTCCTCCAATGACGAAGAGGTGCCTCTACAGTCCTCAACATCTATTTCCCACGATCCACCATTGGCCCGAATCGGCTTTGGACCAGGAATGGTAATCCGTCTTAGTCAGCTCGGACTCAATACAATAGCTGATTTGGCAATGGTCAACGCCACTGAGCTTCGGGCTGCCCTCGGTGAGATTAGTCGTCTCGTTGATGTAGAAATGTGGATCGAAAGTGCCCGTTTGATGAGCCATCGAAAATCAAGTATTGTCGAATAATTGTGGTATTAAATTTGATTTCAGACATTTCTTTTTTGAAAATATTATAGTGATAGACGCCTATAATTTCTGATCTTCGGTCAAAATTAGATTGCTCGGTGGCCTTCGTGCGCACTGTATCCGGTAAATCGGTCCGATGGCGTGTTGTTTGGCGGCCCCGGTCATACTCTCCCGAGCCGTCAAGAACAGCCTGGGTCAAGGCAGGCTGAAGGCCATTGCCTTGGCGACGCGAACTGGCCTCCGAGCAGGACATCACGGCGGAACGTTGAGCCAGTAGGTACGGTTCCTCCCATGGCTGAGTGCGGTCGACCCTCATTGTAAACCTGCCGCCACGCTGCCATGACCACGGGTGCGCCACACCGACGTGGAATCCGTCTCGTTCCGGCATCCCACCGCGACGGGACTTTAATACTTTCGGCATATCCATTCTGTCTCGACTTGCCTCGCGCGATGTCGTGCCAGCTTACTCCCCGCTATTGCCATCATCGCCGGATCCCGCCGTTGGTCAGCTTCGTCCCGCTGTCGCCCAGCACCGTCAGCATCAGCCCGGGCAACGCCACGATCGCGTCATGCTCGCGCGCCAGTCGTGGCTCCGACCGCGAGATGTCCACCATCAGGTGCAAGCATCCCCGCGCGTAGTCAGTGACCATTGACAACTTCTGGAATCGCTACCCGTCCGAGAGGTTTTCCAACATAAAATCCAGAGAGCAAAGCTGGTTCGGGCCGTCCGGCACCGCGATCGGTGCTCGCGTGCCCATTGCTCGTTTACGGGATCCTGGTCTGCGGACTGGCAGCGGCTCCTCGGGATCCATCCGCGTCGCTGATCTTGCAACTTGCTTTGGCTAACGCTATTCAAAAATGGCTGGAATTCGGTGACTCATGTCACGTCGATGACTGATCGAGAGTCATCGTCGGAAATAGTACATCTTCAATGAATTTTCGTGCGGCGCCATCGCCGATAAATCCACTCAGCATTCGCTGAGTGTGCTTGTTGCGTCGCTGTGCCGCCATATAAGCGGCTTGCCCACGAATAACATCGGCGTCATCTGCATAAGAGCCGATGGCTAGACGGGCCAGCATTCCCTCCAACGCCTGCTGCGCGAGCTCAAGTGCACGAGTGACTTCGTTTCGGTCTGTGGGCCGAATGGCTAGAACGTGAGGTGAAAAAATGTCGCCCCAATCGGGCAAAGTCCGTCGCTCTCGAAAACCGCCGAGTGCGGAAGCGCCGACGACGTCAGCCAGTGTCGGTCGTGATTGTGTCGTAACAGGTGAAAGATCAAGGAAGATACCCGTGACACGGGAAGGTCCAGCAATCATATCAAAGCCGAAGATAGGAGCATCGTCGTCGAGATTAGGCAATACACATACGTGTAGAACACTCAACCGACCAGCTACGTCAAAAATTTCGACATGTCCACGCCGAAATGATGATGCAGATAGAAGGACGTTCTCCCAGTGGATCATGGGGAGATCCTTAGGAAGACAAGGGTCATCCAGAGTTGTGCAGTTTGGACTTTCTCTCAAAAGATTGGAGAATTTTCTCCCTGCATCATGCATAAGTTGTGTTGTCCAGGCACCCTCTTTCTCGAACTCTTCTTCACTGAGCACTGGACGTGGTGGCTTGATCAACCGTTGCTGGTAGCTCGGGCTCAGGGTTGTCAGTGAGATCCAGAGCCTCAAATACCTCGCTGACCAATGCGCGATAGCTCAGCTCGAGTTTTGTGATTTCCTGTCTTAGTTGGACGGCTTGTAAGATTGCCCAAGGCAACGCCATATCGGCAACTGCTAAGCCCGCTGGGATCGGAATGTCATCCGAAGGGCGATAATGTTCGAGCCATATAGCGGCGTCGCCAAGCGATCGATAGGTGCCAATACGATGGATCGGCTGTGCACCGAGTTCGCGCCGGCTGACGATCATCTCAATGATGTAGTCATTTGCGACGGTGCGGTATAAATTAAGATCGTGCCAAACCTGATTCTGCCCGCGGGGGCCGGTTGCTTCGATCAGCTGCCAACCGTCGAAGCGGACGGCTCTGCGTCCTGTCCGTCGCAATGTATGGACTATGGCATCGGGAGCTGGCCCGCTGTCCAACGTGGACTGCGCGCCGCCTACGGGATCGCCATGTTGTGGATCACTGATGGCATTCATAACGCACCTCTTGGGTCGTAGAGTGCATAGGTCATAGATCGCGCGTCACCATGTCGCATGCGGATCGACGCGTCGGAGCTGCGCACTTAAGGAGACTATCTCTCGTGGACTTTCATTGAGGCGTCGCAGCAGGCGTTCCTGGTTGCTACCCATCAACTGTCGAGCGGTTTCAACCACCAGTTCCAGATGCTGGATCCGCGCTTTCAGCAGCGCGATTTCCAGGATTTGACGGGTCGGCGTATCCTCGGTCGTCGCTGCCGGACGTGGCGAAGGGACCTCATCTGCGGCCGGCGTAGCGAATACGCTTTCTGCCGATGACGTATCGCGGGGCGCGGGTTTTGTGAGATCTTGTATCCGCACGATTCAATTGCCCTCTTCTTCAATCTGTCAATTCGGCGCGTGAAGTGAACCAAGACGCGATCGGCTACGATACTTTAGCGAGCATCTGGTCGCGAAGGGTGAGAGCGTTGGCGATCTCCAGCTTCGTCCAGGGCTCCGACCGGTCCCTGATATCCTCCTGCCATGCGGCGAACGACCGCCGCGGACTGTACCTCGCGTTAAGGTCCTGAACCTTCGTCTCCGATGGATTTCCAGCCCAGGTTGCCTTGACCACGAGTTCCGGCCGGAACCAGAACAGAAACGACCGCTGAGAGCGGGACAATGGCACCACCATCATGCCACTGCCATGTTCCCGCATCTCGGCGCCAAAGGGGAGCGCCGATGCGATGCTGCTCGTATAAAACAGGCCATTGACGTCATACATACGCATCAATCGATCGAAATCATCGGGCGTTTTGTCGATATAGGCGTGTAGTTGTGTAAATTCTGGGCAGTCACCCACTTCACCGATCTGCCCATTGATGTAGATGGCGGCGCCTTCCGCATTGACCACGGACAGTAACAGCTTCTCCTCAGCTGGCCGCCACGAATGGCTTAAGGCGGTCTGGTCGAGGATTGGCAAAGTTCGCAGGGCCTCCTGGCAGCGCGCCATCATATCCTGTTCGATTGCCGCCGGCTCGACGTGGCTCGCGAGTTTGGACGCGAACATCATGGCGATCTGCTCGCAAATCAGCCGTTGGGTGTAAGACAACTGACTGATGCTATAGTGATGGCAGGCGAACAAACCCCAGAGCCGTCCATCGGCAACGATGGAGAAGGACATTGAGGCGGTGACACCCATGTTCGAAAGATACTCGACATGACATGGGGCGACAGCGCGAAGCACAGCTTGCGACATATCCAGAGGCTGGTTAGTTAATGCATTGTCGGCCGGTTCGACCGTGTAGGTCGCCCCGCCTATCTGTGGAATGTAGCGGCAGAAGTTCTCGGTGTAGAGAGCACGTGCGGGACCACCGATGTCACTCTCTGGGAAAAACATTCCCTTGAAGCTCTCGACCCCTTGTCGACGGGCTTCGCCGACGACCTGGCCACGAAAGGCATCGTCGAACCGATACAGGAGTACCCGATCGAATCCAGAGACGGAACGGATGGCTTCGGGCCCGGCGAGCATGAGTTCATCGATTGTTTCAGGTACGAGCATGCCCATGATTGCTGCATCGCTCAGTCTGTCCATGTCGGTACGGGTCGGAGCGCCTGGGGCGAGGCGTTCAAATTCCGCGTACAGGAGACCATCGTGATAATGCAAAATGACATCGAAGCGTTGCCCACCGATGGTGGCCAGCAATGGGTTCGTGAAACTTGGTGGCGTCGCATTGAGGCCATCCGTGATGTCGGTGATGACCGCTTCGTCCTGCAATACATCGGCCAAGGATGCACCAACGAATCGTGTTGCTGGGCTGCCAAATTCCGAGCCCACATTCTTGCTGGCATTGAGGATGCGGAGCGTTGCGGGATGCAGAACAAGCATACTGCCAAAGCCCTGAATTTGGCCCGGAGAGCGCAGACGCAGATAGGGGCTCTCTGGGCCAATGGCTGACATATCCGGCATGTGGTGGTCCTTTGGCTGACTGTCCCGTGGGGTCACGGCGCCACGGTCTCGATCGAGGTCTCATGATCCACAGGCGAGGCCATCGCTCGCATCCAGTGCTCCATGCATTGAAACATGCCGCGCGCTCCGGCGATCATCTCGGCGTTGACCGCGTGAGCGCTGTCCGGTTCGCAAACTAAAGCCGGCCGATCTGAGCTTTTCACTCCATGAGACGATCGCTGGTGGCCCTCGATGCAGTCGATCAACTGGCCCCACCGTTGCCTGGCCGTTGCGGCGCTCTGCCCACAGTAAAAGCTTCCTCCATGCTGTGGCTCAACGCCGATGCTAGCGTACAAATGTCGCGCGATGACCCGACCGCCTAGACTGGCTCCCTCGATGACATAGAGGGCGCCAAGAGCAGACGCTACGGAGTGCAAAGTCGGCGCATGGTTGAGGATCGGACCGGGCTCAGTGGCGAAAAATACTAGATCTTCCGCCAGGGCACGCGGTCTGGCGCCATCGAGCAAGCCCAACGCGACAGGACAGGTTTCCAACGACGCGGCAATCACCGGTTCTACCACAATGTGGAAGCCGAGCAGCCGTTGCAGGACGGCAATGTAGGCGGTGCGGGACAAGGTGGGCTGCATCAACTCTCGAAAGGCGGGAGCCGTCTCGATGCTGGCATGGGCCGAGGCTGTTGCCGCTCGCAACATTGACATTCGGGTCATGGGGTTCGCCGTCATTGACGCCATTCCGTTGTTTGGCGGAGGCGTTGGGACATGCCCGTCTGCTGGGTCATCGGATGGTCACGAGCTTGCCGAGATTGGCGCGGTTGAGAACCTGCTGCACGCCGGCACTCGCATTGGTGATGCTGATCTGTTTGCCCTTGGTCTTGGCCGCGTAATTGAAGAACATCAGCATCCCGGCGGCAGAAGAGTCCAGGATCGCTAAATCTTTGAAGTTGATGGTGATCTGCTTGGCCTCCAGGTCCAGGGCCTTTTCGCTCTGGGTACGGAAGATCTGGCTGACCTTGCTGTCCAGCGTGCCGCGTGTGGCGAGAATGGACGCCAGATCGGTGGCCGTCAGGGTGATCTCGAACTGGCTCATACTCGGTTCCTGTCTTGGCGCGGACATGCGACGGTTGACGTGGTTGCTAGCCGGCGGGCTGCCGTCAGGGATTTCACTGACGGCCGATCCTGATCACGCCGCGATGCATGGGGGATTTCGGGGAGCCGCCTGGCCCTACGTCGGATGCGCGAAGTGTCGCGACCTTTGGGGATGGCAACCCTGTGGGATGCAGCTGTTCGGCGTCAGACGATCCGTGGTCCAGGCTGCGCACGGCGGCTGACAGCTCGTCGGCGACCTCGATATCCTCCAGCACCCAGGGGCGCGACAGGTTGCGGATATCCTGCTGCCACGCGGCAAACGAGGCCCGCGGATTGGCGCCATCGCTGCCGGCCGCCAAGGCATCGGCGGATGGGTTGCCGGCCCAGGTCGCCTGCACGATCTGCTCGCAGCGGAACCATATCACGACGGAGGGGGACTCCAAAGACAAGGCGGCCGCCATGATGCCGGCGGCAGAGGCCTTGATGTCCTGCGCCGCGGGAACGACGGCGCTGAGACAATCGGTGGCATAGACATGCAGGTCACCTGATCGCAGATCGGGGAGTTCGCGACCGAACATCGATGCGATGGCATAGATGGCCATCTCGCTCGGCGCCGCGCCGATCCGCTGGACTCGCCCATGATGCACGATCGCGGCGCTGTCGGACTCGGTCAGTGCCAGCAGAAGCTTCTGTGCGTCCGACAGGTCGACCTGCTGCGGCGAGGGCTGGTTGTCTGGCAGATCGTCCAGCGGCAGGAGCAGACAGGATTCGGCCTGTATCGCTTCGATCGCGCGCGCCAGCATTGCCGTGATCGTCGCGTTGGCGGGTGTGCCGTGCCATTCCTGCTGCAAGGCGGACAGGCGACGGCGCAAGGCGGTGCCGGCGGCGGCGGCTTCGGTGAGGGCGATGACGCCCTTGCGCCGTTCGGCCAGTCGCGCTGCGCTGGAGGACATGACAGCCAGGCGATAGATGAACATCATCGCGGTCTGTTCGCACACCACGCGCTTTTCGTACGAGATGTGCCGGGGGGCATAATGATGGCAGGCGAACAGGCCCCATAACCTTCCGTCGACGTTGATGCTGAAGGACATCGAGGCCCGCACGCCGATGTTGCGCAGATAGGTTACGTGGCATGGCACGACGCTGCGCAGGTTGGTGGTCGACATGTCGATCGGGTGCGCGCTGTCAGCCGTGCCATTGCCCGGGAAGATGCCGTCACAGCCGAAGGTCTGGCCTTGGATGTCGGGGATGTAGCGGGTGAAGTTGGAGAGATACATCTCACGCGCCCGGGCGGTGATGTCGCCGGAGGGGAAGAACAGACCGAGGAACGAACCGATCCCGTCCCGACCGGCTTCGGCGATCACCTGGCCGTTGTAGCGGGAGTCGAAGCGATACAGCATCACGCGATCGAAGCCACTGACCTCGCGGATGACCTGGACCGATCGCTGGAACAGGCTATCGACCGTGGGCGGGTCGTAGAGTTCCGCGGTGGCGCGGAGCGACATGTCGGAATAGGAGTCGGCCTCGTCCAGCACGGGCTCGATCTCGATCAGATGCTGCGCGCCTTGGGCATGGAACACCGCGTCGAACGGGCGGCCCTTGATGGTCAACCGGACGGGGTTGGGAAACAGGATGGTGCCAGGGGCGATGCGGTCCTTGAGGAATTTGCGCTCCGTGTCACTGTCGGTCAGCGCGAGATAGGTTTTGTCGAGCAAGTCCGCCGGCGCGATGCCGAGCAGGGACAGGGCATTGGCGCTGACGAACTGAATGCGCCGCGTCGATGGCTCGACCACCAGCAACACGCCATAGGCCTGGACCGAGCCCGGCATATGAATCGGGTCCCTGTCAAAAGCGTGTTCCGCAGGGGGCTGGTTGCGAATCGCGGCACGCAGATCTCGCATCGTCACACCCTCGATGTTCGCCGCGCGGGACAGGAGCCGCGCGGTGGTGACTTCATGGAACGGGAGGCGCAGAACACGACAACCCGGTGGACCGGCCCGGCAAGGGCGGGTGAGGCGAGCATGACGGCGAGGTGTTGCCGGTTGGTGAATGGGGCGCGGAAATTCGCGGCCATCACGAGCCGATCAGGATATCGATCTTGCGGCGCGTCTCCGCGACCAGCTGGCTGATCTCCCCCGACGAGCGCGAGGAGCGCCCGGCCAGCGATTTCACCTCCGACGCCACCACGGCGAAGCCGCGGCCAGCCTCGCCGGCGCGGGCCGCCTCGATGGTCGCGTTCAGCGCCAGCAGGTTGGTTTGCGCCGACAGGCTGGTGATGCCGCTGGCGACATCGTTGATCCGCTGCAGCACGTCGCGCATCACGCGCTCGGTCTCGCGGGCGGCGCGGCGTTTGTCGCTGACGTCGAGGGCATACATCACCACCCGGGTGAGCCGGCCCTCGACGTCGCTGAGCGGTTTGATGACGGCGGAGAGCACCACATCCTCGCCGACCACGCTCTGCAGCACGATGTCGCGGGCCAGGCCCTGGCCCGCGACCAGGCGGGCCTGTTCCTCGCCCGGGAATAGTTGCGCGAATTCGAGACAGGGCAGCGCGCGGGCGGCGTCGATGTCGTCCACGCCGAGGGCCGATGCCGCGAGCGGGTTGATCCGCGCCAGGGTGCCGTCCTCGGTCCATTCGATCGCGATGTTGGACTGGTCGATCGCGGTCAGGCGCAGTTCGAATTCCAGGGCGGCGACCTTGGTCGCGGTGATATCGGTCTGCAGCGAGACGAATTTCTCGATGCTGCCGTCCGGCGCGTAGATCGGCGTGATCGCCAGCGAGATCCAGTAGGGATCACCGGCCTTGGTGTAGTTCAGCACCTCGCCGCGAAAGCCGCCGCCATAGCCGAGCTGCTCGCTCATCGCCTTGACGGTTTCGGGATCGGTGCCCTTGCCCTGCAGGAACGTCCCGGGCTTGCGCCCGATCACCTCCTCGGCGGAATAGCCGCTGAGCGCGGTGAAGCCGCCGTTGGCGTACTCGATCCGTCCGTGATTGTCGGTGACCACGACGCTGGTGTCGCTTTCCTCGGCGATCAGCGACATCAGCCGCAGCTTGTCGCGCTTTTGTTTCTCCTGCGACATGTCGAGGAACTGGATGAACACCCGGCAGACGTTGCCGTCCCGGTCCGGCACCGGCGTGTAGGTCGAGCGGCAGAGGATGGGGCGGCCGTCCTTGGTGATGCGGACCAGCTCGTTGGTGATCGGCGTGCCTTCGCGCAGCTGGCGCCAGAGTTCGGCGAAGGGCGGCTGGTCGACGGCGCCGGGCGGCAGCAGCACCGCGGCGTCCTGGCCGATCAGCTCGTCCGGCTGGTAGCCGAGCAAGGCGACGAACCGCTCATTGACCGAGCGGATGCGGCGGTCGATGTCGGTTTCCAGCAAGGCTTGGGAGGCGGTCTGGGATTCGACATAGGCGCGGATCAGCCGCTCCTCGGTGATGTCGGTGGTGAAGGAGACCACTTTGCGGACCTGGCCGTCACCGCCATAGATCGTGGCGTAGGTGCCGCGCAGCCAGATCAGGCGACCATCCTTGCGCAGCCGGGGCACCTCGCCTTTCTGGTTGTCCCCCGCCAGGATGCGCTGCCAGGTGGCCTGGTAGCAGGCGCTGTCCGCTTCCGCCCGGGGCACCAGAATGCTGCGGTTCCGGCCACGCAGCTCGTCGAGCGTGTAGCCCGTCGCGGTCAGGAAATTCTGATTGGCGTGCAGGATGACGCCGGCGGCGTCGACCTCGAGGATCGCCTGGGCGCGATCGAGCGCCTGGAGCTTGCCCGCGTGATCGAGCGCCAGCTGCTGGGCGGCGGTGATGTCGATCGCGACCTTGACGATGCGGACCGGTTTGCCGGACAGGCCGCGGACCGGCATGTAGGTGGCCTGCAGCCAGACCTCCCGGCCGCCCTTGGCGAGGCGGCTGAAGGCGGCGGCGTGGCTGACGCCGCCGCGCAGCGCGGTCCAGAACTGCCGGTACTCCTCGGTCGCGGCAAAACCGGGATCGACGAACATCGCGTGCGGCTGGCCGGTGATCTCGGCGGGCAGGTAGCCCATGATCTGGCAGAATTGATCGTTGGCGCGCAGCACCGTGCCATCGAGCGCGAACGTGACGACGGCGTGCGACTGGTCGATCGCATCGAGCGTCGCGCGGCGCGTGCGCCACTCCAGCCATCGCCGCATTCGCTGTCTCCTTCCGCCACCGGTGGGGCGGTCATGGACCGCGACGATCGGTATAAGGGGGGAGTGTTAAGTCGATCTGAATGGTGCGCGCGCGGCCGGGTCAGCCGCTCGCGACCGGTGACCATCATGATGATGGGCACCAAGTGCGTTGCGCCGTTCAGCGGCCCATCATGTTGCCCCATCCGGGGGGTGGCCGGGGTCGCGGTTCGGTTGGCTTGGCGGGGGGCTGTGTGGGGGGCTGTATCAACCCCGGGATCTTCGAGGGTTTGGGCGGGACGTAGGGGCGCCGGTTGGCGTGCCATTCGGCGAGTTCCCGGTCCAGCGCCTCGCGTTCCTGCCAGGTTTGGGTGGGGTAGATCTGGATG
>Ga0116226_10004811_pt1 | contig 11982 bp, 6 predicted proteins | sample S1TSphfallax_FD_89692 | JGI IMG/M metagenome (GOLD analysis project Ga0116226, IMG submission 89692) | Host-associated microbial communities from peat moss isolated from Minnesota, USA - S1T2_Fa - Sphagnum fallax MG | ecosystem: Host-associated > Plants > Peat moss > Unclassified | place: USA... | reverse complement strand
TTTTTCGAGTTGTGTTGTGCTTTGATTTTGTGATGTTGATTTTTCAAGTTGGGATCATAAATGTTAAACATTTATTTGAAATGCATGTGAACTTCAATGAAGTGTTGTTAAGTCTTTAAATAATGTTTTTATTTTATTTTCTTCTTTTTTTTCTCATTGTTGTTTGTTGCAAAAGTGCTCATGTTGGGTGGAAATTTTCCACTATTATTGTCTTGTTATTGGAATTGAATTCCTTATTTTTTCATTCCTTTACTATAATAAGGGGCAAGAACCAAGCTTGGTGTCCCTTGTTAAAGCTAAGGGGGGGCCAACCCTTGTGCCTTTTGTTGTTGTCATGTACTCCAAGAAAAAGGAAAACATTAAGCTTGCCCCCCATTGTTATTGTCAAATTTAGTGCAAGAAACAAAAGGGGGGAATGTTAAGTTCACCCCTCATGTCATTATTTGTCAAAAGAAACAAAATTGAACATGAAATACTCTTTCCTCATTGTTGTCCATTACGTGGCATGAATAATATATTCTATTTTATTTTTTATTTTTCATTGTGCAAAAACAACAAGAATGATTATTACCAAAAGTAACAACAACAATCTTGTTGTTTATTGCAAAAGGTTTGTCAATCTCTTGCAACATATTTTTGTTTTGTTTATTGACTCCCTTAATTTTGTGATCTCGATCTCATTTTTATGTTTGATGTGGTTGAGCGCACGTGTTTTCACCACCTTTAATTTCAATTAATGTTAAACAATAAAACTTTGTTAAATTTTAGTTGTACATGTTTATTTATTGGATAAATTTGAGGTTCAACATGAAATAAAATATAAGGATTTAAAAACAAAACTTCTAGCCATTTTTATGTCTACTTTTTGAAATGATCACCATGTTTATGACCTTTTTTTTCAACAAATGTTGACAATATTGTAAAATGGAAAAAAAAAATGAAATAACAATTTTGAAAATGTAAAGAATTGAAATAATGAAACAACATTTAGAACTTGAGGTACATGGTGTTGAAATCATTGTAGTAATTGCATAGAATATAAACATAAAAGTGTAACAAAAGCTTGAATTTATAGAATTTAAAAACTCAAATTTCATAGACTTATGTTTTAAAATTTTAAATTATTTTATAATGTTAAATTTTTCATATGTATTTGTGGAGGACATTTTTTAAAGATTTAATTTGTATAAAATATTTTAAATGAACTTGTTAGAATATTTAGAAAATAATGCATGTGGGTACGGTTTGCATGTGCACAAAAAACTTCATATACTAAGCATTGAAGGCAGTTGAAAAATAGGATTGTTTCAAAAATAGAATATTTTCAAAAGTTTTTTACAAGATTTCAAATTTTTAAATTTTTTTCGAAATACTAAAATATATTTTATCTTGGTTGACACAAAAGAAATAATGATTTTAAATAACTTTTATTTTTCCAAATTTTTATTTTTAAATTATTTAATTATTTAATTAATATTTTCTCCATGTTAAAACCTTGTTGGTTTTTATTTTCTAATCATGTTCATTTTCTTGATCAATTAACCTTATTTCCAATGTTATCATAATAACACCATTCAAAATATCAAATCATTAATTCAAAATATTTTATATTGTAAAAAATCTAACAAACCTTCAAATAAAATAATGTTTAATGGTGTCATCAATAAGCACCTAACCTACAAAATTAATGTAAATTTTTTTAAGTTAGATATATAAAGTTATGTCCTTAAAAAAACTTTTAATTTTTTTAAGGTCATTAAAATGTTTTGCTAATCAACTTAAAAATTTCATTGTCGTGAAAAAATAATTTACAATTTTTATTATGAGATAAAGATTTTCAGCATTATGAAATTAATATTAACATACATGGAACCTTCCAAAGTTGTAATGAATTATACTAAATAATAATTGAGATTTGTGACAAGGTTTGTAATGAACATTTCAAAAATTATTCAACATGAATAATGAAATCTTCATTATGAATTTTTGAAAATTAAACATGTCAAAAAACAAATTGTGAAAAAGCAAAAGGCTAAAGTGATGTAGGCCATTAAATATGGCTAGTTTATTGACTATGGTTATTGTTTGTGTATATGGTTATCTATTATTTATTTTTAATATTGATTATTATTATGGGTATCAGTTATTGATTTTTTCTATTGATTATTATTGATGGCTATTGGTTTTGATTATTAACTATGGTCAATGGTTATTAACTATTGGTTATTTTTAAGTTCAATTTTTAAAGTCTAGGTTTAAGATTTATTTTCTAAGTTTTAAGGATGGGCTCTCAAAGATTAAGTACTTCAGTTTTAAGTTTTGAAGTTTTAAAATCTAATTTTTAAAGTATAACTATGATTTTCTTAGGGTTTTAATTTTAGTGCTTGGTTTTTAGGTTTTAGCGTTTTCTTCAATTTTGGGGGGCTTGAATTTTAATGTTTAGATTTGGGTTGAACTTTAAGGTTTGGTTTTAGGGTTTTTGTTTGGTCTTTGTGAATTTATATGTAGGGTTTAGGTTTGCATTTTTAAAAAGTTTAATTTTAGAGTTTGGTTTTAAGGTTTAAGTTTTTAAATTGTAACATTCATATTTTTGGGTTTGGTTTCACTACTAGAAATCCTATCATGTGCAACTAGTCATTATGCAATTGGTTGTCATTTACAACTACAAATTTGGAATTGTATAATTTTTGGGCCATACAGTTGTGTGTGCAACTAACATGCAATTAAATGTGTACAACATGGACAAATGTCATAAAAATAATGACCTAAACACTACTTAAATTACTATACTTAATATACCTACATAGGCTATATATAATATTATTATGTACCTCTAATATTAAGGTTAACCCCATGGTAACTTAGGCTAACCTAAACTCACCTTGGTTAAGATAACCATGGCAAACTAACCTAAGTTAAATAAACTAAAAAATTAAACTAACCATGGTTAAATTTAGTTACGTTAAATTAATTATGACTAATTTAAATTAAGTTAAATTAAATCAAGTTAAATTAACCATGGCTAAATTAAGCTACAAAAATGGTGTGTTGTTATTAAGGGCCTAGTGATTATTTAAGGAATGGTGTGGTGTTATTAAAAAACCTAGTGATTATCTAAGGAATGGTGTGGTGTTTTCAGTAGTTTGTTACTAATTAAAAAAAGGCTATGGTCTTTTTTAACCATGTTTAATGATGATAGAAGGAAGGTTGTGTTTGTTTTAGCAAACTTTTGTGATATAAGGACAAGGTGTTGTTTTCCTAGTAAGTTGCACAAAAAACTTGTGATGTATGTAATAAGTCACCAATTATATATTACTAGATTTTCAAGGTTGATTATAAATGAATTCAATAGCTAAACAACTTGAGTCTTTAGGCTATTCAAGAATCATGTATCATTTGGTCTAACTAATGGTTCTTTGGATGCTTTGCAAAGCTTGGAATTTCATTTTAGAAAGTACCTCAAGTGCTAATTGATATAATACTTCTGGAATATTTCATTTCCTTAAATAAAATAACTTATATATTTGTTTCAATATGTATGTTTGAATCTATTTGTTTGAAGGTGTCTATTTGAATGTGTGTCTGAATATGTCTATATGAATGTGGTTATTTGTAGATGTGTATTTTGAACATAACATGACTTTTACTTGTTGTAGAACTGGGACCTCATGTTAATCTAAAATATAATTGATGCCACTATGTCACTTCAAGTGAATAACTTTTGTAGCTTGTTAGTAATGATCTAAATGATTGAATAAGCAAATGGGCTTGAGTTTTCAAAGTGGTCATGGCCATGTACATATCCAAGTTTGATGTCTATGTTTGGTGTTATTCATCTTGAATTCTATTTTAAAGCTTGGACCTTATGCTTAATGTGTACAATAACTTTGTTTTATAGTAATCTAAGATTTGAATGGTTTTAATGCAAATGACCACTTTGAATGGACAATTTGAGTTTTCAAAGTGGTCAATATATATATATATTTGCAAAGCTTGGAATTTTATTATAGAAATGACCTTATGTTTATTGATATAGTTACTGGAATATTTCATTTCCTTGAATAAAATTACCTATATATGTTTCTTTCAAGATGTTTGTCTAAATCTATTTGTTTGAATGTGTATGTTTGAATTTGTTTGAATATGTCTATGATTTGAATGTCTATTTGTATGTCTGAATACATGTGTACTTTGAATATATCTATTTGCAGCATTTTCAACTTTGTTATAGAACATGGACCTTGTGTTAGCATTTGATGCCCTTATGTCAACCTTGATTAACTTTTGTAGCTTTTCAATAGTGATCATAAATGATTTCAAACAAATGGGCTTGAATTTTCAAAGTGGTCATATCCAAGTTTGATGTTTATTTTTGGTGTTGTTTATCTTGAATTTTGTTTTAAAGCATGGACCTTATGTTTGATGTGTACAATAGTTTTACTTTATAGTAATCCAAGGTTTGAATTTGATTTTAATGCAAATGACCACTTTGAATGGATAGTTTGAGTTTTCAAAGTGGTTTGAATATATCTTTGCAAAGCTTGGAATTTTATTGTAGAAATGACTTTGTGTTTATTGATATACTCATTGGAATATTTCAATTCCTTGAATAAAATTACCTATATGCATGTTTCTTTCAAGATATTTGTTTGAATATGTTTGTTTGAATGTCTATCTGAATATGTCAATTTAAATGTTTGTTTATTTGTTTAAATGTCTATGTGAATTTGTGTACTTTGAATATATTCATTTGTAGCACCACTTGTAGTTGTTGTCCATACTTTTGTAACTTTTCAACAGTCATCATAAATGATTTCAAGCAAATGGACTTGAGTTTTCAAAATGGTCATGGCCATGTACATATCCACATGTGCTGTTTTTTTTTGGTGTTGTTCATCTTGAATTTTATTGTAATGTTTGGACCTTATGCTTAATGTGTACAATAGCTCTGTTTTATAGTATTCCAAGGTTAATCAAACATGATAAAGCTAGTGCACTTCGGATGAGTGGTCATGGCTACATGCATCAACTAATTCAGTTTGTAATCTTGTGTTTTGTAAATTGAATTTTTCATTGCCTTCAAATTGGAAAATCTAGATGTTCAAGTTCAATTCACTTCCTTCCAATTGCTAAGGCTTTGGTTTGTTAAACGACTGAAACAATGGAATACTTGTTGTTGTAGGTACCATACCAAGTTGAGGGAGTTGATGTTGGGATTGGACAATGTAAGAAGTCTTGGGATAGGGGTACATGGAGATTATGTATGTTCATGTGAGGTATGTAAACCAAAGATAAGGTTTGCACGTCAACAATCATGTTGTGTTCACTTGAGCCTATTTAATGGGATTATTGTTTTATGGATGTTAGTTCTTTGTTCAAAAAGGGAGTTTGATTTGTTCCACAAAAAGGTGTGTTTAATAGGCCAATGTTAGGATTGTGGGGTTGAGAAATTGAAATTATGTCCCACTAAAACTTCAACAAAAAAGTTGGTACAATGGCGATGCATAGGGTATGTGGTTGTTGGGAAAAACAGTAATGGTCAAGACAAAAAGGTGTCACAAGTCTAGTATAAAGATACAACCCTTAATAAATTAATAGCCTATTTGAGGCCATGATTGGGTGATTTCATTATGCATAATTATGTGTCACAATGGCAAGAAAAGGAGTTCAGAAACTACTTACAACATATACTTGAAGATGTTGTGGTATCATGCATAAAGCTTTTTGAGAACTACGTTTTCATGGTGCAAAATGAAATACAAGATATGCATTGGTTTAGTTTCCATATCACTATTATGGTGCATATTACATATCGGAGGAACAAGGATTTTGATCTAATTGAACATGAGTCCAAAATCTTAAAAGATATTCATTACTACATTTCTAATGAAAATGAACATGACACCTTTTTTGTCCAACATGTTTTCAAATTACAACTTGGCTGTTTATGAAATACAAGGGTTGTTTTCCTCAACATCATGTGGCGTGGTTTGATGGGTGTGTTGGTTAGTTCAAAAGTGCACAATCTTGGTTTTTTACATCAAGGTATCATAATGAAACAATATGCAATGAACTCACAAGTGGATGTTAGATGATGAGGAATTATTTTGCTATTGACCACGACAAGGGGGAAGTAGATGGAGCAAGAGCTTTGTTAAAACAAGAGCTCAGGAAAGAATAGCTAAAGCTTAATGGGATGAAAATTCAAAATGTGCATGAGGTTGTCATTTTTTTGAAGGCTGAATCAAACAAGTTTCATGCCTCTCATCTTGTTGCAAGGAAAGTGGTAAACAAATACTTTTGGGAGGTTAAAGAAAGTGACATTGATAGAGCACGGGCTTTTGAATGTTCAACAACTAAAGGGAGTTGCAAAGTTCATCAAGTGTGGAGTGTTAATTGTCAAGACCCGGCCCAAGTGCAATACAAACATTTAACATGTTTTTGCCCATGTTGTGTGGACAATAATTCAAAGTTTCAGTGTGAAATAATTCACCATGTGCCAATGCAATCAAAAAATAAATTTTGGATAAGGAGGAGAGCAAATTGTAAATGACTTAGTTGCGGGGGATAATGTTGCTATTATATGCGAGAGCTTTAGTAATGAAAGTTTTTGGTTATTGTTGTGTGACAAGCTTGTTCATAGTGTGAAAAAGTCATACGTAGATGAATGGGGACAAACTTGGTATGAAGGTGATAGTATGATTAGAGGTGTATGGTATGAACAGCTTTGACTTGGGAGTTGAACTTATTATCTTCAAGAGAATTCACCACTAACCACAATTTTTCTTTCACTTAGTTGTAGCATCAAAATTCCCAATGCCACCAATTGCTCCTGTGGTCAAAGGTAACTTTGCAACATATGAGCTTTTAATAGAAGTTCTAGAGATCATTGAACAAGGCATTGATGCTTTTAAATTGCTCGATGATTAATTTTGATGTGTTACATGGACAAGTTAGCCTTGGGTGTTGTGAATTTTTTTACAAAATATTTGATTGGATCTTGTGATGCATTCTTTGGTTATTAAAAATGTGGTGATAGACTTAACATGAAATGTTTCTGACATGAGTGAATTGTTTGTGATTAGTTATTTTAACTATTGTTACTCAAGAGATTTATATGTTATTGTCAATGTGGTTATATAGTCCCCAAAGTGTTCTATTTTTGTCAAATGTAAGAGTTATAAGAGTAGTTTCAATTAAACAACCATCACCAAAGTTAATAGTTCTCCTTTGCTAAAAGTGCTTTATGATTCTATTCAACTAGAAGCCCAGTTTAACCTAGGCATGTCAAATATTGTTTGCACAAAAAACTTGGTCATAGTTGTTTAAAAAGAACAACAAATGTGGAAATTTATTAAGGGGTCCATCAAAAGAACTTTCCTTGTGTCTTTGTAACATAATCATACTACAGGTTTGGTTAATGATTGTCTTTTCCATTACTATTAAAAGTAAAATTACATTTTGCAAGTTATTTACTTTTTGTAAGAAGGCAAAAGCATAACATCTTAATCCTTGTTTCACTCGAAAACTTTTTGCTACATTTAAAATGTGTTTTGCACTTGTAGATTTGGTATTTTATTACTTATGTAAAGATCAAATTTGTGTAAGCGTGATGGCTCCGAACAATAATAACTTTAAAATATTAATAGTAACATGGGTTACAATGACTTATGGTGTATATCGTGCATAACTAGATCTAGCAATAAACACAAACCCGGATTGTCATCAACTTACATAATGGACTTGGCTCCATCAAAATTTAGCTTATAGGAATTCTTTACAACCTATCAAAGGTGCAACATTTGCACTAACTGATTGGCCTTTGAAAATTTTCATGTGCCAAAATCTCACATGCAAAAGTTGTTAATAGTGAGTAAACCTATTGAACTTCAAAGTTTGTCCCTACTTCAAGTAACTATGTGATGTGACTTCAGTAATTTTGCAACACTGCACGTTCTTCCTAGCTTTTCAAAATTGCCTGCTTTTGGAGGTTTATTTTTATTCATCTTCACTTTTTCAACCTTACTAGGCTCTTCATGTACTACAAGGTTCCTCTCAACTAGTAACTTGGTTAAAAATGCAACCATGATTGTGATAGTTTGTTCCTTGGACACATTGTTACCCAATAGGAACTTATTTAGTTCAACTTGATGATCTACCCATGCTACCACATCACATATCTTGTTTAGGCTCAAACCATTGCATACATCATCTAAAGTACCTTTTGATTGTTTAGATGCCAAACTTTTTTGTATTGTGGATGGTAATATTGGCTTCTACCCAACTGCCAAAATTGATCTTCAAGTGGAAGGTCTTTGACTCATATGGTTTTGAGCATCTTGACTTTCAACCTCACACAAAACACCTACAAAAAGATAAGTACAACATATATATTGTAACACATGTTGAATTGACATAGGTGAGGTTGCAATGCATTTTGTATCAAGTGTTAAACATGCAATTTTTTTGTTGGGGACACCATTATAATACCATTTCTTACATTTGAACATGATAACACATTCATGGGGCTAGAAAATGGTGTGTTATCAATACTTGGTATGTAAGTCACACTTGTTGACCCATACCAAATATGGGTTGGCTTTGTAAACATGACATTTGCAAACACAACACAAACAAACTAATTATCCACCAAAATTTGGGTCAAGATAGGTTGACCAAGGGAAAAGATCAACTTGTGTACTTGACAATTATTTAGAATGGTCATTTTGAGCTTACCATTTGTGTCCATCTACAAACCACATCTTCCAACTTCTTTGAACTTCCTATACATATCTTCCTAAATGTCTTTTAGGTTCATTTCCTTAATTAGTTGTGTTAAATCTTCATATTTTTCTTGGATGCCCCAAGAGGCCCATTAATTAGGGTGCAACTTTTGCATACAAATTTTACGCTTGTTTAAATCCTTCAACATGGAAGCAAGGTAGAATGGGTGAAAGGTGTGTTTGCAACCGATTAATGCAACATCACGACAATGACATTGTGTTCACCATCTTCTAATGGCACATTAGGAATAAGAATGGGTTGAAGCTAGAATGAAATGCCATCTCCTTTTTTCATGTTGTCTAGTTGAATTTTTATACAATTTTGGCCCAATTAATTTTGTGGCCATTGCATTTTGCTATCCAACCTTTCACCAACCACACCATGATCTCATTGTTGGTAATGTGACGTATCCCATAAACCTTCCAATACAACCTTTCCAACTTTCTTTTCTTTTCCAAAGCTAGTATGGGGTTGGTGGTCTTGAATTTATTATCATTTCCAAAGTGTTTGGTAATGTCTATAGTTTTTAGATGTTCATGAGTTAGATCAATCTTGGGATCTAAACCCTTTGCATGCAATTGCTTAACATCCTGAGAAAACTTTAGATCTTGAATTGGTAATCAACCCAAGGCCATTTGGGGTATTCCTTATCAATTTCTCTCTTTGACTTCTTTTCCTTTTCATCCTTCCCCATAGCCTGGTATTGAAAACATGCACCCAAGGTCCTTTAATCCTTGACTTCACACCATCTGCATGGACAATCTAACATAAATCTAAAAGGCCCAGGTTGTAGATGCAAATTATATATGCAATACACAAACCACAAGGTTTAAACGGAAGATATATAACATACATCTACAAAAGATAATCTTCATAGCAATTTAAGGATTGTTTATAGTTTTGAAAAGCTCAAAATTGGTTTACATGCAAACCTTTGCCAAGCTTAGACTCCTATGTGAAGGTTGATTACAAGGATGTAACAAGTAAGGTATGTGCTTATTAAAGAACTAAGCATTTTGCAAACCAATTTTCTGGTTAAAATTCACAACGTCTTGCTAAGCAAAACAACATACACTTGGTTTAAACCCCCTGTGCTTCCATAAAGAATGGTAAAATCACCATGTGATTATAATAAAGTACTATGTGCTTAAAACAAAGAAACAACATACTTTTACATAACAAAGTCATTAGTTTAAAGATTGTTTATTTTGAATTATATAAGACTATTTAATATAGTCCTTTTCCAAGCTCTCATTCGTATGTAGATTGATTACAATGTTGCACCAAGGAAGGTATGTGCTGATTAAATAATCATGCACTTTGCAAATCACTCCTCTCCTAAAACGTTTACAACCTATTAATAAAAGCAACACACATTTGTTACATGACATTAATACTACATGTTAAAGTAATCCAATTTTAAGATGAAGACTCAATTTTAAGATATAAATTGAGATCTAACAAAAAGTCCTAAGAGAACCACACAAACACTTTGATAAGTATTAAGTCCAAACCTATGAACCTACACTCTTAATTCATGAAAAAAATAGAAACTCGAATTCTTAACATGATTAACAAATAATTGTACAAGCAAGACATGTGAAGACAAGAATTGCTAGAAACAAAAAATAATTGAATTTATGTTCAATCCAAAGAGTTTGGCAACATATTTACCTTTTATGAAGACTATGCAACTAGCTTTTCATGATGAATAATAAACATTCAAATGTTGTTCCCGGATTGGAATTTGATAGCTTTCTGGGGCAATGTTGAATTCTTGGATCCTTTAACCTTCTATTTTGTTGTAATCTTGGTAGTTATAGACTTGTAAGAGGTTCCTGCAGACTTGTGAAAGGATAGATGTGTAATATCTAAACTAATAAGCTATTCCACAATAATAGAATGCATGTGTGAGTCAACTTTCAAATAGGTTATTGGAGTTGGTTGAGGTGCAACAATAGTATCGAATTCCTTCATAGGACTTCCTAGTGGTGTGTGGGAACTCTTCTTCTTTAGAATCTCCATCAACCTCAATGTAAGCCAATTTTTCATCAACGTGTCATGCCCTATTCAAGGTTTCCCATACAATAGTTTCAATTTTTTTGATAGAAAGGGTTTTCTACACACTACCACACCAATGAATTCAATGTTAAACAACTAGTTACTCTTCTACTCATATCCAACTTGAAGCTTTGTGCAACTTGAAATATAGAAGGTCCAATCTTAAACCTAACTGCCATAGATCAAAAACTAAACTTACCTCATGAGGTCTACACAACTATAACTATTTTTTGTTGTCTAAGGATTGAGCCCAATAATAATTAATAGCTAGCCTTCATTCATTGGATGTTGTTACAAAAAAATAAAAATTAATGCGTCAATTTTGAAAAATCATCTTTCATTTTTGGAATTGGAAAGGAGAGGGACCTTAGCATCCCTAGCTCCTTTTATCATGATTGTACCCACAAGCCTTTATCAACTTGAAAGTATAATAATTCTAATTGGTGTTTTATTTTCATATATTTGTAATTTTATTTTGCAAAATTGTGACAATAGTTGCATCTCAAAAAATGTATTTAAATGCATATTAAAAAATGCAGTTTCTCAATATTATGCAATGAAATCAAAGAATTTCTTATTGTTGATCATTGACTTAAATAATATTCATGGATTCAATATATTAAGGTATGTACCTTATGGGTACTTTCCTAAAAAACAAGAGTTTTTTACTAGCATACTTTACCATGTTTATGCCTTATAATTACCATAACAATTGGGTAACTAAGAATTTACCCTAGTAAGGTAAAGTGAACTTTGCCTACCTACCTTTCAATAATTTGAGGAAGACCTATTAAAGTAATTCAAGGATATTAGGGTAGGAGGAATGAAAGTAAGATCTTGCTAAAAGTAACCACCACTTATCGTTGTAAAGGGAGCTAGCTACCTAAAGCATGGAGATATTTGGAGAGGAAAGGTATTATATGGTGTGTATGTGAAGGTAATGAAGTATAATTATTAGTCTACAATAGGGTAGTTCAAAGGAAAGGACTACTCCAATAGGCTTGGAAACATTTGTATCATAGTTATGACATTCTTGGTGCGAGAATGTTATGGAAGCCCAAAGAAGCAAGAATTTTAAAGAATTTTATAGATCAACCAGTGTAATTTGGTAAACATTCGCGGGTAAAGAATGTTATG
>Ga0116226_10004809_pt1 | contig 11984 bp, 15 predicted proteins | sample S1TSphfallax_FD_89692 | JGI IMG/M metagenome (GOLD analysis project Ga0116226, IMG submission 89692) | Host-associated microbial communities from peat moss isolated from Minnesota, USA - S1T2_Fa - Sphagnum fallax MG | ecosystem: Host-associated > Plants > Peat moss > Unclassified | place: USA... | reverse complement strand
TGGGGTATCGCGGCCGCCCACGAAGCGCCAGCAGAGCACCGCGCTCACGATCCCGATCGGCACGTTGATGAGGAAGATCCAGGGCCAGCTGTAGTTATCGGAGATGTAGCCGCCGAGAGTCGGACCGGCGATGGGCGCCGCAGAAGTCGTGATCGACCAGATGCCGAGCGCGAGCGTGCGCTTCTCGGGTGGGAAGATCGACAGCAGGAGCGCCTGCGAGCCAGGAATGAGGGGCCCTGAGACCGCGCCCTGGAGCACCCGAAACACGAGCAGCGAGGGCAGACTCCAGGCGAGACCGCAGAGCAGTGAGGCGAGTGTGAACAGGATGACCGACGCCACGAAGGTCTTGACGAGCCCGAAGCGCTGCATCAGCCAGCCGGTCAGGGGAACGGTGATACCGTTCGCGACTGCGAACGAAGTGATCACCCAAGTGCCCTGGTCGTTGCTGACGCCGAGGTCGCCCGAGACGACCGGTACCGACACGTTGGCGATGGTGGTGTCGAGTACCTGGATGAAGGTTCCGAACGCCACCGCGAACGCTGTGATCATGCGCGCGCTCGGACTCAAGCCGAGCAGGCTCCTCGGGTCCGGTTCGCTCATCTGCGCTGCCGGCGTCCCGCTGAATCGGCCGCCAATTCCGAGGCCGGTACCGAATTCGCGGCGATGATCTGTGCGATGCGGGATTCCGTCGCCGGATCCTCCTCGAAGTCGAACCCCGGCGACGGCGTACCGCGGACGCTCGTACTCACGACGGGACCGGTGGCGTTGGCGACGTCGATATCCACCGTGGTCGAGATCCCGACGCGCAGCGGATGCGCCGCGAGTTCCTTCGGGTCGAGGCTGATGCGAATCGGAATCCGCTGCACGATCTTGATCCAGTTGCCGGAGGCGTTCTGGGCCGGGAGCAGGGCGAAGGCACTCCCACTGCCGGCCGAAAGTCCGGCTACCTTGCCGTGAAACTCGACTGCCGAGCCGTAGAAATCCGCATGCAGCGTGACGGGCTGGCCGATGCGAACGCGCCGCAGCTGCACCTCCTTGAAGTTGGCCTCGACCCAAAGATCGGTGAGCGGAACGAGGGCAAGCAGCGGCGCGCCGGCGGCGATGCGTTCGCCGATCTGGACGTTGCGGCGCGCGATGACGCCCTCGGTCGGCGCCGTGAGGCGGGTTCGTTGTAGAGCGATGGCGGCCGCGCGCAGATTGGCGGCGGCCTGCAGTACCTGGGGATGCGTGGCGACGCTGGTACGCTGGGTCTGGGCCAGCACGGTATAGAGCTGCGCCTGGGCCGCGCGGACGGCCGCGCTCGCTTCGGCGACCGCGTCACCGGCGTGCGCGAGGTCTTCGCCCGAGACGGCGCCGTCGGCCCGCAGCGGCTGGCGCCGCGCGAAGTCGCTCCGCGCCCGGGCCAGAGCGACTTCGCGCGAGGCGAGATCGGCGCGCAGCTGGGCATCCTGGGTAAAAAGCGCGCTCACGTCGCGCACGCTGCGGGCGAGGGCGGCTTCCGCGTTCGCCACCGCGACCCGCGCATCGATCGGATCGAGCGCGACCAGAAGTTGGCCCTTGTGCACCTGCTGGGTGTCGTCGACCGCCACCTCCGCGACCGTACCGGCGACCTCGCTCGTGATCTGCAGCACATCGCCCGCTACGTAAGCGTCGTCGGTCGATACGTAGTGATCGAGGAATATCAGCCAATAGATCCCCCAGGCGATCGCAGCGACGACGAGCAGCAGGCCGAAGAGGAGAAAGCCGCGCCGCCGGTTGCGACGGGCCGCGGCATCGGTCGTGGCCATGCCGCCGTCGGCGCCGGGTTGCGAAATACGGATCGAATCGGGGTCGTTCACGGCTGGACCTTTGGCAAAACGGTGGGAGCGAGCGCTTGCGGCGGCTCGGTGCTGCCGCCGAGGGCAACCCGCAGCGAGACCCGCTCCTCGGCGGCGAGCGCACGCGAGCTGATCAGGGCGCTGCGTGTGGTGAGAATGCGCGCCTCGGCCTCGAGTACGGTCAGACGCGTCGACAGGCCTGCGCGGAAGCGTTCCTCGGCGAGATGCCGCGCTTCGGTCAGAAGTTCGAGGTCGTGCTCCTGCTCGCGGATGATGCGGTCGAGTGCAGCGATGGAACTCAGGCGGTCGGAGACCTCGCGCACCGCCTCGAGGACGGTGGCGTCGTAGGCGGCGATGCTTTGGTCGAGATCGGCATTAGCGGCGCGGTGCCGGGCCCGGATCAGCCCGGAATCGAAGATCGGTAGGTAGAGCGCCGGTCCCACCGCCAGTGCGCGTGCCGGATGCTCCAGCAGGTCCGGCACCGACAGCGACGCAAACCCTGCGAGTCCCCGCAGGTCAATCTCCGGATAGGCGGCGAGCCGCGCCGCGTCCTCGTTCGCATCGGCGGCGCGGACCCGAGCGAGCGCGGCGGCGATGTCCGGTCGGCGCAGCAGCAGATCCGCGGGCAGGGCGGCGGGAAGTTCGAGCGGCCGGTCTGACGCGAGCTTCGGGCGGCCGATCTCGGGATACGCGTTCGCCCCTTGGCCACACAGGGCCGCGAGCTCATGTACCCCGAGTGCGATGCGGAATCGCGCCTGTTCCTGGTCCACTCGTACCTCGGGAATACGCGCCGTGGCGGTGCGTAGATCCACGTTGGTATCGATGCCGGCACTGACTCGGCGCCGGGTGAGGTCGGCGAGTTCGGCGCGGTTGCGCTCCACCTCGGCCGCGAGTTCAGCCAGGGCGTGGTCGCGATCGAGCTCGATATAGGTAGACACCACCGAGCCCTCGAGAGCGAGTTCGGCGCTGCGGGCGTCGAGCAGGCTCGCCGCACTCTCCGCGCTGGAAGCGCGCACGAAATCCCGTTGTCGCCCCCAGAAGTCGAGGTTCCAGGACACGCCGAGATTGAGGATGCTGCCCCAGGCGCTGCCGGCATGCAGCGACTCCGGTAAAGGGATTCCGCCGGCGTTGTAATACGCGCGCAGGACCTCCGCCGAGCCCGTCACCTGCGGCCCGCGCGCGCTCGAGGCGGCTTGCGAATCGGCGGCGGCACGCGCCACGCGTGCGAGCGCCTGCGCCAGCGTTGGACTGTCGCGGGTCGCACGTTCCACGAGGCGATCGAGCTGCGGATCGCCGAATGCGCGCCACCAATACGGATCCATCGGCGGTGCCGCGGCGCTCGAGAGTCCGAGCGCCGTGCCCTCGATAGCGGATCGGTGCGTGAGATGTTCGTTCGCCGCGCAGCCAGCGAGCGCCACGCCGAGCGACGCACACAGCCAAGCGCGCGGTCCTCGTGCCATCACGCGTCCTCTCCCGGGTCGGCCGCTTCCAGACGTTCAATGAGTCGGCCCAGCAGCTGGGTGAGGGTTGCCACTTCGGCGCTCGTGAACACGGCCAGCGCCTGGTTCATCCGCTCGACCACGATGGGTTGGAGTGAATCCACCAAGCGGCGTCCCGCTGCGCTCAGATTGAGTCGCACCAGGCGTCGGTCGGCGTCGCTGCGCTCCCGGCGCAACAGTCCCCGCTCCTCCAGTTGGGCGAGCAGGCGCGTAAAGGCACCCGAGTCGTGATGCAGACTTCGGCACAGGCGCGCGGGCGTCACCGCCGGCATCTCGCGCACCATCACCAGCGTCACCCACTGGATGAACGTCACATCGTGGCGGGCAAAGCTCCGATCGAGTTCTTCGCGCATGAGTGAGGCGCCGCGCCGCATCAGGTAGCCGATGCTGGTGCGCGTACTGTAGGCGGCCGGATCGTAGTGGTTCATCGCTGCCTCGGCAGTCACTGCTTCGGCAGCATGTCATAGCCCGAGCGCGGTCGTCAAACATCGTGGCCCGAACATCGCGGCCCGATGATCGGTGTAATACACGGACGGTGTAATCTAGGGAAAGCGGACAGGGCTTCCCGCCTGCCGCGGGAGGGGACCATGTCGCCGTTGGATCCTGTGCTGCAACCTGCTTGGCTGCGCGTATGGCATTGGCTGAACGCGCTCGCGGTGCTGATCCTCGTGACCAGCGGTTGGAAGATCTACGATGCGTCGCCGGTTTTCGCGTTCCGAATTCCGTCGAGCGTCGCCTTCGGCGGTTGGCTCGGCGGGGCGCTGCTCTGGCATTTCGCCGCGATGTGGCTGCTCGTCGCGAATGGTGTGGTCTATCTCGTCATGAACGTCGTGACGGGTCGCTTCCGACGTCGCTTCTGGCCGCTTTCGCCGCTCGCCCTGTGGCGGGATTTCTCGGGTGCCATACGCGGACGGCTCGGGCACGAGGATCTGGCGAGTTATAATGCGGTCCAGAAGGCGGCTTATCTGTTCGTCATCGCGGATTCGATCCTGCTGGTACTGTCCGGGCTCGTATTGTGGAAGTCGGTCCAGTTTCCGCTGCTGCGCGAACTGCTGGGCGGCTACGATCAGGCACGCGTGGTGCACTTTGCGGCGATGGCGGCTTTGGTCGTTTTCTTTCTCGTCCACGTCGTGATGGTGGCGCTGGTGCCGAGATCCCTGCCGTTGATCATCCGCGGACGCTAAGCATGGCTGAGTTCGATGCGGTTCCCATCATCAAGAGCGCCCTCGCCGCGCTGCCAAGACCGGCGCGCCGGCTCTTCCTTCGGCAAAGCTTGAGTCTCGGCGGCCTTGCGCTCCTTTCCGGTTGTACGGTGCCGGACGAGGACGCGGCGGAGCGGGCGCTCTCGGTCGTGTCGCGCTTCAATGATCGCGTGCAGGCCTGGCTGTTCGACCCGAACCGGCTGGCGCCCACCTATCCTGAATCGATGATCACACGCCCGTTCCCCTTCAACGCGTATTATCCGCTCGCGCGCGCACCGGTGGTCGATGCGGAGAGCTTCCGCCTCGAGGTGACCGGTCTCGTCTCGGACCGGCATTCGTGGAGCTTGCGTGAACTCGGCGGCTTGCCCCAGGAGTCGCAGGTCACGCGCCATATCTGCGTCGAGGGCTGGAGCGCGATCGGAAAATGGGGTGGTGTGCGTTTCTCGACGTTCTTGAAACGCATTGGTGCGGATCTCACGGCCAAGTACGTCGGTTTCAAATGCGCGGACAACTATTACACCAGCATCGACATGCCGACGGCGCTCCATCCGCAAACCCTGCTCACCCTTACCTACGCGGGAGCCACGCTGCCGCGCGCCTACGGGTTTCCGTTGAAGTTACGCATGCCGACCAAGCTCGGCTACAAGAATCCGAAATACATCACGGCGCTGTACGTCACGAATACCTACCCCGGCGGGTATTGGGAAGACCAGGGCTACAACTGGTTCGGCGGCAGCTGACGCAGGTTGGGAAGGGATGAGTCGATGGTAGTCGTGGACGCCGCCGGTGTCCCCCGGTCCGGCCGCGGCCGGCGGGCGCTTACACTGTCGATGATTTTAGGTTTCGGGTTGCTGGCGATGGGTCAGGGCAACCCGCGCCACGCGGCCGCGGCCAACGCCTGGTCGCTGCATCGGCATCATTCTCACGCGCCGGTCGTGGTGCCCGAAGCGCTGCGCTCGCAGGCCTTTGCGATCGAACAGAGTTCCGACGGCCACGCCGTCGTCGATCTCGAGCGCCCCGGCGCGGATCCTTCGGCCCCGGCTCCCGAGACCCTGCTGCTGCTCGATGGACGCGGCGTACGCGTTGCCAAGCGGATTGGAGTACGCAAGATTTGCGCGACGGCTTGCGGTAACGAGAACTCTGCCGAGTCTTGCCACGTCGTCGGCGATTACGAGTTCCAGGGCCGCTCGCTCGAGCAGTTCGCACTTGCCTTCGACGGCTCGACCCCCATCACGCCGCATCCGCTCGACCGCCAGCCTACGCCACGCTCCGCGCAGCTTTCGCACCTGGCGCGCATGTTCCGCAAGGTCTATCGGGTGCCGCAGAACGTTTACGGTGCCCGCTGGACTCGTGAGGGCTCCGGCAAAAAAGAGGAATGGATCGAGCAGTCCACGCACTGGGTCGGAGCGACGGAAGGACACCTGAAGCCGGTCGAGGCGCCGACGGGCGCGCGCTTCGCATCCTGTTCGCTGGCGGCGTTTGGGGTCGTGACAGAAATCCGCTGTCCTTCGCGTCATACCATCTACGTCGATAATCGGTTCATCGGCATGAACGACGATTTCGAGCTCGGACCCTCGGTGCGCTACTCGGCGGACATCGATGGCACACTCATCTACGTCGTGCTGTTGAAGAAGAAGAACGAGACGCGGCCCGTGATCCTGTTCCATCCCAAGGACGCCATCGACTCGCGCGATCCCAACGATGGCTGGTACAAGGTCGATGCGAGCATGGCGCACGGAGCCTGCTGACGAAGCCGCTGGTCTCGGGCTGTCGCAGAGCGGTCATATCCTGTCGATATTCTCGACCTCGGCCAATGGAGCTGGGGGACGCGGCGATGAAAGCGATGAGAGAGACGAGACGCGACGAGTCCAAGGCGCCATCGCTGACGGATCGCCTCAGCCTGTTGCAGCGCCAGCATGCCGACACTTCGTACGCCGCGTCCCTCGCCGAGCGCAGCTGGCAATTCTTCATGCATTCCCCCGCCACCGATCGAGTGCAGCTGTTAGGCGCCCGCACGCGCTTCGAGACGCTGCGGGCGCGGCAGTGGAAACTCGAACTCCAGATTCAGCACCTCGAGTCGCGTCTCGCGCACTAGCCTGACGGTTCGGCCGAGCTCAGGCCGTCGAAGCTTCGCTCTCCTCGGGAGACGCGGGCTGGGTCGGAAGATCGGGAACGCCCGGCAGCGCCGCCGCGCGTCGGCGACGGGTGGCTTGAGCTCGCGACGCCCCGTGCGAGGCTCGGGGGGTCGGTGGAGATTCCGTGGCCGGTTCGGCGGCGACCTTTGCCTTCACCTTCGCCTTAGCGGCGGCCTTCTTGGCCAGCTTCTTTTTGGGTTTGGTCGCGGCGACGGGGGCGGCGAGCTTGCGCGCCTTCTTCAGCGCCTTGCGCGCTTCCTTTACATCCCGCTTGGCCGCTTTGGCGAGCAGTCTGAGTCGCTTATGCGCGTCCTTCGCCTCGCGCAAGCGACCGGTTGCCTGCTCGACCGTCACAGAGTCCGTCTTCTTTTTCATAGGTGCCCCGATATTCTGACAGTCACCAGAGTGTCACATGACGAGATTGGGCTTGCCACCGTGACCGTTCTTCGAACGCATAAGTCACTGCTTGTTATGGAATTTCGTGCGCCCCGCAGGGCTGTCAGGACGGGGTCTGAAAGCCGGGAGTCCTGGCGCCGCAGCGAACAGCATGGCAAGCCTCCTCGTTTATGGATATCGTGAACGCCTTCGTCGACCGTGCCCCAAGCCATGCTGAGTCATCGTCCCGCTCGACCCACTCGATCCCGTACGCTCGGTCCCACCCCGGCCGGGGCACGAAGTGCGTCCCGAATTCTCGGCGTCTTTCTCGATGACATCGATTACCTGCTGCATGCCGACGAGTCCACCAAGGCTCTGCAGCTCGCTGTCCTCCTACCGCACCTCGTCACGGCGCTCGAAGATCCCGCTCTGCGCGGGCGCTGCGACGCCGCGGATGTCTGGGTGGAGCGATGGCTGACGGGCGACGCCGTGGATGCACGTCTCGCGGCATGGCGTAGCGCTGGGCATCGCGGCTGCGAGCCGGGTAATCCTCGCTCCGCGGTGACGGAGTCCGGCATCAAACAGCTGCGCTTGCGGCGCCACTCCCGCGACTCGCTCACGAGCGCACCGCTCCGGGATGCTGCGGATGTCCTCCCCGCTCCGGGTAGTGATCTGCGCCTCGCGCACGACCTCATGATGGCAGCACGCGAGTGGTACTCAGAAGTCGGTATGGACGATCCGTGTGTCCAGGAAAACCTGTCACGCCTCGCGGTCCTCAGGGGCTCAAACCTTTCGGTCTGATTTTTCGGCGGCCTGATCTTTCGGATCGATAGTTTGCGTCGAAGTCCTTCGCCGAAGGTTCGCTGATCTGACATCAGAGTGCGATATTGCGCGCCTAGATTGCGCGAGTGGTCGCCAACGCCTGCAACGTCAGCCTCGAAACTACCGACGGGATGTCGGCCAGCCCAGGCCGAACTCGCCTCGAGCTCGTGAGCGCGGCATTGCGTATTTCATGCCAGAGTCTCGAGCAACGCGGTACGTTCCTCCCGTTTGGTCTCGCGCTCAATCCACATCACGAGCTGGTCACGATCAGTGCATTCCCGGGCGCGGGGTCGTGCTGCGCCGAGGATCTCATCCTGCTCCTCCAGGCGGGGCTCGAAGCGGGGCGGCGCGCGCGCCGCTATCGAGCGACGGTACTCGTGTTCGAAAGCGAGATCCCGTTGGTCGGCGGTAATCGCTGCGTCCGAGCCGTGGAGCTGCGCCTCTGCGATGAGTCGAGTGCCGGCACCCTCTGTTTTCCGCACGCCCGCGAGGGCGGCGAAGTACGGCTCGAGTGGCCGCACTGGCGCGGTGAAGTATCGAACGCACGGTTCGCCTGACCCCGCGGCTGATATCCCTGCCTGAGCTCCGCGCGCTAGCGCTTGCGACCGCCCCGAGCGGCGCCGACCTCTAACTTCCCTCTCCCTCGTCGATCACGCCTCCCCTCGGCGCGCTCGCGCCTTCAAGCCGTGCCTTGTCGCCGCTGAGTGATTCCGAAGCGTCATCGCTTCGCGCTCTGCAGCGCCCATCCGTTTCGTTGCGTATGTCATCGGATCAACACGGCTTTGAAATACTGAGTGAATACCTTGTTATGGAAAGTCGCTATCGCGCGACATGACATAGGGGAATCGTAACGTGATCGAAGCACGCAAACGCGCCATCAGCATCCGAATGAGCACGACCGATCTGCGCAAAGTGAAGAAGCTCGCGCAACGCTTGAACGTTCGTGACTCAGACGTCATACGTTTCGCCATCAAAGGCATGCTCGCCAGACTCGGTCCGCTGCACGAGCCTGAAGCCCGAGGTCGGGATCTCGTACCGGTATTCGTCGAGGCGGGCGGGGAATTCCTGCGCTTCTTCGATCTCGACGCGCTGCGGCTCGACGCGATCATCAATGCCGACACCAGCGCGGATCAGCAGGTAGCCCGCGAGGATCTGGCGCTGCTCGCACTGACGGGGGTTCAGGAGCCCTATGCAGCGCTGAAGCTCCGCGAACTCAATCACGCGGACGAACGGCTGCTCGGCTCCGGCGATCTCGCCGGCTCGCTCCGCGGTTACCTCTACGACAAATACGTCTATCGGGCGAACAGCGAACCCGATGCGCCGAAAGCCACCGCTCCTTCACCCATCCGATTCGCACTCGCCGCAGGAGGAAATCATGACTGACCTGACTCACGGACTCATGGACGTCACGGTGAGCGGCGAGGCGCGAGCCGCCGCTTGGTTCGATCTCGGCACTCAGGGCGGCGAGCTGCGTCGCGCGGTACCGATAGACGGTGGGGCGAGCCCGCTCGGCCTCGGACCCTTACAGGCCTGCGTCGCCATTGCGGTCGCGCTGCTCGCACTGCCCGTGCTCGCGGTGACGCTGACGGGCTGCGGCTTTGCCTACCTGTTACGCGCATTTTCGGGGGCCGGTCATGCATGAGCCCACACTCCGGTATCGCGGTATAGCGCTGCTCTGCGCCCTCGGGCTCGCCGTGGGGGCTCCGGCGACGGTGACCGCCGAGACTCTGCTCGCCGTCTCGGCCCAGGTGGCGGGGGCCAACTCGGAGGTCTATAACTTCGACGCGCCCGCCGCGGGCACCTTGAACGTCCAACTGACCGACCTGGGGTGGCCGTCCCGTCTCTCGAGTCTGAGTTCGACGATCTATAGTTCGACCACAGGTCTCGGGTCGCTGTCCGCGGCCGGCGATCTCAGCATTCAGCTCACCGGTCCGCTCGACCTGTCGGCGTTCGTGTCCGCCCAGGCCCAGGGAGCGCTCGATATGGGGCTCTACTCGCTCGACGTCACGTTCACGCCGACCGCCTCGCCGGTCCCTCTGCCCTCCGCAGGGTTACTCCTCACGGGCGGCATGGGCTTACTCGCAACCCTCGGCTGGCGCTGGCGGCGCCGAGAGGGGGAGCCCCCCAGAGCGCGCCACGAAAGCGTCATGTGCGACGTTTAGTATGACATTTGTCAAACCACTCGACGCCGTCACGATCCGCGGCGCGTCGTGGTCGATCAACTACTAGAAGTCAGACGAGCTTCACGCACATGAGAATTCGATCGACGGCTGTCTTGGCAGCCTCGGCGCTGGTTGCCGCTGTCCTCACGGTGGGCACTGCGGTCATGGCGGCAGAGGTAGGGGCTGAGGCGGAGATGGGGTCGGCGTCCGCCACGCTCGCGGAGCCGGCGAAGAATGCGGCGGCGTTCCGCTACCGGGTTCAGCCGGGGGATCTCCTCACGGTGTCGGTGTGGAAGGAGAAGGACCTGCAGGGCGACGTGCTGGTGCGGCCGGACGGTGGGCTCTCGTTCCCGCTCGCCGGTGACATCGACGCCCAGGGCCTGACGCTCAGTGATCTGCAGAAGGTGCTCGTCGAGCGCCTCAGCCGCTACATCCCCGATCCGGTCGTAACGGTGGCGGTGAAAGCGATCGGCGGCAACCGGGTTTATGTCATAGGGAAAGTCGCGCGCCCGGGCGAATTTGACTTCTCGCGCCCGATCGACGTGATGCAGGCGCTGAGTCTTGCCGGAGGTGCGACGCCGTTCGCAGCGCTCAACGAGATCGTCATCTTGCGGCGCGAGAATGGGCAGCAGCGTGTACTCCCGTTCCGCTACGGAGATGTCGAACATGGCAGAGGTCTCCGGCAGAACGTGCTCCTCGAGAGCGGTGATACGGTCGTCGTTCCCTGAAGGTATGGCATGCGGGGACGAAGCTTTCGTGGGGTTCAGACGATCGGTCTGCTCGGCATCGGCGTCGCGCTCGTCGCTTGCCCGGCGCTGCGAGCTGCGGACTGGTCGATCTCCCCGTCGCTCATCCTCGGCATCGATTTCGATACCAACCGCACCCTTTTTGTCACGCCACGCAGCAGCGGCGGCGTGGCCGGCAATCTGCTCGTCCGCATGGATCGCAGCACCGAAGTACTCGATCTCTCCTTCATCCCTCAGGTGGACTTCCAGTACTTCACGGATCCCACCGTGCAGCGGGCCAACGACTACGGTTTCACGGGGGGCGCGTCCTGGACGGGCGAACGCTCGAGCCTTACGATGAATACGCTTTGGAACGACCAGAGCCTTCTCACCGCCGAGAAGTTCGACACCGGCATCATCGATTCCGGTACGCGTCGGCTCGCTACCCAGATCGGCGCGTCCTGGAGTGTCGACACCAGCGAACGCGCCGTCTCCTCCTTCAGCGGCTCCTACCAGAGCTACGATTTCACGGGTACGCCGGTCGCGTCGCTACAGAGCACCAGCTATTCGACGCTGGGGTTCAACGAGGGCTTCGTACGTTCCAGCCAGCTTGAAATCGACCTCGGCGGATCGGTCGGCAACTTCAGCTCGCCTTCGGAGTCGGGAACGACTCATTCTTACAGCGCAGATATCGGTTTCAAGCGCCAGTGGACCGAGCGCTTGAAGATCACCGGCGACGTGGGTGCCAACGAAATCAGCTACGGCCCATTCGAGAACCGCGGCCTCATCTTCGACCTGAATCTCGCGTATACGACCTCGGCGGGCTCGGTCTCGCTCGCCGCCCAGCGCAACGCGGCGCCGAGCGGATTCGGCGTGCTGACGGAGCGCGACTCGGCGCAGTTCTCCGCCTCGCGCGCGCTTTCCGAGCGGCTGAATATCGGCACGGCCTTCGATCTGTATCGGAATTCCTCCGCCGTGGGCGCGGTCACGTTCGACGCCCGCACCTATGTCGATGCGAGCGTGTCGCTCGCCTGGCGTTACACAGAGACCTTGACGTTCACCGCGCACGTCCTCGGGGACGGGGCGCGCACCCAGGGTACCCCGGGGGACCAGCACGGCGTGAACGTCGGCGTTCAGGCCCTCTGGTCGCCCAATGCCCACAGTATTTCGAGGTAAGGATTCATGGCGACCATCGAAGCGGATCTGGAACCGGCTGGCCTCAGGCTTCGTGACTATCTCGACATCCT
>Ga0116226_10004807_pt1 | contig 11988 bp, 6 predicted proteins | sample S1TSphfallax_FD_89692 | JGI IMG/M metagenome (GOLD analysis project Ga0116226, IMG submission 89692) | Host-associated microbial communities from peat moss isolated from Minnesota, USA - S1T2_Fa - Sphagnum fallax MG | ecosystem: Host-associated > Plants > Peat moss > Unclassified | place: USA... | reverse complement strand
CAGAAAGGGGCGAACGCGACCGACGGTGGCCTGAAAAATGAGGGCCATCGAGGGAGCGTGAGACCCTTTATGCCCGGCGGATTGGGTGAGATTCGACCGAGCTTCGTGAAATATTCGGGTTAGATTGCCGGCTGCGAAGAGGGCTGGGGCGCCGAAGGGACGCTTCCCTCGTCCGGTGGTGCCAAGGCCCAGATCGTCCATCGGACCGGGCGGCCACACCGCGGGCCGGTCAAGCCGACCCGCCAGAGGCCGCCCACGGAGATGGACGAAGCGGCACCAGTGTCCTCGGGCAAGCATCCCTTCTGCGCCGCAGCCCTCTGCGGGCGATTTGCAGCTACTTTCGGGCCATCTCCGCTTTGAGCAGCGCGATCGATTTCACCTCGCTGATCAGGTTGACGCGTCCGTGGCGGTCGCAGCCGGCGAGGATGAGCTGCTTCGCCTGGACTGGGGAGAGCGCCGGATCGAGCGCAAACAACTTCGCAGCGAGGTTGGTCACCTCCGGCGAAGCCATCGATGTGCCGCTCAACTTCAGCCGCCGGCCACCCGGGACGTAGCTTTCCACCTCGAAGCCGTTCGCATGGACGTTGACCGTCGGACCGAATGACGAAAACGAGGTTTCCTCGCCCGCCTGATCGACCGCTCCGACCGTGATCATGTTCGGCAACTGGAAGGAGGACGGCACGAATTCGTCGAATTTCACATCGTCGTTCGAATTGCCGGCGGCGACGACGAACAGAATGTCCGGCGCGTCCTTCAGCGCCTTCAGCAGCCCGGCCGTGCTGATCTCGAACAATTCACGCGCCAGTTTCTTCCGCGCCTCCGCGCTGCCGCCCGCGCCGTTGGCTTCCAGCGCGCTCTCATAGTCTTTCAGCGAGCCGCCCCAGCTCATGTTGACGACGCGGACGCCGTGCGCCTTGAAATACGCCACGGCCGCCCGGTACATCGCCGCATCCTTGTGGGCCTGCTCGATGGTCGGCACCTCGGGGATCAGATGGTAGTCGAACGTGATGCGCCCCACGACCAGTTGTGCGTACGGATTCCCGGCAGTCGCGATCCCGGCGACGTGCGTGCCGTGCACCCAGTTCCCCGTCAGTTCCAGGTCCTCCATGGTCGGCTTCACCTGGTCGGGCTTCAGCTCGGACATGTAGCGCTTGAGGTCGGTCGCCTCCGGGCTGTCGATGGAAGCCTGGAGATCGCTGAACCCCTTCATCCGCCCGATCAGACTGTCGGCGCGGGCCTGGGCCGCCCCCAAGGGGAAGATCAGGTCGGACGACGGATCGTCGTGGAGGGTAAACGCGAATCCATGGTGACCGGCTTCGTCCGTAAAGACGGCATGGGGAAACAGGGCGAGGTCCACGCCGCTGTCCCAGATGCCGATGCGCACCGGATGGCCGTGGTCGGCCGGCGTGAGTGTCACCAGCCGTTCGGTCCAGCGGTCCGGCTTGGCCACATCATGCGCCGCAATGACGGTGCCCAGCGCGGTCACGACCTCGCGCTTGTAAGGCAGCAGGTTCACGATCTGGTTGCGCAGCGCGATGATCGTCTGGGCCATCGTGGCCGAGATTGTGCCGGTCTTCGCCGCCGACGGATCGATCTCCTGCTGGACCATCCCGATCAGCAGGGTGGGGCTCCGAATCTCGAATCCCGCCTTGGCGCCCTTCAGATCGTTTTGGACCAGGTCCCAGGGCAGCGCCTGGGCCGCCCGGGTCAGGGCCGCTTGAAAAGCGGGCGCAAAGGCCGACCCCTCCGCGCCCGCCAAATGGGTCCGGGCCCACGCCGCGGAGGTCAGGCCGGCCGTGAGTTTCGCGGACGGCTTGTCCTGCAGGGCCTTCAATTCGGCGACCTTGGCCAGAGTGGCGGCGTAGTTCTGGTCGAGCATGGCCAGGCTCAGCTCGACCCCGGTGAAGTTCTGAAGGGTGGTCCGATCCTTGATGTCGTACGCCAGCAGGTCGGCCGCCACATCCTGGCGCACGGCGTCGGCGAGGGCCTTGAACGCGACCGGATCGTTCAACAGTGCCGAGGGCGCCTCCTTCACGGCGTAGGTGTGGCGCGGCAGGTCGTCGGCTTTTTCGACCGGCTTGCGTTGGGGGGTCGCCGCGGGCGCGCGCGCGATCGCGAGGGACCAACCGACCGCGACGGTGAGGAGGGCGCGGTGAGTTCCAGTGATGAAACGCGGGAGGCGAGGGCTCATGCCTGAGTAAGGCGGGCTCCGGGCGGATGGGAAAGGCGAAACGAGACGAGTCCGGCCTCCCTGCTGCGCCCGTTGGTCCGTAACGTGGTACGTTCGGAAGTCCTTGCACCTTGCGGCGACCGGACCCAATGCTCGGGCTACCTAGTCCAAGTTCTTACCCCTTCAACCGGCAGAACCCTTCCCCCGTTCTGTCTTTCCCACGCCGATTCTCCCCCCGGCGGACCCGCCCGGTCGATTCCAGCGACCCCGGCCCGCCCTGCACACTTTCCCTGGCTACCCACAAACCCAACCCCCCATGACGCATCGCCGTATTGTTACCGTCCCGCTAGCCCTGTGCGCCGTCGTCTGCCGCCTGCACGGGCAGGTCGCGCCGGCCGCCCCCGCCGAAGAGACCGCCCCGACCGACAAGGTCGTCGAGCTCCCGGCCTTCGAAATCACCTCCGAGTCCGACAACAAATTCGTCGGGAGCAGCGCCATGAGCTCGACCCGCATCGCCGTCGATCTCTCGGAGTTGCCGCAATCGGTCAAGGTGCTGAACAATTCCTTCCTGACGGCCATCAATCCCGACATGACGAGCGACATGCTCAACTACGTCGGCGGCGGCCAGAACGGCCAGTTGAATTGGACGTCCGGCCGCATGAATATCCGCGGTTTTACCGGCGATGCCGACTACGTGGACGGTTTTGCTCCGACGGCGGCGACCGCGCTGGACGAGTCGATCTTCGACCGGTTTGAAATCGTCAAGGGTCCCTCGGCGATCTTCCTCGCGGCGGACGGCAGCCCCGGCGGCATCGTCAACAAGATCACCAAGTCGCCGCAATCGACGCCGGCCACCTCCCTCGCACTGCAGACCGGGGTCTTCGACGGCAATCACGCGACGTTCGACTCCACCGGGCCCCTGACCAAGGACGGCAAGCTCGCGTACCGCGTGATCGCGGCTGAATCGTACTACAACGGATACTACGACAACACCTACATGCATCGTTTCACGGGCATGTTCTCCCTGAGCTACAAGTTCAACCCAAGCACGACCTTGGAACTGAAGAGCGAACTCAGCGAGGTCAATTGGCCCTCGTACAATGGCCTGCCGATCGACCCGCGCACCCGCTACCTGATCAATCTGCCCTACACCGCGACCCAGGATTTCAATTCGCCGCTGGATTGGCGGCATGACAACCTGCACCGCCTCTGGGGTCACTTCAACACCCGCATCAACCAGTACCTGGCCTTCAGCATCCGCGGCATGCGCGCCTTCGACCGGGCTGACCGGCATGAGTCGATCGCCCCGACGTGGACCGAGGGCACCACCACCGGCACCGCGCTGATCAACGGGGTTTCGACGCCCGTCACCTTTCTCGGCGGCAAATGGACCACGCCGGCGACCGTCGGCACTTCCGAGAGCGTGGCGCCGACCAACTATTTCGTCCAGAACGGCACGACTTTCGTGACGGATTCGTGGGCGGGAGCCAGCAACTACACCGGCGGCGCGATTCCGCGCAGCACGATCAACGCCGACGACGGACACACGGCCTACAACGACCTTCAGGCCGACTTGAATTTCAACTACAATGGCAAGTACTTCACCGAGCTGCTGCTGATCGGCGGAGAGTACCGCGATGCGCCCACGTTTACCGAGACGTGGAAGAACGGAGTGTCCGCCAGCCCGTGGTATCCCTACGCCCAAAACACCCCGGGCTCCACGGTGGTGAACTACACGACGCCCAGCGGCTTCGTCAACAGCCAGTCCCTCCAGAAGCGCTACTATATTCTGGAGACCCTGAAGGTCTGGAACGACCGGATCATCGGCAGCTTTGGCGTCTCCCGGGCCAGCAACTTCGCGAGCACCTTCAATGACCTGACGAACGCGTACAGCGGGATCCCGTACCACCTCAATGCCAACCTCGTGCAATGGGGCGGGGTGATCAAGGTGCTGCCCGGCATCAATCTTTTCACCGGCTTCAACCAGAACTTCGCCGTCAACGGCACGGGGACCCTCAACGGGGTGCCCAACTCGGTGCTGCCGCCCAAGTCAGGCAAGCAGCACGAGGTCGGCCTCAAGACCGAATGGCTCAAACATCGGCTGACGGTGGATGTGTCCTATTTCGACATCCAGCAGCAGAACAACACGGTTCCGTCCTTTCCCTCGGATCCGCTCAATCCCAACGTCCTCATTCCCGGCGTCATCTCCCGCGGTTTCGATGCCGACTGGACGTTTCAGGTGACCGACCAGCTCTACTTCATGGGCTCCGCCGCCAATTACAGCGCCAAGTCCATTCTCGGTGCGACCTATGCCGCCGAATTGGGCGGCCGCTTCATTCAGCCTGGGACCGGCACCGTCGCCTATGCCTCGATCCCGGTGGACAACACCGCCGAACAGACCGAGAGCGTCTACGGCATTTATAAGTTCCGGGGCACGCTGCGCGGCCTGCAGGTCGGGCTGGGCGAGAACTTTCAGTCCAAGCGGGCGATCACGGACGGTCCCAACCAAGTCTTCTGGGGTTATATTCCGGCCCGCACGGTCGTCGACTCCCACATCACCTACCGTTACAATGCCCACATCAAGTTCGATGTGACGATCGACAATCTGCTGGACAAAAAATACATCTACTCGGTCCGCAGTGAAGACGTCATCGTCCCAGGGACCCCGATCAACGGCAAGTTCGAGGTCACTTACACCTACTGAACCGTTGCGGCGAACGGGATCTCCGCCTGGACCTTGGTCCCTCGGCCGGCTTTCGACACGACGTGGAAGCGGCCGCCGACCATCTCCACCCGTTCACGCATGCCGATCATGCCGAGGCGCTGGTTCGATTCATCATCGGCCAGCTGCCGCAGGTTGAAGGCCTTCCCGTTGTCGGAGATTTCCAGGCAGACGCCCCCCGGCGCCTTGAAGATGCTGACGTTCACCCGGGTGGCGTTCGCGTGTTTGACGACGTTGGTGAGCGCCTCCTGGACGACGCGGTAGAGCACCATCCGCTTGTCGGAATCCATGGCCTCGACGCCCTCGAACGCCGCGAATTCGATGCGGAGGTCCTTTCGCTTCCGAAACACCCGGAGGTAGGCGGCCAGCGCGGGGATGAGTCCGAGATCATCCAGGCTCGCCGGCCGAAGCTCCCGGGCAAACCGGTGCACCTGTTCGGCCGATTCCTCCAGCAGCTTGAGGATGGGGCCGATGCTCCGCTTGATCGATTGGGGCTGCCGCACCGCCGCGTCGGCGAAAGCGGTCAAATGAATGTTGATGGCCACCAGGAGCTGCCCGACCCGGTCGTGGAGATCCCGGCTGATCGCCGCGCGTTGATCCTCCTGGACGCGGAGGATCCGGCGGGAATATTCGCGCAGCTGGGCCTGCATCCGCTGCGACTCGCCCAAGAGGCCGCGGGCGCGCAGTTCGCTCGACTTGAGCGCACCTTCCACCTTTCGGCGGCGGGCGATCTCCGATTCCAGGACTTGGTTGGCGGCGGTCATCAGCTCCAATTGACGCCGGACGATCTCGGCCCGCTCGGCCAGACGGCGCTCCGTGATATCCACCACGGCCATCTGACAGCGTTCACTCCCGGCCGAAAGATTGCACCGGATCCGGAGATCGAGCGTGCCCGCGCCGGCCCGCGGGAGCCGCAGATCCCCTTCCTGCATCGTCGCCTGGTCGAAGACCCGGCCGAGCAGAGCCAGAAAGGTCGCGCGATCGTCCACCGCGATGAAAGTCGCGAAACGCCGTTTGACCAGCGCGGAGCGGACCAGCCCCAGCAGGCTCGCCCCCGCCAGGTTGCATTCGCAGATGACGCCTGCGCGGTTGAGCGTGAAATAGCCCACGGGAGCAAAATCGTAGAGTTCACTGTACTTGGCGAGGCTCGCCTCCATGGCGCTGCGGGCCTTCTGGAGTTCCTCGTTCTGCATCTCCAGTTCGAGCTGGTGCACCTGCAGTTCGTGCACCAACCGCTGCGGATCGTCCGCCCCCATCGCCCCTCCGTCCGCCGGTCGACCGGATCCCTTCCGCTGCCGCAGCTTGGTTTGGGCGCGGCGGCGCAGCGGATGCGGCGCAAGCGGACTCGGGCGGCGAGCGGTCATGGCCGCTTCCTTTTGTCGCGGGGCGACGGGCGGGCGGCCGCGTTCCCGGCCAAGCCCTGGTTCCTGAGCCGCAACTTCGTTTCCAGGGTTTTGGCGGTGGTGATGTTGGCGAAGGTGATCACGACGCCGTCGATGCGGTCGTCCAGCGTGCGATACGGCATGATCCGGACCGTGAACCACCGGTCATCCCGCGCGCTGATCGACTTTTCCACCGCCACGAGCGTGCGCAGAACTTCCCGGGCATCCTCCGCCAGCTCGGGATAGCGCAGCCCGGTGGCGAGGTCGGTGATCGGGCGCCCGGCATCGGTCGCGATGAGGTGGATGATGGTCGTCGCCTGCGGGGTAAACCGGCGGACCCGCAGCTCCTTGTCGAGAAAGAGGGTCGCGATATCCGTGCTATCGAGCAGATTCTTCATGTCATTGCTCGCCTGCGACAATTGGTCCAGCTTGGCCTGCAATTCGGTGTTCACCGTTTGCAGCTCCTCGTTCATCGACTGCATCTCCTCTTTCGAGGTCGTGAGCTCCTCGTTCGTCGACTGGAGTTCCTCGTTCGTCGATTGCAGCTCCTCGTTGGCGGACCGGAGTTCCTCCTGCGAAGTCTGCATCTCTTCGTGGGTGGCCCTCGCCTCGCCCCGCACGCGGAGCAGTTCCTGCTCCAGCTCGGCCAGCCGCGGGCTCTGCGTCCCCGGCTTGATGGGGCGTCCCGCCGGCCGCCCGTCCGGGGCCGGGACCACGTCGGCGAAGACCACCATGACCAGGCCTTGGAGCGGCCCGGGCTCATTCAGTCGTCGGACGGTCACATCCACCGGCTGGGCGCCGCCTTCGCTCCCGACGGCGAGTCGAGGCAGCACGACGCTCTGCGGCTTGCGCAGCGCCGCCTGATAGGCGCCCGCCAGCTTGTAGCGCAAACCCTCGCGGGCCATGGCGAAGAGGTTCCAATTGGCCTTGCCCGCGGCCGGCTCGAGGTACTTTCCGGTGCGGCCGCTGATATACAGAATATCACCCACGTCGTTGGTGATCACCGCGGGCGGGGCATAGGCCTGGAGCACCAACTGGTCCGCCTGGGCTTGGAGACTGGCCGGAGCTTGGGCCGGCGACCGGGCTTCGCTCCCCGGCGGGGGGCTGGCGCCGAACGAGGACGGGAAGGCGATCTGTTCGGGTTTCGAATCGGAATCGACCCGGCGGAAAAGGCGGGACTTGCCCCCCAGCGGGGCGAACAGGTTCGTGAAATCCCCGATGGTCTCGGCGCTTCCCTGAAAGAGAATCCCGCCCCCCGCGAGGCTGTAATGGAACAGCGGAATCAGCTTTTTCTGCACTTCCGGCGTCAGGTAGATGAGGAGGTTGCGGCAGCTCAGAATGTCCAGGCGGGTGAACGGGGGGTCGACGACCAGGTTTTGGGCGGCGAAGATCACCATCTCGCGGATCTCCTTGCTCACGCGATAACGCCCCGCTTCGCGGGTGAAGTACCGTTTCAGCCGCGCCTCCGACACGTCGGCGCTGATATTCGCCGGGAAGATCCCGAGCCGTGCCTGGTCGATGGCGTCGCGGTCGAGATCGGTCGCGAAGATCTGGACGACGATCTTTTCCCGCGGCCGGATGTCCTCGAGCGCTTCCTTGAGGACGATGGCCAGCGAATAGGCCTCCTCCCCTGTCGAGCACCCGGCGACCCAGGCGCGCAGCGCCTGCCCCTTGGGCCGGCGGGCGAGCAGTTCGGGAATCGCCTGATCGCGCAACTGCTGCCAGGCGGCGGGATCGCGAAAGAAGTTGGTCACGCCGATGAGCAGCTCCTTGAACAGCAGATCCAGCTCCTGCGGGTTGTCCTGCAGATAACGCACATAGCCCGTCATCTTGGTGAGCTTGTGAATGCCCATGCGTCGCTCGATCCGCCGGTAGAGGGTGTTGCGTTTGTAGAAGGAAAAATCATTCCCCGAGTGGGCGCGGAGGAGAATGACGACCTTGGCCAGGGAATTCTGGGTCTTGGCTTCGAGCATCCCCTCCGCCTTTGCGATGAGGGGCGGATGGTGGAGGTACCCCAGGAGTTTTTCCGCCAGCGCTCCGGCGGGCGCCACAATATCCGCCATGCCCGCGTCGATCGCGCTCCTCGGCATGCTGTCAAATTTGGCGCTGGCCGGATCCTGCACGAGCACGACGCCCGCCCGTTCCTTGATGGCCCGCAGTCCCAGCGTGCCGTCGGAACCCATGCCGGAGAGGATGACGCCGATGCTGCGATCCGCTTGGTCCTGCGCGAGGGACCGGAAGAAGAAATCGATCGGCAGCCGGAGGCCGCGCGGGGCCCGCGGCGTCAGCAGATGCAACACGCCATGAAGGATCGACATGTCCTTGTTCGGTGGAATCACGTAGACGCAATCCGGTTGAACGGTCGTGCGATCCTTGACTTGCACCACCCGCATCGGCGTGCCCCGCTGCAGCAGCTCAGCCATGATCGCCTTGTGGGTCGGATCCAGGTGCTGCACGACGACAAAGGCCAGGCCGCTCCGCTCAGGGACGTGCGCGAAAAACTGCTCCAGCGCCTCCAGCCCTCCGGCCGAGGCGCCGATGCCGACGATCGGGCAGCCCCGGGGCGGCAGTGAGCGTGCGGCGGCTGAAGGCGAACGCTTCGCGCCCCAATTTTGGCGGCGCCGGGATGAAGGCGATTTTTTCATGCGGCGATAAACATTACGGTCAGGGCTGACTCGGCAAAACAGCAGCCTCGACCATGGATTCGGATGCGGCGCCCCAGGATGAGATTCGATCGCCGTCCGATTGTCGAGGGGTTCCCCGGCTGGGTTTCGGACCGGCTCGACACCCGGCCGGTTCGACGATAGGGTCCGTCGGGTTGGATCTCCCCGATCCGCGCTGCCCCCACCCCTATGCGAATCTTCGATCGCCGCCGCTTTCTGGCGGCATTGGCCGCCTGGTCCGTCGGAGGAGCCGGGCTGCGCTCCCTCGCCCAAGCCGTTGACCCGCGTCGCACCACGCTCGGACTGGGCTCCGGTGCGCCGGGGCCGAAGATTCCCGCCGGTTTTATCGGGCTGTCGTACGAAACCCAGCAGCTTTCCGATCCCGGGTTCTTCTCTCCGGCCAACCGCGGCCTGATCGCCCAGTTCAAGGCCCTTTCGCCCCACGGCGTGTTGCGCCTCGGCGGCAACACCTCCGATTACGGCTATTGGAAACCCACCCCGGAATCGATCCCGCCGCCGCGCGCGCCGCGCCCCTACGTGCTGGGCGACCCACCGCCCGATCTGAGTTATGCCATCACACCCGAGGCCGTGCATAACCTGCGCGGCTTCCTCGACGCGACCGGCTGGACGTGCCTTTACGGCATCAATCTCGGCACCAATGTCCCGGCGCTCGCCGCTGCCGAAGCCGCCTATGTGAGCCGCGTGCTCGGCGCGAAGCTCGAATACTTCCAGATCGGCAACGAGGCCGACCGCTTCGGTTCGACCATCCGCGATCCCAAGACGTGGTCGCCCGAGGCCTTCCTCGCGGAGTGGCTGACTTTCGCGAACGCGATCGTCGGCCGCGTGCCCACTGCGCGTTTCGGCATGCCGGACATCGCGCGCGACGAAACCTGGTTCGCCGCGATCGGCCGGCGGCTCGCGACCGATCCCATCCGCGCCCACCTCGCCTGCCTCTCGCATCACTATTACATCGGCGGACCTCCGTCGAATCCGTTGATGACGATCGACTACATCCTGACGGCCGATCCGCGCGTCCCGGCGGTCGCGGCCATCGTCAGCCGGACCGCCGCCCAGCTGCACACGCCCTGGCGGATGACCGAAGGCAACACCTGCTTCCGGGGGGGCAAGCCCGGGGTCTCGGACGTGTTCGCCGCGTCGCTCTGGGCGGCGGATTATCTCCTGCTGCTCGCTTCCCTCGGTTATGCGGGGGTCAACCTCCACGGCGGCGACCGGCAGATGATCGCCATCGGGCTGGGCGGGGTGCTCCCGGGCGACGCGCTGGTCCACGACGATCCCGCGACGCATCCGCATCCCTATTATGCGCCCATCGCGCACATTGGAGATCGCTACGTGCCCGAGCCCGTGTACGCCGGCATGCAATTCGCGGGGGTCTTTGCCGGCGGCACGATGCTGCCCATCGAGTTCGACCCGGGCTCGGTCAACGCGACAGCTTATGCGGCGAAACTTGCGAATGGGCGGACGGTGGTTGCCGTGATCAACAAGGACCGCCGGCGGCCCCTCGATCTGGCGATGGACGGAAGCTGGGAAACCCTGGCGACCTTGACGGCGCCTTCGCTCGAATCGACTCGGGCGAGCTTCCGTCGGTCGTCCGGACCGGCGCCCGCGTCCGTCGCTCCGGCCAGCGCGGTGATCCTACGGCGGCGCGGCGAGGGCTGACGCACGCGCGTGCCGGCTCCGCGTACCGAGGGCCGCCGTGGGCCGACACCCCAAGGGGCCGGCTGGATCAAGTGAGGCCGGACCTCGGCTTGCGGCGCTTGTCCAATCAGACAGCATGGAGGCCGCCCGATGAACATTGTGACCGGATTGACCTACTCCGGCATTGGCGCCGGCGTCTTGGCGCAGCAGGCCAACCTGCCGGTGCCCGGCATGCTTCTCCTGATGGCGGCCGGAGCCTCGGCCGGCCAAGAGCAGGGGCATCTTCGCCTATCTCTGGTCGTGGTTTCGGGGGTGATCGGGTGCCTCGCGGCCGACGGGACGTGGTTCTGGCTGGGCCGGCGATGGGGCAGCGGAGTGATCCGCCTGGTCTGCAGTTTGACGTCGGATCCCAGGGGCAGCCGCGAGCGCGCGCAGCGCATTTTCGAACGTTGGGGGCTGCGCCTGCTGCTCGTGGCGAAGTTCGTCCCGCTCTTGGATGCACTGGCTCCGCCGCTCGCGGGCGCACAAGGCGCGTCCACGGCGGGTTTCCTGATCTATGACACCGCGGGTTCGGTGCTTTGGACGGTCTTCTATGTGCTGCTGGGGTTTCTCTGCTCCAGCCAATTGGACCGGGTCTCGAACCTGATCGATCGCTTCGGCCTCATTCTGCTGCTGCTGGTCGGCGTGCCGCTGTTGGTCTACGCCGTGTGGCGGCTACTTCGCCTGATCCGGATGATCCGCCACCTCCGTTTGCATCGGATGAGCCCAACCATGCTTCAGGCCAGGCTGGACGGAGGGGAAAAAGTGGCCTTGGTGGACCTCCAGCAATTCGAGTTTGGCGAGGCCAACCCCAAGGGAATTCCCGGAGCGTTTCGGATGGACCCCCAGCGGCTCCGCCGGGAGCCGCGTCGGGTCGTGATCCCCGAAGGGATGCGAGTGGTGTTGTACTGTTCGTCCAGAAACGAATTCACGAGCGCCCGGGTGGCGGAGGCGATGCAAAAGGCCGGTATAAGCGAAGTCTGGGTCCTCGAGGGCGGCCTGGATGCCTGGGTCCTCGAGGGAGGGGCGGTTGCATCCGAGCTCAGCACTCCTGAAGCGACGGCAGAACGCCTCGGCATTAAGATTTTGGAGGTCTGAACTGGGTGTGGATGGGCGATCGCGCTGCGATCGACGCTGCCGCGATCCGCCGGGTGCTGGAACGGACTACGATGTGTATCTTCGCCAACATTATGGCGTCCCCACGGGGATTCGAACCCCGGTTCTCACCGTGAAAGGGTGGTGTCCTAACCGGGCTAGACGATGGGGACACAACGTAGAGTGGGAGACGGTAGGCTGCTCGGCCGCATCGGCAAGGAGATTTTCGAGCCGACGGACTGCCCGTCCATTATTTGGCGT
>Ga0116226_10004806_pt1 | contig 11989 bp, 13 predicted proteins | sample S1TSphfallax_FD_89692 | JGI IMG/M metagenome (GOLD analysis project Ga0116226, IMG submission 89692) | Host-associated microbial communities from peat moss isolated from Minnesota, USA - S1T2_Fa - Sphagnum fallax MG | ecosystem: Host-associated > Plants > Peat moss > Unclassified | place: USA... | reverse complement strand
TTCATTATAGCCGGACGTGTCCTTAATGTCTCCATTACGGATAAGTGCCCAACTAAAGTCACCAAATTTACTGAGAAGTCGGTCTTCCTTGAGTACAGACCCAACTGCTCTCTTCACAAATGCCAGCCTTATCTGTTCCGTTTCCTTGGTCGTATCTTTTGCCACTAGGAGTAACCTTGTAGCCAGCTGTTCAATTGCAAAGTCTAATATCTCTCTTGGTTTTTTGTTTTTCCGGAACCATGCAAATGCCTCCCCATAACCGCTAGCTACGTCCGGTAATAGCTGAGGCAGACGTTCCGCAAGTCCCTTCGGTGAATTTGCCAACACTTCTGTTGCCACTGGTGGCGGCCGCACGAAGCCATTAGAGTATCTTAACTGGTTGTACTCTAAGAGAGCGTTGGATATATAACCATGAACCCGATATATTCTTAACGAGTCTCTGGAAGACGGTTCCTCAGGAACAAAACTGCCATTGAGTACTGTTGCATAATCTACAGTGGCGTTGATGCTTCCTAAACAGTTAAGTGGACCTACATTCACGCCTACTGTTTGTGCTAATTCCACAATCACACTATAGTTCGCTGAATAGTTACCATATTCCTCCGAAAAATCCCGGATTGCAAAAGATGCCTCTGGTTCTTCCGGTGGCGGTAGTGACACTTGAGATGCAAGATATTCGTTCGAGTGCTCGGATGCATATTTCGCGGCTAATGCCATAAGCTCAGTGTTGAACACTGTGGCGTAGTCCAAATCACAGCTTCTGCATACATATTTGTCACGCCGGACAGCAAAGTTATGTTGTCCGCCATTGGGACAGTCCCAATCGTATGCTCTACTCCACTTGGTGTCAAGCGAACACTTAGTGCAGACCGTTCCGTTGAAATTGTGACTATCGCCAGATGGACAACGATACTGGTACCACGCCATTATAGATCGCCTAGTCTCATTTTTGGCTACCGATGAGATGACCTTGGAATGGTCGAGTGATGAGACATTGCTCATTTTCGCTCCACAGATACCGCATTTTCTGTCTACTGGACCTCCGGTTACATCTACTACTGACTGAGCATGACTGGGTAGAGTCTCTATAAGCTTAATGCCGTACACATATATCGTCCAACTGTGTGGCATCCCAGTTTCATCATAGAACATACTCAGCGGTTGGGGCGAGTATTTAGGCGTGAGTGTGTTTTTGGGGTTGACCGGTATTACCCTCGGACACCTGGCGTAAGTAGTAGCGAGTCTCCCGACTAAAGTTTTCTCCAGTTTCACGACATCTCGTGACTCTCTCTCCATAGTTAAGTGTTCGGGGTGACGGTCACCCTCTATGCTGACCGGAATTGCACCCAGACCGCGTGAAATTCGGCTAGTCCAGACAGTATAACTTAGATACTTCAATGCACCGTACAAATCGGATGCTTCCTTGGACTTGAGTAGTCTGTACCGATCATCTTGAGCCGGCGCTAACGCGACTAGCCGTTTCTCTGCCTCGGCATGACCATGTGGCTGATACAACCGCATATATAGTTCCTTGGGTCTGACCGAGTCGATGTCGAATCCAACAATCCGTTTAGCTAGCTTGAGTGGATTTTCCATGGAGGCTTTGTGTGTCTCCACCTGGTAGACATCTAATGCGTACCAGAATATGGGATCCAATAACAGCTTGGATGCTGTAGACTCCGGGTCGTGAGCCTTGGATATGGTGGTGGATGCTGCCTTTGTAGAAACATTCCTGTATGCCTCTAGGAATTTATCTCTAAGAAACTCATTGGTAGCCGCAGGTATCGCATTTAGTGTAACATTTTTAGTGCTGATAATGAGACGGAGCGCCTGTCGAACATAGTCGGCCGGCTTGGACTTGGAATCTAAACCCCGCATACCAATTGCCCCTCCTCTACCCCTAGCATTTAGTGCAAGATAAGTGAGAAATGCATATGCGTAAATTGCAATGAAGAGCGTTCGCTTATTTTTTAGGTCCTCCGCGGAGTTTAGCTTAGACTTATACAATTGCCGCTCCACTTCCTGAACATATTCGGCGATAGCAGCAATACAACTATTAATCAGACGACTGGTTGGCACTAGAGGACCTATGGCGAATTGCCTTAGTGCATACGAAGTCTCCGAATACATCGCCTTCTTTAAGTCCTCGTCAATGTTCACAATGGTGCTCGCCTCTGCACTACTCAGCGTGTCGCTAAATGCGTCAGCTTCGCTAATAGATTCTCCACACACTTTACAGTAATAACTAGACCCTATAGAGATGTCTATGTACCGAGTTAGTGCCTCCTTAATTTGCGTACTAGTAGCATTTCGATACATCAATTGTGCCAACTCCACAGTATGTGGACAAAATATCTCCCATCCGCATACCTGACACGTGATGGACTGTGCTGAAGGAGTCTTTGTTCGCCGAGTCATTTGCATGAGCGCGCGAAATGTTGACTCGGACTGGTAATCAAAGTTTTGTCTGCGAAATTTAGCTAGCAACTTTACATGCGGACACTTATTCTCATGAAAACTCTTTGCCAGCTGTTCACGTCTGCGAATTTCGCTCATCACTACTTTGAGCTCAGACGCGGTGAGGACAGACTTTAGTGGCTCCGCCGATGATACTGACACCGCGATTGCCTCTGCGAGACGCTTGGCGTCTAACACTTTAGAGGCAATCCACTTTATGAGCGCAGATTCATACCTAGATGCAAGTTGTGATGAGCGACTTGCAGCCTCCAGTTGAGCAGTCGTGGCGAACTCTCGATATGCAGCGACCAGTGGTCTGGTTTCTTTGGAGTCCAAACCATAAATATAGGCGCTGAGTACTAGGTCCCCACCACGTAGTGGAAACGCCTGACAATAGAGACTGAGTAGGTCCGACAGCAAAGTTTGCCGGAACAGTCCGCTCAGTGCAGGATTTTGCTGTGGTTCTGGAAATTTCCTCACACTCGTGAGTCGCCGCTCGGCGGTCGCCATGCCCAATGCCTTAGCTAACATTGCCGCACCTATGGCCAAATTCAGAACACCCTCACACCAGTCTCTAGCTTTACGGATATCACGTTCGGTAACCCCCAATTTCTGTTCTCGCAATTGACGGGAGAACGCCAGTAGTGGGTAGTCATATGCGCCATCTTGTACTAGTGACTCGGCGTTTGGGCCCATTCGGTACACCTTATGTGATCCCAGCACTACTCCCACAATCGGTGACTCCACCCCCTCTGGGATCGCATACGGAATGCCCGTATCTGCAGTACGCGCGTTCATTTTGTGTGCAAATCGCAGTCGCACCGATGTCAGACTTGACTCTCCGTTTCGATAAATGTCACGAAGGGCTTTACGTAAACCCTTGCTCATAAGACTCACCACACCGCCAGTAATGGACTCGCTGGGGATGACGTTCCCTCCTCGCCTCGACTTAGGTGCCCTGCCCGGTGCTAGTGTCTGGCCGAACCCCGGTACTAACAGACTCAACGTCTGCCAGCCTGTGGCTTCCGCAATTTGGTCAGATATTTCTGCCGCATTTCTCAGAACAATTTCAGGAATAGTGGTAGTGAGTAGTGATCGCCGGCTCAGTCGCTCCTGAGTTTCTCTAAATGCGTCTAGGTGGATGAGTCCGACTTTATCTAGGAGGGTCTGGGTTAGTTCGTCAAATATTACTTCCCTTTCCGTTGGGCTCATAGAATTGAGATCCAATACTTGCCGATCAGGTACTACGACTTCTATTTCAGTGGCGGCCATCGTATATATAGTACACCGTAAAGTCTTAATGGAGGTCTGTCCTCGGAAAAAATCAATCAATTCTCCATTGATTAGTGTGTAGAGATGCAGCCTCATCACAATCTCGTTGGAGAGTCATTTTCGACCAGAGCTATAACTGCATAGCCGACGGTCGCCACAGTTATCACCAGTATAAGTACAAAGGCAATCAGCGAAATGCTCTCCATTGCGTATTCGTCTATCAGCAGACCAAATAGTGACATTTCCGATGGTCCGGGTAATCTAGGTGGTAGGGGTCGCGTGGGTGCAACATATGGGTACTGTTTGAGATAGTCGGATAATACTGTCACACTTGTCTGGAGGAGATCCGAATTGAGCCTAGTTGGGTCCTCATCGTGTTCTATTAGGATGCACGGAACTCCCAACTCCTTGCATTCAAGAGTTATGTCGTTACGTCTACCACTGCGAAAACAGGTGACTGTTTTACCGGTGGCTTCTCTTACTCGGTCACACAGTGCTGTGACCCGGTCGTCGAAACTTATGTAGCTCAGTATCGGCTCCTCACCATCGCAGTCACTATACTCATGAGAACCAGCCCAGCAACTGTGAACATCAAGCACCATCACGCCGTTCTTACCATACTCAGCCACTGAGTCTCTGATGTCCCTGGACAGTCCCTTCCGCCACTCGGTGTGCCTGGACTGGCGACGATTTCCGTCCATGGAAACGCGGTAGAGAGAGCTCATGTGAATACTCACTGAAAAGAAAGGCCTTAATGCGGCGACTATGGCATCAGTCGCTTCCCCGCTCCTAGTGTCACAGTCCCGATACGGTGCTCGGCACAGAGAGTGTGGGGCACATACTATCACTCGCCGTATCGACATATATTAATCAGCGATCATTTTAATCTACATACATGCGATGTGGGCGTGGAACTGTCCCAACTCTCACAACAAATGTAACAGAACTCATGTCGGCAGCGGGAGCATGTCATGTGATCGCACCCTCCGGTCCGCTCGACACCGTGTCGGCAACCAGGGCACTTCTTCGTGACCGGGTCGGGTACCAGTCGGCGTTTTCTAGACTCGGTCATTCGAAAATAGTTGCACCCACCACCTCCACACGACTGGCAATACTTGTGACCCGGATCCTGATCACAACATCCGTCCACATTGATGTGATAAAATCCGTTACAATCGGGCACACGACAGGGTCGGAGATTGGGGTCTTGGGACTTGCGAAATTGTGCAAATGACTGTAAGTAGACCTCTCGGATCCCAACACCTATAGACGTCTCACTCATAGGCTGATTGCACCCAAGACATCTAGCAGGATATTTGTTAATCTCTATTAATCGTCGTACATAATTGTCAATACACATTGTGCAGACTCTGCAACCACATCCCATCGCGCCAACTAGCTCGTCGGGCACCTCGTCACCACAAACGCGGCAATTCATTGGATCTGAGTGCAGAAATTCAATTTTTAGAGGCGGCTCATCACTGCATATGCCGTAAAATCACACATCCCTGTGAGGTTCTGGACCATCTTTCTCACACCACACTTTGTAGCGAATAGACCGTAATCTTCAATCCGTATCCTGCCTATACCTCGATGTATTGCTTCCCAAATATTGACGCATATTTTCAAATCTCCCCATTCCAAAAATACCATAGTATCGTGGTATGATAGACGGATAACGCCTGGTGGTGCTGTAGAAGCAATACAGACATCAAAATGAATTGTCTGGTCACTGTCAGCCCCATCCTCACTCCAGATTACACTAATGTTGTTCGACATTGACACGGTCCTCTATAGTATCAGAGAGATATCACTAGTCTATAGCTACATGTCCAATGAGAACAAGCTCCTTATCGGCAACACCACAATTTACCCCGCATTCGGAACCTTCTTAGTGCACCTATATCTTGACGGGGACACTTGGTCACTGGTTGCTGATACTGGCGACACACGCGCTCGGCCCTCTCACACATTCCAAATTAGCTCTGGCGATGTTAGGCTGTTTGGCAGATACACTGTCTTAGACTCACCTGGTACAATACAGTTGTGGGAAGGCCACGACCACAGAATCTGTGCAGTAGTGATGACTAGCAAAAAATTCGACGAGACCTTGGCGCGTCTTATATAAGACAATGGGTCAGACACTACAACTGTTACTAGTCGCCAGCGCAATAGCCGCTATTATACTCACGATGGTTCTCATTGCATCCGTCTCGCTCCGTGTATGGTGCAACGAGCGTTTCCAATTGGGATCCTACGACCCGAACCTATACCCGAGCGAGATAATTCAGTCTCCTTAGGAACAGCTCTTGGGTCCGGTCTACCACTGCACAAATGAGGAATGGTTTTTCTGTCCATAAGAGGTCGTGATAAGCGTCGACGACTCTGTCGGCAATTCTTGGTGTCTGGCACCAGACAAACAAGACTGATCTATCGTGTGAGTCCTCTCCTTCACCAACACTCTGCGCATAGAGCACCGATTGTGATTTTCTTTCGACTAGACTGTACGCTGTATCTGCACAGAATGCTCGTGGATCCAACCAGTGCATAGCTCTAGTGACTGAAACTCCGACATTAATGTTTTTCACTCGCAGCATCAAGTCACACGGATAGACGTATCTGCGTGAATATCTTATTTCGAGTTCTCCCCTAACATCTGTTCCGCCAAATGCTTTTACCATCACTTCGCAGGCCAGTGCCTCGCTCAAGATACTATTACCGCCAGCATTGGGCTTAGTCAGGATCCTTAATGCGTCATCTCCGAGACATCTTGCCGATCCCGAGAAGTCAACAATTAGCACACTAGTGGCTCCAGTTTCGAGGTACTTGTGGAAACCCGTGAGGTCGTTCCTGGGGTAGCGAACAGTGTAGTCAGAGGCGTCGACAGACGCTATCTGCCTTCGGTGACCCGACCAATACCCACAACTCTTGACGATCTCGGAGCTCTTAACGATCTCGGAGCTCTTGGCGATCTCGGGTCACATTTCCATTTCGACGTTATACTAAAACATCTAGTCTCTAATTTAAAAGACTACTTAAGAACCTGTTCATTGTTGCTGTATCCTCGGAGGTAACTGTGATCTCAGGTGTCACTTGACTAGTCGATATCTCGGGAACCGGTTTTGGTACTGACATAGCCTTTAGCCGGAGCCCGAAGTACTTGACTATCTTGGCCGCAATGGGTTCTCCAAGTTTTCGCTTAGACTTGCCTACAGTGATAATACTGATGGCCCCGACTGGGTAACTGAGGAGTTGTCGAAGCGTCCGTTCACCGAGTAAGCTGTTGGCGATACCGCTAGAGATCCCGGGCACCGCTTGGAGCAGTGCTGACGCAATATTGGGACTGATATGTGTTAGTGATTTACGAATCTTAGTGGGCAATTCATCAAGTCGCGAGATGGGAATTGCCCCCCTAACCACGTCCCCAACGGAAAAGTCACGGCCTAGTGATGATGCATTAGTCGCGCCTATGCCTCGGAACACTGTCCACATCGCCGTCACTATGTCGTCGTCGGTATGAGTCGGCGCTAAGCCCAAAACTTCGGTTGCATCCCCGCCCCTAACATCGCCCGACACATAGAGAGTTCCCATATTTCGCGCGAACCTGCTAAGTCTTTGGGCAAAATCTTCGGAATCCCTAGTGACTATAGTCGGTATCCCGTCTCTCACCGCCAGATGGTCACAGGCAGATTCAATAACACTGTAGGGAATGCGACTACCAGGTGCATGCTGAGATGGGTCGCGCGGTGGTTTACCTTCGATGAAGAAAAGTTGTCGAACTCCATAGCGTTCCCTGAGCTCTATCATTTTGCTGACATTGCCATACCTCCCGTCTTTAAGACTGGCGGCGAAATCCGCTAGAGTCTTCCGCTCTATAACTGCTACTATATAGCCCTCTACCCATACCGCATAGTCACCAACATGTAGTCGTCTCGTCTCGAGAGGAATGCCATGGGTAAACAGCGGAATGACGGCTCGCTCTCTGTCATCCGCGAGAATCTTTACTATCACCATTAATGATTGATGTCTATTCTCTAAATGATGCGTGACTTTTCTGGTTAGTTAAATAGAGACCAGGTTAATATAGAGATGGATGACTCAAGCGACAATTCTCCACCGAGTTCACCAAAGTCTGCCGCTAGCAGCAACCCTCCTGGTTACGCAGGACCGAACGGCGACTCTGCAGCCGCGTTTTACTCCAAGTACGGGCCGGTGAACGAGGGCGGCCGGCTATGGTACAGTGTTCAGATTGGTGGACGCTATGGTGACATGCCCGATGACTATCTCACTAACAAATTCGAGTCGACAGATGACCAAGACCAAGCGGAATATTCCTATGAGGAGTTTGGCAGACGCCAACTTGTCGACCGACGTCCCGACCCTGCAACTTTTGCTTATGAGGAACCGAGGATCGACCCGGGTGTCCGCGCTGGGTTTCTCAATCTGATCCACACCGGTACCAGAAGTGGTGCAGAGCCGAGACATCCTGAGGCCTTCCTCGATGATACCTGGGGCGATCCTAGAGGTATCGCCACTGATCCCGATTTCAAGAAACTGGCGGATCAGGAAAAGGCACGACTCCGATTCATCCGGTTCTCCGCAGATGCTGACCATTCGGTGACTGGGTTGGGCGTCTCGGAGGAGCAAAATGTTGCCCGACTCAACCAGATTAAGCGGGAGGTGGCACCTAGATACAAGATTTTCAGTACCTCCAAGGACGGTAAGCGTAATGGCATGAGCAGAGTATTTACAAACGAATCTTCTGTAGGCAAGACTGAACGCCCCGTGCAATCCTATGGTGATGCTGTTCAGGATGCCGCATTGGTGCCACAGCGCCACACTACTATTCTGAGTAACACTGATATCCGGAGATCTAAAGCCTACCACCAGTTCACGACTGATCACGAGTTTGCGGTGGCAAAATATGGTGAGGACGGCAGAACACGTAAACTGTCAATGGATATTAAGCCCCTAGAGTACACCGACACTGACTCCGAACTCAGTGAGTCAGCAAAGGCAGATATGTATAGGGCACTGGTTGTGAATATCGCGAATGCAGTCAAGATGAAATCTCAGGGCCAGACTGATACTGACCAGGGCGTGGAGACCATGACCCAGGCCCACCGCAAGGCAACGGATTATGCTAAGGATCTCAGTCGACTCATGTACGCGGCTCAGTCCACCGTCAATTTCTCCCAACAAGACGTGACCCTGAGAACCAAATCTGCACCCTTGACTCATGACCCTTCGGACATCCTTAGGTGCCGACAGGATCATGTCGCACCCACGGTACAAACACTAAACAGTCAAATTATCAGGAAGGGTGTCAAGAAGTGCGAAGACCCATTGAAGATCCAAGACCATGTGCTGTACGACGATAAATTGCCGATCCTCCCCGACGGCTACAGCTTCACGAAAAAATCAGGTCCAGTGGGAAGCACTCTCCGTATAGATAGCATTGACTTTGATACTGACCACGGCATCCCCCTAATGACCCGAGTTTATAGGAGCCTACACCGAACACCCGCGTTCAATGCTAACGGTGCCGAGGTAGTGCCGATGGCTGATGGTGATTGCAGCATGACCGCTAAACAACCGTCCCTAGGTGCACCAACTGGTGCCAGTTGCCGCCCTCGACACGGAACAAAGCTCAGTGAGATGGGAACCAAATCTCGTCACATTGCGCCTATGGGCACCAAAGAAAATGTTCGCAAATACGGCGACAAGGATCGTGGAATGGATGACGGGTCCATGGTGGAATGATGCGCGAGCCGCTGCAGGATAACTGCAATTTTTTGTTCGACTATGTATACAATGAGTGCAATCACCGAGCTAGTAGCTATTAGTGTCGCAGCAGTACTCGCACTATTGCTACTACTCTGTTCATTAAGTGGGCAGGCACCGGAATCCTTCCTAGGTTTTGGCGGGCAGAGTGATGCGGCTAGCACTTATTATGCTAAAATTTCCGGCCTCAGCGGAGTCAACGTAGCGGCACTTCACTGTCTACCCACAGACAACGTCTCTCCGGGGGTGTTTTTAAGTGCAGTTACTACACCTGCAGTGATATCAAGCGACATTCGTGGCTTTGTTATAAGTCAGAGCGCCATAATTCAGCCTAAGTGGATATCTCAACTGCCAGCAATTGCCGTCAGCACAGCATCTGGAACGTACCTGAGCTACAATCTTGGTAGCTCCGCAGCTATCGTCGCTTTCCTACTCAATCCATCTCTCGGATCTAAAGTTTAGAGTGTGTGACACACTACCGAGTTGTAGACTAGGTCCACCAGAAACACTGTGGGTATGAGTGCAATCATTACTGGAACGAAAAGTATTGTATTGGCAAATAGCCCCCCGAGTGCATAACCTAGTCCATCAGTGAAGATGCTAAGGATCAAACTGATGACGATCAATATTACCATCACAATTGCTACCTTTTTTATGGAGTCCCAATACCCCCATCGACACTCATCATCTCTAGGCTTATTATCGTCCTCACCACTCCTCGCCATGAGTGCTATATTCCGTTGTATAAAATCCTTGTCTACTATTATACTAAGAGGATGGGGCTGAGTAACGAGGACCAACATAAGATAATAATTGCGGTCATCGTAGTGGGATTGATGATTGTTGCCTATTACCTGTCTAGTACTAAGTCGAAATTTACGGTGACACTTGGAGGTTTTACTCATGAGGAGGAGGCGGCGCTAAAATACTACCGGGACTTAGCCGGACTGAGGTGCTCGAACCAGTGGCCCGTCGCGGGCGTCTGGCCGGAAGACGGAAGGACACCCTTGTGGGGTCTCCGCACATGCACCGGACCGACATTAACTCCATTACTAGTGTTGCACTCCGATGGAGATGTAAGGATGGAGGGAATTTTCGTAAGGGCGATCACTCCCGCGCCAGTCATGGGCAGAATCGTCCGGGGCCTAGGACCATCCTGGATCCATAATGTTCCAAGTGTATGGATGCTCTATCAGAGTAACATCTGGAGGTATGGAGGTGAGCTTTGTGAACAGGGCATCAGAGACTTTGCCGTGAATAAGTATGCCGCGGAACTTCCGAATTGGTAAATTCGTTAGACGGACTCCCTTACACTTCTCTCTAGATCTCTCTCGTGACATGTCTGGATCGTATACTTTTCTATGGGGACTAATATAATGGACAAGCTGGAGATTGCATTGACTGTAGCATGTGTGTTTGTGTTAATGGTAGTCATAACACTAGTAGCTAAGGGCTTTAGTGACGGATTCCTCGGCGAATACCAAGCAGCACCTATTATCAGCTACTACACTAAGTATGGCGGTGACGACACTGATCGCATCGTTTGTGGTCTCCACTACACGAGCTGGTGTGGTTACTGCAAAGTGATGAAGCCAGTGTGGGAACAAGTGAAATCAGCACTAGCTGGTAACAATGTATTGCTTATTGAAAATGACGAGGATACGAATCCTCAGACTTGGGTCAAGGGTTACCCCACTATTGTGAGGCTCTACCATGGCAAAATTCAGGAGTACAAGGGACCCGCGAACTTCGAGCAGCTAAAGGCATTTATTATGAATCCCTCCAATCAAGATTGGTGGTAGTAAGTATATATATGGAACGGTGGCTGTATTTGTTAGTATTATTGTTATTTCTGGCGATGATCGTGGGACTAGTATGGATGTGGAGACGCCATCCCGTCTCTTATGGGATACTTAAGGTACGCGCACCAATCGAAGGAACAGTGTTGGCTACCGGTGGCGATGAGTCCTCGTGGTTAGAGGAGTTCAGGCGCAAAAAGTATGGGGACACTAGTGACCTACTGGCTAGATATGTGAAGATGTACGCAGAAAACGGGGGCAGGACCATAGTCGAGTATCACTTCGCGCCACAATGCAAATGGTGTCACGTAATGACACCCATTTATAATCAAATAGTAAATGAATTCATGAACGGTGGTGGTAACACAGAATATGTACTTATGTCCAATGACGCGGCTATCAACACAGTCCCGGGCATCCGATTGGTCCCAACCGTAGTCCGGTACGACGGGACGACTATGAATTTGTACCATGGGCCGAAAAATTATGAGAGTCTAAAATCCTGGGTACTAAATCCTAAATCCTAGGTACTAAATTCTAGGTACTAAATCCTAAATTCTAGGTACTAAATCCTAGGTACTAAGTTCTGGGTATTAAATCCTAAATCCTAGGTACTAAATTCTGGGTATTAAATCCTAAATCCTAGGTACTAAGTCCTAGGTACTAACTTAGTGTTT
>Ga0116226_10004805_pt1 | contig 11989 bp, 11 predicted proteins | sample S1TSphfallax_FD_89692 | JGI IMG/M metagenome (GOLD analysis project Ga0116226, IMG submission 89692) | Host-associated microbial communities from peat moss isolated from Minnesota, USA - S1T2_Fa - Sphagnum fallax MG | ecosystem: Host-associated > Plants > Peat moss > Unclassified | place: USA... | reverse complement strand
TGTTCCAGGTCAAGCCCGAAACGTTCGTTCGCCGCCGGCAGCAAAGCCGCCCAGGCGGTCTCCACCGCCGCCGCATCGCCGTCGTTCGCCGCCTCAAACAGCCCGCGCCCGGCAAAGCCGAGGCGTAGATCGCTGACCGGCTCGGTCAGCCCGGCGCGCTCGACCAGATAGCGCCGGTACATCGCACGCGCCGCCGCGTCATCCGTGTTCAGTTCAAAAGGCGAGGCCGAGGCATAGGCGATCAGCGAGGTTGATTCCCGCAACACGGTGACATGGTTGAACCCGGCGGCGCGCAGCGCGACTTCCAGGCTCTTTGCGGTCTGCAACACGGCATGCGCGCCCGGCGAGAGCAGCGGCATCATGCCCTCGGCACGCATTTCCGGCGTGATCCATGCCGCATCCGGAGTCGTCAGAACCAATATGCCATCCGCCGCCAGGGCCTGGCGCATCAGGCGCAAAAATTCCGGCGGGTGCGCCAGATGCTCGATGACCTCTGTCGAAATCACCACATCCCAAGGCCCATCGGCGATTTGCGCCGCGCCGAAATATTCTTGGCGGATATTCAGGCCAAGCTCGCGCGCGCCAAAGGCGGCAAGCGGGGAGGGGTCATAGCCCTCGCCCCGCCAGCCGCGCGCGCGGATGCAAAAATCCAGCCCAAACCCATAGGCCCCGCCGATCTCCAGCACCCGCGCGCCGGCCGGCTTGTTGATCCGCGTCAGCGGCGCGGAGATCGGCCAGACCCCGGCGCCGAGCTGCACCTGGTAGGTGTTCCAGCCGATCTCGATCAGCTCCTCGGTCGCGTAATCCATCGTCTCCGGATTATCGACAAAGCGCACCGTGCAGACCGGGCAGATTTGCAACATGAAGCGGTGCTCGGCGCCGGGGGGGCGGTAGTCGATGTCGAGCAGTTGGCGCATCGGCGCCAGCGCCCCGCAATTGGGGCAGGTCACCACGGGGGAGAGGCGGTCCAGCCACTCAACCTCGATATGCGTCGCGATGCGTTGTTTGGTGCCGGTCGTCATTCAAGTCCTTGTAAAAGCAAGCGGTCACTTTTTTGAAAAAAAGCTCCGCAAAAAACTTTTATTAGTTTTTTAAACGGGACTTTGAAACGTCCCCCAGGGAGTAAAAGTTTTTTGCGGAGCTTTTTTTCAAAAAAGCGACCGCTTTCTTAATCAAATAACTCCGGCATCCGTTCCTTCAGCGCCGCGTTCAGCGCCTCCCGGCGCTCCCACAGGCTGCGATACCAGGCCGTCCGCTCCGCCACCTGGTAGGCCAGCATGCGTTGGCTCGCGACATAATCCCGCGCCGCATCCCCCATCCGGCGCGTCGCCTCCGGATAGGCCAGCAGCCGCAACAGGCCCGAGCGCAGCTCCATCGGGCTGCGGAAGACCAGCCCGTTTTTGCCGTCCTGGATGACGCCGCCATACACAACATGGCTCGCCAGCGCCGCGACCCGCGCCGCCCCCGCCTCGATAAATTTCAGGTCCGATTTCGCGCGATTGAACTCGGTATCCGCGAGCGGCATGAAGGCGATATCGCACTCGCCGAGAATCCGCATGTAATTGCCATAATCGGCCAGCGGCTCAAACTGCTTATGCGGGCTCTCCAGCGCGTCGAAAAACGCCTGGTCGTGGAGCACCCGGAATTTCAGCCGGTCGCCGACGGCGCGCGCCACCTCGTTGAGGGCCTGAATCATGGGCGCCCAATCCGCGTTGCGATTGATGGCGCCGAAGAACAGCGTGAGATGCTCCGGGTCGGCAAAATTGCGCACCCGCGGCAGCTCGAAAATCCCGTTCGGGAACATCGCGGTCTCCGGGTTTTGCGGCCGCAGCGCCTCGGCAAGCGCTGGCGTGCTGGTCTGCACGGCGTGCACCGCCCGAAAGGTGAGGACATCCTCCAGATTAACGCCGCGCTCCTCCATGAACACCGGATGATCGTCGAACTCGCTCACCACCACGTAGCCCTTGGCCAGTAAGGCGCGCATGCGCGCCAGCCCGCCTTCGCCCATCAGCAAGGGCCGGTGCAGCACGGCGATCCGCGGTGCATCCGTGAGCCGTGGTGCCAGTTCACCTTCCGTCACGATGGTGGCAAAAATCGAGCTATCGGTCATGATCGCGCGGATCGGTTCGACGATGCGTACGTCACTCACGCCGCCTTGCGGGGCCAGCATCGTGGCGTTCAGCTCAAGGCGCGGCGGCGGCGTTTTGCGCGCCCGCCAGATGAATTGCAGCGGGCCGGCGCGGTTGAGGTATTCGGCGGGGTCAACGCCGATCGCCCGCAGGCCAGGCGCCATCGCCGTGGCGAAGCGCTCCGCCATGTCGCGCGCAATCGGCCGGGGTGCGACGTCGGATGGTTCCAAACCTGCCTCCGCCAGCGCCCGCGCCATCGTCCTGGGCGTGAACCAGCGCAGATGCGTGCGGTCGAACAGGCCCATCTCCTCATAGTCGAAGCTGCCGCCCAGCAGCTTCGCGGCAAAAGACCAATGCTCGACATTGGGCATGCAGACCAGCACGGTCGCCCCGGGCGCCAGATATTTGGCCTGCTCCTTCAGCAGGGCCCAGGGATCGGCCAGGTGCGACAGCACATCGCCGTAGACGATACAGTCGATCCCGTTCGGCACCTCGAAGGGCATCGGAAATTTCTCGGCATCGCCGAGGAACACCTCACTTAGCCGGGTCTTTGCCTTGGCGAGTGCCGCCTCGTCGATATCGATCCCCAGCACCCGCGCATTTGGGTTGCGGCGCAAAAAATGCACGCCCAGCGCGCCGTGGGAACAGCCCACGTCGAGCACGGTGGCGGCGTTGAGCGGCATCTTTTCGAGCAGTTCAGGATTGGCAAAATCCGGATATTGCGGCTGGGCGGCTGACAATTGCACGATCCTCGATGGCTGGCGGTTATGGGCGCGTCCCGATGCCGGGCCGGCCAATCCCTTGATAGGCAAACCCGGCATCGTGCAGGGCTTTTGGGTCGAATACGTTTCGCAGGTCAACCACGATGCGCCCGCGCATCAATTGTTTCAACCGGGCTGGGCCGAGCGAGCGGAATTCGTTCCACTCGGTCACCAAAACCACGGCGTCCGCCCCGGTGAGCGCCTGCGCCGCGTCGTTCGCCAGCACCACCTCTTCGGGCAGGAGCGCGCGGGCCGTGCCCATGGCCTCCGGGTCAAACGCGGTGACCCGCGCCCCGCGCGATACCAGGCCATGGATCAAGGGCAGGGAGGGCGCATCGCGCATGTCATCGGTCTCCGGCTTGAAGGCCAGCCCCAGCACGGCGATGGAAAGCCCCTTCACATCCCCGCCGCAGGCGGCCACCACGCGCGCCGCCATGGCGTTCTTGCGCTGGTCGTTCACCGTCACCACCGACTGGATCAGCCGGCTCGGCGCGCCGGCCTCCTCGGCAATACGCATCAGCGCCAGCGTGTCCTTGGGGAAGCAGGAGCCGCCAAAGCCTGGCCCGGCATGCAGGAACTTCTTGCCGATCCGCCCATCCAGGCCGATGCCGCGCGCCACGTCGTTCACATCCGCGCCAACTTTCTCGCACAAATCGGCCATTTCGTTGATAAAGGTGATCTTCATCGCCAAAAACCCGTTGGCGGCGTATTTGATCACCTCGGCGCTCTCCAGCCCGGTGAAGACAATCGGCGCCTCGATGAGATAGAGCGGCCGGTAGAGCTGGCCCAGCACCTCCTTGGCGCGTTCGCTGTCCGTGCCGACCACGACGCGATCGGGCCGCATGAAATCGGTGATCGCGCTGCCCTCGCGCAGAAATTCGGGGTTGGAGGCGACCTCGATCGCCAGGTCCGGCCGCAGTTTTTTGGCCAGCTCCGCGATCTTGCGGCCAGTGCCGACCGGCACGGTCGATTTCGTGACCAGAATCGCCGGATGATCGAGTGCGAGCACCACCTGCTCCACCGCGGCGAACACATAGGTGAGGTCCGCATGGCCATCGCCGCGCCGCGCCGGCGTGCCGACCGCGATGAAGATCGCCTCCGCCTCTGCAATGCCCTCTTTCAGCGTGGCCGGGAATGCCAGGCGCCCAACGGCGACATTCTCGGCCACCAGCCGGTCCAGCCCAGGCTCGTAGATCGGGATTTTGCCATCCAGCAGCATCCGCCGCTTGGTCTCATCCGCCTCGACCACCGCCACCGAGACGCCGAATTCCGCGAAACAGGCGCCGGAGACAAGCCCAACATAACCACCGCCGATGATTGCAATCTTCATGGTTCGGACTCCTTCTTCACCCCGGTTCTGACGTGGCCGCCACGCGGAGACAAGCCCTCCGGGCGAGGATTCAGGGCAATCAGAGTAAGGAAAGCGATTCAAAGAAAGTGGTCGCTTTTTTGAAAAGAAGCTCCGCAAAAAACTTTTGCAACCTTTACACGGGATGTGGCCACGTCCCCTGGCCCCAAGGTCAAAAGTTTTTTGCGGAGCTTTTTTTCAAAAAAGCGACCGCTTGTTTTGCCTCACTTTGATCTTTCGCGCTCCGGCGGTTTCGGCCATGGTCCGGCCGCCATGAACCTTGCCAGCAATTTCGGCCTTTTAGCCCTGCCCCGCCATTTGGCACTCATGGCGGGCCTCGCGATTTTCTCCGGGATCATCGTCCGGGTGATGATCTCCATTGCGGTTCCGGACCGGCCGGATGCCCGCAAGGCGCATCAATCCACCACGCCGAAATCCGGCGGTGTCGGCATCGTGGCCGCCTTCATGCTGGGCGTATTGCTGCTCTACCGCTACGGCCAGGTCTCCCGGCTGGCGGAGGGGTATTTCATCGGCGTCATCGCCGCCGCCTTCCTGATGGCGGCAATTTCCTTCCTCGACGACCTGCTGGATATCTCCTTTATCATCAAGCTTGGCACCCAGCTCATCGCGGCGGCGGCGGCGGTCGCCTCCGGGCTTTGGCTGCATGTTTTGGCGCTGCCCTATGCCGGGACCATCGACATTCATTGGGCCGGCATCGGACTGACGATGTTTTTTCTGCTCTATGTCACCAATGCGATGAATTTCATCGACGGGCTGAACGGCCTGGCCGCCGGCGTTACCCTTATCTCCTGTCTGTTCCTGGCCGGCATTGCCGGTATTTATGGCGGATTTTTTGTTTATACCGCCTCCCTGCTGCTGGCCGGCGGCGTGCTCGGGTTTTTGCCCTTCAACTTCCCGAAAGCGAAGATTTTCATGGGCGATGTCGGCAGCCAGTTCTGCGGCTTCATGCTCGCACTGTTCGGCATCGCCGCGGCGCGTTTTGAGGCCGCGCCGCTTTCCTTTCTGCTGGTGCCGCTATTGCTCTCGGGTGTGTTGTATGACGTTACCTTCACGCTCGTCCGCCGCATTCTGGCGCGCGAGAACATCGCCCAAGCACATCACGGCCATCTCTACCAGGTGGTCCGCCGCGCCGGGCTGGATGCGCGGCTGGTCGCGCTGTGGCACTGGGCTTTCACCGTCCTCGGCGGCGTGACGGCGATTGGCTTTCTCGCGGCGCCGGCGCTGTTCAAGCCGCTGGTGCTGGTGCCGGTGCTGGCGGTTCAACTGGCCTGGACCGGATACGTGGTGCAACGCGCGCGCCGCGCGAAGGTGGGGAAGTGGTAAGGAAGGACTTCTTTTTTGAAAAAAAGAAGCAAAAAACTTTTGTTAATTTTCCGCCGGGGGACGTTTCAACATCCCGCGTAAAGACTCGCAAAAGTCTTTTGCGGAGCTTTTCTACAGAAAAGCGACCGCTTACTTCCCTAACTCAATATCATTCGTGACGCGGATCATCTTGCCCACCGTCAGGGTCAGCCCGTTCAGCCCCCAATCGTAACGGTTCAGTGTCCCTTCCAGGTGAAACCCGGTCAACACCCCGCCGGTCATTTCATTCGTTACCGCCATGTCGAAGGCGTGCGTCTGCCCGCGCATCGTCAACTGGCCTTTCAGCACGCCGCCCGTGCAGGTGCCGGTATAATGCTGGGTTGGATAGTCCTGCGGATCCAGAAAGCCCTTGGACATGGTTTGCGAGCGGATCAGCGCGTTCGGCAGTTTCAGGCTCTCGACCACGAAGGTCACGTCCACCGCGCAGGACTTCGCGGCCAGGTCATAGGTGAGCGTGCCGCTGAGCTGGGTGAACGTGCCCGTCACGGTGACGAACACGGCGCGGGAATGGGTTTGCGCGAGCATGTTGCCCGGGTTCAAGGCCATCGTGACCGGCGCCGCCTGGACGGCGGCCGGCAATAGCAAAGCCACGAGCATGCTCGCACCGAAAATTCTGGATTTCATCGTTCCCTCCACCCTTACGTTATCGTAAACGTCAAGATTTACAATCCCATCACCGATACCAGGATGGGTAGCGCGATGGAGGTTACGATTCCGTTCAGCCCGATCGCCAGGCCGCCAAACGCCCCGGCTGTTTGGTTGAGCATGAGCATGCGCGAGGTCGCCAGGCCATGCGCCGCCATGCCGGCGGCAAGGCCCCGCGCCCGCCAGTCCCGCACCCGCGCCAGCCGGAACACCAGGCCGCAGACCAGCGTGCCGAACATGGCGGTGATCATCACGAACACCGCGGTCAGCGAGGGCTGGCCGCCGAGGTTTTGCGAAATGCCCATCGCAATCGGCGTGGTCACGGATTTGGGCCCGAGCGAGATCACCACCGCCCGCGGCGCGCCGAGTGCATGGGCGATCAGCATCGCCGAGCCGGCCGCAATTACCGAGCCGGCGGTGAGCGAGACGATGATGGCGAGGAAATGCCGTCGGATCGCCGGCCAGTTCGCGTACATCGGCACGGCCAGCGCCACCGTCGCCGGGCCGAGCAGAAAATGAATATACACCGCACCGGTGAAATAGGCCTGGTAGCTGGTATGGGTGATGAGCAGCAGCGCCGCCAGGATGATGATGGAAAGCACCGTCGGGTTGCTCAGCGCCGCATGCCCTGCGCGCGCGTCGATAAAGCAGGCAACCTCCCACACGCAGAGGGTCGCGGTCAGCCCCAGCAGCGGCTGCGTCTGCAAATAGGCCCAGACATGAAACAGCGGCAGAATGCTATGCATCGGATTCCGCCCCTTCGCGTCCGGCCAGCCAGTTCATCAGCACGCCGGTCACCAGCAGACCTAGCAGCGTGGAAACCGGTATGGCGACCGCAATGGCGAACGCATTCTCGCGCAATTCCTGCAACTCGGTCACCACGCCAACCCCGGCGGGGACGAACAGCAAGCCGAAATATTTCAGCAGCCCCTGCGCCGTGTCCTTTAAATACGGCGCCGGTCCGCCGGCCTTGATGAGGTAGGCTAGCAGCATCACCAGCCCGATGACCGGCCCCGGAATCGGCAGACCGCTGCCTTGCTGAATCACGGTGCCCGCCAACTGGCACAGCAGAAGGACCACCAACGCGCGAATCATCGCCCAAGCTCCCTATTGTTAAACCGTTATATCACTATATGCGCCCTGGCTTTACACTTCCCGCCAATGCAGGGCAGGGAGAACGGGTGAAAAGGAGTTTCGATGCCGAGCTGGCAATCCTACCTGGTCCACCCGATTTTGCGGTTCTACGTCAAGCGCAAGCTCGCCCGCGCCACGGACCCGCTGGACGCGCGCGTCGCATTGGGCAACGCCATGCCGCCGCCGAAGGGCGCCAGGTTCAGGCCCGATACCATCGGCGGCATTGCCGGGGAATGGGCGGAATCGGACGATACCTCCGCCGGCACGCTGCTCTATCTGCATGGCGGCGGCTATTTTGCCTGCTCGCCGCAGACCCACCGCTCCATCACCGGCGCCTACGCCATCCGCGGCTTTCGCGTGTTTGCGCCGGATTACCGGCTGGCGCCGGAACACGCGTTCCCCGCCGCGCTCGATGACGCGCTGGCCGTCTACCGCGAATTTTCCAGCGAAAATTTTGTCTTGGGCGGTGATTCCGCCGGCGGCGGACTCGCACTCGCCACGCTGCTCGCCGCCAAGTCGGAGGGCCTACCCATGCCGGCCGGCGCCATCCTGTTCTCGCCCTGGACGGACCTGGCAGGCACCGGCGCCTCCGTCCTCGCCAACCAAAAGCGGGACAGCATGCTCTACGGCCCCAGGATGAAGGATGCCGCCGAGCTCTATTTGCAGGGCGCGGACCCGAAAAACCCGCTCGCCTCACCGCTTTACGGCGACCTTAACGGCTTGCCGCCGCTGCTCATCCAGGTCGGCGAACCGGAAATCCTGCTCGATGACTCCACGCGCCTGGCCGAACGCGCCGGCGCCGCGGGGGTAAGCGCTGAAATCACCATCTGGAAAAACCTGCCGCATGTCTGGCAGGTCAGCCAGGTGTTCCTGCCGGAGGCGCGCACCGCACTCGACCAGGCCGCCGCGTTCGCCCGCGCCCGGCTTGCAAAAACCCTGGCGCCAGCGTAAAGGCGCGGCCTTGCCGCCGGTTCAATCGGCGGCGCAATTTTTTGGAGCTGGCGCGGTGAAAGACAATATTCATCCGGACTATCACGAGATCAACATCATCATGACGGATGGCACGGAATTCAAAACCCGCTCCTGCATGGGCAAAGCCGGTGAAACCCTGCGGCTGGACATCGACCCGAAATCCCACCCGGCCTGGACCGGCGTGCAGCGCATGGTCGACACCGGCGGCCAGGTGGCGAAGTTCAATAAGCGCTTCGCTTCGATCGGAACGCGCAAGGGTTAAGAAAGTAGCCGCTTTTTTGAAAAAAAGCGGCGCAAAAAACTTTTGCTCCTGGTGCTGCTGGCCAAGGCAACGTGATCCACAACCACAGCTTGCGTATCGGTTCGGCCTGTCATTGTTCTGAGGGCGTCTCTTGAGGGATTCCGTCTTAAACATTACCGTAGCCGTTCTGGTTTGGATTGACGATTTTTGAGCCAGTGTAAAACTGCCCTTTTATTCGTTTGTTGGCGCTTTCACGCTTTATTTATTGAATCGTCTGCAGGATAAGCATCCTTTTTCGCTATTCCGGGCGATCAATATAAATGTCTCGACCTCAGAAGCGAAACCGCCCATAATTTTGTTGGACATGATGATCTCTTCGGCTTTGGGTGCCACCGTGGTTGTTCAACTCACCAGCCCCGGAACCGTGCCGCAAGCCCTCATCGCAGGCCTTGGGGTGACAGGAATCTTGACCGTTCACGTGAAGGAATTAACGCCGTGACTGAAAAAGATAAACCAACTGCAAAGGATCAGCGCCAAATCGAGCTCCGGAGCCGAATTTCGACGATTTCCTCGCGCGGCACGGCATTCGGCGTGATCGCAATTTGCGTCTCCCTAGGCCTCGGTGAAATCTCCAGATTTCTACCTGCCGGATCAGGCTTTACGTCATCGTTGGCCAGCTTGACCATGGTTGCCTGTGTCGTCCTCTTAACGGTACTGCTTTTCAAAAGGCTATCCGCGGAACACGAATTGCACGAACTAGACGACCAATAGAATCGCTCTGATTTTTCGACGTCCAACAAGGTCCCGCTAGTTTATTATTGAATGGGATTATTCGGTCTTCCTCCGCCCCCGATACGCCGCGATATTCCGCAATTGCTGCTTGAAATCCTGGGCAAAAACATGCCCGCCATCGCCCGTCGCCACGAAGTATAGGTCCGCAATGGGGGCCGGATGCAGCACCGCCGCAATCGCCGCCAGCCCCGGCGCGCAGATCGGCCCCGGCGGCAGGCCGCTATAAACATAGGTGTTATAGGCCGATGAGTCCTCCAGATCGGCCCGGCTGATCCCAACCCCGCCCGAGACCGCCCCGCCGCTGGCCGCGTAAATCACCGTGGGGTCGGCCTGTAGCTTCATCCCCAGCACCAGCCGGTTCTCATACACCGCCGCGATTTCCGGCAGCTCCGCCGCGACCGGACTCTCCGCCTGCACGATCGAGGCCAGGATCAACGCCTCGCGCGGGGAGGCGAGGGGGACGACCGCATCCCGCCCGGCCCATGCCCTATCTAGCGACACGCGCATCGCCTGCTCGGCCCGCGCCAGAATCGCCGCGCGCGCCGTGCCGAACGTGTAATCATAGGTTTGCGGCAGCACCGCGCCATCCGCCGGCGCCGCCACCTCGCCAGCAGCCGCGGGCGCGGCGTTTAGAATTTTCGCGATCTGCGCGCCCGTCAGCCCTTCCGGGATCGTCACCTGGTGCTCCACCGGCGCGCCATGGCGCAAAATCTCGATAATGTCCGAGAGGCTGGAATGCGCCGGGATCCGGAACTCCCCCGCATGGACCGGCCCATCCGCGCGCGTTGCCCAGGCCGCGATCCGGAATGCCAGCGGATACCATATTGCCCCCGCATCCTGTAGCGCCGCAGCTGCCCTGCCGCCGCCCGGGGGGATCACTACGTCCCGCGTGCTTGGCAGTGGCCCCGGCCCGTAAAAGCTTTCCCGCAACGCCATATTGCCGAGGCTCAGCACCATCAGCAGTGCCGCCAGCAGCAACACAAAACGGCCCCGCGGCAGCGCCAAGCGGATCAGGCGGCTCTTTTGAAGAGAATCGAGGCGTTCGTACCGCCAAAGCCGAAGCTGTTGGAGAGCACGATGTCGATCTTGCGGACCTGTGCCTCCAGCGCCACGCGGTCGATCACACTGGCCCGGCTCGGCTCATACAGGTTCAGCGTCGGCGGCGCCACGCCATCACGGATCGCCAAAATGGAGAAAATCGCCTCCACCGCGCCGGCCGCACCCAGCAAATGTCCGATCGCGGATTTGGTGGAGGACATGGCCAGCCCCTTGGCGGCATCCCCAAACAGGTTTTCCACCGCCTCCAGCTCCAAATCATCGCCCATCGGCGTCGAGGTGCCATGCGCGTTCACATATTGCACATCCGCCGGCGACAGCCCGCCGGATTTGAATGCTGCCTTCATCGCGCGGAAGGCACCGTCATGGTGCTCCGCGGGCGCGGTGATATGGAAAGCATCGCCGGACATGCCGTAGCCGGCGACCTCGGCGTAAATCTTCGCCCCGCGCGCCTTTGCGTGCTCGTATTCCTCAAGCACGACGACACCGGCACCCTCGCTCATCACGAACCCGTCCCGGTCCTTATCCCAAGGCCGCGAGGCCTCGGCGGGCCGGTCGTTGAACCCGGTGGAGAGCGCGCGGGCCGCGCAGAACCCGGCAATCCCCAGCGGGTTCACCGCGCCCTCGGCGCCGCCGGCTACCATCACATCCGCATCGCCCCAGCCGATCAGCCGCGCCGCATCGCCAATGGCATGCACGCCGGTGGCACAGGCCGTCACCGCCGAATGGTTCGGCCCTTTCAGGCCAAAGCGGATCGAAACCTGGCCGGAGATGAGATTAATCAGCGCGGAGGGGATGAAAAACGGCGAGAGCCGCTTGGCGCGGCCCTCATGCACGGTGATCGCCCCTTCATAAATCGTCTGCAAACCGCCGATCCCGGAGCCGATCATCACGCCGCTGGCGTATTTCTGCTCCTCCGTTTCCGGCACCCAGCCGGAATCTAGGACTGCCTCGCAGGCGGCGACGATCCCGAGATGGATGAACCGGTCCATCTTTTTGATCTCTTTCACGGGGATCCATTCGGCAAGGTCCAGCCCGCCTTCGGCCGCCTTGCCGGCCGGCACCTGGCCCGCGACCTTCGCCGTCAGCTCCGTGGTGTCGAACGAGGTGATGGCGGTGATCCCGGATTCCCCGTTGATCAGCCTTTTCCAGACATGCTCGACACCAATACCCAACGGGCTGGCAATCCCCATGCCGGTAACGACAACTCGGCGCATACCTACTCCTCGCGGCCGTTCGTTCTGCTATTCAGCCTTCTGCTTCTCGATATAGTCGATCGCGTCTTTCACGGTGGTGATCTTCTCGGCCGCGTCCTCGGGAATTTCCACGCCAAACGCCTCTTCAAACGCCATGACGAGTTCCACCGTGTCGAGCGAGTCAGCACCCAGATCGTCGATAAAGGACGCTTCCGGGGTCACCTTGCCCTCGTCTACGCCGAGATGCTCGACAACAATTTTCTTAACTTTGTCGGCGATTTCGCTCATTTAGTTTCACTTTCCTGCAGCAGTTTGGGTGGTGATCAACGGTG
>Ga0116226_10004804_pt1 | contig 11991 bp, 7 predicted proteins | sample S1TSphfallax_FD_89692 | JGI IMG/M metagenome (GOLD analysis project Ga0116226, IMG submission 89692) | Host-associated microbial communities from peat moss isolated from Minnesota, USA - S1T2_Fa - Sphagnum fallax MG | ecosystem: Host-associated > Plants > Peat moss > Unclassified | place: USA... | reverse complement strand
CGATCGGGCGCTGTCGTTGACCCTGGGCGCGCGGTTCACGCACGAGACGGTCTACAACGACGGCTTCAACACGTCGTCGGGGCTGGTCGAGAATTACGTCAACGGCGACGCTTCTTTCAACAATTTCTCACCGCGTGCCACGCTCATGTACGTGGCGTCCGATCAGGTCAACCTCTACGGCACCATCTCGCGCGGCTTCAAGGCCGGCGGCGTGGAGGCGCAGTTGAACGCCGCCGGGACGGGCACCGACAACCAGGTCTACAAGCCCGAGGTCTTGACCAACTACGAGTTCGGCGTGAAATCCGAATCCGCGGACAAGCGCCTCAGGCTCGATGCCGACGTGTTCTTCATGAATTGGACCAACATCCAGGCCGACTATTCGATCGGCCAGCAGGCCAATGGCGGCGTGGATTTCATCACCGGCATCGCCAACGCCGCCGGTGCCCACAGCTACGGCTTCGAGGCCGAGGGGGCCGCGGTCGTCGCGACGGGCTTGATCGTGGAAGCCGGTGCGGGCTACGACCGCGCGTACTACACCTCCTACCCCGATGCGCAGACGGGTGTGGGCCTCTCACAATCCTTGAGCGGCGTGACGGTGCCGAATGCGCCGAAATGGACTTTGCATGCCGATAGCCAGTACACGCACAACCTGGGCAACGAGATGTCCGGTTTCGCGCGGCTCGAGTGGTTTTACCGGAGCAGCATCGTGCCCGATCAGAACTCGGAATTTCACACCGGTTACCCGTGGGACGTGCCGAGCTACAGCGTCTGGAACCTGCGCTCGGGCGTGACGCGCGGTAACTGGACCGTCACGGCATTCGCCGAGAACCTGTTCGACAAGAAGTACTACACCAACGCGTACGAAAAGGCATTCGCGACCGGTATGTTCCTGGAACCGTCCTACCGTAGTTTTGGGGTCAGGCTCACCGTCAAGACGAATTAGTCGATGCCGATTCGCCGCGGATGGATGGTCTCGTTCCTCTGCGGCGGATGGGCGCTCGCGACCGCGACCGGGGTGGTGTCGGCGCCGAGCGAATCGCGCGAGACCCTGCCCCGAGCGACCGAGTCACAGCGGTTCGCCGCGTTTTTGGAGAACGTATACCAGCGCGATCTGCAGGACAGTCCGCAACTGGCGACGGAGTTCGGTTCCAAGTCAGGAGAGGACCGCTGGGACGATACGTCGGAGGTCGCCCTCGCCGCCGGCGCCGCGCGGGTGCGCCGGGACATCAACACGGCGAAAACCGCATTCGACTATGCGAAGCTCGACTCGGCCAGCCAGCTGCAGTATCGCGTGTTCTTGGACGAGCAACACCTGCTGCTGGACCGGTATCGCTGGCGGGACCATTTTTATGCCTTGAATCAGATCGTCGGTCTGCACATCGACGTGCCGGGCACGCTCACGGGACAACAGGCGCTCGACGACGAAGCGGACGCCGAGGCCTATATTCGCCGCATTCGTGCGGTCCGACCCGCCTTGCGCGAGCTCGTTGCCCACATGCGCCGGCAGGCTGCCGCGGGAATCTACATTCCGCAATCCATCTATCCGCTATTGATCGAGGGTGCGCAGAATGTGATCACCGGCGCGCCGCATGACGCCGGACCGGATAGCCCGATCTACGGCGACTTCAAGCGGCGTGTGGCGTTACTCGGCCTGCCCGCGGCGACGCAGCAGCGCTTGCTTGCGAGCGCCGCCTCGGCTTTGCGCGAGGATTTGCAACCCGCGTATGAAAGTCTCATCGCCTTGCTGAAGGCGCAGCAGAAAGTGAGCCCGATCAGCGGGGGCGTCTGGCAACTAAAAGGTGGCGATGAATTCTATCGATTTCTGATCCGTCAGTTCACGACCACCGACATGACCCCCGAACAGATTCACGAGATGGGTCTTCGCGAGATGGAGGTGGCCAAGTCTGAAATCGCCGCTCTGATGCGCAAGGTGGGGTTTACCGGCACCGTGTCCGAGTTCATGGCGCAGACCAAAGCCGATCCCACGCACTACGTGACCGATGACGATGCCGGGCGCGCGCGATATCTCGCGCGTGCTCGGGAGATCGTGGCGGCCATGCAAGCGAAGATCACGGATGCTTTTGTGGCGCCGGCGCCGTTGCCGTTGGAGATCGTCAGAACCGACGCTTACAAAGAGGCTTCGTCGCCACCCGGTTTCTATGAGGCGGGTTCCGCCGACGGCTCACGTCCCGGGCGGGTCTATTTGAATCTCTCGAACATGCATGTGATGCCGCTCTATGAATTGGATGATCTTCTCTATCACGAGGGTATTCCTGGGCACCACATGCAGATATCGACGATCTTGGTCGATCAATCCATTCCGCGGCTGCGCAAGGTCAACGAGTGGTGGCAGGACAGCGCTTTCGTGGAGGGCTGGGGACTGTATGCGGAGAGACTCGCCAAGGACCTTGGGGGCTATCAGGACCCGTATTCGGAGTTCGGTCTGCTTGCCGGCGAGTTGTGGCGCGCGAGTCGCCTGGTCGTCGACAGCGGACTGCATTACAAGCGCTGGACCCGGGATCAGGCGATAAAGTATCTGGACGAGAATACGCCGAGTCCGCATGCGACCAACGTGCGTGCGGTGGACCGTTATCTGGCGGTCCCTGGTCAGGCCACGTCGTTCATGGTGGGCATGCGCAAATTCGTCGCCGAACGCGAGCGGGCACGCCAAGCGCTCGGAGACCGGTTCGACATCCGCGAGTACCACCGGGTGGCGCTCGGCAGCGGCTACGTGCCGCTCTGGGCGCTCGAGCAGAATGTCACTGCATGGATCGAGGCCATCGCCCGGGCCCCGCAGGCCGCCAGCCCCAAGGCCACCGGCGCGACGGCCGCCGGCGCACGAGCTACCGGCCTCGAGTCGATCGCGTCCAACGCGGCGTTGAACCGGGTGCTGGAGGACTATTGGCAGGACGCGCTGCGTCTCAACCCCATGCTCGCCCTGTCCCAGGGGGATTCTCGCAACGAGGCGGCGTTCGACGATTCACTGCAGGACTCGTGGCGCGTGGAGCAGCTGGCCATGCTCGACAAATACCTCCGGGAACTCGCGGTCTTCGATCCGGCTGCGCTGTCGCGCAACGATCAAACCAGTTTGTCGATGTTGCGCGAGCAACTCACGCTGGCTCGTGAATATTACGCCGGTCCCGTGTGGGATACCGCGCGCATGCTGCCGATCGATCAATTTCAGGGGGAGCACACGGTGTTCGCGGCCGATGCCGCGGGCGCTGGGGACTATCCGTTCAAGACGGTGGCCGACTACGACAACGCATTGCTGCGTGCGGATCACTATGCCCGCTGGACGGACGAGGCGATCATGCGCCTGCGCGAAGGCGTGGGAGCCGGTGTGGTGCTGCCGAAAATCGTCGTGATGCGGATTCTGCCGCAACTTCTCGCGCATACCGGAAAGCCCGTGACCCAGACGGAATTCTGGCATCCCGTCATGTCCATGCCGGAAGCATTTGCGCAGGCCGACCGCAAGCGGCTCACGCGCGCCTTTCGGATCAAGATCGCGACGGTGATCGAACCCGCCTACCGCCGCCTGTACGATTTTCTAAACACGGAGTATCTGCCGCATGCTCGGGCCACGGTCGGATTGGGGCAGATGCCGGGCGGCGCCGCGCTTTACGACCATGACGTGCGCTTCCACACGACCACGTTGCTGACCGCGGCGCAGATTCACGCATTGGGGCTTGCGGAGGTGAGCCGCATCGAGAGCGAGCTTGCGAAGGTGCAGGCGGCGACCGGCTTCGCGGGCTCGCTCCAGGATTTCTATGCCCACGTGCGCAGCGATCCCGGGCAAAAATTCAACTCGAGGGATCAAATCATTCCCGCCTACGAGGCTGCGCGGCGCGCAATCACCGGCACGCTGCCTGCGCTGTTCGACGTCATGCCGGCGGCGCGTTTCGAGATCCGGGCGCTGCCCGAGTCATCGCGTCACTCTCAAGGCAATGGCAACTATGCACCGGCCGGGGCGAACGGCTCGCGGCCCGGCATACTCTGGATCAACACGTATGCGCCCGGCATCAGCGACAAATTCAACGTGATGACGATCACGCTGCACGAAGGCTTGCCGGGGCATCATTTTCAGACGTCGATCGCACAGGAGCGGACCGATCTGCCGTCGTTCCGCCGCTTCGATTTCACCAATGCCTACGGTGAGGGCTGGGCTCTCTATGCGGAGAGCTTGGGCAAGGAACTCCATGTTTTCGATGATCCATGGAGTTACTACGGGCACCTGAATTACGCCATTCTACGGGCCAACCGACTCGTCATCGATACCGGCTTGCATGCCATGGGATGGAGCGTCGCCCAAGGTGTCGATTGGATGATGCAGCATTCCTCCATGACGGCTGACCAGGCCACCGCCGAGGTGGAACGATATGTTGCCTACCCCGGGCAAGCCTTGTCGTACAAGCTCGGGGAACTCAAGATTCGCGAATTACGGACGCGCGCCGAGCGGGAATTGGGTGCAAAATTCGACTTGCGCGCATTCCACGACGAGATCTTGCTCGGCGGTAGCATGCCGCTCAGCATTCTCGAACACGATGTCGATGGCTGGATCTCGGCGACGCGCGCTAGATAGGGCTGGAGGAACCCGTTGTCAGAATTCAATCTCCGGTATCTCTACGAAGCGGCCAAGCTCGGTTCCATGCGCGCGGCGGCGGACAGTTTGGGCGTCGCCGTCTCATCGGTGAGCCGGCAGATCTCGCAACTCGAGGATGACGTCGGCATCGCCTTGATCGAGCACGGTCGGCGCAACATCAAGCTGACCGAAGCCGGTGCGCTGTTGGTCGAGCATTACTCGGACCAACTGCGCCTGGACGAAGCATTCGATGCGCGCCTCTCGGACATCAAAGGACTGCGCACGGGACGCGTCCAGATTGCGATCGGCGAAGGGTTCATCGGTGCTCCACTGTCGGCGCTGTTGATACGGTTCAATGCGAGGCACCCGGGGCTGCTGATCGATGCCCACATGTCCGCATCGTCGAACGAGGTCGCGCGCTTGGTCGCGGAGGACGACGCGCATCTGGGTCTGGTGTTTCAGCCATCGGATGATCCGCGCATTCGCGTGCTCGCCTCGGTGCGTCAGCCGCTGTGCGCCATCATGAAAGCCGACCACGCGCTCGCGCAGCACAAGACCCTCAAGCTTGCCGACTTGAAGTCTCACCGCCTCTGCCTGCCGGAGCCTTCGTTCCGGACGCGCCAACTCCTGCGGGCCGCCGAATCCGACGAGCGCGTCTCGCTCGCACCCAGCATCACGTCGAATTCCATTTCCCTGCTGCGGGATCTCTTGCATTCGGGCGAGTTCTTCACGCTACTGCCGGTGCTCGCCGTCAAAAAAGAGGTCGACAATGGCCAATTCGTCGCCGTGCCGATCGACAGCAACGCGCTGGCCGAGGCTTCGGTCCAGCTCATCTGCCGTCTGGGCAGACGTCTGCCGCCGGCGCCGCTCAAGATGCTGGCGGTGCTGATGACCTACTTGGAGTCGTGCGGCGCTCGTAACCACGACGAGCACACTGATTGCGGCAAACGCAATCGAGTTGGGCGCGCCGGTTATTGAACCCCGCCAAGGCCCTCGCGCAGCATATCGGCTCCATGAGCACCATGCCCATCACGATTGCCGGCGGATACGACATTTCGCGCATCATCAAGGGGGGATGGCAACTCGACGGCGATCACGGGCCCGTCGATCGCGCGCAGGCTCTGCATGACATGGCGGCGTTCGTGGAAGCCGGAATCAACACCTTCGATTGCGCCGATATCTACACCGGAGTAGAAGAACTGATCGGGGCATTCCGAGCCCGTTATCCAGTGCTTGCGCGCGAAGTGCGGATACACACCAAGTGCGTCCCGGACTTAGCCGCGCTCGCCCGGCTCGAGGCGCGAGACATCGAGCGCACCGTCGACCGCTCGTTGACCCGTTTGGGCATGGAGCGGCTCGATCTGGTGCAATTCCATTGGTGGGACTATGCCGTGCCGGGCTATGTCGAGGCAGCGCTGCAGCTCACCCGGCTGCGCGAGAAGGGCAAAATCGCCCACATCGGCATGACCAACTTCGATGTGCCCCATCTGACCGAGATACTCGACGCCGGCGTGCCGGTGATCTCCATCCAGGGTCAATATTCACTGCTGGACCAGCGCCCGAGGAACGGGATGCTGGATCTGTGTCGCGCGCGCAATCTCGCGTTCTTCTGTTATGGGACGGTGGCGGGCGGATTCCTGTCCGAACGCTGGGTGCGCCGCGCAGAGCCGGGCAGCGAATTGACCAATCGCTCGCTCATCAAGTATCGATTGATCATCGAAGAATTCGGCGGCTGGGATTTGTTTCAGCGGCTTCTTGAGACTCTCGGGCGCATCGCCGTCAGGCACCAATGCGACATTGCGTCGGTCGCGGCGAAAGCCATCCTCGACCGCGATGGCGTGTCGGCCATCATCGTCGGAGCGACCAATGCGTCGCATTTGCGTGCGCAGACGCAAATCATGACCTTGTCGCTCGACGCGGCCGATGCCGCTGCAATGGACGCCGTGCTGCGGTTAAGTCGCGGACCCGAGGGCGACCTGTATTCGCTGGAGCGTGATCGTCAAGGCCGCCATGGGCGGATCATGAAGTACGATCTGAATCGCTGAGCGGTCATGATGCTGATACCGGTTGAACGGGCAGCCCGGCTATTGCACCCGGTCGTCCCGTATCACTTCACCGCCCTTCATGACGAAGTCGAGAGTGCGCAACGCATGGATGTCTTTCACAGGGTCCGCGTTCAGCGCATCGATGTCAGCGTATTTACCCGCCGCGATGCGGCCCACGTCGGCTTCCATACCCAGCATGTTCGCCGCACGGGTGGTGCCCGATTGCAATGCCTGTAGCGGCGTCATACCGGCCTTGACGTAGAGTTCGGCCTCCGCGATCGTGGCCGTCGTGCCATCGTTGGGCTCGAACGGAAACTGATCCGTGCCGAGCGCGATGTTGACGCCCAACCGGATGGCGTTCTGAAGCATGGCCCAGTGATCCGCACCGGTGATTTTGACGCGTTCTAGATACCACGGTGGCGAGCCGATTTTCCTATAGAACTCAAGAGCGCCCGGTTGTGTCACGACAATGGTGGGCACGAGCCACACGCCTTTGGCCTTCATCTCCTTGAGCACGTCGACGTTCAAGTGATAGCCGTGCTCGAAGCCATCGATACCGAAGCGCAAGGCCTGACGCGCCGCTTCGTTCGAACCGTTATGGGCCGTGACCCGGATGCCGTTGCGATGGGCAACCTCGATCAACACCGACATCTCCTCGTCCGTCATCGGCGCCGCCGAGATGCTGCCGCGGGAGTCGGAAATACCACCGGAGATGGCGATCTTGATCCAATCGGCTCCGTTCTTGATCTGCTCGCGCACGACGTGGGCCAATGCATACGGTCCGTCGGCCTCGAGCGATCCATGACCACCCGTGGGTACGATGACCTCGCCCGCGGTCTTGATACGCGGACCCATGACCTCACCGCTGTCGATGGCGCTGCGCAGGGCGAAGTCGGTGCCATGGTCCTCACCCACCAACCGCAGCGTCGTCACGCCCGAGAGCAATGACAGGCGGGCGTTGCCCGCCATGCGCAACACCTCTTGAGTATCGGTTTCGTTCACGAGGGAATCGCCGGCCGCGCCGGGTAATTTCAGGCCGAGATGCACGTGCATGTTCATGAGTCCCGGGATGAGCCACTTGCCGTTCATGGGCAGGATCTTGGCGCCGCTCGGGATGGCGACCGATGCGGCGGGGCCCACTTGGGTGATGCGTTCGCCCTCGATCAGCACGGTCGCGTTGTCGAGCGGCGCGCCACCATCGATCGCGACGACGGTGCCGCCCACCAGCGCGATGGTCTTGGCATGGGCGGCGCCCGCTGTGCCGCCGAGGAGCAGGGATACGAAAGTGAGAATCGCAATCGAGAACCGGGTACGGGTGAAATGAGTCATGAGGTTGAGCAGGTTCCTTGGACGTTCAGGCTACAGCCGGCCAGTCGCTCAGAGGGGCGATCGTGCCGTAGCGCTCGGCTTTCCGGTAGTACCTTTCGTCGGCCGTCACCAGTAAGGCATCTTCGTGCTCGAGCGCCACCGCGTGATACAGAGTGTCGAACAAATGATGATTTATCTCGATCGACAGGTGCGTTGCCCGTCGCAGCACCGCCTGATCGTCCGTCGTTGGTAACTCCAACCCGGCAAGCATATCGACATCGCGAACCGCAGTCGCCATCGATCGCTTCCATTGTTGAACAATTCAACAACATTAATATACTCGGATCGCTCGTCTTTTCAACGCGGATTCACGCGCGTTACGATCGATTTCCGCGCATCTTTCCGTCCTGCGCGACGCGGCGTTCAGCGTCAGCGCCCGCGGCCGATCCGGCCGCGCGGCCCAAGGTTGCCGCGCACGCCATCCGACCATCCTTGCACGACGGCGACGATCTTCGCGAGCTTGTCGCGTTCGAAGAGCAGGATTCGCTTGCACAGCCTGAAGCTGCGCACCACGCTCTTCCAGCGCCAGGACCCCTTCGCCGAGGTGCCATACTCGCGCAGCAGCACCGTATTGTTCCGGGCGATGTAGTAGCGTCTCTCAGCCGAATGATTCGTGGTCCATTTCTTCGACCACAACCAACGGTGGCGGCTGGGCGCACCGACGGTGTGGGACATCAGCGGTCGGCGCGTTTCGATGACACGGTAGCCGGCGGATCGAGCCCGCAAACAATATTCCGTATCGACATAATCGATGAAAAACTCCTCCCGGAACGGTCCGATCGCGGCGAACGCGTCCAGCGACAGCAGCGTCCCCGACGTGATCGCCGACTCGACTTCCTGCCACAGTTTGCCGTGCGCAGCCAACGGCAGCGACTCGGCCGGCCGCGCGTGCGTGTCTCTGAAACGGGAGCCGATGATGGCGGTCCGCTGCGCGTCCGCACCATCGAGAGAGGCGTGCACGGCTATCAGCGTGTCGACCATGTCCGCATCGACGTGGGTATCCTGGTCCAGCAAGAGTACCCAAAGCCTGCCCGCCGTCATGGCGTGGCGCACGCCTGCATTGAGCGCCTGAGCCAACCCCAGGTTCTCGGACTGCCGCAGCACAGTGACCGTCGGGCTGGTCGCGGCCGCCAGCAGCATGGTCATGGCATCCGCGGACGAACCGTTATCGACGATGACCGTACTGCCCACCTGGGGTACGACACGCTGCAATCGGCTTGGAAAGTCTGGGTCCGGATGGTGGGTCACCACGACGGCGCACACGTCGGCCGCAGAGAATCGGTGGTCCGGCGTCTCAGCGGTCATGGTGGGCACTCGAGGTCCGCCGGTCGCGGACGGGCGCGCGATGGGCGGTCGGGCGCATTGCCGCGTATCTCATATGATAACCCCGTCGCGGACGCTGGCGAGGGCTCCGAATATAGTCGCGAAGTCATCGTCCGCGAGGAATGCCATGTCGACTTCATCCGAAGAACAGCCGAAAGCCTTCATGGTCAAACTGCTGACGGCCATGAATCGCGCGGGTGGGTCCGACCTGTTCATTTCCACCGACTTCCCGCCGAGCATGAAAGTGCACGGCACCATGCAGCCCATGACATCGCAAAAGTTGACCGCCGAGGTGTCGAAGCAGCTGGCGCATTCGCTCATGAGCGAGCGGCAGCGTGAAGAATTCGCCAAGGAACTGGAGTGCAATTTTGCGATTTCCATGCCGGGCGTTGCGCGGTTCCGCGTCAATGTCTTCGTGCAGCAGCAGCGTACCGGCATGGTTATCAGGACCATTCCCTCCGAGATCCCGAGCTTCGCGACGCTGGCGCTGCCCGAGATCTTGAAGGACATTGTCATGACCAAACGTGGACTCGTCCTCGTCGTCGGCGCGACAGGATCGGGGAAATCGACGTCCTTGGCGGCGATGATCGATCACCGCAACCGAACGTCTCCCGGCCACATCATCACGGTGGAGGACCCGGTCGAGTTCGTGCATCAATCGCAGCAATCCTTGGTGACTCATCGCGAAGTCGGCATCGATACGCATTCTTGGCATCATGCCTTGAAGAATACGCTCAGGCAGGCACCGGACGTCATCTTGATCGGCGAGATCCGCGATGCCGAGACCATGGAACACGCCATTGCCTTCGCGGAGACGGGCCATCTTTGCCTGGGCACCCTGCACGCCAACAGTGCGAATCAGACCATCGATCGCATCATCAATTTTTTCTCCGAAGAGCGCCGCAAGCAACTGCTCATGGATCTGTCGGGTAATCTGCGCGCCATCGTCTCACAGCGATTGATCCGCACGGTCGATGGCAAAGGACGCCGCGCCGCGATGGAGATCCTCATCAACACGCCCACGATCGGCGAGAAGATTCTGAAAGGCGAGTTTCACGAGATCAAGACCGTGATGGGCAAGTCGCGCGAACTCGGCATGCAGACGTTCGATTGGTCCTTGTTCGAACTGTACAACAAGGGCGAGATCGCGTACGAGGAGGCAATTCGCAATGCCGATTCCGCGAACGAATTGCGCCTGAACATCAAGTTGAACGGGACCCGTCCGGCCCCGGCCGCGCCGGTGGGTGAGGCGATGACCGCCTCTTGAGCCTCAGGCGCAGTTCGCCAAGTCGGCTGCGCCTGGTATTTCCGCAAAGAAAATATCATCGGCCGCGATTTCACGCCCCATCATCATGACCTTCTGCCAATCTTCGGACGACAGACTGTCCTTTTCGCGCGAGAGCTTGCGTACGACTTCGAGGAATGCGCGCTGGTTGGTCGAGGCCAGGCTGTAATAGGTCTCGAGTAGCTTCATGCGCAGATCGCGGCGGTTCGGGTCGCGTTCGATGGCCAATTTCAACACGTCGACGATGTTCGTGCGCCGTTCCGACGTCACGGGAGCATCATGCAAAGCACTCGGCATGTGCACGTGCTGCGCGGTGGCATCCAGGTCCGCGAGGTTGAAGTCGGGTTTGGGGGCGGGCTGTGCGACCGTCGCTTCGATTCCAACGGGTAGTGCCACCGTGGCCTCGATCCCCAGCGTCTCGACCGTCGTCGTCTCGATCGCGGACGGATCGATGGGCAATGACTCGAGGTACGACCGTTCCAGTGCTTCGATATCGACCAGTTCGGTACCGACCATGCCGGTGGTCGGCAGCGGTGCCGCGTCAAACAGCGAGGACATGTCATCGCCGCTCAATGGCGCAGCGGGCTGCGCCGGCTCCTTGGCCGGTGCGCTGACCGATGCAACACTCGGCGCCCTAGTCATGGCAACCCTGACCGGCGGCGCACTCGTTGGCGGTGCCACGGCTGCTGTCACCGTGGGGGCTTCCGCGACGGCCGCCGGCTCCGCGCCGTAACTGGGAATCTCCACGGCGCGCACCGCGCGCCGGCGGATGAATGCGATGCCCGCCACCAAGAGCCCCAAGGCCAGCGCTACCGGGCCGAAGAATTCTGCGCTGCGCGGTGCCCGGCTCGCGGGGGCCATCGCGGCGACGGCCACAGCAGGGTGGCTCGGTGCAATGATGGGCGCGTTGACCAACTCAGCGGGTGCGGCCGGCACGGCTGGAGATTCGGCCGGGGCCGTCGGCGCGGTCGCGACCGGAGCCGGAGATGCCGATGCAGCCGGCACGATGGCGGCTACCGCGGAGCCGGGCATCGCGGTGTTGGCCTCTGCGACGGGCTCGGTCGCGGCGGTGCGCTTGAGATCTTGGATTTTGGCATCCTCGCTGGCCAGTTGCTTGTGCAGGTCATCGAGCGCCAGTTCGAGCGTCTGCACGCGATTTTGCAGAGCGTCGGGGACACGCGCGCCGGCTTGGGCGGGCGCGGCACTCGTGTCGGCCACGGCCGTCGCGGCGTGCGACGCAGCGGGTCGACCATCGAGCCGCCAGGCCGTCATCTGGGCGCGGACTTCGCGCCGGGCTTCGGCGCTCGAAATGGCCGCGCACTCGGCCGTCGTCGGAATCGTGAGGACGGCACCCCTATGCAGGCGGTTGATGTTGCCCTCGAAGGCAGTCG
>Ga0116226_10004803_pt1 | contig 11991 bp, 6 predicted proteins | sample S1TSphfallax_FD_89692 | JGI IMG/M metagenome (GOLD analysis project Ga0116226, IMG submission 89692) | Host-associated microbial communities from peat moss isolated from Minnesota, USA - S1T2_Fa - Sphagnum fallax MG | ecosystem: Host-associated > Plants > Peat moss > Unclassified | place: USA... | reverse complement strand
GATCAGCGCAGGACATAAAAGTCTTTTGCTTCTTTTCTTCAGAAAAGAAGCACTTGCTTTCTCTATGCAGCCAACAAGGCGCGCACGAAATTGCGCGCTGCCGCCTCCATCTCGCGGCATTTCACTGCCAGCAGATCGGCATCACGCGATCCGTCGCGGGCCGCGCGGTCGCCGTGTTCCGTCTCCTCGGTCAGCGCGCGCAGATTGGTAACCACCGCCTGGGTGCCTTCCGCCGCGCGTATTGCGCTGGTGGCGATCTGGCGGGCGATATCGCCCTGTTCCTCCATCGCGCACGCCACCGAAACAGTGATGCCGCCAAGATTGGCCACGGTCGCGGCCATGCCGTCGATCGCCGCCATCGCGGTTTTCATTTCCGACCGGATCGAGGCGATTTCACGCTCGATCTCGCGCGTGGCCCCGGATGTCTGAAGGGCAAGTTGCTTCACTTCATTCGCGACCACGGAAAAGCCGCGCCCGGCCTCGCCGGCACGTGACGCCTCGATGGTGGCGTTCAGCGCAAGAAGATTGGTTTGCGCCGCGATCTTGTTGATCTTGCCGACGACGGCGCCGATGCGCACGGCAGTGTTGGCAAGCTCCTGCACGGTCTGGTTGGTGGAGGTGGCCTCTTCCATGGCGCGGAACGAGGTCTCCGACACCTCGCGCACTTCCTCGGTGACGCGGCGGATCGAATTTGCCAGATCGTCCACCGAGGCGGCGACGCTTTGCGCGCTGGCCCACGTCTGTTCAGAGGCTTCGGCGATGGCCATCGTTCTGCGAGACGCGGACTCGGTGACGGACGAAACCTGCGCGGCCGCGGCGCGGACACCACCCGCGACCAGGGCAGCGTCACCGACCAGGCTGCCGATTTCGGTTTCGAATTCACGGGCCAGCCGGTCCTCCGCGGCCTGGGCCGACAAGTCGCTTGCGGCTTCGGACATCAGCCGCAACCTGGTCTGGTCGCGCAAGGCCGCTTGCGCCGCCGCCTCAAGGTTGGCGCGGCTCTCCGCCTGGATGCGAGCGACTTCGCGCGCGCACCAGATGGCAAGTGAAGCGGCCACCAGCAGCGGCCCGGTGTGCAAGATCAGCAGTGCGGCACTTTCCTGCGGGCGCATGAACAGCCCGGCAGCGCCGATGCCGAAGCGAGGCAGAACGATGCTGGCCGCGCCGGCAGCGGCAATCGGCCCCTCTCGGGTCAGGGCGAGCAGGGCGAGCAGCATCGTCGCTTCGATGTCGACTGCGGTGCGCCATTGGGTGCCGGAGAGGACCCATGCGAAATCGTTGGACACGCCGCCGAGCAGCAGAGCCAGCACCAGCAGCGTGCGTGGCGCCCCCGCGCCGAGCCCCCAGGCAACGGAGCCCGCCATAGCGAGCACGCCCGCAAGGCAGGCCGCAGCCAAGGCGGGCATGCCCGGTGCGAGCGCGCCTGGAACAAAACTCGATGCGGCCAGAAGCGGCACGTGCAGCCAGAGCACCGTCAGCACACGATGCCCGACACTTCGCCGAACAGGGTCAATCCCGCCGGCGCCTTGTACGCTCAAATGAAACCTCCGTCCTGGCCAAGCCCGCGCCATGGAACGGCCCTACCAACGCCGGGCTCCGCAGCAGCTTGATGCCCAGCCTGTCATGGCGGCATTACAGGAGCGCTAACGCCTTCGACGCTATGATCGCCCCGCGCGAGCAGTCGCCGGCGGAGAACCATTCATGAGCCACATGCTTTGCAGGGAACGGGCCATCATCCGGGCGGCGGACGTATTTTAGCGTGGCGCGGCTGGTGATGATCGTCGATGATTCCAAAGCGACACGATCGATGGTGGCCTTTACGCTCCGGCGCGCCGGGTACGAGGTCATGGAAGCTGAGAACGGCACGCAGGCCCTGGCCGCGATTGGCACCAAACGGATCGATTGCCTGATTACCGACGTGAACATGCCGGAAATGAATGGCGTGGACCTTGTGCGACGGCTGCGGGAAAGTGCCGTGCACCGGGCCATGCCTGTGTTGATGCTGACCACAACGATCGATAGTGCCAGCAAGGACCAGGCGCGGGACGCCGGCGCAATCGGCTGGCTGGGCAAGCCATTCATGCCGGCCGATCTGATCGAGGCGGTTGCGCGAATCCTTTAGGATAATAATTAAATCAAGGCAGTAAGGAAGAATGTTCTATTCTGAAGAAAAGAACCAAAAGACTTTTGTGTCCTGTGCGCTTCCCGCGTGCGTCGGAGGAAACGCCTAACGGGATACCTCCTCGACGTCTATTTCTTAACGAAGTCGCATCAAAAGATCACCAAAGCATTCAAATCAGTTGCTAACGCAACGTTTCCCTGCGATTAAATACTCGCGGTCCAGAACCTCCTCTTCCTGCTTGCTGGAAGAGGACCTGCGCGGTGACGGCACGGACATTCATCTGGATCTCGATAGGAGGTGGCGCGTGGTCGCTTGCGGGCAACTGGGACGATCAGACCGATGGCCTGAACCCCTCCTCCCTTGCGCCGGGGGCGCAGGATGATGTCGTTGTGCCCGGACCCGTCGGCTCGGCGGCAGAAACCATAACCGGCCTCGGCACGGTCGCGTCCGCCATGTTCACCGGCAACACCATCCTCTCCGGCAGCTTTTCAGCGGGCCAGCTTACCATCGGCACGCCGTCGGCAGGCGGTATTCTGCAACTGGCAGCGGGCACACAGCTGCAATCCTTAAGCGCGGCCCTGGCCGCCGGCAGCCTGCTGGTCAACGGCACGAACACCACGCTTTCAGTTACCGGCACGTTGGCGGTAGGAGACGGCCTGGTGGATGGGCTTTCCGCCGGGTTGGATGTGACCGGCGGCGGCACTGCCGAGGTGCTCGGGCTGCTGATGGATGTGGCGAACTGCCAGATCTATGTCGATCCGGATTCGGTGCTGGAAGTGGGGGGCCTCGGCCAGGGCCAGGCCGGATACCTCACGGTCGATGCCCAGGCCAACCTCTCCGGCGAAGGCGATGCGAACGCCTACGGCGATGTCGCGAATAACGGCACGATCGCGGCCTCGGGCGGCACGCTGACGCTGGGGGTGGTTTCCGGCACCGGATCACTGCTGATCGATGCCGGCGCCACGCTGGAACTGAACGGCGCCTGCAGCGCCGGGCAGGGTGTCACGTTCGCCGGCGCCAATGGGGTGCTCGATCTGGCGGCCGAATATTATGCGCCGTCAGGCACCATCACCGGCTTCGCCCCGGGCGACGCCATCGACGAAAGCGGCAGCCTGATTTCGTCCGCCAGCTTCTCCGCAAACGGAGCAGGTGGCGGCGTGCTGACCCTTTATTATGGCAGCCAGGTCGCTGGCCAGCTCGCGCTGGCCGGCACGTACACCGGCAGTGCATTCCTGACTGCGGACGACGGCGCGGGCGGTACGCTGATCACCGTGGCGGCGGCGGCGAGCAGCGGCGGCACGGCAAGCCCAGGCACCACCAAGCCAGACCATTATCTGTGGATCGGCCCAGGTTCCGGTGCACAAGGCTCCGGAGCGTGGAACAGCGCCGCCAACTGGCAGGATCAGACAACTGGCGCAAACCCGGCAGCCATCGCGCCGGGCGTGAAGAACATCGTTTCGATCGCGGTGAGCCAGACCGGGTTTACCGTCATCGCCGGGCCGGCCAACGCCGCAACCCTGTCCGTCACCGGGGAACTGGCGCTGGCTGACAAATACGCCATCGGCGTACTGAATGTCGGCACCGTCTCCAGCACCGCTTTCACCAACGGCACGCTCGACCTGCAACCGGGCACCACGATCGCCGACACCACCGCCACGATCCAAGCGGGCGAAATCGCAGTGGCCGGCAGTGGCGCCAGCCTTACGGTCGCGGGCACGTTGACACTCGGCGGCGGGGTTGCGGGCGTGGGCCTGCCGGTGACGGCGCTGACTGTCACCTCCGGCGGCAAGGTGCGGGCCGGCGCGCTTGCGATCGGCGGCGGGTCGGGCGACAGCATCACCACCGATCCGACCAGTTCGGTGGAAATCGGCAAACTGGGCGGCGCCGCCAAAGGCGCGGTGACGGTCGATCCTGGCGCGCTGCTCACCGGCAACGGCTCGGTGAACCCGCTCGGGCCGGTGATCCTCAACGGTACGATCGTGGCGACCGGCGGCGATCTGACGATGGGCACGGTGACCGGCACCGGCACGCTGCAGATCGAAAACGGCGTGCTGGACCTGAACTACGCCACCGCCGTGCCGATCCAGTTCGTCGGCACCAACGCGATCCTGGCCTTCGCCGGCACAGCTGCCGCGCCGACCGGCGTGCTCTACAACATGGTGCAGGGCGACCTGATCGACATTCTGGGCGATCCGCTCACCGCCGTGCAGTTCACCACCAGCGCGTCTGCGACCAGCGGCACGATCCAGATGTTCTACGGCCCCACCCAGGTCGGGCAGCTGCTGCTGAGCGGCAATTTCAGCGACACGCAGGTGATCGACGTGCCGGACGGCCATGACGGCACGTACCTGGAGCTGACGCCCGCAAGCGGCGGCACCGGTGGCACCGGGCAATCCGGCACCGACCAGCTCGCCTGGACCGGCAGCCAGGACGGCAACTGGAGCAATGCCGGCAACTGGAACGACCTGACCACCGGAAATGTGGCGACGCTGCCGCCGGGCACGCAAACACCGGCAACCGTGGCCGGGCCGCAAGGCACGGAATACCAGGCCGTCTCGGGCACCGGCACATCCGCCAGTCTGGCGATGAGCGGCAATCTTTATCTCTCCGGCACGTTCGGCACCGGGGCGCTGAGCTTCGGTTCGGATGCCACCGCCACCGGCTCAGCCGTCGGCGGCACGCTGGTGATCCATCCCGGGTCCACGCTGACGGCGACCAGCTTTCTCGTCGCCGACGGGCTGATCCAGACGAATGCCAGCAACGTGGTGGTCGATGTCAGCCTAACCTTGACCCTGGGCGACGGGGTGGAAAGCCCGTCGATGATCCTGCAGGGCGGCGCGGTGCTGGATGCAGGCGCGCTGGTGCTGGGCGGCGGAGCTGTGGCGGTGGACGATTTTTCGTCGCTGGAGGTCGGCACGCTGGGCACCGGCGCCGTGGGCACGCTGACGGTTGATCCAGGGTTTTCCGCCATCGGCGAGGGCGTGCTGAACGTGGGCGGGCTGATAGCCGATAATGGCGCCATCACCGCCCAGGGCGGCACGCTGACTGTGGGCAGGGTCAGCGGCACCGGATCCGTGGTGGTCTCGGCGGAGTCGGCGCTGAGTCTGACGGATCCGGTGACTGTGCCGGTGAATTTTGCCGGCGCTGGCGGCACGCTGATCGTGGACACACTTTCCGACCTGCCGTCCGGCGCCATCGAGGGGTTCGCGCCGGGCGACAGCATCGTGGTCAGCGGCAGCCCGGTGGCGGCGGTGAGCTATCAGCCGGGCACCGGTGGCATCGGCACGCTGACCTTGATGGAGTCCGGGCAGGTGGCCGGCACGCTGCTGCTGCAAGGCAATTACGCGGGCGACCTGTTTGCCGTGGTGCCGGACGGGAACGGTGCCGAGATCACGGTCGCGGTCAATCCCGGCGGCGGCGTCGGCGGACCGCCGCCCGGCACCACCACGCCGGACCAATATGTGTGGACCGGGGACGGCGGTGTGCTGTGGTCCGACGCCGGCAGCTGGCAGGATACCACGCTGGGGCAGAGTCCGGCCGCGATCGCACCGGGCCAGAACGACCTGATCACCATCGCGGCCGAGGGCACCGCGACACAAACCGTGACCGGGCCTGGCGACGCGGCGCTGCTGACGCTGACGGGCACGGTGGCGCTGGGCGGCCCGGTAGCGGCGGGCACCCTGGCCGTGGGCACCGCGCAGCAGGCCGGGGTGCTGGCGCTTGGCACCGGCGCTGTGGTGACGGCCGAATGCGCTTCGGTGCTGGGCGGGGTAGAGGGTCAGGGCGGTACCCTGGCCGTGGCCGGAACACTGAGCCTGGGTGCCACAGCCGGCACCGCGGGGCTGCTGGATGCCACGCAAGGTAGCGCTTTCGCCGCCGGCGCAGTGCTGATGCAGGGGCCGGGTACCTCGCTGGCGACCGATTCGACCGGCACGATCGAGATCGGCGGCAGCGCGGGTGCGGCCGCCGGCAGCGTCACGATCGATCCAGGCGGCGTGCTGTCGGGCAACGGCACGGTGCAACCGGCCGGGCAGGTGGTGGATAACGGCGCGGTGGAAGCCAACGCCGGAACGCTGGTTCTGGGGCCGGTTTCCGGCAGCGGCACGCTGCTGGTGGGCTTGGGGGCGGACCTGGTGTTCGGCAGCGCGGCGGCGCAGGGGCTTACCGTGGACTTTGCCGGCGTCGGCACGCTGACGCTCCTGCAGGGGGGGAGCCAGGCGGGGTTCGCTGCCGCGATCGAGGATTTCGGGCCAAGCGACCAGATCATCCTGCCGGTGAGCGGGGCGACCAGCGCCACCTACGCGCAGAATGCGCCGGGCGCGGGCATCCTGACGATCCTCGACGGCAGCCAGGTGCTGCAGACGCTGACGCTGCTGGGCAGCGTCTCCGGCCTGGTCTTCAACGTCGCCGGTTCGTCCGGCAACGGAACGGTCTTGACGGCATCGCCCGCCAAAACGGCGGGCTTGGGAGGTGACACCGTGCCCAGCGACTCTCTTGTACCCGGAAGCAACATTCTCACCGCGACGCAGCTGCAGACGCTGGCGCAAGACGAGTTCCCCTACGCCTATGCCTTCGTGGCGGCGATGGATCCGAACCAGTCCTGCGATCTGTGGTATCTCGATGGCGAAACCACCGTGGGCGCGCCGCTGTATGGCGGCGCGGACCAACCGGCCGGCGTGGACATGGAGCTGGTTCCGACCTCCCAGAACAATGAGGGGTCGCCTACCAATTACGTGCTGCAGCCGGGCTATGATGCGCTGATCGCGGTAGGCACCGAGCCGGTGAACCTTTTCGACAAGAAAGTCGGCGATGCACTGCTGGTAGGCAATGCGTATTCCGGTCCGTCACAGCCGACACAGCCGACGGGACTGGTGACGTTTGCCAACGGCGACACGCTGGTGGGTGCCACCGGGGCGAACACCGTATTCTGGGCCTCCGGCGGTGGCGTGGCAGGCACCGAGGCCGTATCGATTCAGGGTGGCGGCAACGATTCGATCGTGACCAACGAGGACGATGCCTCGGTTACCACCAGCGGCGGCGGACACAGCGTTGTATACTTGGGTTCATCGGACAACTTCGTGAACTCGCAAGGTGAGGACGCGATCATTTGCGGCGGCACAGTGGGTGGCATCGCGCAGGACACGGTGGATGCGGGGGCAGGGCTTGGCCGGCCTGGTCCCACCATCTATGGGCCCAATGCGGGTGAAGTGATCGTCAATGGGGACGCCAGCGACCCGGTGGTGGTGGGCGGTGGCGGCGAAGTGGTACTGCATGGCGGCAGCAGCAGCGGCAACGCACTTTGGGCCGGTACCAGCGACGCATTCTATTTCGGGGGTACGGGCTCTGCCGTCGTTGTCGGCGGCAGCGGCTATCTTTACGTGCAGGGAGGGGCCGGGCCGGTGACCGTGTATGGCGGAACCGGGCCCTCGACGATCATTGAGGGCACCGCCGGCAATAGCACCTATGTGGTGGGCGAGGGTGCCACCACGATCGCCGCCGGTGCGGGCAACCTGGTGTGGGTGGAGGGCAGCGCGCCGGTCTCGGTCGCGGGTGCCGGCGGGCTGGTGGTTTATGCAGGTCAGGGCACGGGCAATTACATTTTCGATGCCAGCGGAGGATCCGAAACGCTGTGGGGCGGCGAGGCCGCCGACCAGTTCATTGCCGGCACCGGCAACGACCAGATGGTGTCCGGCGGCGGCGCGGACTCGTTTAAATTCATCAACGGGCTCGCCGGAGGCAGCGACGTCATCTACAATTTCAGGGTCGGAACCGATACCATCATCCTGCAATCTTATGGCGGCAGCGTGCCGGCGCTAACGGTGCAGAACGGCAACACCTATTTCAGCCTCACGGATGGCACGCATGTGGAAGTGGCCGGGGTAACGAACCTTACGGCGTCGTCGTTCCATCTGATCTGAGGCGCGCCACATGCGACAGTTGCCGGCCATGGCTGTAAACTTTGAGCCGCCGCAAAAAATAAAAGTCTTTTGCTTCTTTTCTTCAGAAAAGAAGATCTTCCTTACTTGGGCCGATCCATATCAAACCGCGTTCCTGGCCCAATCTCCGCGTAAGCGGATGGCCCGCCCGCCCGCAAGATGATGTTGGCATGAAACGTGTCGAACACGCCGTCCACCAACAGACCTTTCTGTATGTGAACGGCAACGACTTCCCCAATCACCAGCCAGGCGGGTGCCGGGTCGCCGCGATATCCTTTCAGGTGCACGATGTCGCTCACCTTGCATTCGAAGTTCACCGGGCTTTCCGCGACGCGTGGCGGCGCCACCAGGCGGGAGGCGGCGGGCGTGAGGCCCGCGAGTTCGAACTCGTCGGTTCCATAGGGCGCCATGGCGCTGGTGGCGTTCATCTGCATGCCAAGGGTTTTCGTGGCAAGGTTCCAAACGAATTCGCCGGTTTCGCGCGCGTTGCGCAGCGTGTCCTTCTCGCCGTTGCTGGAGAATCCCAGAATCGGCGGCTTGTAGTTGAAGGCGTTGAAAAAACTGTAGGGTGCGAGGTTCAGGCTGCCGTCGCGTCCCTGGCTGGAAATCCAGCCGATCGGGCGCGGGCCGATGATGGCGTTGAACGGATCGTGCTTCAGGCCATGGCCGTTCGCAGGTTCGTAAAAATGTGTGTCGTCGGTCACGCGCGGGCACTCCGGTCCAAAAAACTCAGACATATAAAGGAAGAATGTTCTTTTCTGAAGAAAAGAACCAAAAGACTTTTACGCCCTGGGCCGGTTTCAAGTTTGAGGCCATGGCCGGGAACATGGGTAGGCTCGGTAAGAGAAAATCAGAAACCTTCCAGAACGATCTTGCCGCGGGCCTTGCCGCTTTCGAGCAAGGCGTGGGCGCGGCGAAGGTTCTCGGCGTTGATCCTGCCGAAATGCGCACCGAGGGTGGTCTGCAACGTGCCTGCGTCGATCAGGCGCGAGGCTTCGTTCAGAAGGGCGCCCTGCGCGGCGATGTCGGGTGTATCAAACATCGAGCGGGTGAACATGAATTCCCAATGCACCGAAACACTCTTGCGCTTGAAAGGGGTGATGTCCAAAGCGGCCGGATCGTCGATCACCGCGAGCCGCCCCTGGGGCGCAATGAGTTGGGCAACCTCGGCAAGATGGTCGCCGGTGTTGGTGGTGGAAAACACGAAGCCCGGCGCGCCCACGCCAAGCGCCTCGATCTCGGCTGCAAGCGGCTTGCGATGGTCGATCACATGGTGGGCACCAAGCTCTCTGGCCCAGTCCTGTGTCTCCGGGCGGGATGCGGTCGCGATCACTGTGATGCCCGTCAGCGCGCGGACAAGCTGGATCGCAATGGAGCCAACGCCGCCGGCGCCGCCGATGATCAGGACGGCGTTTGAACCAGGGACGGCTTTGCCAATGTCCAGGCGGTGGAACAGCGCTTCCCATGCGGTAATGGTGGTCAGCGGCAGCGCTGCAGCTTCGGCAAACCCGAGCCGGGCGGGCTTGCGACCCACGATACGCTCATCGACCAGATGCAGTTCGCTGTTGGTGCCTTGCCGCTGTAGGGCGCCGGCATAGAACACTGCGTCACCCACACGAAAAACTTTGGCATCCGGGCCGGTCGCGATAACGGTGCCAGCAGCGTCATAGCCTAGGATCTTCCAGTCGCCGGGTTCGGCGCCGCCGCGGCGCCGGACCTTGGTATCTACCGGATTGACCGAGACCGCTTCGACCCGGACCAGGAGATCGGTGCCGGTTGGTGTGGGATCCGGCCGTTCGACGTCCTGCAAGGCGGCGGGATCTTCGATCGGCAGAGATGTCTGGTAGCCGACAGCGCGCATGCGTGGATCTCCGTTGGGTGGAGCTGATCAAGCCCCTTCCCACGCATGTAGGTTCGCATTCGGCCAAACGGAACATAGAGGGACTCAAACGGCGCATGCGCCCACCCCAAAGGCCATGCGCGGCCGGATTGGCCGAACGTCAGTAGCGGCGCAAAAGCGCCACCAGCCGGCCCTGAACTTTTACCCGGTCGGGCGGCAGCAGCCGCGTCTCGTAGCGGGCGTTGGCAGGTTCCAATGCGATCGAGTTGCCGCGGCGGCGCAGGCGCTTCAGCGTCACCTCGTTCTCATCCACCAGCGCCACGATGATCTGGCCGGTCTCGGCAGTCTCGCCCTTGCGGATGATCACCGTGTCGCCGTCCAGGATGCCGGCGTCGATCATCGAATCGCCGGATACCTCCAGGGCGAAATGGTCGCCGCTGCCCAGCATCGCCAGCGGCACCTCGATATGGGCGCCATCGTCGCGCAGCGCCTCGATCGGCAGGCCGGCGGCGATGCGGCCATACAGCGGCAGTTGAACGGCCGCGGCCTCATTGGCGGCACGCACGCCAGGCAGGCGATTGGTAAAATCGCCTCGGATCACGTTTGGCGCGAAGCTGGGCGGCTGCGCGGGTGCGGCCGCGGCGGAAGCGGTGCCGCGGGCCTTGATGCCGATCTGGCTCATGTTTTCAGGCAGACGCACAACCTCTAGCGCACGGGCGCGGTGATGGTGGCGGCGCAGGAAGCCGCGTTCCTCCAGCGCGGAAATCAGGCGGTGGATACCGGATTTCGACCGCAGCGAAAGCGCCTCCTTCATTTCCTCGAAGCTGGGGGAAACGCCCGTCTCTTTCAGGTGGCGGTCGATGTAGCTGAGCAGCTCGTGCTGCTTGCGGGTAAGCATGATCACGCCCCTAACAGACAACCGGCCAAGCGAACAAACCGGCAACTGAGATAGCGTTCTAATTTGGTTCCTGAGGTTTCGTCAACAAGCATATGATGGAAAAGGGCTTAAAACCCTAAAACGTCCAAACGGATGATCGGAATCGGCACGCCGGCCTCCAGTGCCGGCCCGTGGCATGGCCGCAGGATCAGGGCGCCCGCCTGCGCCAGCACGCGTTGCAGGGCGGAATCCTGCCGCTCAAACGGTGTGGCGATCAGCCCGCCCTCCGCACTGCGCCCGAGTCGCGCGCGCAGAAAATCGGCCCTGTGATCGTTGGCGCGCACCTTGGCCCCAAGCAGGGCAGTATCCAGGGGCGGGCCCGGTTCGGCCAGCCCGCTGAGGCGCGCAATGGCGGGCACCACAAACAGGATGCTGCACACGAAGGCCGAAACCGGATTGCCCGGCAGCCCCAGCACAGGCATCCCGCCCAAGCGGCCAAAAATCATCGGCTTGCCCGGGCGCATGGCGATCTTCCAGAAATCCAGCGCAAACCCGTGGCGCGCCAGGCCGGCCTGAACCAGGTCGTGGTCGCCCACGCTGGCGCCGCCGGTGGTCACAAGCAGGTCGGCACCTTGGGCCCCCTGGGCGGCGGCGCCGATGGAAGCCGCATCGTCGGCCGCCACCGGCAACACCAGCGGCTCGGCGCCCGCGGCGCGAATCAGCGCGGCCAGCATGTGCGTGTTGGAACTGACGATGCCGCCGGCGCCGATCGGCTCACCAGGCATGTGGATCTCGTCGCCGGTGGCCAAAATCGCCACGCGCGGCCGGCGATGCACGGCAAGCCAAGGATGGTTGGCCGCGGCCGCCAGGCCAAGCTGCCGCGCGCCGAGACGCATGCCGGGCGTGAGCACCACGTCGCCCCCGGCAAAATCCTGGCCCTGGCGCCGGATATGCTGGCCCGCCTGCGGGGCCAGGTTCACCACCACCGTGTCGCCCTCCTGCCGCGCATCCTCCTGCAGCAGCACCGAATCGGCGCCGGCGGGAATCACGCTGCCGGTGAACAGGCGCACCGCTTCGCCCCATTTTAGCACAGTATCGAACGGCCGGCCGGCTGGTGCCGCGCCCACGATGCGCAGCCGGGCACCCTCGGCCGCATCGGCGGCGCGCACCGCATAACCATCCATCGCCGACATGTCGGCCGGCGGCTGCGTCAGTC
>Ga0116226_10004801_pt1 | contig 11992 bp, 9 predicted proteins | sample S1TSphfallax_FD_89692 | JGI IMG/M metagenome (GOLD analysis project Ga0116226, IMG submission 89692) | Host-associated microbial communities from peat moss isolated from Minnesota, USA - S1T2_Fa - Sphagnum fallax MG | ecosystem: Host-associated > Plants > Peat moss > Unclassified | place: USA... | reverse complement strand
CCCTTCGCCGGCAGCGAAGCCGTGATGATGGAGGCCGTGAAAGCGGGCGGCGACCGTCAGGAGTTGCACGAGTCGTTGCGCGATGCGGCGATGCGCGCGTACGACCATCTCGCGGCCGGCGGCGACAATCCGCTCGCATCGTTGCTCGTCGATGACGAGCGGCTCACCCGTTACCTCGATCCCGCGGAGATTCGCTCGTTGCTCGACCCCTCGGACCACATCGGCGACGCGCCGGAGCGCGCGCTCGCGCTCGCCGCGCGCATCAAGGCGCTCGCGCCCTTTCCGCGCCCGCGCTCGCTCGCCGAGGCGCAGCGATGAACAAAGGCCTCGAGGTCGCGCGCGGCAAGACGAAAGCGCTGTACGAGAAGCCGGGCCAGCCCGACGTGCTGATCGTGCAGGCCACCGACAACATCACGGCCGGCGACGGCGCGCGTCGCGACGAGATCGTCGGCAAGGGTCGCATCGCCGCGAAAACGACGGCGCGCGTGTTCCGGCTGCTCAACCTCACCGGCTTGCCGACGCACTATCTCTCCGGCGGCGAAGACGACGACGATAACGAGATGCTCGTGCGCCGATGCACGATGATTCCGCTCGAGGTCGTCGTGCGCGGTGTCGCGGCGGGTTCGCTCGTGAAGCGCAAGCCGGGCATCGCGCGCGGATCCGTACTCGTGCCGCGCATGGTCGAATTTTTCCTGAAGGACGATGCGAATCACGATCCGCTTATCGAGCCCGACGAGATCGTGCATCGCGGTATCGCGAACGCGCAAGAGATCGGCCTGATGAGCGAGGTCGCGCGCATCACCTTCGAGATCCTCGCACACGCCTGGCGCCGACGCGAGACGCTGCTCGTGGATCTCAAGATCGAATTCGGGCGGTTGATCGGTGGCGAAGGCCGCGGCAACCTCGTGATCGCCGACGTGATCGACAACGATTCGTGGCGCATCTGGCCGCAGGGTCGCGAGGAGCTCATGCTCGACAAGCAGGCGTATCGCAATCTCGAAACGGTCACGCCCGCGGATCTCGATCGCGTGCGCGACAACTACGAGACGGTCGCCGAGGAAGTCGGCACGTTCCCGAGTTTGCGTCCGGGCATGGCGGCACTGATCGCCGATGGGCCGGAGTCGCTCGGGCTGCTCGATCCGATCGCCGCGGCGCTGCAAGTGTTCGGTTTGCAGACGCTACGCAAAGTGGTGTCCACGCATCTCGTGCCGGGCTACGTGTTGCAATCGTTGCAACAACTCGATGCGACGTTCGCGCGCATGGTGTACGTCGCGTCGGGCCCGCATCTCGCGGCGATGCTCGCCGCCGCGACGCCGACGCCCGTGTTCGATGCGACCGAGTTCGATGCGGGCGATCTCGCGCTCGCGGTCGCGAAAACGCTCGCGCTCGACGATACGGTCATGTTCGGCCGCGTGCTTCTGGTGCAGGCCAACGCGCGCTCCGCCGTGCTTCACGCCGACGCGCAGATCAACGCGGCCCCACAGCAGGCCGTCCTTGGCTGAAGACGTTCTGATCCGTACGGTCGCCGTCTCGGCCTTCGGCGACGATACCGCGCTCGAGGCGGAACTCCGCGCGCACGGACTCGCGCTCAAAGCGTCGGAGATGCGAACGATCGCGGAGAAACTCGGCCGCGACCCGACGATCGTCGAAGCGCACGCGTTCGACGCGCAGTGGAGCGAGCATTGCTCGTATAAGAGTTCGCGCCATTTCTTGCGTCGGTTGCCGACCGAAGGCCCCACGGTGATGCAAGGTCCGCAAGAAGACGCGGGCATCGTGCACCTCGGAACGTGGGAAGGCAAAAACTACGGCATCGTGATCGCGCACGAGTCGCACAACCACCCCTCACAAGTCGTGCCGTTCGAGGGCGCGGCGACCGGCATCGGCGGCATCGTGCGCGACGTGCTCTGCATGGGCGCGCGCGTGATCGCGGTCGCGGATCCGCTGCGACTCGGCCCGCAAGACGACGCGCATTCGCGTTACGTCGCGCAGGGCGTCGTCGACGGTATCGCCGCGTACGGCAATGCGATCGGCGTGCCGAACATCGCGGGCGACGTCTATTTTCACGGGGGTTTTCGCGACAACTGCCTCGTGAACGTCGTGGCGCTCGGGCTCGTCGAGCAGTCGGAAATCATCCATAGCGCGGCGCCTCCCGAGGCCGAGGGCTGGGATATCGTGCTCGTGGGCAAAGCCACGGATCGCAGCGGTTTCGGCGGCGCGGCCTTCTCGTCGCTCGTGCTCGACGAAGCGGATGCGGAGCAGAATAAGGGCGCCGTTCAAGTGCCGGATCCGTTCCTCAAGAACGTGATCATGCGCGCGTCGTATCGTGCGTTCGACGTGGTTCGCGAGCGCGGTCTCACCGTCGGCTTCAAGGATCTCGGCGCCGGTGGAATTATGGGTTGCACCGCGGAGATCGTGGCGAGCGGTGGCTTCGGCGCGATCGTCGACCTCGATCGCTGTCCGACGTCTCAGGACGATTTACCGGCGGCCGTGATCGCGGTCGGCGAAACGCAGGAACGGCTCACGTGGGTCGTTCCGCCGTCGTTCACGCCCACGTTGCTCGCGATTTACAACGAAGAGTTCTCGTTGCCGCTCGTCGCGCGCGGCGCGCAGGCGGCCGTGATCGGAACGGTCACGGCCGAGAAAGAGTACGTGCTGCGCCATCACGGCGACGACGTGATGCGCGTCGATATCGAGTTCCTCACGGGCGGCGTCCGTTACGATCGCCCGTATCGTATTCCGTTGCCGGGCCTCATGGAACATCCGGTCACGAATCAAGCGGGCATGAACGAAGTCGATACGCTGCGACCGGCCGACGCGCTCGCGGGCGACGGCCGTTCGTGGACGGTCGGCGACTTGTTGCACCGCATCCTCGCGCATCCCGACGTCTGCTCGCGCACGCCGATCTACGAGCGCTACGATTCGGTCGTGCGCGGAACGACCGCGATTCCATCCGGGTATGGCGACGCGGGCGTGATCGTTCCGATTCCGGGCGCGCCGCTTGCGGCGGCGCTCTCCGTCGATGGGAATCCGCGTTACTCGCTGATCGACGTGCGGCGCGCCGCCGAACTCGCCGTGTGCGAATCGGTGCGCAACGTGGCCGCCGTGGGAGCGCGCCCGGCCGGACTGACGGACTGCTTGAATTTCGGAAACCCCGAACTGCCCGATCAGATGGGCGAGTTCGTCGCGGCGGTCGACGGCATCGCACACGCGGCGCGCGAACTGAGCGTCCCGTTCGTTTCCGGCAACGTGAGCCTCTACAACACCTCCGCGAACGGCTCCGCGATTCCGGCATCGCCGATCATCGCGTGCGTCGGCGCGATCGCCGACGTGTCGAAAACCGCAACGCATCGGCTGAAGAAGCCGGGCCACGCGCTGTTCTTGCTCGGGCTCATGCAGAGTGCCGTCGGCGGCTCGGTGTACGCCGAGATTCGCGGCATTCGCGATACGTTGACCCAGGCGAACTACGAACATCTCCGGCGCGAATTGCGCGCGCTCGCCGCGGCGTACGATCGCGGATTGGTCGCCGCCGCGCACGACATCTCCGACGGCGGCCTGCTCGTCGCGATCGCGGAGATGGCGTTTGCGAACCTCGCGCTCGGTCGCGAACCGATCGGCGTGCGGCTACGCGATACGGCGGTCTGGTCGAGCGGCATCGCATCGCATCTCGAAGACTACTTTGGCGAGTACGGTGGATTCGTTGTCGAGACGAACGACGCGGAGGCGTTCGCGGCGCTCGGAACCGAGTTCGACGTGAACCTCGTCGGCATCGGCGAGACGATCGCGGAACCGGCGATCGCGCTCGAAGCGGACCGAGGCGAGCGACTCGATCTCCGCGCGCTCTTCGAGACCTGGTCCGCGCCGCTCCGCGATTTTTACGGCGACGTGCCCGCATGAGCGCGCGCGTCGGCGTCCTTATTTTTCCGGGCACGAACTCCGAGGAAGAGACGTGGCGTGCGTGTCGCGCCGCCGGGCTCGATGCGGAGCTCGTCTCGTGGAACGCACCGCTCGACGACGTGCGCGCGTATGCGGCGTACGTTCTTCCCGGCGGCTTCGCGTATGAAGATCGCGTGCGTGCGGGAGCGATCGCCGCGCACGATCGCCTGATGAGCGCCGTGCGTGAAGGTGCGGCCGTCGGAAAGCCGGTGCTCGGCATCTGCAACGGCGCGCAAATTCTGCTCGAAAGCGGGCTCGCGCCGCAACTCGACGATGCGACCGGCGTCCAAGCCGGCTTCACGCGGAACGCGCCGCGTGGAAAATATCGCTCGACGCACGTGTATGTGAAGCTCGCGATCGCGCCGGAGCGCTGCGCGATCACGGCGACGTTACCGCCGAGCACGGTGCTCCCCGCATGGGCGTCGCATGGGGAAGGTCGGCTCGCCGCGTCGCCCGAGGTGCTCGCGCGCATCGAGCGCGAGGAACGCGTCGCGTTCGTGTATTGCGATGCTGCGGGGAACGCCACGCCCGAGAGCGTTCCGAACGGTTCCGCGCTCGGCGCCGCCGCGCTCGTGAACGGCCGCGGGAACGTGCTCGCGATCATGCCGCACCCCGAGCGAGACGCATGGACGTTCATGCATCACGACGACGCGGGCGACCGCGCGCGCGGAAACACGGCTGCGATGCTGTCAAGCTCGGGTGGCATCGCGCTCTTCGCCGGCCTCGCCGCCGCGGTCGAACGCGGGGTGCACGCGTGATCCGCTGCATCGAAATCTCGCTACGCATCCCGGATAACGAAGCACGAACGGCCCTGGCCACGCTGCAACGCCTCGGCGTCACGGCCGATGCGCTGGAACGCGCGGATCTTTACCGCTGCGACGTGGACGACGCGTATGCAGACGAGTTGCCGGAAACGCTGCGCGGCCTCGAAACGATTTTCAATCCCAACAAGCATACGCTCCGCGTTCGCGAGGGCTCGACTCCCCTTGCGGGCGAAGTGTGGATCGACGAGATCGTTCCCGCCGGAGAAGCGCCGGCCGGTCCGGTCCGCATCTCCGGGCGTACCCTCGCAGGCGTGCGCGGCATCGAACGATTTACCGCTTGGCGACTGTTCGCGGCGCCGGGCGAGCCCGCGGAACCGGATCTCGTCATCGCGGCGACCGAGATGCTCCTCTGCAATACCGCGTTTCAGAAAGCAATCAGATAGCATGATCGCCCCCGAACTTCTCCGTACCCCGGCGCAGGGTAAGTCGAGCGACTTCTATACGATCGCGACGCTCGGATCGCACTCGGCCTTGCAGATCCTCAAGGGCGCACACGACGAAGGTTTCCGGACGCTCGCGGTCGCGAATCGCGAGACCGAACGCTTGTACCGCTCGTTCGCATTCGTCGATGAAGTGATCGGGATCGATAACTACGGCGAATTCATGGATCTGGTTCCGGAACTCGAGTCCCGCAAGATCATCATCGTGCCGCACGGCTCGTTCGTGGCGTACCTCTCGCTCGACGACCACAAGAAGATGTCGATTCCGTATTTCGGGAACAAAGCCGTGCTCGATCACGAGGCGAGCCGCGAACTCCAGCGTCAGTGGCTCACGCGCGCGGGCCTCACGGTTCCGCGGCAATTCAAGACGGGTGCCGAGATCGATCGCCCCGTGATCGTGAAGCTCTACGGCGCGCAGGGCGGCAAAGGCTATCTCTTCGTGCGCAACGCGAAGGATTTCGAAGAACGCGCCGGCCACCTCGCGCGCCAGCAGTACATCTTGCAAGAGTACATCATCGGCGTACCGGCCTACATCCACTATTTCTACTCGCCGCTCACCGGCAAGCTCGAAATCATGAGCATGGATCGCCGGTACGAAACGAGCGTCGAGTCGCTCGGACGCATCCCCGCGGCGGCGCAACAGAACATGGAGATCGAGCCGAGCTACGTCGTGGTCGGAAACTCGCCGCTCGTGCTGCGCGAATCGATGCTCGCCGAGGCGTATCGCATGGGCGAAGACGTGGTGCGCGTGAGCCAAGAAATTTGCGGCCCGAAGGGACTCTTCGGCGCGTTCTGCATCGAGACGATCATCACGTCGGAGGCGAAGTTCTTCGTGATGGAAATTTCGGCGCGCATCGTCGCGGGCACGAACCCGTTCATCGACGGTTCGCCGTATTCGTATCTGAACTACAGCGAGCCGATGTCGACGGGCCGTCGGATCGCGCGCGAGATCAAGAACGCCTTGCTCTCGAACAACCTCCACGCCGTACTCGATGATTCGGGAATTGTTTAGCGCGGCTCTTCGCGTCTCGGCGGCACTCCTTCTCGGAATCGTTGCGATCGCACCCGCGGCGCCCGCGCGCGCCGCGATCGAGACCGATCCCACCGCACTGTACGCCACGATGAAGCAAGCCTACGATCGCGGTGCGGAGCATCACTGGTCGTTCGCGAGCCAGCTGTATTACGAGTCAGCGGTGTTCGATGCCGGCCGTGCGTACGCGCTCTTCCGTCGCGACGATCCCGAATACGACGGGGTCGCGCAACTTGCGGTCGACGTCGCGACCATCTTACATTACGATCCGCTCGGGAACGACGATGCGTCGCTATGGTACGTCCTGGAAGCGGCAAACGACGTGGCGAAGAACGGCGACGAAGCGCATCGAGCCGAGGCGAACGCCTTGCTCGCGCGACTCGATGCCGCCGGCGACGATCCGAAGGCGATCGCGGCGCTCGCCGAGCAGGACGCCGTCGCGAACGCGGCTTCGTTCCACGACGACCCCGACGCGCGCGCGAACCTGATCGTCGCCGACGTGCGCGCCTACGACCTCACGCACGACGCGAGCTACCGGAGCGCGCTGCTGCAGCACGCCGCCGACCCCGCGACGCCGCTCGAACGGATTCCCGACCCGGAGTTCGGCGAGCTCTTCGAGATCGTCGAGCGTGCCGCCGCCGGCCCCGGATTCACCGATGCCGATCGCGCCGCCGCGCGCACGATCGCGGAACGTCGTGACCGCGAGCCGCAGCTGCGCACGATCGCGCGCGTGACGGCGATCCCGCACGCGCTACGACTCACGCGCACGGCGCCGGCCGACGAATATTTCGGACAGTACAAGTACTCCCCGCTCGGCGTGCGCAACGAAGTGACGCGCATCAACAAGTATCTCGACAAAGGCTGGGGCACCCGGATGGAAAACGACGCGCTCTTCGTCGATTCGGCCCTCGAGGACTGGCAACGCCAATATCCGCGCGATGAGACGCTGCCGGGTACGCTGCTCGATGCGTATCAACTGATGGAACGCTTGAACACGGCGAAGACGGACGAAGCGGCCGAGCGTTTGAAGGCGATTCTGATCGTGCAATATCCCGCGTCGCGGCAGGCGCAGGAGCTCTCATCGTAAGCATTCCAACCACGGGCCCCGACATCGCGGCGACGCTCGCAACCTACGATGCGAGCGCGCTGACCCTCTGTTCCGTGGGAAGCCATTCCGCACTCGACGTCGCGTTCGGCGCGCGAGCGCAGGGCTTGCGCAACCTGATCGTCACCGCACGCGGTCGCGAGCAAACCTACGCACGGTATTACGCGCGCCGCGACGATCCGCCGCGCGGCTGCGTCGATGCGACGCTGCAGGTCGATCACTTCGCCGACATCCTCGCGGAGGACGTGCAACGGCGTCTGCTCGACGCGAACGCGCTCTTCATCGCGAACCGCTCGTTCGAAGTCTACCTGCACGAGCGCTTCTCGTACGATGAGATCGAGAACCGCATGCTCGTGCCGTTTTTCGGGAACCGTCGCCTCCTGCGCGCCGAGGAACGCGACGAAGCGGATAACCAATACGCGCTGCTCGCGAGCGCCGGGATCCGTCATCCACGCACGTTCGCGTCGCCGGACGAGATCGATACGCTCGTGATGGTGAAAGCCCAGCACGCGCGCGTTACGTTCGAGCGCGCGTTCTTTCTGTGTTCGTCGCCTGACGAATATCGCGAGCAGGCCGAGCGCCTACGTTCGGCCGGCATGGTGGACGATGCGGGGCTCGCGAACGCGCGCATCGAGGAATATGCGCTCGGACCGAGCGTCAACCTCAATTTCTTTTGGTCGCCGATTCTCGGCGAGCTCGAGTTGCTCGGGACGGACACGCGCCGACAGACGAATCTCGACGGCCTGCGCTCGCTGCCGCCGGGGCAACTCGAGGCGGCCGCGCGCATCCCGGTGCGGATGGAAGAGGCCGGCCACATCGCGACGACGCTCACCGAATCGATGCTCGAGAAGGCCTTCGAAATGGGAGAGCGTTTCGTACGCGCCGCCGCGACCGCGAATCCGCCGGGCGTGATCGGGCCGTTCGCGCTGCAGTGCATCATCGTCGCGGGTCCGCCCAAAGAGTTCGTGGTGTACGACGTGTCGCTCCGCATCCCGGGCTCGCCCGGCACGCGGTACACGCCGTATAGCGCGTATCGTTGGGGACGCGATGTCTCGGTGGGCGAGCGAATCGCGATGGAAGTCGTGATGGCGCGCGATGCCGGTCGGCTCGCGGAGATCCTCACGTAGCGCCGCGCGCGGCTCGCGCCGTCGCAGGCGGCGGGAGCGCGGTCGTTCTCGCATGCGCGGCCGCCTCGCCCGCGTCGGTGTGGTTCGTTTTGTGCGGGACGCTCGCGTGCGCCGTGACGGCCGGGGCCGCGTTCTACGGCGCCTATGAGGGCTTCGACGAGCGCCTGCGGCGGCGGCCGTGACCGCGCGGACGCAGGGTCGTCTCCGGTCGGCTGGAACGGGCGATTTATGACGACGCCAACGATGGATGCGGCGAGCGCGCGCACGCGTCCGGCTACGGTCGTAATTCTGGATTTCGGCGCGCAGTACAGCCAACTGATCGCGCGCCGCGTCCGCGAAGCGAACGTGTACTCCGAAATTCTTCCGCACGACGCACCTTGGAGCGAGATCGTGAAACGCGAACCCGTCGCGATCGTTTTGACGGGTGGCCCCGAGAGCACGCTCGCGGGCGACGCGCTCGGCATCGACCCCGCCGTGCTTTCATCCGGCATCCCGATCCTCGGCATCTGCTACGGCATGCAACTGATCGCGCGCGATCTCGGCGGCACGCTCGTCGCCTCCACGCATCGCGAGTTCGGTGCCGCGTCGCTCGAAATCGTCACCCCCTCGCCGCTCACCGCCGGCATTCCGGAGCGTAGCCGCGCGTGGATGTCGCACGGCGATACCGTCGTCGCGCCGCCGCCCGGCTTCACGACGCTCGCGCGCACCGCGAAGTGCGCGGTCGCCGCAATCGGCGATCCCGCGCGCAACATCTACGGCGTTCAGTTTCATCCCGAGGTCGTGCACACCGAAGCCGGTAAGGCCGTGATCTCGAACTTTCTGCACGGCGTCGCGGGCATCGCGCCGGCGTGGAAGATGGACTCGTTCGTCGACTCGACGATCGCGCAGATTCGCGCGCAAGTCGGCGACGGGCAAGTGATTTGCGCGCTCTCCGGCGGCGTCGATTCCGCCGTGGCGGCGACGCTCGTCGCGCGCGCGATCGGCTCGCAGCTCACGTGCGTCTTCGTCGACACGGGACTCTTGCGCGCGGGTGAAGGCGACGCGGTGATGACCGCGTTTCGCGACGTGCTGCACCTCGACGTCATTCGCATCGATGCGAAGGAGCGATTCCTCGAACGTCTCGCGGGCATCGAGGATCCCGAAGAAAAACGCATTCTCATAGGTCACGAGTTTATCGCGATTTTCGAAGAAGAATCGAAGAAGATTCCCGGCGTCGAGTTTCTCGTGCAGGGCACGCTCTATCCCGATGTGATCGAGTCGAAGACGCCCGATTCCAAAGCGGGCCATAAGATCAAATCGCATCATAACGTCGGCGGCTTGCCCGAACATATGGCGCTCGCGCTCGTCGAACCGTTGCGCTCGCTCTTCAAGGACGAAGTGCGCGAGGTCGGCCGCGTGCTCGGTTTGCCGGAACACATCGTGGAACGTCAGCCGTTCCCGGGCCCCGGGCTTGCGGTGCGCGTGCTTGGCGAAGTGACGGCGGAACGCTTGGAAACCGTGCGCGCGGCCGACGCGATCGTCACGAGCGAAATCGAAGGCGCGACGCTTTCTCCCAAGCCGTGGCAGTACTTCGCGGTGCTCACGCCGCTGCGCAGCGTCGGCGTGATGGGCGACGGGCGCACGTACGCGAACCTGGTTGCGGTCCGCGCGATTACGAGCGAGGACGGCATGACGGCCGACTGGGCGCGTTTACCGCACGAGCTACTCGAGCGCATCAGCACGCGGATCGTCAACGAAGTGCGCGGGGTCAATCGCGTCGCGTACGATATCACCTCGAAACCACCCGCAACGGTGGAGTGGGAGTGAAAATTCTCGTCGTTGGAAACGGGGCGCGTGAAGACGCGCTCTCTTGGCGGTTGTCGCGCTCGGAGTCGTGCAGCGAGCTCTTCGCCGCTCCGGGGAACGCGGGCACCGCATCGCGCGGAACGAATTGGGCGATCCCCGCGACCGACGGCAAGTCGCTGCTCGCGCGCGCGCTCGAAGAGAAGATCGATCTCGTGGTGGTCGGCCCGGAGACGGCGATCGCTGCCGGCGTCTGCGATCGCTTTCGCGAGGCGCGGATTCCGACGTTCGGCCCCAATCGCGCGGCAGGTCGGCTCGAATCGAGCAAGATTTTTGCGAAGCGTTTCATGGAACGCCACGGGATCCCGACCGCGAAGGCGCGCGTCGTTCATTCGTTCGGGCATGCGGAGAAAGCGCTCGCCGATTGGCGTGGCGGCTGCGTCGTGAAAGCCGACGGCCTCGCCGCCGGAAAGGGTGTCGTCGTCGCGCCGGACGCGCAGAGCGCGCTCTCCGTGTTGCGCGATTGGTACGGCTCCGGTGGCGTGCCCGGCGGCGGCAGCGACGTGCTCCTCGAGGAGAAACTCGAGGGTCGCGAGGTCAGCGTGTTCGCGGTCGGCGACGGAAAGCGTTTCGTGACCGTGGGCGCGGCATGCGATTATAAACGCGCGGGCGACGGCGACACGGGTCCCAACACCGGGGGCATGGGCGCGTATTCGCCCCCCGCGGGTTTCCCGGCCGATCTCCAAGAGATCGTCCGCGAGCGCGTGCTCGATCGCGTCGTCACGGGACTCGCCGCGGAAAACGAGCGCTTCGTCGGCGTGTTGTACTGCGGCCTCATGTGGACGGCCGCGGGTCCGTCGGTGATCGAATTCAACGTCCGCTTCGGCGACACCGAAACGCAGGTCTTGATGCCGCGCGTGCGCGGCGACTTCGCGCGATTGCTGCGCGGTGCCGCGGAAGGCGCGCTCGACGAGAGCGCGGCGACCTTCGACGGCGACCCGTGCGTCGGCGTCGTGCTCGCGACGGCCGATTATCCGCGCACAAGCACGCCGCTCCGCGACCTCGGCTCGGACCTCTCGCTCGACGAGGGAAGCGTCGCGTTCTGGGGAGCGTCGAACGCTCGCGACGGGGTGGTCGACGCGGGCGGCGGTCGCGTGCTGACCGTTACCGCGCAGGGATCGGACCTCGCGCTCGCGCGGAGTAACGCATACCGTGCGGTCGACGTGTTGGCGCGCCGGATGGGCGCCGGCGTTTCGCTCAGCTACCGAAGCGATATCGCCGCGAATTTGCAGTGAGCGGCGCGCGGGTGGTACCCTGAAACTCCACCCGCAAGCCACGTGTAGTGAGGAGTGGTATGTATCAATCTCAGCGGCCACAACTCGGAGCGTACACCGCATCGACCCCCGCCTTGCTCGGGCAGGTCCTCGGGATAACCGGGGCCGGGTTCCTCGTTACGGCGATCACGGCGTACTTCTCGCAAGGCTTCCCGTACGGCGCGTCGATGATCGCGATGCTCGTCGGTTTCGGGTTCTTGATCGCGATCAGCGCGACGCGCGCGAATCCCGGTCTCTCGATGCTGATGTACTACGCCTTCACCGCATGCGAGGGCATCGGCATCGGTCCCGTGATCGCGAACTACGCGCGCATCGACGGGTCGGGCGTCGTGGTCGAGGCCGCGGCGACGACGGGCGTCGGGATGCTGACGCTCGCTGCCATCGTCTCGCTCACGAGTTTCGATTACCGCAAGCTTT
>Ga0116226_10004800_pt1 | contig 11993 bp, 8 predicted proteins | sample S1TSphfallax_FD_89692 | JGI IMG/M metagenome (GOLD analysis project Ga0116226, IMG submission 89692) | Host-associated microbial communities from peat moss isolated from Minnesota, USA - S1T2_Fa - Sphagnum fallax MG | ecosystem: Host-associated > Plants > Peat moss > Unclassified | place: USA... | reverse complement strand
CCCAAATTCCATATCTAAAATACTTGTTTTTACTTGTGAAATGGACCCTTATTTTCAATAATGATCCAAACAACCTTTCTAGTACTCTTTGCTAACCTTATGCACTTTCATCATAAAGGAACACCCATTAGCCCTAAAGAACACCTTCATATGTCTTATTGTGCAATAATTTCAAGCATGAATATGTGCCAATCATCTTCCTCCATCTTAATTAATTATTTCATCTTTTGTAACTGATGGTAACCCTACTCATATAACAAACACACATGTGCACAAATAAAATCAACGATTAATCTCTAATGAAAACAAAATCGAATGTGCAACAATTAAAGTTGAAGAAAAAGAGAACACATTCAATGACGTCCAACACTTGGTGTTATCAAGTTGTTGATTTTGAAATGTCTATTCATGTAGTTAAATGCGCATAGCACATCCATAGAAATTTGAAAAAAACACAACAAAGGAAGGTTGGTAGTAGTCACTATAATAGTGTCATGCATTGCCACCAGTTTATGTTGGCCAATCTTTCACCATTTCGATTTACCACCATTAGATCATTGCCCAACCTTAAGTGAGCCGTTCGATCTAATGTGGCACTCACAAGCCCTAGTTTGTTATTTAGATCCCATCCTCAATATGCAATGTTTCCAAGCTTAGCAATGGTGTTTATGTCTCTTTTTCTATGTACAACTATGACATGCAAAGATCAAAGATCGTGATCATGATAAAGAGATTTTTCATTCCTGCATCTCCTTCCCTTCTGCCCCCAACCACTTGGTTTTTTCCCTACCAAATGTTTGAAAAAATAGTCCTCCATCAATTTCTTTCCTGCCTCCTACCAAATTGCAAATTAACGGTCTTTGTAGGTATTTGAGTAATTACATGCTTGTGTTTCTTGTTGGCAAAAAAAATCAATCACAAGGTTATAACTTTGTTTTTTTGTTTTTCATTACTTCAACGCCTCCCCTGATGCTTTTCCTTTTCTTGAATTATTGCTCCTAAAAAATCAACAACTCCTACAACTTGTGAGGAGTTTGCTTCGCACTAATGCACTCGTTCTCAATAGTGCACTCGTTCTCAATAATAGTGTTTTTGTGTTGTTGTTGTTGTTCTTCACATTCAAGGTGTGTCAAGCTTCGTGGCTACAAAAGGCTCGACGTTGCGTTTCATCCCTTACACTCTGCATGTTGTCAAACAAGGCTTCCAAGATTTGGCTCCCCTTCTATCAGTGTTGCTCATGACACACTTGTTATTAGCAACATAAGGCTTGAGGTTTGTCACGTTTTATTGACAAATCTATTGTCATTTTTTTGTAACTATTTTCTTTCCACCTTTCTTTGTAAGTTGCCTCAATGATGCACTAGAATGTTATCAATCAAGGACCTATGTACCAATTGCTTTTGTGTAAATTAAAAAATTAAATTGTGCAATATTTGTGGCTAATTTTTTTGGTTAAAAATTCCCAAATTTGGGTGTTTTAACGTGGTCTTTATTATGATTGCAATTTTAGAGACCCATTTTTGGATGAGTGAATTGGTGGGTGTTTGAAAATTCTGGACCATTATTATTCATTGACAATTTTGATTAAGCTTTGAAAACACTAAAATGTATAACTAGATTTTGCAACATAGTTGCATTTTGTACATAGATTCATGAAGGAGTTCACACATTCCCACTTTGGAGATTATTTGCTTCAATAATCTTGCTTGCATTTCTTTCTGTCTTACTTTCAAAAATATTGTCTTATTGTGGGTGGATTATTAATCTTGTTGTTATCAACATGCGATAAGGCACCAACAGTCCTTGTTTTGGGAATCTTGGAAGGTTTGATGCATTTTTTGGTATCATAAGCCGACAAAGAATTGACGTTCTAGAGATTTCATAGTAATTTGCATCTTTGGCATCTTTAGGATGGTGATACATATAGTAGAAGTTATGGTCACATTTCCATCTTCAAGTGGTTAATACTACCATTAAAAACCATGATGAAAGGTCATTCAGTAAACAAATTAATTAATGAACACCAAAATTTAAAGGGTTTCTTACCAATGAAAATTTGTCTTTGTGGGATTTCTGAATCTTCTTTAGCTTACTCCATATTTATTTGCAGCAATATAAACAAATCTCCTCCATCTTAACTAGATAGCATAAGTACACCTTTAAGAGTTCCCTTTACAAACAATACATCATGGTAAATACAATGTTACGCGATTATTAAAAATGGGAACAAGCCCCCAACAAAGGATAAAATGCAACCTTGTAGCTTTCATAGTTAATTTACACCACAAGGTAATGCATTTGAGTTGTGATTGCTACCAACAAAACCTTCATTAGCCCCCAACAATGGGTACTATGTTGAAGCGATATCAAACAACTATGATTTCTCAAGAATATGTCATGGATTAAGTGGAAAGAATTTCAAGGGGGCACAAAGAGGAAAAAAGAGTGGGGAAACATCCAATATCTCATAATGTACTTGACAAAAGGAGGTTAGCTTATGCAATATTTTGGGTGCCAAACACAAGTTTGACCTAGGAATTGTGCACTCTTCAAGTTTTAGAATAACCTACCTTCATATTTACCCCCTACAAGCAACTTTGACAACAATATTGTAGAATAAGGACACTATAAAAGCAAAATCCAGTTGGTTCATGGTACTACACTAGATGGAGTTTGTTCAGACATATGTAGATGGAGATTTTTAACAAAATTCCATAAGCAATTAAAAATAGTCACAAAGGTATTGAAGCAATTTCCTAGTTCAGATGCAAAGTGTTTTAGAAGCATGAGCTATGGCAATCATCTAGTAGTCTAATATGGCCATAATGAATGTAGTGTATAATAATAGCTCATGTTTTTAAAGCAAAGTGCTTATCAATTTTACATGAGGAATATCCACATAAAACTTCACCTTTTGGGGCCTTTTGCAAGTATAATTGCAAAGGCATTCCAATGTAAGAACATTTGAATGGTAACAATAAGTAGAAAACTTAGGTCCAAGCATCTTCATAAACAAAAGAAAACTTCAATTTTCTCTTTGGAATAAAAAAAATCACTCAATGAAACAAATTGAGTGTATCAAGCTCATGTGTGAAGTTCCCAATCAAATTACAATGCCTAACAAAACAATCAAGACTACAAAATTCAATGGAAAGCCAAAAAATATGACCACAAAAAAGATCAATCAATTTGAAAATTATCAACACCATAGTCCTCGGATGACTCTCAAATTAAGGAAATGAATCATCAAGCTCCAAGACAGAGTATGAGTGATATTGTTCATCAACAATTCTAGCACAATCAACTAACTACATCTACTTGTGAGACAAGGTCAAAATTCATTTGGAACTATGTAGCTAGTTTATGTCTTGTGAACATTTCATTGTAAAAAAGCCTTTCATCTAAGGAGACATTATTGTAGGTGGTTGTTAAAATACTACCAACATTTGTGGTGTCATTTATATAGCCCATCAACCCCAAAATCAGCTCATTCAATCCCTTGAGTCAAATATGAGGAACTTTAAGTTGTGGAAAGATTGGCTTTGGTTCACATGGGCAAGTATCATGACAAATAATTCTTTTAATTGGAAAACTTTGTTCTAGAAAAATTTATAGAGAAGTGAGTGTATTACTTTTATGAAACATGTACAACAACAAAAATTCACTTCCACGTATGTTTTCATTGTAGAAGAAACCAGATGACAACTAAAGGCAACTAACTATTGAAGGATTCGACACAAGTGTCCAAAAGGGACAATACCAAGAGACAAATTAGTGAAGGCAACAAGGCTACGAAACATTGTGTTAGAGCAATTCCCATCACAACTTGCAGGTTATACAAGTTGGAAATATTTATAAACATTATAAAGGGGACATGATCAATAAACATGAGGTTATGTTTTATAATGAAGTTACAAGGATGTTATTTCTAGGATGAATGATGACATTACGGAATTTTGGATTTAGAGTCACAATTCTAAAAAATTGAAAACTAAGTTCTGGTTTATAACCACAATTGTTTTTTTAAATTGAAAAAAAATTGGCCATAAATCCACTGGTTTTATTAATTTTTTCATGAAAACCACAAGTTCTTTGAGGTTTTTGAAACAACTAGGACATGTCATTCTTTGATTTTGGTTTTTTTCTTGAAGGAACTGGAACAAATGGTTCTTTAATTTTAAAATATTTGAAAACCAGAGTTGGAAGCACTTAAAAAATTCCAACAACTACACAACATTGGTCCTTCTAGATTACATTGCAATTCATAACCCTTTTTTAAACTTGTTGGACAAGTTTCTCACCAATAGTGGGGCATGGAGATTTGAATCATGTTTAATTGTGATTGCAATGGCTTTCAATTCCAACACATTATTTTTAAGTTCTGCCAAGTCTACATCTTTCCCTACTTCAAATACACATACACATGTATCTTAATATTACTTATAACCTATGTGATGAATCTCTAACTCCTACAACCTTCACTTTATGGAAATTGTCACCACAAATGCAGATGTAATAAAAGCTACAATGGTGATAGATGGACATATGAAGAACCATGACCAATTGCATATGCTTTGGCTGAGAATATAAGAACTTGCATGTCACTACTTGCTTTTGAATCCCAACGAACCCTTTGTCATTCAAACTTTGAGTGAAGAATTGTTTTGTGACTCTAACTTTTGGCAAAGGCCTCAATTGTTCCCTAGAAAATAAATAATCCTAGTTCACAAAACACTAAACATCATGTCAAGTGTCACATCAAATTGGAATCCTCCATCTCATGTCTCACCTTATTTTTTGAGACCATTATGCTTTCGAAGGTGGATTACATAACAATTTTGTTGCAAGGTTTGTACTATATGCCAAGAATGTTATATTGATAGATCACCTTGATGGTCTAACCTCTTGAAGTGAGGCAAATCTTTCTTCGAAAGGGAAGTTGCTAGGTCTAATTGGGTGACCCTTCCTCTTCTAAAAAGAAACTGGAGATAAATGGCAGAAATCTATCACCCATCAATTGATGACTCCATAGAATTGGAGAGTTCCAAGGTAATGTAACCAAGGTTGGTTATTCACAAGGACAATGTGCTCAAGTCTACCACATAGACTCTTTTGAACTCCTTGGAATTGTGTACTAAGATGGTGGACCTTCATATGAAATAGTTTACCAAATAATGTGTTTATTGAATGAGATGGATCAGCAAGCTAGCCTCTAGAGACTAATATTGTAAGGGAATTAATACCTATTGGGAGATTAGAAAGATGCCAAAACATTAGCCATTTGTTTGCCTTGAATTGAATTCCAACTAACATATCTTACTAACTATACATTTCATTTTGGCTTCTACAAACACCATACAAACATTAGCAATTTGTACAAATGCATACACAACTACAGTGCCTAGAGCACAAAATACTACCACATCATACTCCTTGGACCTTCACTAACCTCAAATGGAAGGTCTTCCAACTAATCAAGTTTGAATGCAACAAAGGAGTATCCTTCATACACAACTTTAGAATAAAAGTAGGGCTTGGCATGTGTTGGAAAAAGATGGTATGGGAAAGACATGAACATATCTATAAAACTATAGACGATAATTGTTATGTCAATTCCAACCAAAAGAAGGCAAAATCCTTGAATTCAAGGAAAGAGACAATACCTTTTCAGACCAAACCTTTCATGTTCTCCATTTTTCCATCTTATAAAAAATGAAGTTGGTTGTCAAGAAGTTCATTGATTGCATTATACCACATAAAAGATCATATGAAAGAGAAAATAAATCGATACAACATCATATTGTCGTTTCTTCCAAGGCTTTGAAAATGGCATTGTACTTAGGAAGGGTGATTAACCAATAAGCTTGGATTTGTAACAATCTACATCTATGGAAGTTTTTTATAGCATTAGGAGCTTGGCAACTCATAGACAATCCTATAATAGAACATCAACATGCCCATAAAATGACAAAATACATATTTGAAAGATAATAGCAATGTGAAATTCAAGTCATGAAAAATGACATCTAGTGGGTATATATGCATGAAAAAATTCCAAATCAAGAGAAATAAAACCCATAGAATGTACATTGTTGGACTTGGAAAGAAGTCGCCCCCCCAACCAGAAAAAATTACTTTCAAACTACCTTTGACCCAAAGCAGAAAAATACATAAGGTGACCATCTTCACATACTGACTATTGTTAATGTATGTTACATGCCAATCAAATATCCTTCCAAGACATGCAAGGATTTTTAGCACGTCCTTGAACCTTGCTAATGTAGGTGTTCAAAAAATGTTTTGGCACAAGTTGCATCATTTTTACATCTTCCCACCCACTCCTTATTCTTAAGAGCAAGACTAAGATAAGTCTCAACTTCAAGTAGGAAACACACCTTGGCACAAGCTCCATGGAGCCTACCCCAACAATTCCAAATATATTGGTGTGTTTCCACAAAGCTCACATTCATCTCCACATAGTTCCACATAGGATAAACTTTGATTTTCTCCTACCTATTCATGACAATAGGGGAATTCAAGCACCAAAAGCTTTAAGGCATCTTGAGACTTATATCCAAAAGACCTACAATGGAAGTTGATGTTTGGAAGGTCACGTTTTTTGTTTCATTTTGTTTCACATCTTGACATGGATTGATTTTCCCACAGACCATTCAAATGCAAGGTGATTTGCAACACACATAAGATCTTCATCATAAGTATTGGAATTTTTTCCATACTTATGATTTAAGTCAAGTCTATTGAGGAGATTGTAATGGAGCACAAGGAGGATGTCATCTAAATGCAACTTTCATACTATTGTTGAAGTGTAGAATGATATTGCCCAAAGACAAAAAAAAACGTTTATACACACAAACACCTACATTTAAAAACATGACTCAAACATGTAAAGATAGGGAGTGTAAGCAAGAGAAAAATAATTTGGAGGTAACAACAACAAAAAAATGCCTTAGCATGCTCATAGGGTAGGTCACATGAAGTGAAACCATCTATAGCTACTTGCAAGCTTTTCAAATATTGCTCTCCCTTTTGCAAATTTGCAAGGAGCCTAAAATGGCACAAGGAGCATAACACATGAGACAATGTAGTGGAAACCCAATTGAAGCTAAAGGTGTAACATTAGTTTGGACAAGATCTTCCCATTAACACGTTGATCTAGAACAAACTCAACCTTTGCATGTGTGTTAACAACCTATAGCTTGAATGAACTTGATGTAAGAAAAAAATTATTTAAATCCAACAAAATCATTTTCTTGCATGTAAACTATTCACTGTGAACTCTTGATGTCTAGCAATGACCTTAACCTTAATTGTTGTATTCTAATTTCTACCACACCATATGTTAACTGTTCATTATGGGCTCTTAATGTTTAGCATTGACCCTCATTTAATTGTTGTACTTAATGTCTACTACACCATATGTTAACAATCCATAATGAATTCTTATTGTCTAGCACCAACCCTAACCCTAATTGTTGTCTTGTAATGTATATTCCACCATCATCTGGAATTCATCAAGTCACAACATATTCTCCATACAATGTGGAGCCAAAAAAATTTGGGTCCTTGAAGATATGTTGCCTTTAAGTTTCAACCATATCTACACTAACCTTGGAATGCCAAAAGGATCATGCATAGGTCTAATCCTTTATCTAATGTGCCTTTACCCCAAGCGCTGTAGATTTGACATCATTTAATTATCCTACTTGAATGTTTATTACTACACCATCATATGGAATTTAAAAACATCACAGACTCATAATAGTTTCTTCATATAATGCAGTGTCAAAAAGATTTGAGTCCTTGAATGAAAATCACATTTTAAAGCTTTAGCAATCTTTGCGACCTTGGCAATGCTAATAGGAACATGCATAGGTCCAATATCTTGTCCAATGTGCCTATGCACCCTATTATGAACTTCTAGCATCTCTTTGAATTTGATGGCCTTTTCATCAATTTCAATGATATCATTGTCTTCATCACCTTTGTCCTTTGTTTTCGCCTTTCCATCATCCAAATTGGATTCTTCTAAAATGCTTTTGGAGTTGTCATCATCATTGTTAGAAGTGGTTGATGAAGTTGATGTTGGCTTTTTCTTGCTTTTATTATGTCTTGGAACCAACTCTATTGTTGCTTCCACTTCATCATCTTCTGTTGTCATAGAATTAGCTTTCGCATTTCTATGGCAAGTTTTTAACCCTCCCAACTTCTTGTCTCCTTCCTTTCCACCCTCTTTTTCTTCTTTATTGTGTCTCTTCACCCCTTTATCCTTGCTCTTCTTACGTTGAAACTACAATCCAAATGCAACCCTAAGTGTCATGATAACCTTGCGGGTGCCACTCATAAAGTACAAACCAACACCTTCAACACAAATAACAATGACTAACTACCATGTTTCCTTACTGACTTCATCAATTATTAACAATGGATGTAAGTAAGTGGGAGAATAATAAAACATCATTTATGCAAGAAAAGAGATAAGCTTATTTGTCACAAACATCCTCAAACCATTGAATAGGACATAGATTTGTTAATAAAAGAAGATTTTGAAATATCTTACCACCTTTGCAAATTAAATGTACACTAGAATAGACAAGTATGTCAAGGAAGTTCCAATGTCAAAGATGGCATCAATTTTGGTAGGAACTGTTGACATACCCACAATGATCTGTTCAATGGTCCCAAGGTATGCTAGTATGTATTTCTTTGGAGATGATAAAAAAAAGATGGCTTCATATTCTCTCCATTCAGTTTATTAACCTTTGCCAAAGGAGAGAAAAACTTGGAGCCACTAATCACCATGTCACCAATGATACACCATGAACAAATTTGTTTCTTGTTGGCTTTCTTACCTATTTTAGAAAGCTTAAACAACAATTTGTTCTTGTAATTCCTATATATACGCAAATTGAACAAAAGAGTTTGGTTCAAGACTTGATTTACACATTAGTGATATTAACAAGTGGAGACCTTGGTTGTTCAAGAGGGTTCCCATCACCAAAGATGATCCTCCCTAAAAAATCCAAATCAAAACACATGGAGAAAAAGTTTTGTGTAATTCATTGTTTAGCCATAGTGCTTGCCATTGAAATCTCTAACACATCTAGTCCAAGAAGACCATCGGACCCAACACCCTGCAAAAAACTACATGTCTAGTTAGTGCCACACATGCAAGGATGCAACAAAAAAACAGTGAATTAATAAGACATTGAAGGAAACCCAATTCAAATCTGAAATTCAAATACTTAGATACTTAATTAATATCTAATGTAAGGAAAGGCTCACGACTTTTAGGCTAATTCCATTATTTGCCATGGCAAGGGCCATAATGCAACACGATGAAATCTTTCAAACATCATGGAAGGATGCACCTTAGGTTTTCACTACTTGCACCAATAGTAAAATGTGCCATAAATTCAGAACTTGCTTCAACATTGTCATGCCAACTAATACAATCACAAGCATGAAGACTAACAATCATTCCAATTACATACATAAGACTCATTTTGATCTTAACATTCGTATATTGTTACGATCTTTAGATGTGGCACCTACAAAGTTGATTGAATGTGATTTTTTAACCCACTCTTACAAGAAATGGCATCTTGGAAACCCATTGCATCATCTAATGGGAGGAAGAACCCTTGTTAAGCAAGAACCCAAAAAAAAAAACAAACTTAACATTATGAGTATTAAAATAGAGCATAACATTGACCCAATCTTGCAATGTGGCCTAGTGCCCAACATCAATTACACAAAATTGCTTCCAACAAGATTGGGAATTGATATCAACAACTCCACATCCCTATAGTGTTTTATGGTGTCCAAAATCAAAAGTGCCAAAATCATGTAAAAAGGTCCGGTGGCCAACATTGACTACAACACCTTGTTTCCAACAAGTTTGTTGGCCTATATCAACAACCTTGCAATGTTGTTTGGTTCCCAACATTAAGAAGTTCAAAATCATGTGTTATCTGATACAAAAATTATAGGCATGAAAAATCAAAAGTTGAAAAAAAAAACTTGATAACAACTTGATATTTTTAGATTTGCAACTTTGTGAAAGTGTGCACCCCTTCATGGTTCCCTCTTCTTTTGCTTCACATCCTTTCTTCAATTTCTTGCACAAAAAAAAAGTATGAGAAATACGTTTAAGCAAAAACCAATGCAAGACCCACACCCATTAGTTCCATTAATTTTAGGTTATTAATGCTTTCTATATGGGTCATGAAAATGGTATATACCAACATCACCTTGTGTCAGAAGAAGAGGAGACGTCGTTTTGCCCGTGGTCTTTAGGTTAACGACTCTTGATACTCACACACCCCTAAAACCTAATTATATGCAGCTAGATTTGTAAACAAAAACCCACTAACTTCTTTTTTTCTCTCAACTCTTATAGAGTTCAAACTTTGTGCATTACATAATCCCGATTCTTATGCTTTCACTTCTGACTCCTATACATTTCAAATTCTAGCGTACAAAAGTTTTTATCAATGTCAAGCTTGATGCGTGGTTACTAAAGGAGAAGGAGCTTCTACAAGTGCAATAATTAGAACTCATTGGTTTTGTTCCTCAAGTCCCTCTTTAGTTCATAGCCATTCATTTGATACTCTATTTCCCACTCCCCCCCTCGAATTTGCATTTTTATGAATGTGTCTTGTTTTTTTTGTGAATGTCATACCACCGTGCACTCTCCTGCTTCCTCATGTTTTCTTGCAATAGGGACGAACAAAGCCCCACAATAATGTTGATCGTAGAAGCACAAAGTGAATCAAGCTCCCATGAACACTCCAACCCATTGAATGTTGAGGAGAAGGTTGAGGAGGAGGAAGGAGAAGAAGTGTTGTTAGATCATTATTTGGTGATGGGAACAAGACTAAATATTGTGTGTATGTTGCTAGTCTATCATTGTCAAAAAACACACCTCCACCAACACGAACAAAAAAGACCAAGGCCAAAGCCAACATGATGGCAACACCCAAGCTGAAGCAGTTAGCTACAATAAACAAACATGTAAATTCATCATCCCCCTATAGTTGTTGCACCCAAATAGTCTTTAAAGAATTTTTTTGAAGGATAAGATACGATAATGGAAAGCGGAGTATGTATGTTTTTTAGATCCACTTGTTATCTTAGTGCAGTGTCCCTTGAAACACATTTTATACCTATCTTGCACATCTTTACACAAATCTAAGAGTTTTAAAACAACAATGATGACTAAAAGCAATTTTTGTGGACATAAGCCCTTATGTTGTTATTAAAAAATTTATGTATTACACAGTCTTTGTGAAACCCATGGTAAGTATTTTGAAAACCAATTGCTTCCACATACAAAGGAGTCATGGTAGTAAGTGGTGTAACTTGTCTGACTTTTTCAACATGGACCATCACACTCTAATTGTTGACTTGTTATTCCAAAATCATCACCTCTTTGTAAGCAAAAATTGTTTAATATGGTCTCCTATGATGATAATGTCAAATAATTTATTCCATTTGTGTACTTGAGTCATGTTTTATCTTTCCACCTCCTATACCTCTCATTTCTTTTATCTATTAGTGAGCAATCTTTTGTCTTTATTTTGTAATTTAGATTCAGGTTTTCTCACAATCTTAAATAGTTTTTTTTCTCTCACCCTTAATTTTAGTTTGTAACTTCAATCTCTGCATGCATATGTACTTCTTTCTTTAGGCTTCCCTCTTGATGGGAAGTTTCATTGCCAAATTTTCGATGATGTGTTGGAGTTCCTTGCTCAACATCTCTTCTTGCAACAATTGTACCTATCTCATTTTCAACTTTTTTTCCATTCATCCATCTTTTCTTTCTCCAACTCCTAGTCTTTCCACACCTTCACCCAATTCTTTTCAATTGATGTTGGTCTAGTTTACTCTCTTCTTCAAAACATTCATGTTCATCTTCAAGTGGGTCCTTCTCAATTTTGATCTCATTTTGAATCCTTTCTAATTCCAAATCT
>Ga0116226_10004799_pt1 | contig 11993 bp, 9 predicted proteins | sample S1TSphfallax_FD_89692 | JGI IMG/M metagenome (GOLD analysis project Ga0116226, IMG submission 89692) | Host-associated microbial communities from peat moss isolated from Minnesota, USA - S1T2_Fa - Sphagnum fallax MG | ecosystem: Host-associated > Plants > Peat moss > Unclassified | place: USA... | reverse complement strand
GCGCCTCGCCGTGTTCGACGGTACGATCCACCCGGTCTACTCTGCGCGAACGGAAAAGCTTGAGCGCCTCGTTGGCACGCCGTCCATGACTTCACCAGCTGATCTGCTGGCGTCCTCGCTAATAGTCAGGACGCAGAGCAACATCGTGGAGTTGCGTCGTCAGGCGAGTCGCTGGCAACTCAGTATTGGCCCAACCCGGGGTCGCGCAGTCTGAAGCCATGTCGCTGGCCGCGCGGCTCGCAGCGGGCAGCGCTCATCCGGTCAGTCGGGCACTGACGCGCTACGCTGAATCAGCCCGCGCAGTGACCGCTGCGGATGAGATCGAAATCGCGCCGTTCGAACGCGCGCTCGAAAGCAGGGGTCTGGGCGTCATCGCCCAGACGCTCAAGGGCGCCGCAGTGCTTGGCCGCGCCGAATGGTTGCAGGAACATGTGAACGGTCATGTTCAGGCACCCGAGACGATCGACGGGCCATGTGTCGGGCTGGCCCTCGACGGCAAACTGCTCGCCAGGTTCGGTTTTGCCGATGCGCTTCGTGCCGAAGCTGCTGATGCGCTGGCCGAGTTGCGCGTGCTAGGGCTCGTGCGGCAAACCTTGCTAACGGGTGACCGCGAGGCAGTGGCGCGCAAGATGGCGGCGCAAGTGGGCATCGACACGGTCGTTGCGCAAGCGCTACCGCACGACAAACTCGACTATGTGATGTATGAACTCGAAGCGGGCCGCCACCCGCTGGTGGTCGGCGACGGTCTAAACGACGTGCTCGCCATCAAAGCCGGTGCGATCAGTATTGCCATGGGAGAACGGGGTATCGATATCGCAGTGACATCGGCTGACATCGTGCTGCTCGCCGACGACTTGCGCCGCATTCCGACCTGCATTCGCCTCGGGAGACGCTGCCGGCAGACCGCGACGGTCAACGCCGCGATTGGAATGGCGTGGACGGTGGCGATAATCGCGCTTGCTGCGCTTGGCGTGCTGGTCGCTTTGTGGGTTGCTGTCTTGCACAACGTCGGCACGTTTGTCGTCATCGCCAATGCGGGGCGTCTGTTGCGTATCGGCGAAGCGGCAGAGATCCGAACCACAGCAATTGAATAGCACTGAGAACGCAGTCTCAAATTGTTCCCCAACATTCACCTGTTTCGCGCGGCGGACGACCCGCTCGTCCTGCCCATACGGCAGGAAGCTTAAAACTATCCGCAATGGAGATTACGAGGCACAGGCGAAATTTTGTACGGACAGGAAGCGCCGCGCTCGCTGTTGCTCCTCTGGCGTTCGGGGGTTGGACGGCCACGGCGCCCCAGGCGACCGCGAGCGAAACTAATGAGGCAAAGCGGCGGTCAATTGATGCAAAGGTGCGGGGCACGATATCGCGGCTCTATTCAACCGTTAAGGGTTCGCGCGAACTTGTCGCCAAAGCGAATGGCGTGCTCGTGTTTCCGTCGGTGCTGCAAGCAGGTTTCGTCGTGGGCGGACAATACGGCGAGGGTGCGTTGCGCGTAGGCGGGAAGTCGGTCGGGTACTACAGCACGGTATCTGGATCCTTCGGATCTCAGGCGGGTGCCCAATCAAAGGCCATCATTTTTCTGTTTGTGACGCATGACGCGCTGGAAAGCTTTCGCGACTCAAAGGGCTGGTCAGCAGGTGGAGAGGGATCGGTAGCGCTCGTTAAGGTCGGTGCGCACGGGGCCGTCGATACAACCACGGCGACTGCACCGGTAGAGGTCTTTGTGCTGACGAACGCCGGTTTGATGGGCGATGTTTCGCCGTCGGGTACCAAGGTGTCGCGTTTAAACATCTAGTGGTTGATTCCAGCCGGCCCGCATGGCTTCACTTGGGCGCCCACTCGCGCTGCCGGGTGCCCCTTCGAAGCTATAGATGAGGCCCGCAATGAGGTGACGTTGCTGAGACTGTTCTTGGGCACGACTCTGCCGAAGCATGACCGGCTCATATCGCCGCTACCGGTTGTCGACAATTTGTGCGCCTGCATCGAACGCGTCAAAGCGCAGAACGCATTCAAGATGTCAACGTTGCGTCGAAAAGGTGTCAATGCGAGACTTCGGGCGCCTCCACAGACATACTCAGTACGGGTTTGCCGGGCGCCAAATAAAGCCGTCACCTCGCCCGTGAGATGCGACCTACGGCTCACCGGCGCAGACCAACGGTAGTCAAAGTATATTGCGGCCAACGTATGCCGATCGCATTGGACAGCACGTGGCCACATGCAGCCGTTTGCCTTTTACGTCCGCCGGTCGTTCGACTGTCGGATTCGGGAGGAGGCCACGGACGTCACTGCCCCAGTTCGAAACAGGTTTTATGTCAACCTGGACGAAGTTCGAACGGAGCGATTGACTCTGATCGACCCGGAAGCGACATTCGCCACTCCCGAAAGCAGCCGGTCGCGATTCACTCCACCGTTGCCAGTCAGGTGGGTCAGTCAAAGACGACCGGCTTTTCCAGATCGCAGCCTCGGAAGATTGAGGTCGTGCTATTGCTCAGCGAATTGCGAATCCGGCGAACGTCTCGTCGAGCCCCCTCTTGATATCCGCAATCAGATCGGCCGGATCGTCGAGACCGATCGACTGACGCAGGTGACTGTGTTCCCGGAACACGTCGGGATAACACTCCGATCCGCCGCGTCCCGCCTTACCGACGTGTACGATCAGAGACTCGTCGTGGCCGAGCAATACCGCCGAGGTGATGAGACGCAGGTGAGCCACGAAGCGATTTTGTATCTCCGGCTCGCCTTTCACGGCAAACGCCATGACAGCGCCGTGCCCCTTGCCGCCAAATTGGCGCGACGCAAGTTCATGTTGAGGATGGGACGGCAGTCCCGGGAATACCACAAAGGCGACTCGCGGATCCTTGCCCAGGAATTCGGAGACCTTCTGCGCGGTAGACATGTGCTGGGCCAGACGCAGCGGCAGGGTCACTGAACCGCGCATGATCAGCCGCGCATTGAAAGGCGAGATCGAACCGCCCACATCGACAAGCGCATCGTCCTTAAGACGGCGGATCAGTTCCGCGCGCCCGATCACGGCTCCGCCCATCGCATCACCATGCCCGTTGATGTACTGCGTCAGTGCATGAACAACGAGATCCGCGTCGTGTTCCAGGAGTCGAAACATCGGCGGCGGCGTGAATGTTGCATCGATCGACAACATGGCGCCGGCATCGTGTGCGATCTTCGCAATCGCTTTGACATCTGCCACCTTCGTCGTCGGATTGGCAATGGTCTCCGCATGGATCAGCTTCGTGTTGGGGCGTACAGCTTCGCATACTGCAGCGAGGTCGCTGATATCCACGAACGTCGCTTCGATACCGTACCGTTCCGGAAGCAGTTCCCTGCAAAGACGCCAAACCGCCTCATACGTCACAGCGCTGACCACGACATGATCGCCACTTCTCAGGAACGTGAAGAAAATCGAATGCAACGCGGCAACGCCCGTGCTGAACACGGCCGCTTCCTCACCGCGCTCCATCGCCGCAAGCTTGCGCTCGAGGCAAAGCTGATTGTGACCAGAATTGCGGGTATAGAACAGCGTTTGAGAATCCGACCAATCGAGTGACGACGGGTCATCCGGCAACCGGTAAGAATTCGCCATCACGATCGGCGTACGGATCGCGCCCGTCGTGGCGTCGACGACGTTACCAGCGTGCACTGCCTGACTGTCGAAAGCGAGACTTGCCGGCTGGTCCTTATCGGGCCGCTGCTGCATGGTCCTGGTTGCCATATGTCCCCTTCCTGATGCACACGACTTTCGGTTGAGTCATTTCCTCGTACGCAAACCTGACACCTTCGCGGCCCAGACTCCCGTACTTGAATCCCCCGAACGGCATGGCATCGAACCTGTAGTCCGATGAGTCGTTGATCATGACCCCGCCAGCTTCCAGCTCGCCGGCTGCCTTGAGCGCGGCATGCAGATCGCTTGTGAAGATGCCGGCATGCAGACTGTACTCGGCGCTGTTGGCCAGCGACAGTGCCTCATCCAGTGTCTCAATCCGCTGAAGAACGACAACCGGACTGAATACTTCCTGCGTCCACAGGTCGCATTCGAAGCCGACGTCTTCAAGTACCGTCGGCGCGTAAAGCGACCCGTCCTGAATATTGCCGCACAGCAGTGTGGCTCCCTGACTGATCGCAGCATCCACCACGCGTTTCGTCCGGGCGGCCGACTGAGCGGTGATCATTGGCCCAACGTCCGTGTCAGGTGACGCGGGATTGCCGGTCTTCAGCGCTCTGGTGCCGGCGACGAAACGCGTCCTGAACGCATCATAGATGGACGACTGAATCAGAATGCGTTGCGTGCCGATGCAGTTCTGGCCCGCGGCCCAGTACGCTCCAGACACGCACGAATCGACGGCGTCCTCAAGGTCGCAGTCACTCAGAACGATGACGGGTGCGTTACCTCCCAGATCCATTGCAAGCTTTTTGAGGCCTGCGGACCTGGCTATTCTTTCTCCGGTTGCGAATCCACCCGTAAAGGAAACCATTCTGACGTCCCGGGATGAAACGAGTGCTTCGCCGAGCGCTGCGCCTCCCGTCGCGACCGACACCACGTTCGGCGGCATTCCGGCCGCCACCAGGTATCCAACGAGCTTGATCGCCGAAAGCGGCGTGAGTTCGGATGGCTTGAGTACGACCGCATTGCCGCCAGCAATCGCCGGCCCGAGCTTGTGCGCAACGAGGTTGAGCGGATCGTTGTACGGAGTGATGGCAACGATGATTCCGAGCGGCTCCCGACTGAACCATCCCTGCCGGTTTTCCGAGCCACCGTATGCGTCGAACGGCACGACCTCACCGGCGTTGCGGCGCGCCTCATCCGCGGAAAGCTTGAGCGTGTTCACACAGCGCAGCACTTCCTTCCTAGCCTGCTTGATCGTCTTACCTGCTTCCGCGACGATGAGATCGGCAAACGCGTCCTTATCACGCTCCACGAGCGATGCGCAGGTCTCGAGTACGCGAGCCCGTTCGTGACGGGACAGGTTTCGGCAAACGCGCGCGCCATCCCTGGCGCCCTGGATCAGCACCTGCGCGCCTTCCGGCGGAATGTTCACGACGGTGCCGACTTCGACGCCATCGAAGGGATTGGTGACCGAGATAAAGCCGGACAATGAGTCAATGGGGAATGCGCAATTCATTTCGGAACGCCTTTGATCTTTTCTTTCGAATGCGGAAAATGTCAGAAACCATCGCGCAACCCGTTTCAGCGCGTCTCGCGCACGATCTCTGTCTAGAGCGTGAGCGAACCCTCCACCGATGTGATGCAAGCACCACCGACGCTGACAGTTCCGTTCGCATCCACGCTTATCCTGACTCGTCCATCTCGACCGACACAGCGCCCCTGAGCCGCCACGTAATCGGTTCCGCCGGGTGGCAACAGGCCGCGCTGCCACTGGAAGGCGGCCACGCTGCCGTTGCCGCTTCCGCAGACAGGATCCTCGTCGACGCCACAGGACGGCGCGAAGGTACGCACTTCTATTCCTGCGACGTCGCCATGCTCGCGAGCGCCGAATACGGTCAAGCCCGTGACGCCCAGGCGGCGCTCAAGCTCAGCCAGTCTCGCGAGATCTGGCCGTAGATCCAGCACGGACGCCGCATCGCTCAATTGCACCACGATCCAGATAGCGCCGACGGTCACGATACCTGGCGCAGTCTTCAGGTCCACTTTGCTCCCGAGGATGCGTTCCAGTTCCTCCATGTCCGCAGTGCGCAGCGGCTTCAACTTCGCAGGCGGCAGCCGGAAGGTGAGTCCGCGGTCTGCGCCTCGCGCCTTGATCGTCAACTCGACGAGCCCGATGCCGCATTCCTGAATCAATCGGCCGCCTTCGTGAAGTGTGACGCGCCCGGCTTCCAGAATGGCGTGCGCACTCCCCAGCGTCGGATGTCCGGCGAAAGGAAGCTCGCTACGCGGCGTGAAAATCCTCAACCGATAGTCGGCGTCGGCGGTCGTCGGCGGAAGGACAAACGTCGTTTCCGACAGGTTGGTCCATCTCGCGACAGCCTGCATTGCGTCGTCAGTGAGGCCCTCCGCGTCCATGATCACGGCCACCGGATTGCCCAGAAGTGGCCGGAAGGTAAAAACGTCAACGACTTTATAGGGTAGCTGCATGTTCCTCCCGGCTGAATCGCGCGGGCTTGCCGCTCAGGCTGCACTCACGCTGTCGAGCTCCGTCCGTGTGAGACCGTACCGCGCCATGCGAGCACGATGATCCGCCGAACCGAGGTACTTCTGAAGCTGCTCATTCACGGCCTGCAGAAGCGCATGATTGCTCGTGTTGAACGAGAAGGCACCGAACGGTGTTCTGGCATCCTGACTCGTTTCGAGCCCAATCACTTCCAGTTCCTGATGGTCATCCGCGAGAACACGGCTCCCCACCGCCGTGCTCGCGTAGGCGTCGATCTTTCCTGCAAGCAGCGCGTCGATCGCGTCAGGCTGGTCCTTGAACGCCACGATCCGGCTATCGCTCACGCCCGCCGACATTGCAGCGTCGTACTGAATCGTCCCGGCAACGATCCCGAGGCGAGCATCCTTCCGTGCCGCGACGGCCCGGTAGCTCGTCAGCGCTTTTGGATTGCCATGACGAAGCAACAAACCATCGCCCAGTGACCAGACCGGCACACTGAATGCAACGCGCTCAGCCCGCTCGGCGGTCACGAAAATTGGCACGTTCATGTCCCATCGACCTTGCTGCACGCCAGGAAGAAGCTCTTCGAATGAGGTGACATGATGTTCGATCGAGGACACACCGATCGCTCGAAGCACTACGTCCGCCAGTTCGATGTCGGCGCCCGTCGCGCAGTGGTCTTCACCCGTCCAGTAGAAGGGGGGTTCCTCGAGATACGCGATTCTTACTTTCATAGCGGTACTCCACATGTCCGAAGGTGACGGCGCGTCAGGCAGTTGCGCCGTCCAGAGCCGCCGAGAGCGCGGACAACGCGGGTGCGAGGCGTGCAGGCGGCAGATAGCCAAAGCCCAGCCGGAATACACGGCTGCTTTCCCCAAACCATGCCCCGGATGCCAGTTGCAAGTCATGGGCCGGCAGCAGATCCCAGAAGCGCGAGACGGCAGCCTCGTCGAATGCCTCGGCGCGCAGGCGCACGCAGCACAGCGCACCGGCGTCGGGTCGGACCCACTCGACGCGCTCGCGCTCGCTCTCGCACCAGTGCGCCAGTTCCCCGAGCGCGCTGGCAAGCAATCGACGTCGCGGCGCGAGCACACCTTCCCTGTGACGCAAAATCAAAGCGGCGAGCGTCTCGTCGAGCACCGAACCAGAGATCACGGTGTTCATCTTCGCGACGGTCAAACGCGCCCGAAGATCGGCGTCCGCCACGGTGAGCCAGCCTGTCCGCAAGCCCGGCGCGCCGAGCGCCTTCGATACAGACGCGCCAGTGACGATGCGAGTGTCGAGCGCCGCGAAACTATCGGCCACGGCATCGTCGCCATAGGCGGCTTCCCGATAGGTCTCGTCGACGAAAAGTATCGCTTCCGGAGACCGCTTTTCCATCAAGGCAAGGAGCTTCTCGATGTCGGCACGAGACGTCTGAACGCCGGCTGGATTTTGTGGCGAAGCGATGCTGACGAGCTTCGTCTTCGACGACAGGCTTGCGTCGATCCGGTCCAGGTCCAGCCGATAGCCATGCTCGAACGTCAGCTTGATCTCGCGGACGTTGACACCGGCGCCGACAAGGCAGTCACGGCTCGGCGGAAAGCAGGGTGTTGCGAGGACAGCCTCGTCGCCGGACCGGCAGACCTCGAACGCGAGAAGAAAGAGCCCGAGCGCGGTACCTTGTGTCGTGATGATCCGCTCGGCCGAAACGCCGCAGCCCTCTGCAATAGCTTCGCGCAGCGCTAACGACCCAGCGGAGGTGCCATAGCCGAGTTTCAGATCGCGGATACGGTCGAGACCCGCCATGTCCAGCAATTCGCCGACCGTCAGGTCTTGCGAAGTGCTCTCGGCCAGATTGAGCGGCCGATTCACGTCGAGCAGCGAAATGATCTCGTTGCGAGGAAACCTCCCGCGCCACGCCAGGGAATCCGCTTCATCGAAATTCTGTTGGAAACCATTCATGCTTGTGCCTTGCATTTGCTGTGAGTCATTCGTCACGCGATCCGCTGCGAGCTGCCGGACGGCCGCTCCAGCGCGGCCGTGATGGAAGTCACCGCCGTGCGCCGCACCTTCGCGGCCCGGCATCCCGTTTACTTCGGACGCGATCGCAACGCATGTATCGTAGCCTCCTCCGTTCGACCGTAACAGTCACAGTTTTCTGCAGAATGGACCATCACAATTTCCCTTGGCGAGCTGGGGCGCCGCGTCGATAATCCGGAACTACTCCGTTACGAGCGCTTCCATGGACACGCCCACTCCGTACCGTTACGAGCAACTGGCCGAACTCATCGTCGGGATGATCGACAAGGGCACGCTTGCACCCGGCATGCGGCTGCCATCCGTGCGCTCAGTGAGCGAGCAGCACTGCATCAGCGTTTCCACCGCATTACAGGCGTATCACCTGCTTGAAGATCGCGGCGTCCTCGTCGCGCGTCCCCAGTCAGGCTTCTACGTCGCGGCCGGGCGCCGCGGCGCCCTCGCGTTGCCGTCGGCCTCGCGGCCGCGTGCGAAGGCATCGACCGTGTCGATCAGCGGAGCCGTCGCCGCGCTGCTCGAGCACGCGTCGAATCCGGCGCTCGTCCCGCTTGGCTGCGCCGTGCCCGACGCGGCGCTGCTGCAATCGACGCGGCTCGACTTCGCGCTCTCGCGCGTCGCCCGTCAACACGGCACGCGCTACAACACCTATTGCGCGCCGCAGGGCGAGCCGCGCCTGCGCCGCGAGATCGCCAGGCGCGCGATGCGCGTCGGGCATGCGCTCTCGCCCGACGACGTGCTCGTGACATGCGGCTGCACCGAGGCGCTGACGCTCGCGCTAACGGCTGTCGCCAGGCGCGGCGATACGATTGCGATCGAATCGCCCACCTACTTCGGGTTCCTTCACACCATCGAAATGCTCGGCCTGAAGGCATTCGAGCTGCCGACCCATCCGACGCGCGGCATCGACGTCGGCGCGCTCGCACGCTTGCTCGATACGGAAGCCGTAGCGGCCTGTCTGGTTTCATCGACCTTTAACAATCCACTCGGCGCGGCGATGGCGGAAGCCGACAAACGTGCCCTCCTCGCGGTGCTCGCGCGGCATGCTGTACCGCTCATCGAAGACGACGTCTATGGCGACATACACTTCGGTCGCGAGCGGCCGAAGCCCTTCATGGCGCTCGACGGCGGCGCCAATACGATCTACTGCAGCTCGTTTTCGAAATCCCTTGCGCCCGGATACCGGGTCGGGTGGATTGCTGCGGGCGCCTACACGCAGCAAGTGATGGAGCACAAACTCGCGTTCAGCCTCTGCGGCCCGGTCTTGCTCCAGGTCGCACTCGCCGACTTCCTGGAGAGCGGGGCCTACGATTCGCACCTGCGCCGCATCCGCCGAATCTTCGAAAAAAACCTTGCCCGCATGACCCAGACGATCGAGGCAAGCTTCCCCGCCGACACGAAAGTCAGCCGACCAGCCGGTGGCTTTGTACTCTGGCTTGAAATGCCAAGACGGTTCGATTCGCGTGCGCTCTTCGACGAGGCGCTTGAGCAAGGCATTTGCTTCGCACCTGGCGATGTCTTTTCCGCGAGCCGGCGCTTTCGCAATTGCCTGCGCTTGAGCGCCGGGCATGTCTGGGACGACCGCATGGAAGACGGCGTCCGCCGCCTGGGCAGCCTCGCACGAGCCCAACTCGCGCGCCAGGTGGCATTGGTGAATCGATAGGTGTGTGACCGAAACCAGCTTGCTACAGACCGAAACTCAAAAGCCGGTCATACCGTTTCTTGATCCATAGCTGACCGGTCTAACGGTATCGAACGGGTTCCCTCCAGACGCTGCCCGCGGATGACGAATCCAAGCCGGGATTGTCAACGATTCTCGTCGGTTGTCGAAGGTCCGTTCCTGGCCGCCTAGCGCCCGACGACAGAGCGCGACGATCACCTCGGGCGCAGCCTCTCTCGCAGCGGGCATACAGCGACCCGAAGCGGCCTGTCAATCCCGCGCGAATTGAATGCCCGCTTCTGTAGTCACATCAGACGTCGGTCCGGCACTCAACAGCGTCTTCCCGGATTCGTTCGCCGGCTAAAAGCGACGCGCCGTGGTGAAAGGTCGCTAGATTTGCCGAGAGCGATCGAGGTATGACTTGGGAGTGTCGCCGAGCATTTTTCGAAAGAAAGAGATGAAAACACTATCGCTCGAGAACTCCAGCTCCGCCGCCGTGTACGTAATACTCTGTCCGGTGGCCAACAGCTCTATCGCTCGCATCAGACGCCACTGCTGACGCCACTGTTGATACCCCATCCCCGTCTCCTTTTGGAAGATCCGGGTGATGGTCTTGCCACTCGCCCCGACCATCTCTTCCAGCACCTGCAATTCCGGTGGCATTCGATCCGGATGGGAGGTCAGCTTCACGAGGCGCCGATCGGAGGGAAACGGAAGCAACATTGCCTCCTGCGGAGCATCGCATATTTCGTGAATACAAAGTCCGAGCAGATGCGCAAGCCGACCATGGCACCAATCTTCGTGAAAATCCGCCAACGCAATCGACTCAAGGACCGCGCGCAACAACGGTCGGACGTCGATCACACGCACATCGTCCGGTAGCGAGGCGCTTAGGTCGGGCCTGAACCACAGCGACCGATAGTCGACTATTTGCTGCATCACCGCGCGATGCGCCGTCTGCGGCGGAATCCAGACTGCTCGCGATGGCGGAAGCAGGCACAACTGGTCGGCCAGGGTGATCCGGATGCAGCCTCGTCGCGCATACAGCAGTTGCCCCCGCTGATGCTGATGCGAGCCTGAATCGTGATCACCCAACGCGGTGGCAAGGCCAATGACCTCGGCCTCGAAGGAGTCGGGGTCAAACGTATCGGTCGCGTCGAGGTATGCCATGCAAACCATTGTCCCATTCCACACATTTTCTGTCCAAAAACCTGTAACCGGACTGGCAAGGATGATTGACCATAGCGTCTTTCTTCAGGAGGGCAGGGCTATGCAAACGAGAGGTCTGCTCCCATTATCCATCGCGCTGTTGATGCTCCCGCAGATGGCCCAGACACTGTTCAGTCCAGCATTAGCTGATTTTGCACGGGCGTTTTCAGTTCCTCCTGAAGCAGCGAGCCAGGCCCTGACGGTTTACTTTGTCGCGTTCGCTTTCGGCGTATTCGTCTGGGGACGGGCGTGCGACCGGATCGGCCGCAAGCCGGCGATGTTGTGCGGATTGTTCGTGTATGCGGTGGCTTGTTGTGCCGCTTTTTCAGTTACCACGTTCGATGGATTACTGCTCTCGCAGGCCGCTGCCGCTTTCGGGGCAGCCGTCGGCTCGGTTGTCACGCAGACGGTGCTCAGGGACCGGTATGCCGGAGCGGAGCTGGCCAGAATTTTCTCAGTGGTTGGCATGATCCTGGCGGTCAGCCCGGCCATCGGGCTGTTCGCGGGTGCAGCGCTGGTGCAGACCTTCGGCTACAAAGGCGTGGTGGCCACACTATTCGTACTGTCGTCCGTGCTGATCGTCTGGACCGTGGCCGCGTTGCCCGAAACTCGCCCGCTGCGTCGTGCGACCGAGCCGCTTTCAGCTACGTTAAAAATTATGCTTCACGATTCGCTAATCTGGCGTTCCGCGCTGCTGGTCGCTGTATTCAATGTCGCGCTCTACAGCTATTACGATCTTGGCGCATTCGTCTTCCAACGACTCCATCTTGGTACCGACGTGTATGGATACAGCGGCGCATTATTGGCTCTTGGATCATCGCTTGGTGCGTCGTTCAACCGGCAGCGGCTTGAGGGCGGCAATCAAGGCGAAAGCATGCTGCGGATGGCGAGTGTATTGATGCTCGGAAGCGCGTTTGGCGTGGCCGCCCTGCAGAACAGCGCGTGGTTCCTCGTACCGATGCTGCTCGTGGTGGTTGCGTTTG
>Ga0116226_10004798_pt1 | contig 11994 bp, 12 predicted proteins | sample S1TSphfallax_FD_89692 | JGI IMG/M metagenome (GOLD analysis project Ga0116226, IMG submission 89692) | Host-associated microbial communities from peat moss isolated from Minnesota, USA - S1T2_Fa - Sphagnum fallax MG | ecosystem: Host-associated > Plants > Peat moss > Unclassified | place: USA... | reverse complement strand
CTGCTGAAGACCGGCTGGGAAATCGTAATGACGCCCGTGACTTATCGTATTGTCGCTTTCCTGAAACGGATGGAAAATGAAGACTATTACGACCGCAATACCAATTTCAATCCATTCAAGCTACGGGCTTGAGCAAGCACTATCGCAATAATCATGAATACCAACGATCATCAATCGCCTGAAGCATCGCCGTTAGGCAAGCAGTCGGCTTACCAGACGCAGTATGAGCCCAGCCTGTTGTTTCCCATCCCGCGCAAGGCTAAGCGCGATGAACTGGGCTTGAGCGGCACGCTGCCTTTTTTTGGCATGGACATCTGGAACGCCTATGAAATCTCATGGCTGAACATGCGCGGCAAGCCACAGGTGGCGATTGCGACGATCAACGTGCCTGCCGATTCGCCGAACATCATCGAGTCTAAGTCATTCAAGCTGTACCTGAATTCGTTCAACCAAACCAAGCTGGTCAATACCGATGCCTTACTGGAACTACTGCGCGCGGATTTGTCAGCGGCAGTCGGCTCGCCAGTACAAATCAAACTGCAAACTCCAGAGACCTTCGATCAGATCAGGTTCGGCGAACTGGATGGCTTGTTGCTGGATCGCCTGGACATCGAAATCGATAGCTACACGCCCGATCCGACATTACTGCATGCCGATCATCAAGAAGCACCTGTTGAAGAGGTGCTGGTTTCGCACTTGCTGAAATCGAATTGCCTGGTGACAGGTCAACCGGATTGGGGCAGCGTACGCATCGAATATGCTGGGCCGCAAATCAATCAGGAGAGCTTGTTGCGCTACCTGATAGGTTTCCGCGAGCACAACGAATTCCACGAACAATGCGTCGAACGTATTTTTATGGATATTCTTCGTCAGTGCAAACCACAAAAGCTGGCAGTGTATGCACGCTATACGCGACGCGGCGGACTGGACATCAACCCGTGGCGAGCGAATTTCAGTACTGGCAAGCCTCCGGCGAATCTGCGGAACGCCCGCCAGTAAAGGTGCCAAAGAGAAAACAACAGGAATATTGTCGTTTCGCAATCTTGCATTACAGATTTTGATTTCCAGTTCCGAAAGGATCAAAATAAGCCTATAATTCGGTGCGAATTCCTTCTTGTGCATTGCATCATGAATCACTTTAGTCAAATACTCGCTGTCGAAAACGTACTGCTGGATTTAGACGTATCCAGCAAGAAACGCGCCTTTGAACAAGCGGGACTATTGTTTGAAAACAACTGCGGAATTGCCCGCTCGACGGTATCGGACAACCTGTTTGCGCGCGAGCGCCTTGGTTCGACCGGCTTGGGTCATGGCGTTGCCGTTCCACACGGTCGCATCAAGGGATTGAAAAATCCACTGGCGGCATTTGTGCGTTTGGCAGAGCCGATTCCGTTTGAATCTCCTGACGGCGAGCCGGTCAATCTGCTGGTTTTCCTGTTGATTCCTGATCATGTCACGCAACAGCATCTGGAAATCCTGTCAGAAATCGCAGAAATGTTTTCCGACGAGACATTCCGTCAGCTGTTATCAACCGCACAAGATGCCGCTACCGTGCATGCGCGTTTGATCACCTGGCAGCCTAGCCTGCAAACCGTTGCATAATCAGACATATCACGCGCTGCGACTCCCGGGCGCACTTGACGCGGATGCCGACAGGCTGTCGGCAATCCACGCACAGCAAAATATCGGCCCCCACTTCCAACCACTGTTGAAGCATTTGCGTTCTTAGGCAGAAAGCCGCGCCATGCCCTTATCGACACCGCTTACCATCCAACAACTGTACGACGAAAACCGCGAAGCGCTCTTGCTTGGCTGGTTTGCTGGCTTCCCTGGCGGCGAAAGGCTGATCTCTGGCGATGCCACGTCGGCAGCCGATCAGGTCGGTCACTTGAACCTGATTCACCCTGGTCGCATCCAGGTTTTCGGTCAGCAAGAAATCGAGTACTACCAGCGCATCTCGCCATCGTCGCGCATGCACCAGACAGAAGAACTGGTGGCTGGTGAGCCGCCTGCCTTCATCATTGCGCAGGGATTGGAAACACCGGCGTACATCCTGTCGATCTGCGATGAGAAGAATATTCCGCTGTTTTCGACACCACTCTCCGCTGCGCAAGTGATCGACTATCTGCGTGTGTACCTGTCGAAGAAGCTGGCACAACGCATCACGATGCACGGCGTATTCATGGACGTGTTGGGCGTTGGCGTATTGATCACCGGCGAGTCCGGCTTGGGCAAGAGCGAACTCGGTTTGGAACTTATTTCCCGTAATCACGGCCTGGTGGCTGACGACGCGGTCGAATTCGCACGTATTGCACCGAACATGATTGAAGGCCGCTGCCCGGCGCTCTTGCAGAATCTGTTGGAAGTGCGCGGGTTGGGCTTGCTCGACATCAAAACCATCTTCGGTGAAACTGCTGTGCGTCGCAAGATGCGCTTAAAACTGATCGTACATCTGGTACGCCGCAGCACGCTGGAAGAGAATTACGAGCGCTTGCCGCTACACTCGCAATCCGAGGAAGTACTGGGCCTGCCGATACGCAAGGTCGTGATTCCTGTGGAAGCTGGCCGCAACCTGGCGGTGCTGCTGGAAGCCGCCGTGCGCAATACCATTCTGCAATTGCGCGGTATCGATACGCTCAAAGAATTCATGGATAGGCAACAGAAAGCAATGGGCAGCGACTAGTTCCAATCGCTAACGTGCGCTGTCGCGCCCATAAATCTTTCGCATGCGGTATCATCCACCGTTATGCGCATCGTCATCATCACCGGCATCTCCGGCTCCGGTAAATCCATCGGCTTGAACGCCCTTGAAGACGCCGGTTACTTTTGTGTAGATAATCTCCCTCCCGCGTTATTGCGCTCGCTGGTTGACACGCGCCTCGCCGAAGGCGAGAGTGCTGGCATGCTGGCGGTGGCGATGGACGCCCGTAGTGCTAGCTCACTCGCGAGCTTGCCTGCTGATATTCAACGCCTGAAAGACGATGGGCATGACGTCAAAGTCCTGTTCCTGACGGCAAAGACCGAGTCGCTGGTGGCACGTTTTTCAGAAACCCGCCGCAGCCATCCGCTATCGCACCGGATGCGCTCCGATCAATCACCGACTGACCGCCCGACCTTGCTGGACTGCATTCGCAGTGAGCGGGAAATGCTCTCCTCAGTCGAAGGTATCAGCCACGTGATTGATACCTCCGGTTTAACCGGCAGCAAGCTACGTTCGTGGATCAAGGAATTGGTCGAGATTGAAGCAACGCCACTGACACTGCTGTTTGAATCCTTCGCATTCAAATTCGGCGTGCCAGTCGATGCCGATCTGGTGTTCGATGTCCGCGTACTGCCGAATCCGTATTACGACATCGCCCTGCGCCCGTTGACTGGCAAGGATGAGCCTGTGCGTGAGTATTTGCGCAGCCAACCCAAGGTTGACGAGTTGACGCAAGACATTCGTGCGTATGTCGAGAAATGGTTACCGTCATTCAAGCGCGACAATCGCAGCTACCTGACGGTGGCGATAGGCTGTACGGGGGGGCAACATCGCTCAGTGTATGTTGTCGAACAATTGGCGACGTATTTCCTCGACAGCGAAAGCGTCGTGGTACGTCACCGCGAACTGACCTGATCCAATATTTTCCGCGCTTATGCTGCGCGATGTACTGACAACATGCAACTAAACGATTCCTGGTTACCACTATTTCCCCTGAATACCGTCTTGTTCCCCGGCGGCATATTGCCACTGAAGGTATTTGAAGCACGCTACACCGATATGGTGCGCGACTGCATGAGCAAGGAAATCCCTTTCGGTGTAGTGCTGATCAAGGCTGGCTCGGAAGTCGGTGCTGCCGCGCAACCGGAAAGCATCGGTACGCTGGCCCATATCACACAATGGGATATGGAAAATCTCGGCATCCTGCTATTGCGTGCCGAGGGTGGCCAGCGTTTCCGTATCCGCGAAACCCGTGTATTGGCAGATCAACGTCTGGAAGGGCTCATCGAACTGCTGCCGCCGGATGAAAGCATCACGGTAACGGATCAGCACGTGCAATGTGCAAAGACCTTGAAGATCGTCATTGACGACGTCAACAACAAGGGTATCGCTGAGCATGGGCCGGAATATGCCAGCCCATTCGCGAATGAGTTACGATTGGACGATGCAGGATGGGTCGCAAATCGTTGGTGCGAAATCCTGCCGATTCCATTGAAAGCGCGGCAGAAATTGCTGGAGTTGGATGATGCAGAAAGCCGACTGTCTGTGATCTTTCAATACCTGCAACAGCACAAGATAATCTAAGCCGCTGTTGCGACATTCGCCCACAGCGCCGGTTGCTCGAATAGCGCCAGCAACAGCTTTTTGACTGGCGCTGGCAACGGCGCACCACGGACCTGATCAGTCGATAACCATTGCCAAGCCGATTGCGCAGCGAATGGATAACGTTTTTCCAAATCAACGCGGCAGGGCGCAATGTGCAGTTTGAAGTGCGTGAATGTGTGCGAAAACTGCGGCAATTTCTGGAAACCATCGTATGCGCCTATGGGCGCCATGGCCTGCGCCAGCAAATGATCGAATTCCGGCAAAACACCATCGGCATCAGGCACTGGCGGCCATGTGATTTCCGGCAGGGATAGCAATCCGCCCCAGATACCTTGAGGCGGACGCAATTCCAGCAACACCTGATTTTCCGAGACCACCACCAACATCACCGTTTGCCGTTCCGGTGTTGCCTTGCTCGGCTTGCGTGCAGGCAGATCATCCACACGACCGGTTTGCAGCGCGACACAGCGCCCGCGCATGGGGCAAGCATCGCACGATGGCTTACCGCGTGAGCAAATGGTCGCGCCCAAATCCATCAAGCCTTGGGTATAGGACTCGACACCTTGTTCCGGCAACAAGGCTGCGGCACGCAACCACAGCACATTTTCAATCGCCTTTTCGCCGGGGAAGCCTTCCACACCGAATACGCGTGCGAACACGCGCTTCACATTACCGTCGAGGATAGCAGCACGCTTACCATAGGCGAATGCAGCGATTGCTGCAGCGGTGGATCGGCCGATACCGGGCAAATCAGCAAGCAATTCAGGATCATCAGGAAAGCGGCCTGCATATTCCGCAACAACGCGCTTGGCACATTGATGCAGATTGCGCGCACGCGTGTAATAGCCCAGTCCGCTCCAATGCGACATCACTTCTTCGGAACTGGCTGCTGCCAAGGCATGTACATCGGGGAATGATGTCAAGAAACGCTGATAGTAGGGAATGACAGCCGCTACCTGCGTCTGTTGCAACATGATTTCAGATAGCCAGATGCGATAGGCATCGCGCGTATTCTGCCAAGGCAAGGCATGACGGCCATGCTGCTTTTGCCAGCGGATCAGGTCAGCAGAAAAAGTGGGGTCGATGAATTGCGCACTATCCTGCGCATTATTGACGGCTTGCTTACTACGACCGGGCGGCTTTTTGCCGCCCTCTTCCAACACACGTTTCATTGATTCTGCATGCGTCCTACGCAGCGTCGCGCATCGACGACAGATCGGCGTTGATCGCGTTTTTCAGCTCTTGCTCCAACAGTTGCAGTGCCTTCTTTTGCGCATCCAACTCGGATTGCATTTGCTCGAACGAGGCGACCTTTTCTTCCAGGCTTTCAGTCGCAACGTGGATACGTTCAATTGACTGGCGACGACGCTTCAATTGCAGCTTGTGCTCGTTGATCTGCGCTTCCAGTGGCGCCATCACCACCTTCAGCCACGCCTCAACATCGCGGTTCGCTTGCAGGAAGCTTTGCTTGACGCGTGAGGCAATCGAGTCAAAGAACTTTTGCATCAGCACGACCTTCGGTGCAGTCATCAGCGTCGTTGCCCCGAATTGCTTGTGATAGATGCTTTCGATCAGCGCGATTTCGTTGCGATACTTGTCCAGAGAGAACGGCATCGGCGACGACAGCGCCAGACCATGCTCGGTCGAGAATTTGCGGTACATCACCGTCATCATCTCGGTAATCTCATCAATCTTCTGGCCGCTGGATGAGAGGTTGGATTGAATCTGCGTGAAGAAATGCTTCACTGCATTCAGCAAACCGGACGACAATACGCTCTTGTCCATCGCGTCACGCGTCTTGCGGATTTCATCCTTCAGCACGTTCATGCCAAGGTTCGTAAATACCTCGTTCGACAACTTGGTAAACACCGAGCGCGTGCCTTGCAGCTTCAGCAGGCTGCCATCGAATTCCTTCTTTTCGATATCGATGCGCTTCATCATGTGTTCGATGATGTTGTTGTTCTTGCCGCGCAAGCTCTTCAATTCGACCAGTTGCTCGACCACATTGCGCACACGCGAAGACAGCAGTGCTTGCTTGGAACCGGTCAGCTCGGTGACTTCAGCCGCCAGTTGACGACGGATAATGTGCTGCTTGGCAGGGATCAATTGGCTGGACAATGCAATTTCCAGCTTCGGCAGACGGCTCTTGGCCAGCAAAGGCGCATCGCGATTGATCTTCGCCACCAAGCCCTTTTGCGCGGAAACCGGGAACACTTGCTGCTCCGACAACCCCAGATTGTGCGAAACGGTATTAACCTGATGATCAATTTGTTCGTTGACTTCTTGCTGCGTACGCAACTCGTCCCACATGCTGTCGATCTTGTTCATCACGACCAGGCGTGCCGCACCAGTACCGGCGATATGTTCACGCCAGATTTCGATGTCGCTCTTGGTGACGCCAGTATCGGCAGCGAGAATGAACAGCACCGCATGCGCGTTCGGTATCAGGTTCAGCGTCAGTTCAGGTTCTGTACCAATCGCATTCAAGCCCGGCGTATCGACAATCACCAAGCCTTGTTTCAACAATGGATGCGGGAAATTGACAACTGCATGCCGCCATTGCGAAATTTCGACCATGCCGTTTTCGTCGATATTCAGGCTGATATCCGGGTCGTCATCGTGATACAGACCAAGACGACGCGCTTCATCAACCGTCACACGCTTGGTCAGGCTGACTTGCTTGAACGCTTCGAGCATGCCATCACTGGAAGCAACATCCAGCGGCAGGATCGTCCAGGCGTCGAGCTGTTCCTTCAATTCATTGGTCGATTGCGCGATGCCACGAGTCTCGATCGGCAACAGGCGGATCGAAGGTTCGTAGCTATCGTCATACAGCAATTCGGTCGGACACATCGTGGTGCGCCCAGCCGATGATGGCAGGATACGTTGTCCGTAGTCGGCGAAGAAGATCGCATTGATCAATTCCGATTTGCCGCGCGAGAATTCAGCGACGAAGGCAATCGACAGTTTGTCGTCAGCCAACCGGGCAATGGCACGGGAAAAACGCTGATCGCTGGCTGCGTCAGCCAATTCAGCTTCAGTCACATAATGGCGATACCTATCCAACGCCGCCATCACGTCGTTGCGCCAATTACTGTATTCCTGAAAGTTCTCGACCAGATTACCCACGTTATCCCCAAATTTTCTGCAGACTTTTACTGTATTTTACTAGCTATTGGCGCTATTTTTGACAATTTGTGCAATAAAACGTGGAACGTTGTCCTTGTTTTATCTGCCGGATTGTCGTCCCGCAGACTTTGCAGGGCTGCCCCGTCCTATCGTAGACGAAGTAGGTTTGTTGAAAATAGCCCGATTGTCCATTTACCGCAATAAAATCGCGCAAAGTACTGCCACCTTGCTCGATTGCTGCTGCCAGAACGACACGAATTGCGTTTTCCAGCTTCTTGTAACGCGGCAAACTGATTTTATAGGCGGGTGTCTTAGGATTGATCCCGGCGCGAAACAGGCTTTCCGACGCATAAATATTACCGACCCCGACCACGATATCACCCGCCAGCAACACCTGCTTGATCGGGGCATGCCGATTACGCGTCATTTGATATAGCAATTTTGCGGAAAAATCATCTTCCAGCGGTTCCACACCCAATCCGCGTATCAGCAGGTGATTTTCGACGTCACCATCCGCATCGGCATGCCACAACACCGCACCGAAACGGCGCGGGTCATTCATGCGCAGAACTTGTTGACCCATTGCGAGGTCAAAATGGTCATGCTTTTGCGCGACAATGTCCGCAGGCAGGATGCGCAAATGCCCGGACATGCCCAAATGGATAATCAAGGTGCCGTGATCAAATTTCAACAACAGGTATTTGCCGCGCCGTCCGACGTTGCGTATCACATGTCCGCGCAGAGTCGTATCGAGGTCGGCTGGAAACGGCCAACGCAAACCTGTGTGGCGCAAGGTGACCGCGCTGACTTTGCGTCCTTGGATATGTGGTTCGACACCGCGACGCGTGACTTCGACTTCTGGTAATTCAGGCATGAACGCACAACTCCTACAAGCAACTAGGCATCTCTAATAATCGTAGCGAGCCGCCCAAGGTCGCGCCGAGAAGCGGAGCCGTACGGCTGTACGGTGAGCATCGCAAGCACGAGATTGGACAGCGCAGTAGATTTATAGAGGTGCCAAACATAAATTTACAAATATCAAACCGGTATTCTTCCCAATAGCGCGCATAGCATGTCGGTTAAGCGTAGAATCAATCATTATGGTATCCGTCCAACGAGTATTCGCTTTGAAGAACACACTTCTCATTGTAACGCTGTCAACGCTGTTATCGGCGTGTGCAGGACTGCATCAGCAGCAACCGCAGAATGTGGAACTGACTGCGGAAGTCCATTACCCCAACGGCGATAACTCCACAACCGACGCGCCTGCAGATAAAGCTGGCGACACAACCACGACTACCTCCGGCCTGCCGAACGTGCCGCTGACACGCGACCTGATGTTCCAGTTGCTGGCAGCGGAAATCGCTTACCAGCGCGGCGAATGGCAGTCGGCATTTGCAACCGAGCTATCGGCTGCACAGCATACACATGATCCACGTTTGGCGCAGCGCGCATTCGAGATGGCGTGGAATTCGCGTCAACCAGAAGAGGCGTTGGCTGCCAGCCGCTTGTGGCGCATGCTGGCCCCGCATTCGGAAGAGGCGACACAAAACTATCTGAATGCTATGGTGCTGTCCGATCACCTCGACGAAGCACGTACTATCTTTGAACACGGTTTGCAGGAAGCACAACCGCAAATGCGCGGTGTGTTGATTTTCCAGATTCAGCGTCTGCTGGCTCATAGCAGCGACAAGGATGCGGCATTCTCAACACTGGAAAGCGTACTGACTCCTTACCCGGATCTGGTGGAAACGCATCTGGCGCTGGCCTATGGCGCATACAGCAAGGGCGATAATGATCGGGCGCTATCCGAAGCGCGCACGGCACTGAAGAGCAAACCGGATTCCGAACAGGCTGCCCTCGTATTGGCACAGGTTGACCCGGATCGTACCGAGGCATTGAAATTCTTGAAGAAGTTCATTGCCGAGCACCCGGACTCGAAGGAATTACGCGTTGCCTATGCGCGTATTCTGGTTGATCAAAAGCGCTACAAGGATGCTGAACACGAATTTGCAGTGCTGGCAAAAGAGCAGCCGGAAGACACATCGATACTCTACGCTCGGCGTACTGGAGATTCAGACCAATAACGAAGCCAGCGCCGAAAAGCATTTGACGCATTTCCTCGACATGCTGACCCAGCACCCAGGCGAAGATCGCGACCCGACTTCGGCCCTGCTGTTGCTGTCGCAAATCGCCGAAGATCGCAAGGATAACGAAACAGCCCTGCGCTGGCTGAATCAGGTGGAATCGCCCGATGCCTACTTCGGCGTGCAGATACGCCGTGCCGGTATATTCGCCAAGCAAGGCAACGTTGCCGGAGCGCGCAAACTGCTGACCGACCTGAATCCGAGCGACCCGAAACAGCAAGTACAAGTCATCGCTGCCGAAGCGCAAATCCTGCGTGAAGCCAATCAGACGACCGAAGCGATGAAGGTGCTGCAAGAAGGCATTACCCGCTTCCCGGACAATACTGACTTGCTATACGACTATGCAATGGATGCCGAGAAGAACAATCAACTCGACGTCTGCGAAACCAGCCTGCGCAAGATCATTGCGCTGGCCCCGGAAAATCAGCAAGCCTATAACGCACTGGGCTACACCTTTGCCGAGCGCAATGTGCGCTTGGATGAAGCTGCCCACCTTATTGAAACGGCGTTGAAACTGGCACCGGATGATCCCTTCATCATCGACAGTATGGGCTGGGTGCAATTCCGCATGGGCAAGCTGAAAGAAGCTGAAGATTATCTGCGCCGTGCCTATGCGATCCGCCAAGACCCGGAAATCGCCGTGCATCTGGGCGAGGTATTGTGGAGCAAGGGGCAAAAAGCCGATGCACACAAAGTCTGGCGCGACGCGATCAGCAAAGACCCGGATAACGATGCACTCAAGAGCACATTGGCTCGCTTGCACGTCAACCTGTGAGCGTGCCTACGATGATGAAACGCAGCCTGTCGCTGTGCTTGGCCTTTGCGTTGACGCTGCCGCTTGCAGCTTGCGTCACGCCTGCCGCACATCCCCAAGCCAATGGCGCAATCACAATTGCACCACACAGCTATCACGACAATATCGACATCGCCGGTCGCTTCTCGGTGCAGTTCCAGCATAACGGCAGGCCGGAATCGTGGAGCGGCAGCTTCACCTGGGCGCAAACGCCTGACAAGACCACGGTAGCCCTGCTCTCCCCCTTGGGTCAGACTATCGCGACCATCGTGGCCGATGATCAGATGGCGACGATGATCCAGTCCGGCCAACCACCACGCAGCGCCGCCAATGTCGATGCACTGGTACAGGATACGCTAGGATGGCCGCTGCCGATTTCGCATCTGCGCGACTGGTTGCAAGCCTATACCGTGAACGCCAACGGACAACGCATATTGGAGACGCCAACCTCGCCCGCCATCATTGCGACAGCGGATGGCTGGAATCTGGATTTCGTGAGTTGGCAAGACGACAATAACTCCGGCATGCAGAATGCACCAAAACGCATCGATTTAGAGCGCGAAACCTCCGAAGCAGGTAAAGTCGCGATGCGGCTGGTTATTACCAGCTCACAAGTTCATTAATTTATTTCTTCTCGCTGTCGATGCCTGCAAGCCTCAATAATTGCCCCGCCCCTGCCAAGCTCAATTTATTTCTGCATGTAATCGGCAGACGTGCTGACGGCTATCATTTGCTGCAAACGGCATTTCAACTACTTGATCACGGCGATGTGCTGCATTTCACCACGCGTGACGATGCGCAAATCGTGCGCACCACGGAAATCGAAGGCGTACCAACCAAAACGGACTTGATCGTCCGTGCAGCCAAGTTATTGCAGGCGGAAACAGCGAAGCGCTATCCCGATAAGGTCTGTGGCGCAGATATCGCCATTGAGAAGGTATTGCCGATGGGCGGCGGACTGGGCGGCGGCTCATCAGATGCCGCAACCACGTTGATGGCACTCAATCACTTATGGGAAAGCGGCCTGACGCGTACCGAATTGATGGCATTGGGTCTGCAATTGGGCGCGGACGTGCCCTTCTTCATCTTCGGCCAAAACGCATTTGCCGAAGGCGTGGGAGAGCAATTACAGGCTATTTCGACCCCGGAATTATGGTTTGTCGTCATCGAACCAGGGGTACAAGTACCGACCGCACAAATATTTTCCAAAAAGGAATTGACAAGGGATACGAAAGTCGTCAGAATAACGGACTTTCCTGATGCATTAAATGAATTCGGAAAAAACGACCTGCAAGTCGTAGCGTGCCAGTTGTTTCCGCCCATTGCCGAAGCCATAAAATGGTTAAGCAAATTTGGTGAAGCGAGAATGACGGGGTCTGGTGCATGTGTGTTTTGTGCATTTTCGCAACAAGACCAAGCAGACGAAGTACTGAAGCTGGTACCGTCGCACTGGAAAGCGTGGAAGGCAAAAGCCTTGCAACACCACCCGCTAATGAATTTGCAAAAGTCGTAGTCAACTATTTGTTTGACGCTGTGTTCGGCGCTACACTAAGCGCTAATGCAGCGGTGAACACCCGGTTGTGTAGGGGAATCGCCAAGCTGGTTAAGGCACCGGATTT
>Ga0116226_10004797_pt1 | contig 11994 bp, 4 predicted proteins | sample S1TSphfallax_FD_89692 | JGI IMG/M metagenome (GOLD analysis project Ga0116226, IMG submission 89692) | Host-associated microbial communities from peat moss isolated from Minnesota, USA - S1T2_Fa - Sphagnum fallax MG | ecosystem: Host-associated > Plants > Peat moss > Unclassified | place: USA... | reverse complement strand
CCAAAAATTATACAATACCAAATTTGTAGTTGCAAACATGACCAAGATAGTTACAAACGACAACCAGTTGCATGCCAGTTGCATAGTGACTGGTTGCAAATGACAAGATTTCTAGTAGTGTAAATGGGTTTAGGGCATTACAAGTACTATTATTATGAATCCATGTTGAAAGATGTTCTATGACTACCAAGATCTAATATGTTCTCAACGTAGGTAGTTATTGTATAAAAAATGAATTGAACTTGTGGATGTTGTTTTTCTACCATTCTTGGATTCATGTCTTCATTGGTATAGAAAATTCATTGAATTTTTATTGGTGGACTTATTTAACCCATCAAATTAAACAATTATAGGCCCCATGTATCAAAGCCTATTTGAAAAAACTTGAAATTTGTTCAATAATTGGTTGTTACATTATTATATGTAGCCAACAACAATTAAAATGGTTAACATGTGTCTGCAGCAACCTAATTTTTAAAAGGCCAACTTCAAACTCATCTTAAATCTCATTTGCAATTTCCCTTCCTTATTTGGTCTACAAAACTTGGTCTATTTAATGGAGTTTACACACCAAATGTTTGGTGTGTAGGGCCTACCACCCAAAAGCCTAGCTTGCCACAATAGTTCATTGCATCCCAATATCCATTATGTTGATGTCATGTTATCCATGTAGTACTTAAGAGACTTGAAATTCATGCAATACTAGGACACTTGAAATCCATGCAATACTCACACTTTGCTAATGGAGTCAGCACACCAAATATGTGGTGTGCAAAGCCTACCACACAGAAGCCCACTTGCACATTATTCATTACATCCAATATCCATTATATTGATGTAATGTTATCCATGTAGTATTCAGACTCTTGAAATCCATGTAATACTCAGACTCTTGAAATCCATGTAATACTAAAACACTTGAAATCCATGTAATAGTCAGACACTTGAAACCCATGCAATATTCAAACATTTGAAATCTATGCAATACTCAGACATAAAATGTATTATTATTCAAAATCACATAGAATGCAAATGATTAATACCTGCAAATGAGAATTATTTGAGAGCAACATTAAAATGGAAAGTTTGAAAACAAAAATATTACACTAGGTTTAAAATAGGTCCATGGAAAAAACATAAATTAAGGCTTGCAAAACAACAAAACTAATAGTCCAAACATATTGAAAAATTGCATGCTTTATATGTTGTAGAGATAATCAAAGACCACTTGAAATAGCTCAACTACTCCTTTGAATCCAAAAATGCAATCTCTTTAAGTTCATCCTAGGCTAACCTCCATATATCTTGCTTCATGGAAATTGATAAGACATGCACTATAAACAAAAATAGAGATCAAGACATGAGTGACATACTTGTATGTAACTAGTGAATGGCGTTTTAATTCCAATTTTTACTTTTATTATGGGTTGTAGAGGCTGGTGGTGTTGCTTCTTTTTCAATTTGTTTTCAAGTGTGAATTGTCCTAAGTGAACTTATAGTGGGTTAACTCTCGGATGGTGGCTTGGGTTTGGAATTTCGAACTACTTATCCTTTTTGATATGCCATTTTCTGTGGATTTTGAACTACATGTTAATCTTCTAGTGTGTCAACCCCTTTCAAGATATTGGCCGCATATGATAATCGCATAGAGAGATAACAAATTATGTTAATATGCATCATGTGACTAAAAGTTTGGAATTTTTATGGAAATTTCTAGCACAACAACAAATCAACTCAAAGACCAAATTCTCACTTGGAATTGATGTTTGCAAACTTGATAAGCTAAATTCAAATGTTAATTTCCTAGCTAGAATGTCGTCAAAAGCTTTGTGTTTAAACTGCAAAGAATATTTGGTTCCAAGTTCCAAAGCTTTAACATCTATTGTGCAAGTTAAGTTATCCAAATTTGTTGACAACAAATTGGCTTCTTCAAGTTCCTTTTGCATATGTGTGTTATGATCAAATAATTATGCATTGAACATGAAATCAATGAGTATATATAGAGAATTGGCCATCTGATGCCAAAAAATTATTAGCATTGAAAAATAATAACATGATTTTGAAAAAACAATCTCATACCACTACTACAAAAGTGGGGTGCAATTTACTAACCTAAATCACTATGGGACCTTAAAAGTGAAATAAGTTCATTGCATTTTATTGATTTCACCATGGTGAAAGTTATTTCACTATAATATCACTAGTACATATCATGTTTCATTCCTAGTTAACATAATTCATTATTATAATTTATTATAGTAAATAGGTTTATTTCTATGTTTTTAAAAATATTTTATCTATGTTACTTTATAATATACCTTATATTATTTTAAGCTACTTTAGTTATTTTAATTCATATTTTATGTTATTATAGGCTATTATAAATTATTGTACCTTAAATTATTATATGTTATTTTACCTTAAGGTATCTTAACTAGTTTATTATAAGTTTTTAAGTTATTTTAAATTAAATTATTCAACTAACTTTAAGCTATATTTTAGGTTATTTTATTTAAAATTCATATATGTTATTTCAAGTTATATTTGAAGTTATTCAAGGTCATAATACTTTATGTTATTATAAATTATTTTATCGTAAATAATAATTTCAAATAATCTAAAATAAAATAAAATGGCCTAAGGTAAAAATAACTTAAAATAGAAAATAACAACCTACGAAAAATGATTTTAAATACCTTACAATATAATAACTGCTAATAATCTATGATATTATAACATAAAATATCCAACAATAATTTATAATAAAATAATCACCAATAGTTGTAATATAACATATAATAACCAACAATAATTTATAATACAATAACCATTAATATAATAGCCACCAATAATCACTAATATAATAACATTAATAACCACCAAGAGCCATTAATATAATAATCATTAATAACCACCAATAACCCTAATAAAAGAATAACTAATAGCCATATATTAAAATTGCTTATGATTGCCAAAAATAATTTAGGGTGAAATAATTTATAATAGACAAAAGTAACTTAAGGTGAAATAGTCTATAATAATTTAAAATTACCAATAATAACATAAGGTGAAACAACCTTCAAAAGCTAAAAGTAAGTTATAATAGTTACAAATAACCTAAATTAAAATAATTTATAATAGTAAAAAAGAAACATAGAATAGCCAATTTTTTTTTACAATAGCTTAAAATAACCTAAGGTGAAATAAATTAAAAGAGGCAAAAGTAACTTAGAATAATAAAAAATAGCTTAGGGTGAAATAGCCAAAAATAACCAAAAGTAATTGAGAATAACCATAAATAGTCATAAATAATGTAGGGTGAAATAATTTAAATTAATGAAAAATAGACATATAATAATTATAAGTAATATTATTATATCAACAAAAAAATCCATTTATTAAACCTTTTTTTTTCCAAAAAAATGGTCATTGAAATGTTATTGAATAATGATATTCAACTTTTTTTTGGTTCAAATGATTTTAAACTTTCAAAAGGAAATAAATGTAATTATGTACATTATTGAATTTTTAAAAAAGTAAACTTGAATCATTTCATTTGAACAAATCTCAATAAGATATGAATTTTCAAAGTTTATGTTTTTGTAATGTTTAAAATGAAGTATTTGATAAATAGAATGTAATGTAACATATTACCACAACAAGTGAGGTGGCTTGATGGTAAGGGTGTTTGCCTCCATTCCGAAGGTCAAGAGATCAAACCTCATGAGTGGTGTTGTGTGTGGTCAACAATGGTATGTTGACTGAATATTCCCTTATCAAATTCTTAAAATATGTGCCTAGGTGGATTATGTGGCTTAAATAGTGACATGTGTCAATAAATCATAAGTTAAAAAATCATGAAATTATCAATAATATTATGTATTAAATAATTAAATTTTAATTGATTTCCATGCCGGTTAGTTAATTAACTAGCAAGTGAATGGTTTAGTAAATTTGTATTTCACTAGAAAGTAACCTTGTTTCATTAGGTACTAGTGAAACAATTCATTGTCCGTAACAACTGGTCCCTGTTCACTAGGGAGTTAAACAATTTCATTAAGTAAAAATGTCCAAACTCACTCAAAATCTAATGAAACCCAAAGTGAACTAAGACGCATTTCCTAATAATGTACTTGCACTTTTATTCACTAATTTTGTGGGTGCAACAACTGTGAAATCCATTTGTGGTTCTTAATCATCTTGTTGGAACTTAATCAAAACATCTTTAGAAGTAAACAATTCACTTGAAAACAAATTAAGCCTCCTATGCTCTAAGGAGTTCACATTTGGCTTTTTGGTTAAATTTGTTTGTTTTAAAAGGGATTCACCTTCATTGGTGGTTGTTGCTTTTGGTGATGGTAAATGTGTTACAACTACACTCCATGTACAAAACACCAGCCCAAGAAGGCTACCATTTGTAGTTGGAAAATTGTGTCTTTTCAATTCTACAAGATCAAGTGTGCATGTAAAACTATGTTCAATTGGCTATAGCCCAGATAATTCACCTACAACATTAACAAATGCACATGTAAGTAAACTTGTGAAAGCTCTTCAGATTCCCCATTTTTGCCTTCTTTAAAACCAATAATATAAACACATCTTATTAGATTAAATAAACAAACCACAAACCATAAGCAAGAATTATTCTCATTGGACTGCTTTTTATAAGCCACTAACCACACTAACCACCAAACTAATGTTTACTAGAACTATTTTCAATACACCTTAAACCATAAACCATCGTATCACTTCCTTAATTATTCACTTTAGGATTGAAATACTTTTGGTAATCACTTGAGCACTATTTATATGTCCATAGCACTACATTAACCACAACCACCTCAAGACTCCTAAATCAACCACTATGACAACAAGATTCATGACCACATCATGAGACAAATCACTGAAGCACTACAACAAGGTAACAACCACTTTTTACTGTTCTTTTTAACCACCCTAAGCATGTAGGAACCAATTTCATGAATGTACCACTAGGTGTAATGAGAAAACCACTCCAACAACCACACATACTACTAGTGGAGGTATTCCAAACCAACAAAGTGGGTTTATGGATTGAAAACCACAACATAAAATTAAATGTGGTCTTACCCAACCTTAATCACCCCATCCACCAAATACTACCTACTTTTAATGCATCCAAACTTTCTGAAACTTAGTGGTGTACTAAAGACAACCATTGATAGAATCTTGATTGGAACCAAAATTTACAAAGTTTAGCTAAGATTTGATGTTCGATTCAAGAAAAAATTCAAATATAAAACAAGGTTTATGTGTGTACTTGAAGGTAATAATGACCAATAGGTTGCTTCTTGAAGGGATGTTCTCATAACTTCCCATTGATTTTCAAGACCCATGTCATCTACTCATTTTTTCATATCATCATCCTCATCATAAAACCCAAAATTACGCCACTAGTTAGGATGTAACATTTGCCCACATATGCAGCATGAGTTACTATCCTTCAACATCTTAAATAAACAAAAAGGGTGAAAGGTATGTCTACAAGATGTTATTACTATATCATTGCAATGAAAACCCTAAGCACAAAACTTGCAAAGTTTGATCTATATGTATATTAGCCTATCAAAATTTTCCTTTACACTTGGATGAAGGATGGGTTTAGGCCAAAATGAATTACCCCCCATCTTTCTCATGGCCTCAAGCTATTTTTTAACAGTTTTTTCTTTAACCTTTAACAACTAGATTTCTTACTTGGCTACAATTATGAGGTTTTCAATCTTCAAGCACTCCATTTCAATTTCTGCAAATGTAGTTTCACCCATTAGAGCTCGTTTATGCCCACTCTAATGTCATAGATTTATTATATTCCATTACTCTTTGTAAGGTAGTGCATTGATCATGGGTTGTTTGCAATTTTGATTGTTCTTCCTTGAGATTTTCTTTTTCTTAAAGTCAATTCTCTTCACTTGACATAGCTTGAAGTTCAAGCTCTAGGGTTTGGATTTACATTTGTAAAATTGATGACAATTTTAAGAAAAACATTATTTGCAGCAACAAAAATAAAGACAAATGTTGTGCAAAGTTGGGATGTTAAAATACATGGATACTTTTTTTTCCAACAAGAGAATATCACGCACCAACCTCTACAAGTCACACATGCTTGTAGTGATGGCATCCTATGTTTCCAATGCTACAACATGTTGATCTTGCATGTTGAATCAAAGCCATATGGGCATCTCGGACAGCCTGGTTTTTTCTGCCTCCATACACAAAACCTTTGTGTTGGACCCTTTCAGTAAATCAACCAAAAAAACATGAATCTTGCCAACCTTCGTGAACTACATAGGCAAAATACCATATAGACATTTACATGTTGGTTCAAGTTCTTCAAATTTGAATGCAAGTAGACTATTGGGTAGCTTGCACAAAACCTCCCTAGTTCCACTAAGCTCAAAGAGCTCCACTAATCCACCACTTTTTAACATGTTGTGAAGCAACTTTTGTCCCTCTATTTCCGGTTCTACAAGGTGACTATGCTTGAAAGCACAAATGCTACTAGTGAAGGGTGAATGCGAGTGTATTTCTAGATGTTAGATTGCGTTTGTAGTTGAAGTTAAGTACTTTGCCTCCTATGCATCATTCACAACTTAACATTGATAGATATATCTTTTAGATTCACACATTCCAAATCCTACAACCTTATATTAAATTATCATCCCTTTAAACAAACTTTCATGGACTCAACACCTTCTTAAACTTGGCTACAACTAGGAATCATTTGAAATATTGTTTTTAACACATAAGTTATTCAAATCCGGCTTGCCTTAGCTCCTTAGAAAAGCTAACTACTAGGCGCACCTTCCTACCAAATCTTAAGTTCTACAGCTAAATAACTAAGAAGTTATGCTACAAAACCCGAAAGGGTTTTACGAAGGCAGTTGGTCCAACTTGACTACAGACCACCAGTCACTTGGAAAATTGTTTCTAACACATAGATTGTTCAAATCTGGCTTGCCTTAGCTCCTTAGAAATCTAACTACTAGGCGCACCTTCCTATCAAATCTCAAGATCTGTAGCTAAATAACTGAAAAGTTATGCTACGAAACCCGAGAGGGTTTTGCGAAGGCAATTGGTCCAACTTGACTGCAAACCACCAGTCACTTGGAAAATTGTTTCTAACACATAGATTGTTCAAATCCGACTTGCCTTAGCTCCTTAGAAAGCTAACTACTACGCGCACCTTCCTACCAAATCTCAAGATCTGTAGCTAAATAACTGAAAAGTTATGCTATGAAACTTGAGAAGGTTTGTAAGCTTTCTCTAAGGTTCCAACCTCCCAATACTATCACTATTCACCTCCATTCTTTCAAAACTATTACAAGATTCCCATTCTACTCTCCTTCCTCTTCCCAACTACCAAGGTTGATCATCCTTTTCCTCCTCAAGAAGCTTGTAAGAATTAGTACTTCTCAAAATTGAATTAGAAGTTATCTCCGGTGGGGAAAAAAAAAAGCCCCAATCATCCGAGTTCGCTTTTTAAAGAGAAGGAGAAGGAAAGCAAAGGTAGACTCAAAATTTGGTGGCCAATGGAAGGAGAAGAAGAAGGTTTTTTGCTTGGTGGTTAATGGAAGGAGAAGAAGAAGGTTTTTTGCTTGGTGGTTAATGGAAGGAGAAGAAGAAGGTTTTTTGCTTGGTGGCCAATGGAAGGAGAAGGAAAAGGTTTTTAACTACCTATTCCCACTTTCCCCCCAAACAACTTTACTTAAACCTTCATTTTTTATCCTTTGACATTAAGGTTTTACTTTAACATGGTTCTAGGCCATTATTTACACATTCCCTTCTTTTACTTGGCCTATAAATTACGATCACGTAATTTGATGTCACAAGTCCCCCCCACCTTCATTCTTAATTTGATTTTGTTGAAAATCTTTCCTCTCTTCCTTGAAAATATGGCGTCGCGCACAGTCACATCTTATGGGCCCCAAGCCGCACAAGCGAATGAAGAACCACCTTCAGAGTCATCTTTAGATTTGACCCTAATGCAGCATCCTCGTGATGAAGAACTCGAACTTCGAGAGGTGCGCGCTTGTCTTGAAGTTGAACCCCCTTGAGCCTAGTACTATCGTATTTCGCCAAATTCTCGCACCCTGGTGATCTTGTTACAAGTCGACCCCACTTCCAGTGACGAACTTGAAACTGTTTGTGAAGGTTGTTATGAAACCGAAAACACTTCTATCTTCGCTTGGTCTTTAATTCCCGACGTTGCACACTATCATTGGTTGCGTGGTCTGATTAGTTGACTACCTCTTAATAGCAAGGCGGACTACCTAGTTCGTACCATTCGACGCATTCTGGACTTCCTATAGTTATGAACTATGGCATAGCCCACAACTTAACATGTACTTGCAGCTCCTTGTTGAACTTACTCATAATCTAAATAAATGTTCCAGTCCTTATGAAACTCCTATTATCATTGGCACACTATCACATCATCTATTTAATCATTAAGCTAATTCGAATCAATCCTATGTTCCTACAGCTTGAAGATTGCTCTATTTCTATTGGGCCTTTCACTAACCCCCTCCCCTTGCTTCATAAATTCCCAACATCCTTGCTACTTGTTAAATACTAATACAAGACCAATGTTTTGTTACACACCATGAACTCTGGTGTTTGTTTTTTTCCCCCCAACCTTTTACAGATTTCTCACCCCTACTTACGCCACTAAAGTTCTAAAACTATGGTTTACCAACTTGTTGCTGAAAAAAAGAACTAACCCAACCAATATCATATTTCAGAAAACAAAACAACCCCCTCACACCCTATGCGCATTCATCAACCCCTATTATAACACAAAGTTGTTAAACCCCCCTAATAACCTCACCACACCCGAATACTCCTAACACAATTCTTAAACATTGAGACTACCAACCATGGCCATGTCGATATGGCTCACACATGTGTACTTCTTTTTTTTGGGCTTTCTTTTTTTCTGTTGAAGTAGCCACCCTAGCCTCATTGATATTCTCACCTTTTTCCTATGCAATGTAACCCCTCACAAACCACACATTAAATTCATTATTAATGACGTGTGGTGTACCAAACACTTGCCAATACAACTTCAACAATTTTTGCTTGGTTTCTATGTGGAGGCATGAACATGTGACTTTCAAGCTTGAACAATAAGGTCCAATAACTTTTTCAATGTTAAATTTGGTCATAATGTTGTAAGGAAATTTTTTTTTAGGGTTTAGTTTAGAATCATCGAACTACCTCACAATTTTGAAATAATGCTCAATTCGGTCTTTGAAGTCTACATCAAGTGTTCCAGCTACAAGCTAGTCAAACTCATTTTAGTTGCATGTTGACAAACCTTAAACTTTCATTGACAATGATTGACCTTCCTCACAAATTCAAAATTCCCGCCTTGCCCACATTTTTCAATACCAACCAAGCCTTACATGCCATGTCACTATAAAATTTCCAAAAACTTTCCCTTAATCCTTGCCCACCACCCCCCCAAACTAGGCAGGTGTGGGCCATTTGATTGTATTTGGACCCCTCATTCTTGCTATGTATTTAAGGTCAAATCCACAATTGAAAGTTCCATTATCACAATCCATGTGCTCTTACACAATCAGTCCGTCAATGGGCAGCATCAAGTGCATTGACAAAAACCCAAGGGAAGCAAATCCATTGGGTGATGTTATATCACCACTTTGAAAAGGCCAAGCTCCAGCAAAACATGCATTTTAGACTTTGCTTCACCATAAAGTGTTGCCTTTAAAATCCAAAAAACATGGTATCAAGAAAGACTTAAACTTTTTGGAACTACCTCTAGTAGTAGTAGAAAAGATGGTGATGATCAACAAAATAAATTGTGTAATGAGACCAGTAAGGATGATGGTGCTACCACAAGTAGCCTAAGCAAAGATAAAGGGTATGGATACACAAGTAATGATGAACATGCTATTGATTCTCCTGCCAAAAAATAGAAAAAAATCAAAAGGCCGGTTACAATGAAGGTTTCAACAACAAAGAATACTAAGGCTACCAAAACTAGGAGTTAATTAAAACTTGGTTATTATCACTTTTCCATTTTCATTTCAATTTTGATGGGGTTGTAATTTGAACCTTTAACCATATTCCTCTTGTAAGTTTTAGTAGCAAGGCATTACACATGTGGAGCATGGACAATTGGAAGACTTCAATTGTTGGTCAATTGTAGGTAGTTGTTTAGTTCCATAAAGGTTTTTAATTTAAACACATGATGAAGCATAAAGTTGTATCTAGATTTCTAATCACAATAATGTTCTATGAATTATACTTAACATTCAAATGTTCTTAAATTTGGATGCATGTAATTAAAATTAAAAGGCCATGGGTATGCATCAAATTTTGCTGACTTCGTAAATTGGCATAAATGGTGGCACTTTAGTGTGGTTCATTTTTATAATGTTTTTATTGTTATGTATTCAAAATATAATCATAGCATTAGAAGGCGAACTTTCTATGTGGCTGTTTTGTTTGTAGCTTAAGCTCTCTATGGCTATTTCTTTTGCAACATAGTGAATTAGGATGACTAAAGCTACAAACATTTTCTTTGGCTTTCACCAGCTTTGCAAACTTTTGAATTGGAGTGGGGACATGTGACTATTTTTTCTAGATTATAAATTTGCATTCAATAATGGCAATACCTCTTGTTGGCCTTAAACATGTGGGGCAATCCTATCCTTGGGTGGTACCACTAGGAACGTCACACCTTGATTTTCATGGACCCATCAAACTTTGAAAAAGCATAGGAAACATTTAAATGAACATTTTCATTAAACAAATTTGAGTACATTCATTAGGTTCCATAAAATTTGAAATCTCAATAATATCAAAATTATTTTGTATTTTGGTGTTCCTAATCATTGCATTTTGAAAAAGTTTCAAGAACATATTGCCTACTTTTCCTTTAAACTTTTTAGTCAAGAACAAAAATTTGGAACATGATTTATGATTTTTTTAAAAAATTATGATGTTTTTTCCTAAGGTAATTTGGAAGTTATTTTATTTATTGGTTTTTATTTGGCAATGACTTGATTAAGTATGAATTAATTATGAATTTCCAAAGTTGAGGCTATCAATCTCTTAAAGAACCATTATAATTAGGAATATAATTTTTGCAATTTTTGTAATTTTTTAAATTCCCAAATAAACTTCAAGACATATATTAGAGTACAAAATTGATTAAAATGAAAAAATAATAATTTATAATTGTGAAAAAAATAACAAAAAGGACCTAGAAAAATGATTTGGATGTTTTTGGTTCCTTAACCATTTGTTGAAGTGGTTCCTAGTGGTACCACCCAAGGATGGGTTTGCCATGATGTTGTTTTTAGGCTTGCTAAATGAATTGAATTGAACTTTTGAAACTTGCTAGTGATATTATTTTTGGCCTTAAATAGTCTTAAATATTCCATCAAATTCTTTATTTTCTTGCAAAAAAAATTATTCTAAAAATCTCAACATGTCTAAAAATAAATAATTATTATAAAATTGCCCTAGGTGTTATAGTATTATTTTTGAACTTGGGGTTGGGTATTATTTATGGACTTAAATAATCCAACATATTCCATCACATTACTTTACCAATTCCCATATATTCCAATATATTTCAATATATTCCATAAATAGTCCCACATATTCCATCACATTACCAATCACTTCCCTTGTACAAGAATCTTACATTAGCTCCATATGGCAATTAAACTAACTACCCATTAATTTAGTAATTAATTAACAAATATTCTCACTACTACAAAAGTGGGTGCAATTTACTAACTTAAATCACTATGGGACCTTAAAAGTGATATAATTTCATTACATTTTACTGATTTCACCCTGGTGAAAGTTATTTCATTATAATATCATTATATATACATCATGTTTCATTATTAGTTAACATAATTCATTATTATAATTTACATAATAAATAGATTTATTTTTATGTTTTTAAAAATATTT
>Ga0116226_10004796_pt1 | contig 11996 bp, 9 predicted proteins | sample S1TSphfallax_FD_89692 | JGI IMG/M metagenome (GOLD analysis project Ga0116226, IMG submission 89692) | Host-associated microbial communities from peat moss isolated from Minnesota, USA - S1T2_Fa - Sphagnum fallax MG | ecosystem: Host-associated > Plants > Peat moss > Unclassified | place: USA... | reverse complement strand
GCCACGCCGTGGTTGCCAAGCTATTGCCTAAGGCCGATCCGGTCCACAAGGTCACCATCATCCCGCGCGGTCGTGCTTTGGGTGTGACCTGGCAGCTGCCGGAGCACGACAACGAAACCTACTCCAAAGACTATCTGCTCGATCGTCTGGCCATACTGTTCGGCGGTCGCGTGGCCGAGGAGTTGTTCCTCAACCTGATCAGCACCGGCGCTTCGGATGACTTCAACAAAGCCACCGCCACGGCCCGTGCGATGGTGGCGCGTTTCGGCATGACCGATGCCCTTGGCCCCATGGTGTATGTCGACGACGAAGGCGATGCCTCGCCGTTTGGTCGGGGTTTCACGCGCACCATCTCGGAAGCCACGCAACAGAAGGTGGACGCCGAAATCCGCGCCGTGCTCGACCAGCAGTACAACCTGGCCAAACGCCTGCTCGACGAAAATCGCGACAAGGTCGAAGCCATGACCGCGGCGCTGATGGAGTGGGAAACCATCGATGCTGAGCAGATCAATGACATCATGGCCGGTCGTCCGCCACGCTCGCCCAAGGATCCGTCCACGCCATCGGCAGGCGATACCCCGACGGGCGGCAATCCGGTCGTGCCTGAGGTCAAGGCCGCTGCCGCGCCGGCCTGAAAGCATGGCGACCGAGCCGGTGTAAAACCGGTTCGGTCACCGTGCAGGGTACACACCGATGTGGCATGAAGCAAAACGGGCTGGCGCCGGGCGCCGGCCCGTTTTGCTTTGCAGCGGCGTGATCGCGCGCTGGCCTATACTGCGCAGCGCCACCCAGGTCTTAGGCTAACCTTTATCCGAGTTTTTCACGATGGCAGCACCGAACCCCGTTATCCCGAGCCCTGCCGTATTCGACTGTGGACGTTTCCAACTGAGTTTGACGCGCCCCCTGGTCATGGGCATTTTGAATGTCACCCCCGACTCCTTTTCCGACGGCGGCCGCTATCTGGCGCATGGCGCTGCGCTGGCGCACGCGCAACAGATGCTGGCCGACGGCGTGGATATGATCGATATCGGGGGCGAATCGACCCGCCCAGGCGCGGCCGCCTTGCCGCTGGATCAGGAGTTGGAGCGCGTCATACCGCTGGTCGAGGCCTTGCGCGATTGCGGCGTGCCCTTGTCCGTCGATACCTATAAACCGGCCGTGATGCGCGCCGCATTGGCCGCGGGCGCCGATCTGATCAACGATATTCGCGGTTTCCGTGATGCGGACGCGATCGCCGCCGTGGCCGGGTCGAACTGTGGCGTGTGCGCGATGCATATGGCGGGCGAGCCGCAGACCATGCAGGTGGCGCCGCCTGACTATGCCGACGTGGTGTCGGAAGTGGCTGCCTATCTTGAGCAGCGCGCGCAAGCGTTGCAGCAAGCCGGTGTTGCGCGTTCGCGCATCTGCATCGATCCCGGCTTTGGCTTCGGCAAGAGTGTCGCGCATAATTACGCTTTACTCGCGCATCTGGGACGTTTGGCTGAATCGGGTTTGCCGGTGTTGGCCGGCATGTCGCGCAAGTCTATGCTGGGCGCGGTAACAGGGCGCGCCAGCGCGCCCGAACGGGTCGCCGCCAGCATTGCGGCGGCGGTGTGCGCAGCGGAGCGGGGGGCGGCCATCATCCGCGTGCACGATGTGGCGCAGACGGTCGATGCGCTGGCGGTCTGGCGGGCTACCCGGCAGGCGGACGCTTAAGCAGGCATATGAGCAGGCACATGAGCGGCACATAAGCGGCACATAAGCGGCACCCCAGTAGGCCACTAAGCAGGCACCTGAGCAAGCGCATACACCAGCGCCTGAGTCGCACGCAGCCAACCCCGAAAGCCGGGGCGGAAATATTTTTTGCGGTCTGGCGCAGCCGGCCGCTGTGCTTATTGGAATGGAAAAGATGGGTCGTCGTTATTTCGGTACGGATGGCGTGCGCGGGCGGGTCGGTGAAGCGCCGATTACGCCGGATTTTGTCTTGCGGCTCGGCTATGCGGCGGGCAAAGTGCTGGCCGGTGCCGCTGCGGCAGCCAGCGGTACGCGTCCTACCGTGTTGATCGGCAAAGATACGCGGGTCTCGGGCTATATGCTGGAAGCGGCGCTCGAAAGCGGCTTTTCGGCGGCCGGCGTCGATGTGATGCTGGCCGGCCCCATGCCCACGCCTGGCGTGGCTTATCTGACGCGCGCCCTGCGCCTGTCGGCCGGGGTGGTGATCAGCGCGTCGCACAATCCATATTACGACAACGGCATCAAGTTCTTTTCGGCGGACGGCAACAAGCTGCCCGATGAGGTCGAAGCCCAGATCGAGCGTCAGCTCGAGCAGCCCATGCTGTGCTCGCCTTCCGAGCAGCTCGGCAAGGCCAGCCGGCTCGATGACGCGGCCGGCCGCTATATCGAGTTCTGCAAAAGCACCTTTCCGGTCAATTTCGATCTGCGCGGCCTGAAACTGGTGGTCGATTGTGCGCACGGCGCGGCCTATGACGTCGCGCCCAAGGTATTCCATGAGTTGGGTGCGGATGTCATCCCGCTCGGGATACAACCCAACGGCTTCAATATCAATGACGGCGTCGGCGCCACCGCGCCCGATGCGCTGGTGCGGTCGGTGCGCGCCAATCACGCCGATCTGGGTATCGCGCTCGATGGCGATGCCGATCGGCTGCAGATCGTCGATGCCACAGGCCGGCTGTATAACGGCGACGAACTGCTCTATATCCTGACGCGTGACCGCATCCAGACCGATGGCCGCGTCGAAGGCGTGGTCGGCACGCTAATGACCAATCTGGCGATCGAGATGGCAATCAAGTCGCTCGGCGTCCAGTTTGTGCGCGCCGCAGTCGGCGACCGCTACGTGCTCGAACAATTGCGCGAGCGCGGCTGGCAGCTTGGCGCGGAAGGGTCGGGCCACATCCTGTCGCTAGACCGGCATACCACCGGCGACGGCATTGTCTCCGCGCTGTTGGTGCTGGCGGCGCTCAAGCGCAGCGGCCAGCGCATCGGCCAGTTGCTCGACGGAATCCAGCTGTTTCCGCAAAAGCTGATCAATGTGCGCATGCGTCCGGATACCGACTGGCGCAGCGACAATACAATCCAGCAAGCGCTGGAGTCGGCGCAGCAGGCCTTGGCGGATACCGGCCGGGTCTTGATCCGCGCTTCCGGCACCGAGCCCGTGCTGCGCGTGATGGTCGAGGCGCAAAGTGAGGCCAGCGCGGTCGAACATGCCGAGGCCATCGCCGGGGCAGTGCGCGCCGCGACGGCCTGACGAACGGTCCCCGATTATGACAGGACCGGGGCGGCGTCCCCGGTGTCGACATCGTTTCGGTTCGATGCGGCCCTATGCCACGGGGGGAATCAGCCCCGTGATACATGCATCCGCTGCCCATTTGGCAGGGTCTGGATTTGTGTGCAAGTCATTGATTTAAATCATATTTAATATCGATCTGGACCCGTCTTCGGACCCCGCCGCACGCGACGGTGTGTCATAGGTGGCCGCTGCAGCTTGCCAATATGAAAGTAAAATGTCAGGCTCGGGCTCTATGATCACGCCGTTGTCACATGAATGTCATTTTTGAACCCTAAGCTTCGGGTCGGTAGAAGAATTCTGTCAACCCCGAGGTGGAGAACCCATGAATTTCATTAAGACGACGATCGCTGGCCTGGCTGGCGCCCTGATGGCAACGGCAGCCTTTGCGACTGATTTGACTGGCGCAGGCAGCACGTTCGCAGCACCGATCTACACCAAGTGGGCGGATGCATATCAAAAGTCGGGCGGCGGCAAGATCAACTATCAAGGCATCGGTTCGGCCGGCGGTATCAAGCAGATCCTGGCCAAGACCGTCGATTTCGCCGGCTCGGACATGCCGCTGAAGGATGAAGACCTGGCCAAGGACGGCCTGTTCCAGTTCCCGACGGTGGTCGGCGGCGTGCTGCCGGTGATCAACGTGCCGGGTATCGCCGCAGGTCAACTGGTGCTGAACGGCCCGGTGCTGGGCGACATCTTCCTGGGCAAGATCAAGAAGTGGAATGACCCGGAAATCACCAAGCTGAACCCGGGCCTGAAGCTGCCGGATACCGATATCGCCGTGGTGCGCCGCGCCGATGGTTCGGGCACCAGCTTCATCTGGACCGACTACCTGTCCAAGGTCAACGACGAATGGAAGACCAAGGTCGGTGAAGGCACCACGGTCAACTGGCCGGTCGGCACGGGCGGCAAGGGTAACGACGGCGTCGCCGCCTTCGTGCAGCGCCTGCCGGGCGCAATCGGCTATGTTGAATCGGCCTACGCGCTGCAAAACAAGATGGTCTACGTCGACATGATCAATGCAGCCGGCACCAAGGTTGCTCCGGAAACGGCAACGTACAAGGCTGCTGCGGCTGGCGCTGACTGGTCCAAGAGCTTCTATCAGATTCTGACCAATGAGCCTGGCAAGAACGCATGGCCTATCGTCGGCGCGACCTTCGTGCTGGTGTACGCCAAGCAGGACAAGGCGGCTGAAGGCGCGGAAACGCTGAAGTTCTTCGACTGGTCGTTCAAGAACGGCGGTGCTGCAGCTGACTCGCTCGACTACATTTCGCTGCCGGAATCGGTCGTGAAGGCAATCCGCGAACAGTGGAAGACCAAGGTCACCGACGCCAGCGGCAAGGCGTTGTACCAATAAGGTGGGCGCGCGCGGCGCCGTACGCGCCGCGCGGTTGACACCTTCACCAGACAAGGCCAGGCTCCGCAAGGGTCCTGGCCTTGTCTGGTGAAACGAGTAGTAGCAGCGCGTCCGTCGTCGCATGGCGGAGCGCTACCGAACCTGAGCTGATATGTCCGACGTCGACATCCGATTTTCCGAGAATGCCGCCTCCACGCGGCGCGCCCCCAGCCGTACCGCGGACGTGGTGTTCGGCGCTTTTGCCAGACTGGCTGCCTTGATCTCGCTGCTGATGCTGGGCGGCATCATCGCATCGCTGATTTACTCGTCCTGGCCTTCGATCTCAAAGTTCGGTCTGCCGTTCCTATGGCATCGCGAATGGGATCCACCCAATGACCAGTATGGTGCACTGGTGCCGATCTACGGCACGCTGATCACCTCGATCGTGGCGCTGCTGATCGCCGTGCCGGTCAGCTTCGGTATTGCCCTGTTCCTGACCGAATTGTCGCCGGCTTGGTTGCGTCGGCCGCTCGGCACCGCGATCGAATTGCTGGCCGCGATTCCGTCCATCGTCTACGGCATGTGGGGCTTGCTGGTGTTCTCGCCGATTTTCGCGAGCTGGTTCGAGCAACCGGTGGGCAGCCTGCTGGGTTCCATGCCCATTATCGGCGCGTTGTTCCAAGGGCCGCCTATCGGTATCGGCCTGCTGTGCGCGGGTGTGATTCTAGCCATCATGATCATCCCCTATATCGCCTCGGTGATGCGCGACGTGTTCGAAGTCACGCCCGTGCTGCTGAAGGAATCGGCCTACGGTATTGGCTGCACCACCTGGGAAGTGATGTGGAAGATTGTCCTGCCCTACACGAAGTCGGGTGTGATCGGCGGCGTCATGCTGGGCCTGGGACGCGCACTGGGCGAAACGATGGCGGTTACCTTCGTGATCGGCAATACCAATTTGTTGAACGACGTGTCTTTGTTTTCGTCGGGTAACAGTATCACCTCGGCACTGGCCAATGAATTCGGCGAATCCAGCGGTCTGCACACGGCTGCCTTGATGGAATTGGGCCTGATCCTGTTTGTGATCACCTTTATCGTGCTGGCGATCTCCAAGGTTCTGTTGATGCGTCTGGAAAAAGCGGAGGGCGGCAAATGAACGACCAAGCCATGAAACTCGCGCTACCCGAGAAAACGCCCAACGATATCGCGACCCGCCTGCGTCTGCAGGCACGCCGCAAGCGCGTCAATGTGCTGGCCATCGCCTTGTCGATGGCAGCCATGGCGTTCGGTTTGCTGTGGCTGATTTGGATTTTATGGACCACGCTGCGCCTGGGCGTAGGTGGTTTGTCCCTGGAGCTTTTTACGCAGTCGACACCGCCGGCCAATACCGACGGCGGCGGTTTGATCAACGCCATTGTGGGCAGCGTCATCATGGTGATTCTGGCCACCGTGATCGGCGCGCCGCTGGGGGTGATGGCCGGCGTATATCTGGCCGAGTACGGTCAGGGCAAATGGTTGGCCTCGGTCACGCGCTTTATCAACGACATTCTGTTGTCGGCGCCGTCCATCGTGATCGGCTTGTTTGTGTATACGGTGGTGGTGGCGGAGACGGGCGGTTTCAGCGGCTGGGCCGGTATCGTCGCGCTGGCGCTGCTGGAAATCCCCATCGTGATCCGGACCACCGAGAACATGCTCAAGCTGGTGCCCAACGCCTTGCGCGAAGCGGCTTTTGCCCTTGGCACGCCGAAGTGGAAAGTGATCTCGGCCGTCACGCTGAAGGCATCGATAGGCGGCATCATGACCGGCTTGTTGCTGGCGATTGCGCGCATCACGGGCGAAACCGCGCCCTTGCTGTACACCGCGTTCTCGAATCAGTTCTTCAGCTTGCAGCTGACCAAGCCGATGGCCAATCTGCCGGTGACCATCTACAACTTCGCCATGAGCCCGTATCACCAGTGGCAGACGTTGGCCTGGGCTGGCGTCTTTCTGATTACCGTGGGCGTGCTGGCCTTGAATATTCTGGCGCGTGCATTCTTCACGAACAAGTAAGAGACCTCTGATATGAGCCAAATGCAAACTGCCTTCGCGACGCCCAAAACGCAGCGCGACGCCGAACGCCCGCTGCTTGCCGCGGCGCCGAAGATCGAAGTGAACAATCTCAACTTCTTCTACGGCCGCTATCACGCGCTGAAGAACATCAATCTGCGTATCCCGGCGAACAAGGTGACGGCCTTTATCGGTCCGTCGGGCTGCGGCAAGTCGACGCTGTTGCGCACCTTCAACCAGATGTACGCGCTCTATCCGGAGCAGCGCGCCGAAGGCGAGATTCTGATGGATGGCGAAAACTTGCTGGCGACCAAGCAGGATGTGTCGCTGTTGCGCGCCAAGGTCGGCATGGTGTTCCAAAAACCGACACCGTTTCCGATGTCGATTTATGACAACATCGCTTTCGGTGTCAAAATGTTCGAGACGCTGTCGCGCTCGGAAATGGATGACCGCGTTGAGTGGGCGCTGACCAAAGCCGCCTTGTGGACTGAAGTGAAGGACAAGCTGCAACAAAGCGGTTATGGCCTGTCCGGCGGTCAACAGCAGCGGCTGTGCATTGCGCGTGGCATTGCGATTCGCCCCGAGGTGCTGTTGCTGGACGAGCCGTGTTCGGCGCTCGACCCGATCTCCACGGGCCGGATCGAAGAGCTGATCGCGGAGCTGAAGGACGACTACACCGTGGTGATCGTCACGCACAACATGCAACAGGCTGCCCGCTGCTCGGACTACACTGCCTATATGTACTTGGGCGAACTGATCGAATTCGGCGAGACCGAAAAGATCTTTATCAAGCCCCAGCGCAAAGAGACCGAAGATTACATTACCGGGCGCTTTGGTTGATACGCAATGCCGAGGTGATGAGGGAATCCGAACTCAAACCGGCGACTGAAGAACCCGTGAGGAGCAAACTCGATGTCCGATAAACATTTGTCCAGCCAGTTCGATGCCGACCTGACCGACATCAGTTCCAAAGTACTGGAAATGGGTGGCCTGGTCGAATCGCAGATCATCACCGCGATGCAGGCGCTGAATGCGTTCGATGCAGACATCGCGCAAAGCGTGATCGACGCCGAAAACCGCATCAATTCGATGGAAGTGTCGATCGACGAAGAATGCGTGAACGTGATCGCCCGACGCCAGCCGGCGGCACGCGATTTGCGCTTGCTGATGGCGTTTTCGAAGACGGTTGCCAATCTGGAACGCGCCGGCGACGAAGCCGAAAAGATCGCCAAGCGCACCAAGCGCATCCTGGAAGATGGCAATGCCCGCACCGTGAACATCACCGAAATCAAGATGTCCGGTGAGATGGCGGTCAACATCCTGCGCCATGCGCTCGATGCATTGGCCCGCCTCGATACCGTGGCAGCCGCTCAGATCGTTCGTGAAGATAAGGCGATCGACGAAGAATTCCGCGGGTTTGTGCGTAAGCTGGTGACCTACATGATGGAAGATCCGCGCACGATTTCGGTGGCGCTCGACTTTCTGTTTATCGCCAAGGCGATCGAACGGATTGGCGACCACGCCAAGAATATCGCTGAGTTGATCATTTATATCGTGAAGGGAACCGACGTGCGTCATATCCCGCGCGACCAGCTCGAGCGCGAAGCGCTCGGTTAAGAAAACTTATAAAAGAAGAGTCCGAGGTGGCGATGCCCAGCAGTATTCTCGTGATCGAAGACGAGCCCGCAATTTCCGAACTGATCTCCGTCAATCTCCAGCACGCTGGACATTGCGCGATTCGTGCCTACAACGCAGAACAGGCGCAGAACCTGATCAGCGATGTATTGCCGGATCTGGTTCTGCTCGACTGGATGTTGCCGGGTAAGTCGGGTATCAACTTCGCCCGCGATCTGCGCACCAATGAGCGGACCAAGCATATCCCCATCATCATGCTGACCGCGCGTGGCGACGAGCAGGATAAGGTCCTGGGCCTGGAAATCGGCGCCGATGACTACGTCACCAAGCCGTTCTCGCCCAAGGAGCTGATGGCGCGCATCAAGGCGGTGTTGCGCCGTCGCGCGCCGCAGTTGACCGAGGACGTGGTGGCAATCAACGGTCTGCGACTGGATCCGGCCACGCATCGGGTTGCGGCCCAGCATGACGGCGCCGAGATCAAACTCGATCTGGGTCCGACCGAATTCCGTCTGCTGCACTTCTTTATGACGCATCCGGAGCGCGTGCACAGCCGCACCCAGCTGCTCGATCAGGTCTGGGGCGACCATGTGTTCGTCGAAGAGCGCACGGTGGACGTTCATATCAAGCGCCTGCGCGCCGCGCTCAAGCCGGCCAACTGCGATGCTATGATCGAAACCGTGCGGGGTAGCGGCTACCGCCTGGCCAAGACGTTCTAGGACCCGGCCGGGTTGGGCTTCCCGACTACATATCGACGCGGATCGCGGGTTTGACTATGAATCTTATCTGGGCGCGCACGCTCGCGTTCCTGTTCGCGCTGGCCGGCGCCGCGGCATTATTTGCCCTGGTGACCGACAGCGCGCGCGCCGGCCTGTCGCTGGCGGTGCTGCTGCTGCTGTTCTACGTCTTGTTCAACGCCTACCAGACCTACCGCCTATGGCGCTTGCTGGACGCGCCCGTCTACGGCGAAGTACCCAAAGGACCGGGCATCTGGGGCGAAATCTACTATCGGCTGCACAAGCTGGCCAAGAACTGGCATGGCCAGGTCCGTCAAGTCGAGCACCAGCATTCACGTTTTATTCAGGCCATGCAGGCCTCGCCCAACGGCGTGGTGATGTTGGACGACGCCAATCTGATCGAATGGTGCAACCGCATCGCCGAGCAGCATTTCGGCATCGATGGCCGCCGTGATCTGCGTCAGCAGATCACCCACCTGGTGCGCCAACCCGAATTCGTCCGCTACCTCGCGGCGCAAGACTATCAGGAAGAATTGCGCATGCGCGGGATGGGCGCCAAGCGTCAATATGCCCTGGCCGTGCGCATTGTCCCTTATGGCGATCAGCGCAAGCTGGTGCTGACCCAGGACATCACCGAATTCGAGCGGATCGACTCGATGCGGCGCGATTTCGTCGCCAATGTGTCGCATGAACTGAAAACACCGTTGACGGTGTTGTCCGGCTTTCTCGAGACCATGCGCGAGCTGACGCTGTCCGAGGCCGAAAGCGCGCGCTATCTGGACATCATGCAGCAGCAGGCCGGGCGCATGCAGTATCTGGTGACCGACTTGCTGGTGCTGGCCAAGCTGGAGGGCGATACGCGTCCGCCCCAGGACAGCCTGATCAATATGCGAGGGGTACTGGCACACGTGCGCGCCGACTTGGGCATACTCTCGGCGGGCGCGCATGAGATCGAATTCAGCGCGGACGACACGCTCAGCCTGGTCGGCGCCGAAAGCGAAATTACTTCCGCGCTCGGCAATCTGGTCAGCAATGCCGTGCGTTATACCCCGGCGGGCGGCAAGATCGCGGTCAAGTGGGCTCGCACCGAGGAGGGCGCGCTGTTCAGCGTCAGGGACAGCGGGGTAGGGGTGCCGGCCGAACATATTCCGCGCCTGACCGAGCGCTTCTATCGGGTCGACGGCAGCCGTTCACGCGACACCGGCGGCACGGGGCTGGGGCTTGCCATCGTCAAACACGTGTTGCAACGCCACGATGCGCAGTTGCTGGTGACGAGCGAGGTTGGGCGCGGCAGCGAATTCTCGGTGCTGTTTCCGCACTCGCGTGTTCGCGAGCTGCCCGCTGAGGCGGCCGCGCAGACACGGTCCGACGCGGCCTCGGCGGCTTAGCCGCAGAACTTGCTCAGCAGGCTCAGCTGCGCATTGCGCAGCGTTTTGCTGGCGCGCCGGCGCTGATAGTGACCGTCGCTCTGCATCAACCAGGACGACTGGTTGTCGCCGATGTAGACCGACAGGCCCTCGGCGATCACACGACGTTTCAAGCGGCGGTCGCGCACCGGGAAAGCCACTTCGATGCGCCGGAACAGATTGCGATCCATCCAATCCGCGCTCGACAGATAGACCTGCTCTTCGCCGTCGGCGTAGAAGTAGTAAATCCGATGGTGTTCCAGAAAGCGCCCGACGATGGAACGCACCGTAATCCGTTCGGACAGGCCGGGTACACCGGGCTGCAGCGCACAGACGCCGCGCACGATCAGATCGATTTGCACACCGGCCTGTGATGCCGCGTAGAGCTCGGTAATGACGGTGGGCTCAAGCAGCGCGTTCATCTTGGCGACGATACGGCTTTTCTTGCCGGCTTTCGCGTGTTCCACTTCGCGGCGTATCGCTTCGATCAGCTTGGTATGGAGCGTGAATGGCGATTGCCACAGGGCGTGCAGATGCAATTGCCCGCCGATACCGGTCAATTGCTGGAACACATGGTGGACGTCTTCGCACAGTTGCGGATCCGACGTCATCAAGCCGAAATCGGTATAAAGACGCGCCGTTTTGGGGTGATAGTTACCGGTACCCAAGTGGGCGTAGCGGCGCAACTGCGGACGGCCGTCACGCGTGGTACGGCGCACGATCAGCATCATCTTGGCGTGGCATTTATGCCCCACCACGCCATACACCACATGCGCGCCGACGGCTTCGAGTTGCGCCGCCCAGTTGATATTGGTTTCTTCGTCGAAGCGGGCCAACAGCTCGACCACCACCGTGACTTCCTTGCCGTTGCGCGCAGCCAGCATCAGCGCATCCATCAAGGGCGAATCCGATCCGGTGCGGTAGATGGTTTGCTTGATGGCTACCACATTGGGGTCGATGGCTGCCTGCAGCAGCAGTTCCAGCACGGGCTGGAAACTTTCGTAGGGGTGATGCAAGAGGATGTCGCCCTGATCGATGGCATCGAAAATCGAAGGCACCGATTGCACAATCTTGGGCGTAGCCGGAACGTGTGGGATAAATTTCAGATCGGGACGATCCACCATATCGGGCAGCGACATCAGGCGCACCAGATTCACGGGGCCGGCGACCCGGTAGCAATCGCGTTCGGTCAGGCCGCTTTCTTCGAGCAGGCGCCGGACCAGATGCGGCGGCGTGCTGGCCGAGACTTCCAGGCGCACCGCATTACCCAGGTGGCGCGCCGGCAATTCGCCCTGCAAGGCATCGCGCAAATTGGTGATTTCGTCTTCGTCGACGAACAATTCGCTATTGCGCGTGATGCGAAACTGGGTGCAGCTGACGACGGTCAAGCCCGGAAACAGCTTGCCCACAAAATGCTGCATAAAGGATGAGAGCAGGACAAAGCCGTGCGGATAGCCCGACAAAGACTCCGGCATGCGCACCAGACGCGGCAGCGCGCGCGGCGCCTGCACGATACCCATCACCGCCTTGCGCCCGAAGGCATCGTTGCCTTCGAGCTC
>Ga0116226_10004795_pt1 | contig 11996 bp, 9 predicted proteins | sample S1TSphfallax_FD_89692 | JGI IMG/M metagenome (GOLD analysis project Ga0116226, IMG submission 89692) | Host-associated microbial communities from peat moss isolated from Minnesota, USA - S1T2_Fa - Sphagnum fallax MG | ecosystem: Host-associated > Plants > Peat moss > Unclassified | place: USA... | reverse complement strand
TTCAAATAATTCAGGGCGGCGTTGGCCGCCGTATTCGTAGAAATGACCGGCATACTTACCTCCTCTGCCACAAGCTACTTGCCTGGGGCAAGGCTGCGATTGTGGGTACGACAGGCTGATATAAGCAATGGCCGTGCCAACTTTGCAAATCGTTGAAAAATAAGGGTTTTGTTGAGTCGGGGGGAGGCCGGTAGGTAGGAAGCGGCAGAAGAGTCCGGGTGACTCTTGCCTAAAGTACCCTGCAATATTTGCCGGGCTAAGCCTCGGAAAAGACTCGATTTTGCCGATTTTTACCCACTGCACGGCCGTCTGCGGCAGGCTGTCGGAGCGAAGCAGGATCTGAGGGGCAACTAAAAAGGGCTCCCGAAGGAGCCCTTATCGATCAAGCGATCTGAGTCGGCCGCTCGGGCGTCGACTGGGCTTGGGTCGCCCTTTCCTCGGGGTCGCGCAGCACATAGCCGCGTCCCCACACCGTATCGATGTAGCTGGTCTCGCCGATCGCGGTGGACAGCTTCTTCCTGAGCTTGCAGATGAAGACATCGATGATCTTCAGTTCCGGCTCGTCGATGCCGCCATAGAGATGGTTGAGGAACTGTTCCTTGGTCAGGGTCTGGCCCTTGCGGAGCGACAGAAGTTCCAGAATTCCATATTCTTTGCCGGTGAGATGCAGCGGCTCCTCATCGACCTCGACCACCCGCTTGTCCAGATTGACCGCCAGGCGGCCGGTGCGGATGATCGATTCGGAATGACCCTTCGAGCGGCGGACGATGGCCTGGATGCGGGCCACCAGCTCGGCGCGGTCGAACGGCTTGGTCAGATAATCGTCGGCGCCGAAGCCCAGGCCCTTGACCTTCTTGTCGGCCTCGGACAAGCCGGACAGGATCAGCACCGGCGTCGCGATGCGCGAGGCGCGCAGGCGGCGCAAAACCTCGTATCCGTCCATGTCAGGCAGGACGAGATCCAGAAGAATGATGTCATATTCGTAGAGCTTGCCGATTTCGAGCCCGTCCTCGCCGAGACCGGTGGCGTCGACCACCATCCCTTCGGCTCGCAGAGACATCTCCAGACTTCTGGAGGTCATCGGATCGTCTTCTACGATGAGGACTCGCATGAGGGACGGGAGGCTCCGAAATGGTTAACGGTCACTTTACCAACATTTAATGTCGGGAGGCTACTCTTATTAAGAATTAGGAATTGGCCTTATGTCCCTGACCGTTACCGCACTCTTGTCCGACATCGAGCGGATCCCCGAACTGCGCCACTTTGGGCGCATCGACGGCGTTCAGGGACTGCTGGTCGAGGCTGGCGGCATCGGCAATGTCCTGTCGGTCGGCGACCGCTGCCGCATTGCCGGGCGGACCCGCGAAATTCTGTCCGAAGTTGTCGGCTTCCGTCAGGGCAAAGCGCTTTTGATGCCGTTCACCTCATTGGAGGGCATCGGGCTGGGCTGCCGGGTCGAGGTCGACGAGCCCAATCCGGTTCTGCATCCTCATCCGGGCTGGTTGGGGCGCGTCATCAATTCGCTCGGCCAGCCGGTCGACGGGCTCGGCCCGCTGCCGCAGGGCGCGGTCGCCTATCCGATCCGCAACACGCCGCCGTCGGCGCACTCCCGTCAAAGGGTCGCGGGCAAGCTCGATCTTGGCGTGCGCGCCATGAACGCCTTCCTGACCACCTGCCGTGGACAGCGCATGGGCATCTTCGCCGGCTCGGGCGTCGGTAAATCCTCGATCCTGTCGATGATGGCGCGCCATACCGAGGCCGATATCTCGGTGGTCGGGCTGATCGGCGAGCGCGGCCGCGAGGCGCGCGAATTCATCGAGGACGATCTCGGTCCCGACGGTCTCGCCCGCAGCGTCGTGATCGTTGCCACCTCGGACGAGTCCGCCCTGCTGCGCCGGCAGGCGGCCTATGTGACGATGACCGTCGCAGAATATTTCCGCGATCTCGGCCGCGACGTTTTGTGCCTGATGGACAGCGTGACCCGGTTCGCGATGGCTCAGCGCGAGATAAGCCTGTCGGTCGGCGAGCCGCCGGCCAGCAAGGGCTATACCCCGACCGTCTTCGCCGAGCTGCCGCGCCTGTTGGAACGGGCCGGCCCCGGCGCCGAGGGGCAGGGTTCGATCACCGGCCTGTTCACCGTGCTGGTCGATGGCGACGATCACAACGAGCCGATCGCGGATGCCGTGCGCGGCATTCTCGACGGCCACGTCGTGCTGGACCGCGCGATTGCCGAGCGTGGCCGCTATCCGGCCATCAATATCCTGCGCAGCGTGTCGCGCACCATGCCGGGCTGCAATACGCGTGAGGAAAACGACCTGATCGCCCGTGCGCGGCGCCTGCTGGCACTCTATGACGATATGGCCGAACTGATCCGCCTGGGCGCCTATCGCCGCGGCTCCGACGCTGCCGTCGACGAGGCAATCCATTATTTCCCCGCCATCGAAGCCTTCCTGGCGCAGCGCAAGGACGAGAGCACCGATCTGGCCACCTGTTATGCCATGCTGGCGCAAATCTTCCAGCCGTAAGGTGTGATCGCCGATGGCCAAGAAATCGCAAGAGATCAAGACGCTGATCCGGGTCCAGAGCTGGTCCGTCGACGAGCAGCGCCGCATGCTCAATCAGCTGCTCGATCGCGAGCAGACCCTGATCGAGGACGGCCATCGCATGGACCGCCAGCTGATCGCTGAACAGCAGGTGGCCGCCGCCGATCCGTCCCTCGCCGGCTTCGCCTATGTCGCCTATGCCAAGAATCACCGTACCAAGCGTGACAATCTCAACACGCTGTTGACAGCGCTGCGCGCCGAGATCGAGCAGCAGCGCGACGCCCTGGCCGAGGCCTATCGCGAGCTGAAGGTGCTGGAAGAGGTCAAGAAGAACTGGCACAAGGCGGAGCAAGCCGAAGCGGCGCGCCGCGACCAGATCGATCTCGACGAGATCGCCCAGAACCTGCATCGCCGGAACCAGGAACTCGTCTGATACGGCCGCCTTGCGGCCTCGAGAAATCGCCTAATTATCGAGAAAATTCTCGGCCGGAAGCGGATTTGACTGGCTCGGGCCGGGCCCGATCGGGGGCAGAGTCAGGGTCAGATCGGTGTTGCGCGAACTGGCCACCAGCTGCACGACGGGTACCGCGAATGTCTCCATCCCGTCGAGAAACACGCCGCACACATGGCTGTAATTGCGGCCGCTGGCGAAGATGGCGTGATAGGTGCCGTCAGGGATCGAATTGATCACCGCGCTGTCGCCCTTGGCGGTGAAGAAGGCCAACAAGGTGCGGCCACTCTGGGTCTTGAGGCGCACCACCACGTCGCGGCCGCTCTCATTCTTCACCGACAGACGGCTCTCGCCGCCCGAACGGCGCAGCAGGATGTCGCCATTCTGCGGCGGCTCGCCCTTCTGGTCGGTGCACCAGCGATTTTTCTGCGCTTCGCCCGGACCGCCGAACAGATAGCGCGACTGGACATAGCCGGAGACGCCGTTCTCGGTCAGGATCCGCGCCCATTCGCCGCCCGGCACGGTCTCGACCACCTGCACCGTCGAGAAGCGATCGAGCAGGGCGGTGACCGGCTGGGTCGCGGCCGGGCCCTGGCGTACCTTGAGGATCTCGGTGGCGACATGACGGGTCTCGCCCGGCTGGGCCGGCTGGACCACGATGTCGGCGGTGACGTCGTCGGTCTGGCTGCGGAAAGCCAGCACCGCGCCGCCGGTGAGCACGGCCAGGATCAGTCCGACCAGCGGCAGAGCCTGCACGACGGTCGCATAGTTCCAGGGGCGCCAGCGATTTTTCAGCCGCTTGGCGACCTTGACCCGTGCGCCGGTCCGATGCAGCAGGCCGGCAATACGGATCCGTTCCTCTTCGTTCTGCGCGAAGTCCAAGGCCTGTTCGGCCAGGGCGCGGGCGACGATACGGTCGCCGCGGCCGAGAAAGGCGCGCGCCTGATGCAGCAGGACCCACAGATTGTCGGTCGACGGCTTGTCGCCGCCCCTGAGATTATGCAGCAGCGCACGGACCGTCCAATAGGGGCCGGCGAAGCCCCACCAGCCGAGAATCCAGGTGGCCGTGCTGGCCAGGATTGCCGTGCGATCGGCGCAAGCCCGGCAAAAAATGCCGCGTACACTGTCGCGCCGGCAGGTCCACAGGAAGCTGCGGACATGATGGAACAGGATGTAGCGGGGCTGCGCGGTGATCTGTCCGCAGCGCGAGCAGGTCAGCGGCTGGGGGTTGGGATCGGTCGGATCGATCATCCCGGCGGGCGCCGGCAGGCGCGATTTGCGCTCATAGTCGCTGCGCTGATCGGGGTCGCTCAGAACCTGGTAAGCATGTGTAACGTCTAGGAATTCCTGGCGCGCTTGCTCGGATGGATTACGGTCCGGATGCAGCAGCTTGGCCTTGTAGCGGAAGGCGGCCTTGATCTCCGACGCGTCGGCCAAAGGCCCGACGCCCAGCGTACGATAGTAGCCGAGTGGATCGGAGAGAGACCGGCTTTCTTGGTCCAGCATGGTCGATATGGGGTCCGTTCGGCAAAAGACGTCGTTTCTCTAACCCGAACATTCAAGCAAAAATTATGCCGTTTGAATCGCCTGTCAAGCGCGGCGTGACGATGAAACGCCCGTCGGGCTGGAAGGCGATCGAGCCCTCAAGGCCGAAATTGAGCAATCCGTTGACGAACAGCGCGTCGATGTCGCGGCGCATCTCGCCGGACAGAGCCGTCTCGGTGCGGATGATCAGATCGAAACGCTTATGCTGGCGTTTGACCAGGCCGTCGAGCTGCAGGGGGCCGAGCCGGGACAGGTCCAGATCGAGCAGGAAACGCGTGCCCTTTTCGCGCTCGGCCGCCGCCATCTTGCCTTGGCGCTGGCGGAGTGTGAGGCGGAGATTGGTGATCTCGCCGCCCATCATGAAGGGGATCATCAGACTGCGCCAATCGCCCTCGGCGGGGCCTTGGACCTGTGTCGACGCCGCTTCCCAATGGCGGGCCAGGGAGTCCAGCGCCTGAGGTGCCGCGTGGGACAGAGCGCTCGCGAGCCCGTCGCCGAGAAACTTGACCAGACCCTGGGGCTGATCGGCCGTCGTCATGGCCGACAGCAGCTGGGCCGCCAGCTTTGGTCCGGGTGCCGGTATCTTGTCGCGCACCGCTGCGGCCAGCGCGTCTCCGCCGGGACTGGTCTGCGCCGTCTCGACCAACTGGGCGAGACGTTTGGGCAGAATGCGCTCCGGCGGATCGTCGGGTCCAGGCGGAGCCGGCGGGACTGCGGGCGGAGGGACCGGCTTGCCGACCAACTGCAAGGTCACTTGCGTATCGGGCGGCAGGGTTTGTGGGGGGGTGTCGAGCGCCAGCAGGCCGATCGGGGTGCGGAGCAGCGGTTTGCCGGCGTCGGTATTGGTCAGCACCAGCCCGCTGACTTCGGACGGAAGCGGCGCCGGAGCCGGAGCCGGAACCGGAGCCGGAGAGGGGATCTGGACTGAAGGTGTTGGTCCTTGAGCTTGAGGCAAGGGCGCCGCCGCATTTGCCATCGGTGCAGGCGCCGGAGCCAAAATCGGAGCGGGAGCTGGGTCCGAAACCTGAGTCTGGGCCGGGGGTGGAGCTGGAGCTGGCGCAGCCGTAGCCAGCGCGGGTGCGACTGAGGCGGGCGCTGGCGAGTTTGTCGTGGTCTGGATCGGCGCGGCCGCTCCGGCGGACGATAGGGCGGACGATGGGGCGGACGCTGGCGAGGGGACAGGCAGAGGCGCCGTTCGGGCATCCGGCGGCGGCGTGGGCGGCGCTTCGCTCGCTTCCTTCGTCTCCGGCTCGGGTGCCGCCGCCGGGATGACGGGACCCGCCACGGGCGCGGCAGCCGGCGTCGGAGGCGCTGCATATGTCGGCGTTTGCGCTGGCGGCGCCGGTTCCACTTCGGGCTGCTGTTGCAGCGGCGGTGGGGTCAAACCGGTGATACGCACCAGCAGAGTGGTGCCGCTCGGCAAGGCGGGATTGGACGAGGTCACCAGGGTGGCGGGAATACCCGGCGAGGGCAGGGGCTTGGGCGCGCTCTGCACTGTCGCGGCGGAGGGTGCGGCGATGGTCGGCGGCGGGGCCGATGCCGATACCGATTTGGGTGCTGCGCTCACGGCTTGGGTTACCGGCTGGCCATTGACCGCCAGCAGGCGGGCTTGCGGCTGAGCGCCTACCGCCTGGAGGACCACGATATCGAGCTTGGCACCCGGCGTGACCGGAACCTGCGCCGGCAGGCGGATCTGGGCCAAGCCGTCGGGCGTGCTGACCTGCACCAGCAGGCCGGACGGTTGTTTGGACGCGCCGGGATCGGCGGGAAGGGACGCGGGCAAAATTTGCGTGACCAGCGCGGTCAGCGGCGTGTTGGCCGGCAGTTTGGCCAGGGTTTGGGCCAGCGCCGCGGATAGATCGGCCAGCAGGATGGCCAGTCCCGCCTGTCCCGCCGGCGCCGGCGGCTGCAGGCCGGCATTGGGCAGGGAGGGCGGCAGCGCCTCCATTATTTTCGCAGCAGATGGGCGACGATGGCTTCGACGTCGGCGGCCGCTTCGGAATTGGGCGAACGGGTGAATAGCGGCGTCTGGTTGCGGATCGCCTCGCGCACCTTGAGGTCGCGGCGGATCACGCCGGCCAGCGGCGGCGAGATCTTGAGGAAGCCCTCGCAGGCCTTGAGCAGCGTGTAATAGATGCGCTCGCCCTCGCGCGTCGAGTTGGCCATGTTGACGACAACCCGGATGTCGGTGCCGGGCCGCTCCATATGGGTGACCTTGATGAAGGCATAGGCATCGGTCAGCGAGGTCGGCTCGTCGGTGGTGACGACCAGGATGGTGCCGGCCTGATTGGCCAGGGCGCGGACCGTCTTCTCGACGCCGGCGCCGAGATCGAGCACGACCCGGTCATAGCCGCCGGCCATCAGCGTCAGATCGTCGGCCAGGATTTGGAGGCGCGACAGCGGGATATTGGCCAGCGAGCCCGATCCCGAGCGGCCGGCAATCACGTCGAAGCCGCCTTCGGGAAAATTGACCGCCGCCTGGTTGAGGGTCAGGCGCCCGGTCACCACGCTGGCGAGATCATGCTTGGGCATCAGGCCGAGCTGAATGTCGACATTGGCGAGCCCCAGATCGCCGTCGAACAGCAGGCTGCGCTGGCCGGCTCGGGCCAGCGCGTGCGTCAGCGAAATGGAAAACCAGGTCTTGCCGACGCCGCCCTTGCCCGACGCCACCGCGACGACATTCTTCGCCCGCGGGCGATGAGCCGGGCGCGGCGCCAGGGTGGGAATGCTGCTTCCGGTGCTCATCGCTGGCTGGCCTCTATGCGGGGTGAGTTGGATTGTTCATCGGATGCTGGGGTCGGCAGGATCATGCGGGCCATGACGGCTGGGCTGATGGCGGTTACACCATTGACCACGCGGGGGCTTGCGCTGACATCGCAGAACATCAGAGGGGCCGATTCGGCTGCCGACAGGATCGAGCCGAGGCGGCGGGTGGTGTCGAGGCGTGTGGCGAGCAGCCGGGTGGCGCCGACGCTGCCGAAGGCTTCGCCGATCTCGGCTGCCTCGGCCGGGTCGCCGCCGGCGGCCAGAACCAGGATTGGCTCGACATTGGCGCTTTCCACCAGGGCGGCCAGATAGTCGAGATCGGCCTGCTTGAAGGGATTGAGGCCTGGACTGTCGACGAAGACGATGTCGTGCTGGCCCTGACAGCTGGCGATGGCGCGCTGCAGGGTTTCGGGCCCGCGCGCGGTGATCAGGTCGATCTTCAGGATGCCGGTGAAGGCGGAAAGCTGCGAATTGGCGCCGGCCCGCACATTGTCGGCCGAGATCACGCCGACCCGTCGTCCCTTCATGGTCGAGCGGGCGGCCAGCTTGGCCACCGTCATCGATTTGCCGTTGCCGGGCGGCCCGACCAGCAGGAACGGACGAGGCGCGCCATGATCGGGCAGCGGGGCGAACACGAAGTGATTTTCCAAGGCGACGGCGCAGGCCGCCTGCGGATCGTCGAGCCCGCTCGAACGGGCGGCGGCGGTCAGCGCCTCGACCAGGCGCGGCGGCAAGCTGTGATCGACCAGCGCGTCGCGAATGAGGTCGGCGACCGGGGTGCTGGGGGCGGGCTCGTCATCGAGCCAGCCGCCCGGCAACTCGTCGGTGTCGGTCGGCTCCAACGCCGCGGTAATCCGCACGCCCTTGCCGCCGGCGGCGCGCTGGGTCGAGACGATGATGGCATCGTCGCCCAGCTCCTGCCGGATCAGCTGCATGGCCTCCGCCATGCTGGGGGCGATGTAGGATTTGAGTCTCACTTATTTTTGTCCCTCAGGCGCCCTTGGCTACCGCGCCAAGCCCTATCGACTCTGGTCTGCGGCAAGCGGCAGCGCGGGGCCGCAGTCGCGGCCCGGGAAGAGGCAGGAATCAGCGCGGGCGACATCATATCTGCCCCAACGTCTTGATCTTGGCTTTGGGGTGGATCTCCGACTGGCTCATCACCACGGTCACGGGTCGGAAACGTTCGACGATAGAGCGGACATAAGGCCGCGCGCTCGGGCTGGTCAGCAGCACCGGGGCCTCGCCTTGCATGGCGAAGCGCTCGAAGGTCTGGCGGGTCTTGGTGATGAAATCCTGCAGGCGAGAGGGCGCCATCACCAGTTGGCGTTCCTCGCCGGTGCCCTGCAAGCTGTCCAGGAAGGCCTGTTCCCATTCCGGCGACAGGGTCACCAGCGGGATGAAGCCCTGCGGCCCGGTGTTGGAATCGCTGATCGGGCGCGCCAGGCGGGTGCGCACATGCTCGGTGATCACCATGACATTGCGCGAATGCGAGCAGGCTTCCGAAACGCCTTCGAGGATGGAGCCGAGGTCGCGGATCGAGACACGCTCCTGCAGCAGATTCTGCAGCACGCGCTGGATGCCGCCCACCGAGATCTGCGCCGGCACGATGTCGCCGATCAGCTTCTGGTTCTCCTTATCCATCTCGTCGAGCAGCTTCTGCGTCTCGGCATAGGTGAGGAGGTCCGGCATGTAATCCTTGATCACCTCGGTCAGATGGGTGGTGATGATGGTCGAAGGATCGACCACGGTATAGCCGCGGAACAAGGCCTCTTCGCGCCCGCCCGGATCGATCCAGACGGCGGGCAGCCCAAAAGTCGGCTCCTTGGTCTTCTCGCCCGGCAAGGTGATGTCCTCGCCGCGCGGATCCATCACCATCAGCATGTTCGGGCGCAATTCGCCGCGGCCGGCTTCGACTTCCTTGACATAGACGATGTAGGAATTGGCCGGCAGCTGCATATTGTCCTGAATGCGCACGGAGGGCATCACGAAGCCCATCTCGCCGGCCAGGGCGCGGCGCAGCGCCTTGATCTGATCGGTCAGCTTGGGGCCGTGCGGATTGTTGATCATCGGCAGCAGGGCATAGCCCAATTCCAGGCGCACATTGTCGATCTTCAGCACGGCCGAGAGCGGCTCGTCGGCGACCGGGGCTGCCGGCACCACGTCGGCTTCGGCCTGGATAACCGCCGCCGCCGCCGTCTGGCGCTTGGCGGTGAAATAGGCGCCGCTGCCCGTGGCCAGGGCCAGGATGAGGAAGGGGATCATCGGCATCGATGGCAGCAATGACACCGCCACCAGCAGGGCCGAGGTCATGCCCAGCACCTTGGGATAACCGATCAGCTGGGAGGACAGGGCCTTGTCGGTGGCGCCCTTGAGGCCGGCCTTGGTGACCAGCATGCCCGAGGCGGTGGAGACGATGAGCGCCGGGATCTGCGTCACCAGACCGTCGCCGACGGTCAGTTTGGTGTAGAAATCGGCTGCCTGCGAGAAGGACAAACCTTGTTGCGCGATGCCGATCAGCATGCCGCCGATCACATTGACGAAGGTGATCATGATGCCGGCGACGGCGTCGCCGCGGACGAATTTGGACGCACCGTCCATGGCGCCGAAGAAGGCGCTCTCGCCTTCAAGATCGGTGCGGCGCTTCCGGGCCGTCGCCTCGTCGATCAGACCGGAGGACAGGTCGGCGTCGATGGCCATCTGCTTGCCCGGCATGGCGTCCAAGGTGAAGCGCGCCGCCACTTCGGCGATGCGGGTCGAGCCCTTGGTGATGACCACGAAATTGACGATGATCAGGATGGCGAAGACGATCACGCCGATGATGAAGCTGCCGCTCATCACGAAGCTGGCGAAGGCTTCGATGACGCGCCCGGCGCCGGCCGTGCCCTCATGGCCATGCGCCAGGATCAGCCGCGCCGAGGCCAGATTGAGCGCGAGGCGCATCAGCGTCGAGAGCAGCAGCACGGTCGGGAATGAGCTGAAATCGACCGGCTTCTCGATGAAGATGGCCGTCATCAGGATCATCACCGAGAAGGTCAGCGACATGGCGAGCGAGATGTCCAGCAGCCAGGTCGGCATCGGCAGGATCAGGCTCACCAGCAGCATGGTGACGCCGATCGCGAACAGCAGGTCGCCGCGCTTGAGCGCCGCAGCCAGCTTGGCCATCACTATATTGGCATTGAATCCGGCAGGTGCCGCGGCGGCTTCGCCGGCGCCGGCCTCGGAAACAGTGGCGACTTCGGCGCCTTCAGCCACGATAGGCCTCTCCGCTAGGAACGAGAATTAAAAGGCGTTTCGCTCGGCGTCGCCGGGCGGCGGCACGGCGAAGCCTTCATCGAGATATTGCCGTAGCTTGTTGCGCAGCGTGCGGATCGAAATGCCGAGAATATTCGCGGCATGGGTCCGGTTGCCGAGGCAATGCTGCAGCGTATCGATGATCAGGTCGCGCTCGACATCGGCCATGGCGCGGCCGACCAACCCTTGCGTGCTGCCCTGGATGGCGGCCTGGGCCGCCACCGCCGCCGTCGCGGCCAGGCTCGACCCCGGATCGCTGGTGGTCGGCGCGTTGGACAGCATGATCGCCTCGGGCCCGATTTCCTTGCCGGAGGCCAGCAACACGGCCCGATGCATGGTGTTTTCCAGCTCGCGCACATTGCCCCGCCAGATGTGCCCGATCAACAGACGCTTGGCCGCGTCGTTGAGCGGGCGTTCGGGCAAACCGTTGAGGTCTGAATATTTGCGGATGAAGTGGCCGGACAGCGCGTCGATGTCGAGCGGACGTTCCCGCAGACTGGGCAGGCGCAGATTGACCACATTGAGGCGGAAGAATAGATCCTCGCGGAAGGTGCCCTTCCTGACCTCGTCCTCGAGATTGCGGTTGGTGGTGGCGATGATGCGGACATCGATCTTGACCGGGGCGTTGCCGCCGACGCGATCGATCTCGCGTTCCTGCACGGCGCGCAGCAATTTGGCCTGCAGCCGGGGATCCATCTCGCTGATTTCGTCGAGCAGCAGGGTGCCGCCGGTGGCTTCCTCGAACTTGCCGAGACGGCGCGCCACCGCGCCGGTGAAAGCGCCCTTCTCATGGCCGAACAGCTCGCTTTCCAGCAGATTTTCGGGGATCGCTGCGCAATTGACCGCGACGAAGCGTTTGCCCGCCCGGCGGCTCTTGCGGTGGACGAAGCGGGCCATCAGCTCCTTGCCGGTGCCCGATTCGCCCGAAATCATGATCGAGGCGTCCGAGGGTGCAACCTGCTCGGCCATGCGCAGCACATTGCCCATCACCGGGTCGCGGAAGATGATCGAGTGGCTTTCCTCGGTGACCGCGGCGATCACGGCGGCGATCAGTTCGGCGTCGGGCGGAAGCGGTATATATTCCTTGGCGCCAGACCGGATGGCACGCACCGCGGCGCCGGTGTCGGCGGCGACGCCGCAGGCCACGACGGGGACGTGGATACGTTCGGAGTTCAGGCTATCGACCAGCAGCTTGACGTCGGATTTGGCGTCGATCATCACCAGGTCTGCACCTTGGCCGGAGCGCAGCACCTCCATACCAGCCGGTACCGAGTCGACATGGGTCACCTTGGCGCCGCGGGCCATCGCAATCTGGCGCGCCGCACCAACCTGGCCTTCCAAAGCGCCGATGATCAGTAGCTGCATGGTCCCCTCAATTTCTTCCAGACGCGGCTATCATG
>Ga0116226_10004794_pt1 | contig 11996 bp, 9 predicted proteins | sample S1TSphfallax_FD_89692 | JGI IMG/M metagenome (GOLD analysis project Ga0116226, IMG submission 89692) | Host-associated microbial communities from peat moss isolated from Minnesota, USA - S1T2_Fa - Sphagnum fallax MG | ecosystem: Host-associated > Plants > Peat moss > Unclassified | place: USA... | reverse complement strand
CGGAGCTCGGCATGCCGCTGCTGGTTCACGGTGAGCCGCCGGGACCCGACGTCGACGTGTTCGACCGCGAGACGCACTTCATCGATACGGTGCTGGCACCGTTGCTCGAGCGTTTCCGCGAGTTGAAGGTCGTGCTGGAACACATCACGACCGCTCGGGCCGCCGAGTTCGTGCGCACCGCGCGCGACGGCGTCGCCGCGACGATCACGCCGCAGCACCTCTTGCACAATCGCAATGCCCTGTTCACGGGCGGCATCAGACCGCATTATTACTGCCTGCCCATTCTCAAGCGGGAGCGCGACCGGCTGGCTCTGCTCGATGCGGCGACGAGCGGCGAGGCGCGTTTTTTCTTGGGAACCGACAGTGCCCCGCATGAGCGCGCGACCAAGGAGAACGCGTGCGGCTGTGCGGGCATGTTCACGGCGCACGCCGCCATCGAATTGTATGCCGAGGCGTTCGAGCAGATCGGCCGCCTCGATCGGCTGCAAGGGTTTGCCAGCCATTTCGGCGCCGATTTTTACGGTCTGCCTCGACACGAGGAGGTCATCACGTTGACAAAGGAGCCTTGGATGACCCCGGTATCTTACGACTTCGGCAACGGTCTACTCGTACCCTATCGCAGCGGCGAGACCGTGCCGTGGCGCCTCGTGACCGCGGCCCAAGCCTGATGCAAATACCCCCCATCACCTATGCCACACGCTTCCGCGGCTTCCTGCCCGTGGTGATTGACGTGGAGACCGGCGGCTTCAATTCCCAGACCGACGCGCTGCTGGAAATCGCGGCGGTGTTCGTCGAGATGCGCAGCGACGGCACCCTGGCGCGCGGCGAGACCATCCGCTACCACGTGGCCCCATTTCCGGGATCGAAAATGGAGGCTGCATCGCTCGCCGTCAACGGCATCGACCCTTACCACCCGCTGCGTCCGGCGATTCAGGAGGAGGATGCCCTGCAACGCATCTTCGCGGAAGTCCGGAAAGCCATCCGCGCCGCCGATTGCACGCGTGCCGTGTTGGTCGGCCACAATGCGTTCTTCGATCTGAACTTCTTGAATGCGGCCGTTGCTCGCACGGGCATCAAGCGCAACCCGTTCCATCCGTTCACGAGCTTCGACACCGCCACGCTCGGCGGCGTTGCGCTGGGCCAAACGGTGCTGATGCGCGCGACACTCGCATCCGGGCTCGATTGGGACACGGCGTCGGCACACTCGGCTGCTTACGACGCGGAGCGCACCGCCGACCTCTTTTGCATCGTGTGCAATCAGTTCCAAAGCGTGTTCGACGCGGGCCGCAGGCGCCTGGCCGCGATGGGCCCGCTGGAGGTCGACACCGAGGGGTCGGACCGCTCTTCGTAGTTGCCGGGCCGCTCGGCGTGCGTGTCCTGCTGGTCGAAGACGATGCGATGATCGCCACCGGTCTGACGACGGCGCTGCGACAGGCAGGCTTCGCGGTCGACTGGTTGAACGACGGCCACGGCGCGCACGCGGCGCTGCAGACGACCGAGTTCGATCTCGTGCTCTTGGATCTGGGCCTGCCGCAGCGGGACGGCATCGCGGTGCTGCGCGAATTCAGACAGCGCGGTGCGGTCACGCCGGTCATCATTCTCACCGCACGCGATGAAATCCAAAGCCGCATCACCGGACTCGATGCCGGGGCCGACGACTACATCGTCAAACCCTTCGACCTCGACGAGGTGCTGGCGCGCATGCGCTCCGTGCTGCGCCGCGCCGCGGGTCGCGGCGACTCCCACATCGTGCACGGCGATTTGCGGCTCGATCCGGTGACGCGCACGGTCGAACGCGGCGGCGTGCCGGTGGCTGTTTCGGCGCATGAGTATTCCGTCTTGGAAGCTCTGTTGCAGCGTCCCGGCGCGGTGCTCTCGCGCACGCAACTCGAGGACCGCTTGTATGGGTGGAATGAATCCATCGCGAGCAACGCGGTCGAGGTCTACATCCATGGACTGCGGCGTAAACTTGGGCCCGACTGCATACGCACGCTGCGCGGCGTCGGCTATTTCGTCCCGAAGACATGAGATCGATTCGCGCGCGGCTGGTGATGGCGCTGATCGTGGTGTTCGCCCTGGTCTCGGCGCTCGCCGCCATCACCACGTATCGCCGGGTGCTCGACGAGACCTCGACGTTGTTCGATTACCAGCTGCGCCAGATGGCCCTGTCGCTGCGCAACCAGATCTCGTTGGCGCCGCGCATCGAAGTGCCGCCGGACCAGGGCGACACCGACTTCGTCATTCAAATTTGGGATCTATTCGGCTCGCGCATGTATTTGTCACGGCCCGGTTTGCCGATGATCAATCAAACCGTCCTTGGGTATGCGAACCTGACTCTGCAGGGTCAGCCGTGGCGCGCCTACGGCCTGCAGACCGCGGCGGGCGTCATCCAGATCGCGCAACCGGTGAGCGTGCGGCAACGGCTGGCAAGCGCCGCGGCGCTGCGCATCGTGGTGCCTCTCATCTTGTTGCTGCCGGTTCTCATCGTGTTCGTCGCCTGGATCGTCGGCCATGGCCTCTTGCCGCTGCGCCGCTTGACGGCGGAAGTGCAGCGGCGCGATGCATTGAGCCTCGCGCCGCTCGTGAGCGACGGTTTGCCCGGCGAGATCGAGCCGCTCGTCGCCGAACTCAACCGGCTGCTCGACCGCCTGCGCGAAGCGTTTGCCGCGCAACGGCATTTCATCGCCGATGCGGCGCACGAATTGCGCTCACCGCTCACGGCGCTGCGCCTGCAGATGCAACTGCTCGATCGTGCGCCCGATGCCGTCGCCCAGCGCGAAGCACGCGAGAGGCTGGGGCTGGCCGTGGAGCGGTCCATCCATCTGGTCGAGCAACTCCTCGCCCTGGCACGCAGCGAGCCGCAAGGGGCACCCACGAACGCCGAGCCGGTCGATCTGTCGGCCATTGCCGCCCAGGCGATCACCGACACCCACGCGCTGGCGCTCTCACGCCGCATCGAACTCGGCCTCGACTCACCCGGCTCCGGTTCGCCCGGCGCCTTGCTGCGCGGTGACCCTGAGGCACTGCGCGCGCTCGTGCGCAATCTGGTGGATAACGCCGTGCGCTACACCCTGCCTGGCGGGTCCGTGCAAGTGACGTGCAGGTCGGCGGCGGACGGCGTATGGCTCGAGGTCTGCGACACCGGGCCCGGCCTCGATGCGGCCGACCGCGAGCGCGTATTCGACCGCTTCTACCGGCGGCCGGCGGCCCAAGAGCCAGGCACAGGCTTGGGCCTTGCGATCGTCAAGGCCGTGGCCGAACGGCATGGCGCGAACATCACCCTGGGCGACGCGCCGGGCGGCGGTTTGCGGGTCACGGTGCAATTTCCCGTGGCGCCTTAAGGTGGCCTTAAGACTCGCGTGTGAGCCTGTCTGCACAGCGATTGGTTTCACCCTCGAGGAGATAGTCATGCAAATTCGTAACAGCGGGCTGGCATGGTCGGCGGCAGGGTTGTTCGCCCTGGGCACGGCCACCGGCCTGGGTGCGGCGCAAACGTCCCATCCGATTCCACCCATCAGCACACCCAACTACCGGGCCATCGTCGCGCAGAACGAAGCCGCCGTCGTCGGCGTCATGGCGGCGGGCACGTTGAAGGCCGTGGATGAAGGCGACAACGATAATCCCTTGTCGCAAATGTTCCCCGGGAGGCCGATGCCGCGCGGCCACGGAATCGCGCACGCTCAGGGATCGGGATTCATCATCAGTGCGGACGGCATCATCCTGACCAACGCGCACGTCGTCGATGGCGCCCAAAACGTGACGGTGAAACTGTCCGATCATCGGGAATTCAAGGCCAAGGTGCTCGGCGCCGACCGCAGCAGCGACATCGCCGTGCTCAAAATCGACGCGCATGACCTACCTACCGTACAGCTCGGCGATTCGGATCAGTTGGGCGTCGGCGACTACGTGCTCGCCATCGGCGAACCCTTCGGGCTGGAGGAGACGGCGACCGCCGGTATCGTCAGCGCCAAGGGCCGATCACTGCCGGGCGATGGCTATGTGCCATTCATACAAACCGATGCGGCCGTCAACCCGGGCAATTCCGGCGGCCCGCTATTCGATGCGAACGGCGCGGTGGTCGGCATCAATGCACAGATCTACAGTAATTCCGGCGGGTACCAGGGCGTGTCGTTCGCAATCCCCATCAACCTCGCCGTTCAAGTCAAGGATCAGATCGTCAAAACCGGCAAAGTGGCCCACGCGCGCCTTGGCGTGCAGGTGCAGACACTGGACCAGTCGCTCGCGGACTCATTCCAGATCAAGGTGCCGAACGGCGCACTGATCGCCAAGATCGAGCCTGACAGCGCCGCGGAACACGCGGGACTGAAGGTCGGCGATGTGATTCTGAAGGTGAACGAGCATCCCATCGTCGACGCGGGTCAGCTGTCGGCCCGTATTGGCTCGGCCGTGCCCGGGGACCATGCGGTCATCGAGATCTGGCGCGCCGGAAAGACCCTCGACGTGACCGCGACCATCGGCTCGGCCGCCACTCTCGCAAGTGCCGCGGCCGATCAGTCGGATGCCACGGGGCGCCTCGGTCTCGCGCTGCGGCCGCTCAATCCCGAAGAGAAGAGCCAAGTGGGATCGGGCGGACTGGTGGTCGAGGACGCACGAGGTCGCGCCGCCGATGCGGGCATTCAACGCGGCGACGTGGTACTGGCGGTGGATGGTACGCCGGTGTCAAGCGTGCCGCAGATGCGCAAGGTGGTGGGGGAACATGACAAACAAGTGGCGCTGCTCATTCAGCGCGGCGAGAACCGCCTCTTCGTACCCGTGTCCCTGAGTTAGTTCGAGGGCCGGTCCGCGAGTGTCGCGGACCGGCCGAAAAAAAGCCTGCCTGAGCGGCCTCTATTTCTACGCCGGCACCGCGCCCGCGTCGGCCAATAGCTGTTTCAGCTCGCCGCTTTTGTACATTTCCACGACGATGTCGCAGCCGCCGACGAGTTCGCCGTTCACGTACAGCTGCGGGAAGGTCGGCCAATTGGAATAGGTCTTCAGCGCCTCGCGGACTTCCGGGTCCTCGAAGATGTTGACACTGGCAAACTGCGCCTTGCTCGCACGCAATGCACCCACGGCTTGTGCCGAGAACCCGCACTGCGGGAAGTCAGGAGTGCCCTTCATGTAGAGGACCACCGGGGCGGCCGCCAACTGACTCTTTATCCGTTCGATTGCATTCATAGTCGACGATCTCCAATTGGGTAAGGACGCGCTAGCGCCCGCTCGCAGGCGTTGGCCTGAGGCGCATTGTATCAGACGAGGTTGGCCGCCCGCAGGATGCGTTGCGGCTGCGAGATGCCGTAGCCCTGCGCATAGTCCACACCGAGGCTGCGCAGCATGTTGATGATTTCCATGTTTTCGGCGAACTCGGCAATGGTCTGCTTGCCGGTCAAGTGGCCGATTTCGTTGATCGACCGCACCATTTCACGGTCGATGGGATCGTGCAGAATCTCCTTGACGAAACTGCCGTCGATTTTCAGAAAATCAACCGGGAAATGCTTCAGATAGCCGAATGACGACAGACCCGTCCCGAAATCGTCCAGGGCGAACATGCAGCCCAATTCCTTCAATGCCTGAATGAAGCGATTCGCCTGGGAGAAGCTGGCGATCGCGGCGGTTTCAGTGATCTCGAAACAGATCTTGGTGGCATCTAGCCCGCTGCGATGGAACTGCTCGATCACGTACGGCAGAAACTTGTCGTCGCCCAGACTCTGGCCCGACAGGTTGATGGAGCACATGGCCAGCTTCTCGCGCTCGTCGGCCTCCGAAACCAGCCACCGGAACGCGTTCTCGATCACCCAGCGGTCGATGCTCGGCGTGATCCCGTAGCGCTCGGCCGCCGTGATGAAATTGTCGGGCGAGACGATCTTGCCGCTCTCGTCGCGCATGCGCAGCAGCAGTTCGTAATGCGCCCCGAGCTCCGGCTTCTGCAGCGGCAATATGGTTTGCCGGAACAATTCGAAGCGGCCTTCCTCGAGCGCCGTGTTGATGCGCGCCGCCCACTGCATCTCGCGCCGGCGGCGCATCAAGTCGATGTCGTTTTCCTCGAAGCTGTGGACGCGGTTACGGCCCGCCTCCTTCGCCGCCTGACAGGCGCTGTCGGCCGCACTCAATACCGACGCGACGTCGGTGTTCTCCGCCGCGAGCGGCACCACACCGAGGCTCGCGCCCAGGCGAAACGTGCGCTCTTCCCACGTGAATTTAAAGTTGCGCACCGCCTCCCGCAGGGCCTCGGCCGTGCGCATCGCCTCATCCAGAGAGCAGCTCTCGAGCAATATGCCGAACTCATCGCCGCCCAAGCGTGCGAGCGTATCGCGCCATTTGACCTTGGACTTCAAGAGCGCGCCGACCTGCCCGAGCAACGCATCGCCGGCACTGTGACCGCACGTGTCGTTGATGATCTTGAATTGATCGAGGTCGAGGTAACAGAGCGCGTACGAGGTCTCGTGCGCCTTGGCGCTCTTCAGCGCGCGTTCCATGCGGTTCTCGAATTCGCGCCGATTCACGAGGCCGGTGAGCACGTCGTGGCTCGCGTGATAGCTCAGGCGCCGGTTGAGCTCGCGCGCCTCGCTGACGTCGTGGAACACCAGCACGCCGCCCGATACGGCGCCGCTGCCGTCGCGAATCGGGGACGCCGTGCTTTCGACGTATATCTCGTTGCCGTCGCGGCGGATGAGCAACATCGGACGCACCGACTTGATGGAACGTGTGCGGCGAATGGCCACGGCCAGCGGATTCTCCAGCGGCTCACACGTCTCTTCGTGGAAGGCCCGGAAAATCTCCTCGATGGCACGACCCTGGCTATCCTCGAGACGCCAACCAGTGAGCGCCTCGGCGACCGGGTTCAGATAATCGATGACGCCCTTGGCGTCGGTCGTGACCACGCCATCGCCGATGCTCTGCAACGTGATCTGCGCACTCTCCTTCTCCCGGAACAGCGCCTCCTCGTACAGCTTGCGCTCGGTGATGTCGAGTTCCACTCCCACCAAGCGCAGCAGGCGTCCCTTGTCGTCGACGCGGGCCTTGGCGCGGCTGATGACCCAGCGCCACTCCCCGGTCGCATGGCGCATCCGGTGCAGGCTTTCAAAAATCGGCGTCCGCCCGGCCACGTGATCGCGGATGGCCGCCTGGACGCGCGACATGTCGTCCGAATGCACCAGCGTGCGCCAATCCGGTGTCTGCCGCGCATCGTGTTCGTCGTAACCCAGCATGGCTTTCCATCGCGGCGACAGGTAGACGCGATTGTTCAGGGTGTCGAAATCCCAGAGCCCGTCATTGGCGCTGTACAGCGCAAGTTCATTGCGTTCTTCGAGATCCGCGAGGGTGCGTTGGATTTCGATGCGCTCGAGCCCCGTCGACAGGCTGCAGCCGACCAGTTTCATCAACAAGTGCAGCTGGACCTCCCAACTCTCGCGCGGGCGGGCTCCCGCGATCCCCAGTACGCCCGCCGCCCGGCCGCCGATGTGATATCCGATCATCAGCACCGAGCCCACGCCGAGGTCACACCAAACCTGCGAATCCGCGACCTGATCCGGCCGCGGCTGGGTGGTGTCGCGAAATTCGGAAACGCGCAGCGGCGCCAGCCGCGACCGCAGCCACGGCAACGCGTTCAGGTGCTGGCCGCGCAATTGTTCCGGATTGCCGGTGGCCAGCATGCCGCGCGCCACCTGCACGTCGGCGAAGAATTCCACTTCCTCGTCGAGGGTGATGTGAAACGCCGTATCGGCGTCCGCCGCCTCGCGCAGCAGCTCGAGGTTCGCAACGATGCAGTCGGCGGCGTTGGCGGCCGTCATGCCCTGAAAGTCGACCGCGATCTTGGTGCAGATCACGTCGAGCCCTACCGTGGGACGCACGCCCCGACGCGGCCATTTGTGCGGCGACAATATGTCAGACGCGCTGAGGTCCGGATGGATGGGATCGTTGGGTGCTGTCGCCATGCGCCTTCAAGGGTCCCTAAATGGAGATTGCGGTTGTTGATCAACAGTTTGCCATCGATATCCGATAGAAACCGAATCTGTCACACACTTCCTTGATTACGCTATGGGTAGATACAACCGGATTCTCGCACAAGTTGTCAGGATTACAAGCTAAGCGACTGTATTGTTACGTTTTACGCAAAGACCTAAACCAGCGTACTGGCCGCTTGGTCGTACAGAGATTGCAAGCGACTCTCCATCTCGAGCTGCAGCCGTTCCAGGCCTGCCGCATCCAAACCCTTGGCCACGTAGACCGGTTCGCCCACCAGGATGACGATGCGCGAGAACGGTTTGGGAATGACGAAGCTGTCCCATTTGATCTTCCACGCGCGCGAAGCGGCGTACGTCATGGGAATGATGGGCCGCTGCGAGAGCTGCGCCAGCAAAATGGCGCCGGGCTTGAATTTCCACGGCGGCCCGCGCGGGCCGTCGGGCGTGATGGCGGGCGAGACATTGCCCTGAGAGAGCGCCTGGTAATAGTCGCGCAAGGCGCGCGCTCCCGTATGCGTGGACGAACCGCGAATCACCTCCGCGCCCAGGCTGCGCACGATCATGGCGCCCAGTTCGCCGTCCACCGACGGGCTGATCAAGAAGCCCAGTTTGACGCCCGCGCCGCGTAACGCCAGCAAGTGCTTGACGCAGAACAGCTGGTGTTGGTGCCAATAGACGGGGATGAAGGACGGTGCACGGGATAGGGCGGCCGTGATGTGTTCGGTACCGACGATGGCCACCACTCGCGATGTGCGCCACACGATGCGAACCAACGAGAGGCCAACCGGCACGATGAGCCGGTAGAAGAACAGGCGAGCCGGCGTCAGCCGCCGGCCCGAAGCGGTCTGTTGGTGGTATATCGTATTGCGAAGGCCGCCTTCGGGTTTTTTCGGCACCCGGCATTGTCGGTGGTTACAATGCCGCATGCAAACCACGGCCCTCCCCCCCGGCCCCACCGACGGCTTCGATCTGGGTGGCACCGACGAATCGCTGGCTCTGATGCGCGATTGTTTCGCTCGATTCGGCGATACGTATCGGGTTTTTGCCCCTGCACGCGGCGTTTACAACTACGTCATCCATCATCCCGACGACATCAAACGCGTGATGCTGTCGAACCATCGCAACTACACCAAAGGCGAAGGGATGGACCGCGTCAAGATCCTGCTCGGCAACGGCATCATGACCAGCGAGGGAGAGTTCTGGCGGCGCCAGCGGCGCATGATGCAGCCCTCGTTTCACCGCAGGGTGATCGATCGATTCAGCGACTTGTTGGACGAGGTCAACGAAAAATTCGCCGAGCGCTGGGCCGGCAGCGCGGTGCGGGGAGAGCCGATCAATCTCACCGACGACGTCAGTGAATTGACGCTCGAAATCGTCTTGCGGTCGATCTTCGGCCAAGACCTCGCCCGGCTCGAAGCGCACCTCGGCGCCAACCCATTCGCGGTCGTTGCCAAAGAGACGAACCGCGATTTGAAGTTCGCGTTCCGCTTTCGCTCCCTGACCAAGCTGGTCGCTGAAATCATCGAACACCGCCGCAGCACGGGGCAAGAGCACGTCGACTTCCTCGGCATGCTCATGGCCACGCGCGACCGCGACACCGGCGCGGCCATGAGCGACAAGGAAATGATCGACGAGGTGTTGACTCTCATCGTGGCCGGACACGAGACCACCGCGGCGGCGTTGACCTGGACCTGGTATCTGACGAGCCAACACCCGGAGGTCGTCCGGCGGTTGGAGGCCGAAGCTGAGCGACTGCCGCGGCGGGGGTTGGAACTCGACGCGGCGGAGTCGCTCGCCTACACCCATCAGGTGATCCAGGAATCGCTGCGCTTATATCCCCCCGGATGGCTCCTGACGCGGCGTACGATCGACGCCGATGAACTCGGCGGATATAGCATCGCGCCGCGCACCGACGTCTTCATCTGCCCCTACCTGCTGCACCGGCATCCGGCCTACTGGAGCGATCCGGAGGCTTTCAAGCCGGAGCGCTTTGCGGGCGCCGATGCCGCGGAACGACATCGCTTCTCGTACATCCCGTTTGCGGTCGGCCCGCGCCATTGCATCGGCGAAGGTCTGGCCCTGTTCGAAATGCTGGTGCACGTGCACCGCATGTCTCAACGTTTCCGGCTGACCCGCGCGACCGACGAGCCGATCGAACTGGAGGCACAGATCAATCTGCGGCCGCGATCCAATCTCATGATGATGGTAGAAATACGATGATGAACACGACCCTGGTCGAGATGCTCGAGAACAACCGCACGGTCGACCGGGCAATTACCTATATCGAGAGCGACCATGCCGAACGGCGCGTGACGTACGGCGAACTGCATACCCGCGCGCTGGGCATCCTGTATCACCTTCAGGCGCTCGGCGCGAACCGCGGCGACAAGCTCATCATTTTCCTCAATAACAACGAACAATTCATCGACGGATTCTGGGCCGCGGTGTGCGGCGGCATCGTGCCGGTGCCGTTGGCCGTCGGCATCAGCGACGAGCACCGCCACAAGCTGCTGCGTGTGGCGCGCAAGATTGGCAGGCCATACCTCTACACGGACGCGAAGACGCTCGAGCGTCTGGCCGCGCTGGCCGCGCAGACGGGTGAAGCGGCGCTTTTCGACGATCTGAAGAGCCGTACTTTTTTGGTCGAATCGATCACCGACATTTCCAAACCGGGCAAGCTGTTCCATCCGGCCCCCGGCGACCTCGCGTTCATTCAGTTCTCCTCGGGCTCCACCAGCGAACCGAAGGGGGTCATGCTCTCGCACGAGAACCTCTTGGCAAATTCCAATGGCGCGGCGGAGGTGGATCATTACAACAGTGAGGACGTGTCCTTGAGTTGGATGCCGCTCACCCACGACATGGGGCTGATCGGCTTCTTCATCATGCAGTTCAACAAGCATGTGCACATCAATCTGCTGCCCACGGATACGTTCGTGCGCCGCCCGTTGCTGTGGCTGCAAATGGCGTCGAAGAAGCGGGCGACGATCACATGCTCGCCCAACTTCGGGTATCGCCACTTTCTCAAAGTATTGGGCGACCGCCGGCTGGAAGATGTCGATCTATCGAGCATCCGCTCGATCTACAACGGCGCCGAACCCATCTCGGTTCCGTTATGCAATGAATTCATGCAAACGCTCGCCTACACGGGGCTCAAGCGCCACGCGATGTTCCCGGTGTACGGCATGGCGGAGGCCAGCCTCGCGGTCACCTTTCCGCAGCCGGGAACCGACTACCGCTGGATCAGGGTCAACCGGCAAAAACTGAAGGTCGGTGACCTCATCGAGCTCAATCCGGCGGATCCGCGCGATGCGCTCGAACTCATGAGCGTGGGCCGTGCCGTGCCGAGCATCGCCGTGCGGATCACGGATGCCGGCCGGACCGTGCTGCCGGATGGGCGGGTCGGCCACATTCTCATCAGCGGCAAGAGCGTCACCCGCGGCTATTTCGGCGATCCGGAGGCCACGGCGCTGGCCATCGATGCCGCGGGATGGCTGGACACCGGCGATCTCGGCGTCATGCACGAGGGCAGCCTTTTCATTGCCGGCCGCACCAAGGAAATCATCTTCATCAACGGCTTGAATTACTACCCTTACGATCTCGAAAACATCGCGCAGCGAGCCCCCGGCTTGGACCTCAACAAGGTTGTGGTCGCCGGTGTGGCGCGGCCCGGGGCTCCGGGCGAAGAACTCGTCGTGTTCGTCCTGCATCGCGCTGGGATGACCGAATTCCTGCCCACCGCCAGCGCCGTGAGCCGGCTCATCAACGAACACACCGGACTCGAAGTTGCGCAGGTCATCCCCGTCAAGCGCATCCCGAAGACGACCAGCGGCAAGGTGCAGCGCCACCTTTTGGCGGCCGCGCATGTGGCCGGCGAGTTCGATGCGGAGCTCACCGAACTTGAGTCGCTGCGTGCCACCGGCGGCGCATCCACCGTGAGCGGTTCCGATCTCCAGGCTAGGCTCCAGGCCATTTGCGAAGCCGCGCTGCCGGGCAAGCGCGTCGACGTGAGCGACAATTTGTTTGAGATCGGCG
>Ga0116226_10004793_pt1 | contig 11998 bp, 8 predicted proteins | sample S1TSphfallax_FD_89692 | JGI IMG/M metagenome (GOLD analysis project Ga0116226, IMG submission 89692) | Host-associated microbial communities from peat moss isolated from Minnesota, USA - S1T2_Fa - Sphagnum fallax MG | ecosystem: Host-associated > Plants > Peat moss > Unclassified | place: USA... | reverse complement strand
ATGATATGCCATGGCCATTCAACCAAGATGGAATTGGCTAAGCTCAAGGCTACCCATTCTAAAGGGTGCAAAGGGATTATTTCACCTTGTCAATCTACCCAATGGTGGATTGATGTTCTCTTTATGTACTTGTATGGATGGGTGGATATTTTGATTTTGGTTGTGTGAAAATTCCTAAGTTTCGTTTCTGTGACTTTCGTGGTTTGTTGATTCCAACATTCTTAAGTGTATTGTTGCTTCTTGTTTTTTCCCCTTGTGTTTTTATTTATGAATTAAACCTTTGCACATTTGTTCGACAAATTCAATTTTCCATTTCTTGAATCTAAAATCAACTTACACCCAAATTTAGCATTTGAACTTTCTTGACAATGATCACAAACAAACTAATGCTTATAAACAATATACAAAATGTTTCCAATTGAAAATGTCCATAATCCAATCAAACCTTAATCAATCGAACATTTAGGTTTGATCTTCCAAGCCATAAAGGTTTAAATCACTCAAAGTTGTAATTCAGTAATATTCATATCAACTCTACTATTTTCTTGGTTTTTCAATGTTAGTTGTTGTGAATTTCAATGGTGTTGTTAAACTCTGCTTTGGATGTACTGCATAGAATTAATCTTCAAAGGTGTTGTATTCACGTCATTGGAACCTATTTTTGACATTGGTGTAGCCCATGGCATGGTTTGCTTTTCCCCATTGGTGTCCATCATTTCATCTTTTGCGAATTATGACGGTAGGCATGGTTTCTTCTTTGTCATCCATTTTCATCACTCCTTCTTTCAAGTATGTTGCGAATCTCGAATCCTTTTCTTCACTATCAACTATATTGTATGTTGACAGCAACTAATCCATCTCCTTGATGTAAGCAAATGCATGTGACTTGTATGCATTATCCTCTACTATAGAATTATTCCTTGGCCATTTTTGTTGTAAGATTGATTCTTTTTTTTTTCCCGCTTGGAATTTGAGTAGGTAGTCACACTGTTTGTGAAACCATGTCCTAAAAAAAAATTTGTCAGGTGTGTTGACCATAGATTTTCTCTAGGTGGTTTTTGTAAATTGTTCAAAAATTTCAATATAAACATTTTCATTAATGTCCCATATATCTTATAATCTTGCAAGTGATTATAAGATGCCTAGTATCCAACCTTTGTTAGCTTGGTACTCTACATTTACACTTTTTAACTCTTTTTTATTTACAAAAGGATTCAAGTTTAAGTTTGGTAGTGTTTGACAAAAATGTTATGGATATGGATATGGTGACATGTCAGAAATAAACAAACTTTAAATTTGGTTACTTTGATTGTTTATTTCAAGCTTGCATAAGAAACTACACTGCTTGTCCAAAATAATCCGCAATTATAAAACATATATGTGTTTAGTGACATATTTGTAAGTGTTTAGTATATTTGTGTATTTATTGTTATGATGAACATGTTTGATGTGTATTGGACTGCTTGCATGGGATTGGCTACCTTCAAACATTTACAAATGGTAAAACAATTTTACAAATCACAATAGTTAAATTTGTTTCAACAACTACAAAACTTGTTTGCAAATCTTGTCATAAATCCCCATGAGAAATTAGGCATGGACCCCTTCTCTAGGTTGTCTAGTTCCTAATTTATTGTAGGATATGGAAGTTCACAAACATCGCAGCCTTTTTAATTCCAACAATTTGAAGCCATTGAATGCCACATGGACACATTGGTGACATGGAAAAATATTCAGTTGTGTCAAGGAATATTTTCCATGTCACAAAAATATGTCAAAAAAATACTCTTTGACATGGACAAAATTTATTGAAAGTATTTGTTCTTGCTCACAATATCATGTTTGTTGTTCATGTTCACTGTTTACACTCATCCATTCATGAAATAACATCCCCCTATAATGATGACACATGACATAAATCAAACCATAAATAATGATGGCTTAATTGAATAATGGTCAAATTGACAATTAGTCATTTTGATTAATCAAAATGTCACATGACCCCCTAGTCAAAATCAACAAGTTCAAAAGGACATTTGACAAGGGAGTAAAAAGACCAAAATGGAAGTTTTTTTTATTGAATTTTTTGATAAAAAAACTATGATTTGTTATTATGATGCCTCCTAATAAGATTCCTTTTAGATACAAAATCAAACATGCATAAATTATTTATCTCTCCATATTGATTTTAAATCAATTCCAATTTTCATAATGGTCAAAATTTCAAAAACAAAATCCTATTTCGTGGTTAACATAAAACATAACATTGTGCTCACCTTACCACTTGAAATTCTAAACTCTATTGAAATATAGTTTTTCAACATGCTTTTTTTTCAAAACTCCATGCTCCCCAATGGCAACCACATAATTACATTCCAAAGATTATATATATAAAAAAGGTATATTTTAATGAAAGTTCCCTTCTTCAATCAAAGTTCGGGTGGGTTGCTTTGGCTTAGCTCTAATGAGGAACACAACTAATAATTTCAATAGTCTTTAAATATTGTCCAATAATGTTGACATGCTTCACAATAATAAACCCTTCCCCAATATCAATTTAGGAATAATACTTTACACCACAAGACTCAAGTGTTGCCTTTTATGTTTAACATGGGTCATTATTAACTAATTGCATTATCTCATTAGTCATCACCAACAAACCTCAACACAATTAATGTTGTGATCTCTTTTTTCTCTCTAACCCTCCATCCATTAATAAACTTGTTTTGTTTAAAAGGGTTCCAACATCAAACAATCAACTTTATTAAAATCAAAATCCTAGTTTATATTAATGTTGTTTAATTTACCATGAAGATCGAATTCATGAAGGTTGTAAAAGTTGAAGATGCATTACATAACCCAAACGACATGATCAAGAATTCATAAGAACTATACCTAGTTTTCATGGCTATCTTTCCCACATCCACACGTGTGATGCAAATTTGATAGTAGCCCAACTTCAAGTTGATTTAACTAAAATAATGAACCCCATTTAAATGTTTAAAAATATCATTGATTTGGGGCAAGGGGAAATGATTTTTAATTGAAATTTTATTTAAAACATGATAATCTCTGTACATACATAATTTACCATCCATTTTATTCACAAATAAAAGTAGGGCTCCAGGGTCTTGGCACACTAAGGTGGTATCAAAAGTGGCACATGTAAAGTCCACAATTTTTATTTTTATTTTTTGAATTTAAATGTTTAGTGTTTTGGCAATGTAAAATTGATGCACACCCAAACTCCTTAATGAACTCAATTGCGAGTCCAAAGGTGAAAATAACGAAAGGATAAAGAGTCGGAATGCGTTCCTTAGCTCAAAACACTTCGGGGGTAGAAGGGCGTGCTGGAGCTCCGAAATGGGATTAGGACAAATGACAAGTGGGTCAATTATTCACACGGATTTGCACAAACCAAACAACAAGTTGGTTAATGTATAATTGGAGCACTTTTGGTGCATGGACGAGCCCAGGGCAAACATGGATTCACAAGACTCACCACGGCCTAGACTTGGGGGAAGCCATCACCTTCCCCCTTGTAGTATTCTTTGTGCCTGGCCACAAGGCCAATGCCCAAATGTCATTTTGTTTCGGGACTCCCAAGTTGGAGTCCCGAAATTCCCTAAATTAGGGGCCCATAACTTTGTGTGCAAACCTTTGATTGAAGTGAGGTCTAAACCAAAGTTTTAGCCTTTGTCGAAATCTTTTCAATGGTATGTGGCACGCCACCTGCACACCACCTACACGCAAGGAAATTAGGGAGATTCTCAACTTTTAGTGGTCGGGAGTCAAATTGGCAATTTGATTCTCAACTTTTCTTTTGGCCATAACTTATGTTTTAAGTATTCAAATGGGTCATGCAAGCCCATTTTAGACATCTACGATCCAAGAGCTTTTCAATGATATAATGAAATCCTTAATCCAATGAGTTTTGACCACTGAAATTACCTTCTAAAAGTTTGGAAGTTCATTGGGACTCTAACTCCCAAAGTGGGAGCTCATTTGGGAATGTGGGGGTTCATTCGTTCACTCTCCTACACTCTCGGGAGCATGAAATGTGACTCCTGGGCTTCCTTCTTGGCTTGCAAGCTTTGCAAACCCTTGCCTTGGTTGCGACAAAAATTGTCCATTTGAAAGTAAAAGGGAAGTTGTTGCAACCCTAGCCTTGGGCTTGCGACCAAGGCAAGGGTTTGTAAGGTTGCGGGCCAAGAGGGAAGCCAGGAATCACACAACATACTCCCGGGAATATGAATGTTTGTCACCAAGGGAGTTCCACTTTGGGAGTTGGAGTCCCGGTGGACTCCCGAATCTTTAGAGGGCAATTGCAGGGGACGAAACTCAATGGTTTGAAAATTTTTTTATATCATTGAAAATATTTTGGAACGCAGATATCTAAAATGCGCTCGCATTGCCCATTTGGACATCTAAAACATAAGTTATGGCCAAAAGAAAGGTCGGAAGTCAAATTGCCAATTTGACTCCCAACCACAAAAAGTCAGGAATCGACCCAAATTCTGTGCGTGTAGATGGCATGTGACATACCATTGAAAAGCTCTTGATGAGGGCTACAACTTTGCTTTAGACCTCATCTCAATCAGAGGTTTGCACACAAAGTTATGGCGCCCCAAAATCATGGAAGTCCCAACCTTGGTAATTTCGAAACTCCCATTTGGGAGTCCCGGGACAAAAAAAACCATTTGGATGTGGGCCCCGTGGAAAGGTGCAGAGTATATTATAAAGGGGAAGATGGTGGCTTCTCCCAAGTCCAAGCTGTGGTGAGTCTTGTGTGTTCGAGTTGCCCGTGGCTTGTCCTAGCACCAAAGGTGCTCCAACTATGCATTAACCACTTTGTGTTGGTTTTGTGCAGGCCCATGTGAGTAAGTAAAGCTTGTCAAATTTGCCTAGTCCCATCCCGGAGCTCCAACACGCCCCTCTACCCCTTTAAAGTGCTGTGAACTAGGGAGCGTGCCTTGACTCCTTGCTCTTTCATTGTTTTCCCTTTGGGACTCACATTTGAGTCCTTCAAGGAGTTGGGAGCATGTCAGAAGTGGAATACCTAAACTTAAACTTACAAGTTTCTAAATTGTGACACATGTTTTGATTTAATCAACTAAGGGAAAAATTAGAAGCAAAATGGGTTTTTTAATTTTTATAATTAGCCCTTGTTATATAGGGTAATAATGCCTTTTTTTACAAAACAACAATTTTTCCATTTTAATAAATCATCAACTTTATAAACAATTGGTAATTTATAGAATCTTGATAAATTAAAATATTAAACTTGTAAGCCTTTATTTTAACATTATAATACCCTCACAATCATACTAGGAAAAAAAAAAACATTTCACATATGTTTATTATGTAATAAAAATTCATAAATGTTTTTTATGGATTGTGACAAAAGATGTTACATCATTTTAAAAGTCCACCTTGTAATGAAATGATTGCATTTTATTTTCAAATTTTCAAATTTGATTTTACAAATGTTATAAATTAGTTAAATGAATCCCTTTTATAATTTTCAATCATATCTCAACACATATTGTACCAAACTTAAAGGTACCCCCCCAAACTACCCTTGTGACACCAAAAATTGGACACCTTAGTATGCCAAGACCCTCCATAATGCAATTTACTCGGTCAAATGTAATTTTGCTCCACAAAGTCATTGCTTTGATTTTTGGACTTTTGAAACTCTTTTTCATTAAGTTGGTAAGGTGATTTAGAAGGTGATGATGCACCTAGCACCACTTTAATTTTATGATCAACATCATGACAAAGAGGAAGTTGTGTGGGACATTAGTTCGTTAAAACATCCAAAAATTTATTAATTGTGTTGGAAATACAAGTAGGCCATGCGTTGCCTCCTTTGGTTTTTGCTTTGACATTGAAATCATCCACATGTGTAAAAATAAAACATGTAATCTCTTGTAATTCTTGCAATTCTTGCAAAGAGATTAAATGAATACCTTTGTAAACCTAGCCTAGTATTCCACATTTAAGTTAATCAACCTATTAGCTAACCTAACAATGACTTTTAATTTAAAGTTGCCTTTCAAAATATGAACATGGTAGGTGTCTAAAAAGGTGTTGCCCAAGCTAGCTTCCATGTTGTTTAATTCACATATTGTGAATATATCTTCAAACTTTGTATTTGTTAATTCCAAAACTGCACCCAATACCACCTCACTTGATGGTTTTGCATTACCTTGCGTGAGTTGTGCCTTGATGGGTTTTGCAACCTTTGTGGTTTCCAAGTTGAATTATAGTGTTGCATTTGGATTCACGAATGAATGCATGGCTTAAATGAGTCCAAAAGACAAGAAACCACAGTAATTCCTATTAAGGGGGTAAGTTGGGTATGTGATTTGGGATGAATAAGGCAATTAGGATAGGGACTACTCAAGGAACTTTGTTAGTTTGAATTTTGAATTCTTGTTGCTTTGGATCATTATGATGTGACTTGGGATGGTTTTAAAGGGGGGAGTTTTGGAGAAGAAAAGGAGGAGAAGAAGTAGAAACATGGAGTTTTTTTTTGTTTTTTTGGAAAGAAGAATAAAAAGAGCTGAAGGTATTTGTGGTAGAAAACCACAAATTTTGTTTTGATATAACACAAATTTTAAATGTTGTTTTGGGATTTTTTTTCAACAAAACATGGGATTACATTGTAATTTAGATTGATGTTTTAAGTATTACAGATAAGCACAAACTTCTATAGTGAATTTTATGTTCAATTTTTTTTTGTGTTAGATTATGATGAAATGAATTATAATCTTGTTTCTAGAGTTTTTTTACAATGTATTATGAAGTGCAGATTTTGGTTATATGCAATAACCATGAATTTGATGTTGGAATGAATTACAGTGCTAAGTTTGTTGAGACTTAAGACAAAAATAATGAACATAGGCATGTGAAATGAAAATCTATTGTTACAGTAATGTGAAATATTTTACAAGAATTTGAAGTTCACTTTTGTCATTTGGTGACCATCTTGTGGGGAATTTTCTTTTTTTTTCTGTTCTTTCTTTCAGTAATGGGAAGGTTTTCTACGAATTTTTTTGTATATTGTCAATGAGAGTGTTCAGATAAGTAGTGTTATTTTTTTAAATTCAAAATTTCAAGGGGTACCTTAGAAAGTATCAGAGGTCTATGTGGTTGACACCGTAAGGATCGCAAAGCGATTTATAGACTCTAGAGACAAAGAATTGTGAAACAAGATGAATCAGATGGTAACTTGGAGTTTATAGTGACAATTGGACTTGGAGGCAAATTGGCAAGTTATTGAAAGACATATAGAATACAATTTTGAAAATGGAGAGGAACATTCAGGGCTTACAAAAACCCCATCTTAGAATTTGATGTTGGACATATGAATCTTGAGAACAAAGGAAAGTCCTTCAAGGCATAGGTCGTTTCTACCACAAGAAGTGGTACAATAAGATGTATGGACTTGGGGGGGGGGGTATTTAGAAAATGCATAGTTCCAAACGATGATCTCCATGGAAGAAGATGCAATCGACTATTCATCCGAATGAGTGGATGCAATATATTTCTTAATTACAATTTGTGGTTCAAAGTTGTAGAAATCAAGATAGAGCAGGGACTTCTGTAGTACTTGATCATTTGCAGGAAATCTCAAGTTAAAAGTCAGTGACTAGCCGAGGGAGGGATGTTATAAGAGGTATATAACCCATGTTTGTGTATCAATCTGTATTTTTAGATTACTATGAATTAGTGGAACACTAGAAGGTGGATGAAAACACCAATGTTTGAGGAGACTAAAGAAAATTATTCAAGATCATCTGAGTATGCAGAGGCATAGATGAATGCATTGGATGAAGTACTGTAATCATACTTTTATCAAAGGAATCCAACGTTGGATCAAATAAAACATGTAGCCAAAACACATGACCATGAATTTGAGGATTTGAAAATGATCAGGTTACTTTCAAAGGTTTGTGCATATTGTGAAGAAGAAGGACATGTAATCATGGATTGTCCTTTTGTGCCTTCTCACATTAGAGTAGGTATTGTTAAGCACATCGAGTTACAGAATGTGGTAGGGAACATTAATAGATCAACCACAAGAATAGGAATTAGGAATTCATGTAGTCCAAAATAAATTTGGAGGAATGGAGTTGGGAAGCTAATTGGGACCACAAAGTTAACAAATTCATTCATTTATTTAGACAAGGAGTAGAAAACCAAAAGAATATTCACATCCGCATACTGCACCACAAAGGATACCAATGGGTAACCACAGATTGGAACAATGTTGATCTCAAGTCAACACAACTTCACCAATAATGTCAAAAGCAACATTTGTTGAAATTCGGAGACAACATGCTGGAATAGGAGTTACTCAATCATTAATGCAGGTATAAGAACCATAGGAGTGGAAACGGTTGTTACACCTAGCATAGATGTTGTTAGAATGGGTATACTAATTGAATCTACAACAAAATCAGGTAGCAGATCATGTGGAGTTTCGACAGGAAGGAATTTGAGTCCAAGTTCAAGGCTACTCTTAACTATTATTGGAGTTGTTGGCATACCTCAAAGGTGTTTATTAATTTGATAACGACTATTCATGGGAACAAGACTACAAGTTAACCATTGATGAACTTAATGGTTATTGGAAGGTGTAAAAGTACAGATGCCATGTATTCAATAGGAGGATACTGAGAACCAATTGTTGTAATTACACCAATTCTTGATCATAAAGATGGCCATTATGTTAGGCCAAATAGGGTAGCTTTTAAGTATCTTGATTTCAAAAAAAATGTTGATCTAGATGTTCACGTCAAAGTGTTCAATTTTATAGTAAAAGCAAATGAAGAGATTTTTGAAGAGTATATCATCAATGCGTTTATATATACATTAAAAGATATGACATTGGATTGGTGCCATAATTACATGTTAGAATTTCCTAACTATATTTTTTCAGAACTTACACAAGCATTTTACAAATGTTATCAAAAGATTCAAAATGATGAGCAAACATACATGGAGCTGAAGAACATGAAGTAGGAGGAGATTAAGTGGGTGGAAGTTTATTATGAGAAGATCCAGAAGCTAGTTCATGGTTTACAAGTACCAACCACAAATAATCTTTTAACTACTGTGTTGAGAGTGGGTTTGCAATCATACCTCAAAATTACAATTGTAGGAATGAAGTGGTCAACATTACAATAATATAAAGAGGCAACAATGTTGTGTGAAGAAGGTATGATTACTGCAAAAGCAAGGATTGCATTGTTAGTAACACAAAGTATTGAACAAGTAGTACCAACAAAAACACAAAGTGATACAGGGAAGACTAACAAACATTGCACAAATTGTGTGATGATAAATCACAATGTGAAAACATGCAGACATAAGAAAAAACAGACCATGGTGGTAACCACAGAAGTAACATAACCAAGTTAAAAAACATAGAAGACATCTTCATATGCATGTCACATTTGTGGCTTGAATGGCCGTAAAATGATAGATTGTCCAAAGTTTGTTGAGATGCAGAAAATGTTTCATGGGAAATTCATGATAGTAATAAAGGTTCAACTTGTTGTTGAGACAAACTATCATTACGGATGTGAATGTGGTGGATGTTAATGTTACCATAAGAAGTAAAGTAACTTAAGAATAGGTGTTCAAAGATAGAGAGCCAAGAAAAGCAATGAGTGTTATTGACTAGGAAAAAAAAAAAAGTTGAAGTAGTATATGGTGGAGACAATTCAATAGATTCAAAAAACACAAACCCAAATCAAAGGGCCATCCACATCCATGGAGGTATGGAACACAACTTGGTTAGGTATCCCAAATACTACTCTTATGGACGCACAAAAGTCTCAGGAAGTAGTGGGTTCATAAGGGAAATTGATCATAGTAAAAGAGTTTTTTTTGGACATTAGTAAGTAGATGTTAAAAACAAGTTATATTTTGAACTTAGGATAGTTGCTTAAAATAGCTCATGAGCTATCTTTGGCAGAATTTGAAACCAAAGAAAACTCAGAATGTAAATAAAACAACCATAGAAAAATAAGTTAGTTTTTTAATACTAGAAGTAGTGATAGTTACTGTAGCAGTTAATAATCATATGGTAGTTATCCAAGTACAGATTAGGAAAAATACAATAGAAGATATGTTGTTGGATGGAAGTTCTGGAATTAATATTATTACATAACAATTGAGATTGAGGTTGGGGCTTCCAAAGCCTAACTTGTACCATATAATCTAAGGATGGTAGATCAAACAACCACAAAACCAGTGGGGTTGATCAGAGATTTGAAGATATATGTTCATGGCATTCCTTACATAATTACGTTTATTGTACTTTAGAGTGGTATGGTAGATTTTAGTTATTCCATGTTGTTGGGGAGACCATGGTTGATGGATGTTAGAGTGGCACATGATTGGGGAAGTAACATTGTTACCATACAAGGGAATGGGATAGTCCAAACAATTATAGTTACTAAACATTTGGGAAGTGAAGTAAGAAGACCAGAAGTGCTATTGTGCTACAATTATCAAAATAGCATCACAAATGAAGAAGAAGATATCATCTTTGTTAGAGAGCCAAAATTGTTCTCCATAGGAACACTTAAATTACCTTAGACAATTCAATCTATGAAAACCACAAATGTGGGGATCATGGATACAGATATGAAAACAAGTATTTCAAGATAGGGATTTAAAGTACAAAACACAAAGAAGAAGATACTTGGCAACATATATGAACCATAAATAATTTTAAATGATAAGGTGTATCTAGAGACATACTACAAACATTAACTAGGGAGTGTTGTAGTGGATGAAACTCTAGTAAACATCAAAGCATAGGGATTACAAATAGCTGGCTGGACGTCAATTGAAGATCAACAATTGATGAAGCTCAATTTGGGAACTGATGCAGAACCACAAATGGTGAAGATTAATACATAACTGGAAATAAACAAGGTGCTGGAAATGGAACAATTGTTGAGGGAATTCAAAGATGTTTTTGCATGGACGTATAATGATCTGAAAGGGATTCCATTAGAGCTAGCATAACACATAATTGAATTAGACACTACTATACCGCCGGCACATCATGCCAGGTACAGATTAAATCCAAACTATGCTACAATGGTCAAATAATATATAGATAAGTTGTTAGTAACTAGATTCATTGAATATGTAAAAAAAGCTACATGGTTGTCACCCACAGTAGTAGTACCCAAGAAAAATAGCAAGTTGAAAATCTATATAGATTTCAAAAAACTAAATGTAGCCACAAAGAAAGATCCATACCCATTACCTTTCATAGATGAGGTGTTGAGCACAATAGCAAGGTATGAAACATATTCCTTATTAAATGGATATTCAAGATATCATAAAATATCTATAGTTCAAGAAGATAGATACAAGATTGCATTTGTTACATACTGGGGGCTTTTACATGGAAGGTGATACCGTTTGCAATTAAAAATGGACCTCTAACATATCAGAGAGCCATAACCAAAGCATTTTGAGAGTATCTGGATAGTTTTATAAGATATTCCTAGATGACTTTACAGTGTATAGTGACATGGAGAGTCATTTGCAGAAGCTCAGACTATGTTTTCAAAAGTGTAGAAAATATGACATTAATCTAAATCCAGACAAATGTGCATTTATGGTATTTTAAACGATGATTTTTGGTTTTATTGTTTCCAAGGAAGGCAAACTACCAGATCCCAAAAATAGACATGCAATCGTAAACATGCTACCAAATAAGAATCCCTAATTATCAAAACAACAAGGTTTGAATTTAAGACCTCTCCAAAAGCTTAAGAATCTTAAGCACTAAACCATAAGCTCTTGTTTAAAATAAAATTAGGGCAATCATTAAGTAGGATTTAAATTATGTTTTTGAGGGAAAATTTGAATTCTTTTTTCATAAGGAGGTTTTGTCACATTGTGTATGGGAGATTATACATGGTAAAAATGTAGGGTTATAGAAAGAGAAGAGAAACTT
>Ga0116226_10004792_pt1 | contig 12000 bp, 5 predicted proteins | sample S1TSphfallax_FD_89692 | JGI IMG/M metagenome (GOLD analysis project Ga0116226, IMG submission 89692) | Host-associated microbial communities from peat moss isolated from Minnesota, USA - S1T2_Fa - Sphagnum fallax MG | ecosystem: Host-associated > Plants > Peat moss > Unclassified | place: USA... | reverse complement strand
CATTGGCCGAAGCGGATTTCTCGGAAGTCGCGAGCCGCTTCACCAAAGCCGGTTTTCGGGTGCAATTGCCTGACAAGGGGATCATGCAGATCATGTCCCCGCAGGCGGGCAAGCGTCTGCGGTTGTTGTTGTCGGTCGGTGTGCATGGCGATGAAACTGCGCCTATCGAAGTGGTCGCCCATCTGCTGCAGCAATTTTCGCTGGAGCCGCAAGCCTTGCAGGTTGACTTGCTGGTCGCCGTCGGTAACGTGGCGGCGATTGCGCAGGGCAAGCGTTTCATCGAAGCGGACTTGAATCGTCTGTTTTCGACCAAGCGCGGCGATCTGGCAACGGTGGCCGAAGCTGGTCGTGCCGACGAGTTGATGCAAGCCAGTACTGCTTTCTTTGCTGATGCATTAGGCGAGAAGTGGCATCTGGATTTGCATACGGCCATCCGCAAGTCGCATTACCCTACCTTTGCTATCGTGCCTGACGTGATTGCACCGCGCGCGCGGCAGGATTTGATCGCTTGGTTGGGGGGCGCAGGCATCGGTGCAGTGATCCTCAATTCCAAGCTGGCGCCAACCTTCAGTGCTTATACCGCTGTTGCATTTGGTGCTGCCGGTACGACGGTGGAGTTGGGACAGATCGGCGAATTGGGCAAGAACGATCTGAGCCAGTTCGCCGTGACCTCGGCGGCTTTGGATGCAATGCTGCGCTCCGGCGATACCATGGCTTTCCGTCGCGTGTCGCCACAGGTATTCAGGGTGGCGCAGGAAATCGTCAAACGCAGTAGTGACTTCAAGCTCAGCTTCGACCGCAGTACAGAGAACTTCACCTCTGCCGAACCGGGGGCAGTCATTGCTACCGATGGCGAACATCAATACGTGGTTGGGCCGGAAACGGAGTACGTGGTATTTCCAAACCCGGATGTACGTATCGGCCAGCGCGCTGGTTTGATGGTGGTACGACAAGGTCACTAAAGACCTGACCCACTTATCAATGCGTTTTATGGCAGGTTTTCCATAGGGAAACCTGCTTTCTCTTCCAAATCTCCTGAATTTTCTACCAGATTCGTCAATCGATTGAAATCGATACCTGATAGCTTTGTCAGGTAACGGCGTTGACGCGACACTTGGTTACTGTTCTCATTGCGAAAATGCAATTTTCACTGTTATGATCCGCCTTGCAAGCGGTGCAAATTGCAATTGCGCTTGCGCACGGATGTTCTCTCTCGGCAGGTTTACATGGTTTGGCATCAAAGCAATGGCGAAGATGCAAACTTGAAAGAGTGATGCATTTGAGCGCTTGCTGCCAATTGCCAATCGTCGTCTTAACAAGAAACTGCCGCTGCATCTGACGTTGAACCGGTGAGGCAATCTCGCCAATGATTCATGTACAGGGAGAGAGTAAGCATGTCGAATATTGCGGGAAAAGCCTATGCAATGAACGTGATTACCCCCATTCGGTGGTACACGGCATGGATGAATAAAGTCATTTTCTGGGTCGCATTAAAATTCCCGTCTACGCTCAATGGCTTACTCACGTTGTCGCTGATCCACTATGCGCGTTGGGTCATCATTGGCCGTAACCAGTTTCCGCATATTCACCCGGATCAACCAAAGGAAAATCTGAATTACAGCTACATGCTGTTCTTCAGTAACTTCAACGGAAGCTGGGATCAATACGTCGATTCCTTCACCTTCGCTATTCCTACCGGCCTCGACATGTTCTGGAAATGGAACATCCGCTATTCGCGTTCGGTGCCGCTGACGCCATTTCACAAGTACATCCAGTACAACCAGATCGAGACCACGCACTACTACAACGCGTATCCGCTGGCTGCCTCCAACGATGTGAAATCGGCCAAGAAGTTGCGTACTGCATTGATCGCTTTCGATAATGCAACGCGCGAGGTATCGGATGACGAATTCCAGAAGCAATACAACGCGCTCCTGCGCGGTTTGCAGCATGACTTTGGCGACATGCGGCCGACACCGATTGTCAGCATGTCCGCAGCCCAGGTCGAGAAGCGGCATCGGCGCGATTTGCGCAAGGCGCAGCAGGAAAAAGTCCCAGCAATCCAGGAGGTTGATGATGAGTAACGTCAGTGGTAAAGCTTATGCGTTGACGACGTTGATTCCGATCAGGAATGATCATATTGGCGAGGTGGCCTATGCCGACATCGTGCGCAGCCGTCTGGAAAACTGGAACATGCTCCCGAACAGCCCGATGGCGAAGGTACCGGAAACCTATCTGTGCCGCTTCTACCTGATCGATGACGTGTATATCGAGTCACAACCAAGTGGTACTGGGCCAGATAACTGGGCGGATTTTCTGCCGGTGACGCCGAATGCGTTGCGCCATGCAGTGCTGCCCAAGCATGACCGTCTGCAATCGCGCTACCTGGTTTTTTCTTCCGAATTGCATGGGGATCGGGATACCTATCTGCGCGGCATGTGGCTGGCGATCAGTGAGGAGTTGAAAGACGTATTCGGTTTCTGCTACGGCTTTGACGAAGTCCACAATGCCGATGATTTTGTTGCTTACATGAAGAAGTGCCAGCTTAACGTGGCCCTGTTCTTCAACGGATCGAACGACGATCCCCTGGAAGAGCAGTTGAAGGCGCTGTATGTGAAGCAGGAGTTTTCCCGCTTCGTGGTTGAAAACCAGGGTTTGCCGACTGCTGAGTTGCGTAAGAAATTCCTGACCTTTATCGGGCGCGTCGCGCCGACCAATGTTCAATTTCCATCCTGGACGGCAGGACAATATAGTTTGCCCAAGGTACAAGACAAACAGCAGGAGGCTGCACTGTGACGAAATCTTTGGATTTGTTCGATATTCAAGGCGATGTAGTGCGTGCCTATGGTCGCTTTGGTTTTCCTTTTGCGCGCTATGTGTTCTTCAATATTCGCGAAGGCAATGAAGGACGCGAGTTTATCGCTGCCGTGACGGAAAAGGTCACGACTTCGGCAACCTGGGGAACCGGGCCGGGCATGGTGCCGCGTCCGACTGTTACGACCAATATCGCTTTTACCTATCAAGGTTTGAAGTCGCTGGAACTGCCGCGTGCATCGCTGATCGGTTTCCCGGAAGAGTTCGTGTCTGGCATGAAACCGCGCAAGGATATCCTGGGTGACGATGGCCCCAGCTCGCCGGAGTATTGGGACAAGATCTGGCGTGAAAGTCGCGAGAAAAATCGTCATCTTGATGTGCATATCCTGGTGACGATCAATGCGCAATCGCCCGACCTGATAGAAGAACGCTTTGACTGGCTGATGGAAACCGCAGACCGATTCCCGAATGCTATCGCGCTGTTGAAGGGGCATCGTGGCGATAACGGTGCTGAGGATCTGCCGTATCAGGATGTGCATGCGCTGATCGATCCAGAAATCAAGCAATTCTGCGCGAAGGAACATTTCGGCTATACCGATGGCATTGGCGACCCGTATTTTGAAGGCTTGGCCGATGCGCCGGAACGTATCGCCGGACGTGGCACGCAGATGGCGGATGGTACCTGGGCACCCTTGGCAACCGGCGAATTCCTGCTCGGCCATATCGACGAAGCACAGGAATATCCTCCAGCACCGAAACCATACTTGCTGTCGCGTAACGGCACCTATATGGTGTATCGCAAGCTGCATGAAAACGTGAACAGCTTTGATCAATTTCTCGAACGCGAGAGCAAGGATTATCCAGGCGGCAAAGAGTTACTGGCGGCGAAGTTCGTTGGGCGTTGGCGCGATAATGGTGCGCCATTGGCACATGCGCCGGATGCAAAAAGTAAGGCCGAGTGGGACAAGAAATTCAATGCCTTGCCAGCAGATAGTCCTGAGCAGGATCAGATGCTGAGCGACTTCACTTACGACAATGATATGAGCGGCGCGAAGTGTCCGTTTTCTTCACATATCCGCCGCATCAATCCGCGTGCGTCCTTGCAAATGAAGGATGGACAGCAACCGGGATCGTACGAATACAATCCGCATGCTTTCGATACCCCAGGTGCGCTGGCGAATCGTCGCCGCATCCTGCGTCGCGGCTTGCCATATGGCGATTCGACTGACCGCAGCACGGATCGCGGCAATCACGGCATCATCATCATGATGCTAAATGCTGACATTGCGCGGCAGTTTGAATTCGTGCAGCAGCAATGGATCAACTACGGCAACGACTTCCGCGCTGGTAACGACAAGGAAATCCTGCTCGGCAACCATAGCAAGGAATATCCGAGCAAGGCCGTGATTCAGGTCGATCCGAACAGTGATGAAGTGCCTTATTTCGTGCGGAATATTCCACGTCTGGTTGAAACACGTGGGGGTGATTATTTCTTTATACCAAGTTTGACTGCCTTGCGCCTGATCGCCAAAGGCTTGATTGATCCAACCTGATAAAATACCAATAATCAACACATATTAAGACCTAGTTGCGATAAGGCAATTGCCTGTCGTAACTAGGTCTGGTATTGCATATCACGGTTGCGATTCGTCAGTGGCGTCCCATTGCTGTCAATTGCTAGCCATCGTAGAGAAAGAATTGGCATGACGGAATTGGTGCGTGAACACGACGCAGGTGCAAAAGAGGGCGTAGCAGTTGTATTTGTGCATGGACTGGAAGGCGGACGACACAGCAGTTGGACGCGTGGTGCTGGTGCTCACCCCTCCTGGCCGCAATGGCTGGGGCAACATGAGGCGTGCGATACCTGGACGTTGAGTTACGACGCCAGCCAGACCGCATGGCGTGATTTTTCCAGCGCTCTGCATATCAATAGCCTGTCTCTGATGGATAAGCTGGCGACTGAGCCGCAACTGGCAGGTCGTCCTTTGATTTTGCTGGCGCATGACATCGGTGGTTTGCTGGTGAAAAAAGCGCTTGTGCATGCGATGACCAAGGCTGCGCCACGCCATCGTCGCATGGTTGGTCGTGTCGCAGCCCTGGGATTGATTGCGACTCCGCAGTCCGGTGCGCAACTGAATACCATCGCCCAGGCGATTTCCTTTTCCCATGAATCTGCACCAAGCGGCAAGGATTTCTCTGCCGACGACAGGCATTTGCAGGAATTGCAGGGCGAATTCTCGCAGCTTGGCGATGACTTGAAAGCAAAAGTCCACGTGTATGCAGAATCCCGACCAGTCGTCATTGGGCGTAAGTGGTTTGGCCTGTTCAAGACGCGCAGTATCGCAGTGCCTTACGACGTGAAGTCTGCGCATTGGCCGGGCGAGGTGTTGACGACGCTTGCTGAAGATCATTTTACGATCTGCCAGCCCAGGGATAAATCTGCGCCTTTGCATCAATCCATCGCTGCTGTGATCAAAACCAGCAAGACATTTGTAGTCGCGACGAACGAGCCAGTAGTGCCACAAATTGCTACTGTGCAGTCTGGCGATCTATCGCCGCCACCAGAGGTCAAGCCAACTGAGCCGCCCATTAGTGTCGCACAGCCGACTCCGCAACCTCAGCCACAACCTGAGCCAGTCAAGCCTGCTCCAGTCGTTGAAAAACCTGTCATTCCACCAGCCCCACAAGTTGTAGCCAAGGTAATCACCTCGCGACCTGCACTTATCACAGGCGCGCAGGACGAGAGACTGCAAGCCAATGAGAGCAAGCTGTATGGCCGTGACCGCGAGTTGACGCGTCTGCTGACCTTGCTCGACAACGCCCATGAACGCGTCGTAGCGGTATTGCCGCGTGGTGCCGATGCGGGTGGTAGCGGCAAGACTGAGCTTTGCAAGGCAGTGTTGAAGTTGTGGGTACAGCGCGATGCGCAGCGTAAGGTGTTCTTCTTGCCATTGCGTGATGAGTTTGACCAGACGAGTTTTTTGCAAACCCTGGCAGCAGGTATCGGTCTCGATGCGACTGAGAGTGTAGATGTCGTGCTCGCGGCGATGCCGCCCGGCCTGTATTACATCGATAATCTCGGTAGTTTTGTGCTTGACGAAGCGGGGAGTCAGTTGCTTGAGCGTCTCAAGAATTTGTCAGATGTGCGTTTGCTGATATCGTCGCGCCACGCCTTATCCTTTGATTTTGCGCAGAATATCGAAATCGATGCCTTGCCGAAGCAATCGGCGTTGAATCTGTTCCGCGATCTATGGAGTGGTAGTGATGTGCTGCCGGTTGATACTGCGCTGGCGCAATTTGTCGATAACGATTTGCAGCGTCATGCAATGAGTATTGCCTTGCTGGCTCGACTCGGTGTTTTCTTCGGCCTTGATGATATGCAGACTCGCTGGCGTGCCTTACGCACCGCCAATCCAGGGAGCAACGGCTTGTTGACCAGTGCGCGCCTGGTGCGGCAGGCATTATCGACCAAGACTGGTGCATTGGCGACGTGGCAAGCCGTAGCACGCGAGCCGCAAGGCACCGATGTAGCGCGATTGCTGCAAGCCGAGGTGGATGGCGTGTATCCGCGTGGCACTGCTGAATTCCTTGAGCATCATCACGTCATCCGCAAGATCGGCAATCACTTTACGATGCCGACGGCACTAGCCTACGTTGGGCTGGAAGCCGAGGCAGAAACGTCTGCGGGTTGATCACGCCGGTCAGGAATATCGACGATGGCCCAACTGCTTGGCTCGCTGCGTGGCACGTGATTGCATTGATGTCGGAATTTTGAAATCGCGTCATACACAATGTGTCGGGCGCGGTTGATGCCGCCTAAGGGGCGATGTTCCGGCAAGCAATGCCAGGGCGTGAAAGACAGGTTTTCGCCAAAGGTGTTCTGTGCGTCGCTATTGAATTCCTGCTTGGGGATGTGAATCGTCGCGACCTTGCGAAAGGGTGAGACTTGCTCGTCCCATGCCTTACCGGGGTCTTCGATGGGCATCGTGTCGGCGTTGGTTTGGAATTGCACGGCGAAATCGAACTTCACACCTTCTTTATCCAATTGCCGTACCATCGCTTCGCGTAGAAAATCATCCGATGGATTGGATGGAATCGTGTCCGTTGCAGGTGCTTGCGGTATTGCTGAATACTTGACTGCGGCGCCGTTGCCGAACAGGTAGGGCGTGGTGCTCCAATAACGTATTTGCAGCGGGTTGGCGGTTTTCTTCGATGCGGACATCAAATTCCACATCGCGCGTAAATGCCAGAGAAAGAACCACCCCATCGCCATCATGCCGGAGGTCAGCGCCTTGACCAGGCCATCAAATTCCTTGACGTCACGGGTCACGAATACGTTGGTACTGATGACGACGAAGTCATACGTTTGGGCATCCTTTTCCTGTTCCAACACCTTTTGACCTGGAACACCCATCAGTTTGATCGCCATGCCGCGGATATCTCCCTTGATATCCGCCTGCATCGTCGAGTTCTGATTGGAATAGCGTATCCACGCCTGATAGGTCTTCGGCTCGCGGAAAATACCAACACGCAGTTCGTTCGGCAGGTTCGGCTCGACCGTGAATTCCGCCTTCACCACACCGTGCATCTTTGGATGTGCATCGCGACGCATGATACCGGTACGGTACTGGTCGGTGATCTTTGCCTGCAACCTTTGCTCCAAGTCTGCAATATATTTGCCTTCGTCGGCGGGAGGATACTCCACTGCAATTTGCTTTTGTGACATCGCCCATCCATTTCGTTTATAGTTGTAAGAGAGGCCAGAGCCAAGCTTCCAGCCAGAGACGAGATTACGGCAATTCGGGGTTGCTGCCTTCCTGAATAGCATGGGAAGGCAATGCTTCAAGTCATACCACTTTTGGCTCATGGACTGCTGTACCATAGCGCCGCAGGTAGCGCATTTGAAGTAACGCGCAGCAATTGATATTACCTGCTTTTACAGCATGAAAAAATGGCTTTGCTGGATGATGCAACAGAAAAATAAAAATATACCGGACGGAGGGATGGATTTTGCTTAGCACGGATATGCACCGCAACAGGTTTTTCCGAAACACGGCCCCATCGCTGATGTCGGCCACATCGGTATCGGCCGAAGATTTCGATCTGGCCGGTGTGTTGCGGTTTCAGTTGCAGTTGGTCGAAGCCTTGCGCCAGGCACATGCGCGCGATGGCGCTCATCTCGCACTCTGCCTGTTCAATATCGAGATCGGTCACGACGGCGTGCCACAGGTGCGCAAGGAAGTGGAAGCGCCGGTTGCTTATATCTCGCCGGAACAGACTGGCCGTATGAACCGGCAAGTCGATTACCGCAGCGACTTCTATTCGCTCGGCGTGATTTTCTATGAGTTGCTGACCGGGCAGTTGCCCTTCGACGCTGATAGCGCGATGGAGATCATCTACAGCCACATCGCCAAGCAGCCTGTTGCACCGGCCAGGTTGAATGCAGCCATCCCGGAAGCATTGAGTAACATCGTGCTGAAGCTGTTGGCGAAAAATGCCGAAGACCGCTATCAAAGCCTGAAGGGCCTGGAAGCCGACTTGCAGCGTTGTTTGGATATGTTGGAGCAAGGTCAGACGGAAACCCGCTTCAAGCTTGGCGAGCAGGATGTGTCGGAGCGCTTGCAGATACCGCAAAAGCTGTATGGCCGCGAAGGCGAGGTCGAGCAGTTGATCGGCACGTTCAATCGCATCGCCGATGGCGGCGCCGAGATGCTGCTGGTGACCGGGTATTCCGGCATCGGCAAATCAGCCTTGGTGCATGAGATTCATAAGCCGGTGGTTGCCAAGCGCGGTTACTTTATCGGCGGTAAGTTCGATCAGTTCAAGCGCAATGTGCCATATTCGGCGATCAATCAGGCTTTCCGCGAGTTGATGCAGCAAATCCTCACCGAAAGCGAAAACCGCATCGCCGACTGGCGCGCCAAGCTGCTGAAAGCGCTCGGCTCGAACGGACAGATGATGATCGATGTAATTCCTGAACTGGAATACATCATCGGCAAGCAGCCACCTATTCCGAACATGGGCGCAGCACGTAACAGCTACAACTACGTGATGCAGAATTTCGTCGCGGTCTTTACCAAGCCAGAACATCCGCTGGTATTGTTCCTTGACGATTTGCAATGGGCCGATGCGGCATCGCTGAAGTTGATCGACCTGCTGATGACGGCGTTGGATGAGCCTTGTCTATTGTTGATTGGCGCTTATCGGGATACGGATGTCGATGTCGGCCATCCACTGGCAGTCACGCTGGACGGTATCAAGCGCGAGGCCCATGTGACTGCAATCGAGGTCAAGGCCCTGCCGCAGCGCAGTATCACGGAAATGATCGCCGACACCTTCAGTACCACGCGTACGGTGACCGCGCCATTGGCTGATCTGATCTATCGCAAGACATTGGGCAATCCGTTCTTCGTCGGACAGTTCCTGAAGAGTTTGTATAACGAACGCCTGCTGAAATTCGAGGACGGCAAGTGGCGTTGGGACGTCAAGCAGATCGACGCACTGGATATCACCGATAACGTCGTCGAATTGCTGATGCGCGAGCTGCGGCGCTTGCCGGAATCAACGCAAAATTTGCTGAATCTTGCATCCTGTATCGGCAATCGCTTCGACATGCGCACCTTGGCGACCGTATGCGAAAGGTCGATAGAGGAAACCGAAGCGGAATTGCGTCGTTCCATCGATGCCGGATTAGTGCGGGTTTCCGATTCCAACCTCAGCGCACCAGCCAATCCGTTGCATGCGTACTACTTTCTGCATGACCGCGTGCAGCAAGCTGCTTATGAGGAAATACCGGAACACCAAAAGAAATCGGTGCATCTGAAGATCGGTCGATTGCTGTTAAACAGCATGCCAGCCGAAGAGCGCGAGGATCGCCTGTTCGATATCGTGCACCAGATGAACGAGGGGCGTTCGCTGATCAGCGATGCGGCCGATAAGGAAGCCTTGGCACGGCTGAACCTGCAGGCAGCGCAAAAGGCAAGAAAATCAGCCGCGTTCGACTTGCATCGCGAATGCAGCGAAATCGCGCTCGAATTCGGTGGTGATGGCGACTGGAAGAGCAATCAGAGTTTCATGCACGAACTGTATATGGAGCTTATCAATGCAGCGTTTGTGCGAGCCGATTATGCCGAGCTGGAGCGACTTTGCCAGATCGTTTGCGACAACAGCGCGACTCCGAAAGAAGCGATTGCTGCGAAGGACATGCTGATACGCGCCTATGCAGCGGTCTATCGTCCCAAGGAAATTCTGCGCACCGGTATCGAATCGCTGGCATTGGCTGGTGTCAATGTTCCGAAGCGTTTGGGGCGTGGTGAAATCTGGCTGGCGCAATTGCGCTTGCAATTGGCCTTGCGCGGGCGCGATCCCTTGAAATTGTTGGAAAAACCGCCTGCAAGCGACCCACAGTTTTTACTTGAGCTGCAAGCGAGTAACCTGTTGATGGCTTATGGCTTGACCTATCTGGCAGATTCGGAAACGGTGCTATGGATCGCGCTGGAAATGGTGCGTAAATCGGTGCACCATGGTTTGTCACCGCTTGCTACTTATGCCTTTGCCGTATGGGCGCGTACGTTGGCTGGTAAGCTTGAGCAGCCTGATCTTGGTTTTCGCTTCGGCAAGGTCTCGGCGGAAATCGCGGCGCAGGGTGGGGTGCTTGGAGCGGTGGCGATTTTCCATGGCAACTTCTGGCATCGCAAACAACATCTGCGGTTGGCATTGCAGCCACTGGTTGATACCTATGTGAAGGCAATGGAAGTGGGTGACCGTGCCAGCGCCGTGGTGGCATTGTCGTTTTCCGATGCGATCCGTTTTCAGTCCAGCGGTAAGGTCAACGAGGCTTTGCAGCAGATGCGCAAGGATATCGGGATCTATCGCAAGATGAATTATCTGGCGCTGCTGAGCCTGATGATTCCTTGGGCGCGGTTGTTTGCAAAGCTTGTCGGCGAGCCGGTTGAAGAATTCCGTTCCGACGAAGACGAAGATGCATTTGTCGCGTCACGTCGTAAAGCGGATGACTTGTGGGGCGTGTTTTATGCGCGTTCGATTCAGTGTATCGCCGCTTACTATTTTGGCGACTATGAAAAAGCCATTGCCTATTCCAGCGAGGCGATGAGCTTACCCGGTTTCGAGCTTGGCACACCGGCGGCGGGATTCTTATATTTCATATCCTCGCTCGCCCACATTGGACGTGCAGACGATAAGTCAGAATGGCGGGCCAGCGCATTATTGAATGTTGACAAGAACCAGCGTCGCTTCAAGCTATGGGCAGACCATGCGCCGATGAATTATCAACATAAGTGGGATCTGGTCGATGCAGAGTATGCACGCGTCTGTGGCGACCACGAACGTGCGATCACGTTGTACGACAGTGCCATCAAGGGCGCGCGCCAGCAAGCCTTCCTCAATGACGAGGCACTTGCCAATGAATTGGGCGCACGGTTCTATCAACGTGTGGAAAAGCCGATGCTGGCGCGTATGCATATGGAGGAAGCACACGCCAAATATCTGCAATGGGGCGCTTTCGGCAAGGCGCGGCAACTGGAGGAACAACATCCTATTCTGCTGTCGCGCGTGATCGGCAGGAAAGGCGCTGGCGGTATTTTGCAAATGGTCGCGACTGAAAACCGTCTCGATATCGATACGATCATCAAGGCATCGCAAAGCCTGGCAGGTGAAATTCAGCTGGAGAAGTTGCTGGCGGAATTGATGCGATTGTTGCTCTCGAATGCGGGTGCGCAAAAGGGTGTGTTGTTGATGCATCAGGAAGGCGAGTTGGCGGTACGTGCGCGCGCGCATGATGATGAGATCGAAGTGCTGCAAAATGATCCTGCTGATGAAGCATCGGACATTTGCCTCGCCATCATTTATTACGTGATGCGTACGCGCAAGAAGGTGGTGCTGGGCGATGCGTCGCACGATAGCCAGTTCAGCAGCGATCCGTATATTTCGATGAGCAGGCCGAAGTCGGTCATGTGCATACCCCTGCAAAAGCAGAGCGAGCTGATCGGCATACTATATCTGGAAAACAATCTGGCGGTCGATGCGTTCACACCCAGACATACCGAGCTGCTGGAAATCCTCTCCACGCAAATCGCGATATCGCTGGAAAACGCAGGCTTGTATACGGAGCTGGAACACAAGATCAACTTGCGTACTCAAGCATTGAGCCAAAAAAATAACGAGTTG
>Ga0116226_10004790_pt1 | contig 12004 bp, 12 predicted proteins | sample S1TSphfallax_FD_89692 | JGI IMG/M metagenome (GOLD analysis project Ga0116226, IMG submission 89692) | Host-associated microbial communities from peat moss isolated from Minnesota, USA - S1T2_Fa - Sphagnum fallax MG | ecosystem: Host-associated > Plants > Peat moss > Unclassified | place: USA... | reverse complement strand
TTTCGCCAAGCTCAAGTCGCTCCTACGCGCCAAGGCACTGCGCACAATGGATGAGCTATGGAAAGCCCTTGGCCCACTGCCGGACACGTTCAGTCCAACCGAATGCACCAACTACCTCCGCCATGCCGGCTATTTCCAGCCAGCGTGACTTTGCTCTAGTGCTGCCAACGCACGTTCAAAATGGGCCCCTTCCGTGCTGCCCGCAATGGATAAAAGTTTTTTGGTTCCTTTTTTTTCATGCGCGTGATTGTCCTGGGCACCGGCGGCAGCACCGGCGTCCCGACCCTTGGTGGCGCGGACGGGCGCGGCGACTGGGGCGCGTGCGACCCGACCGACCCGCGCAACCGGCGCACCCGCAGCTCAATCGTGCTGGAAGGTCCTCAGGGGCGGGTGCTCGTGGATACCGGCCCCGACATGCGGGCGCAGTTGCTCGCCAGCGGTGTGCCGCGCGTCGATGCGATCATATTCACCCACTCGCACGCGGACCACATTACCGGCCTGGACGACGTGCGCCTTCTGAACCGCATTGCCGGGCGGCCGTTGCCGGCGTTCGCCACCCAGGTAACCCTGTCGGAAATCGCGCGGCGCTTCGAGTATGCGTTCCAGCCGTGGACGCCGCCCGCGTTTTATCGGCCGGTTCTGGAGACCCACCCCATCGCGGCGGGCGACACGATCGAGACGGCGGGGCTGCGGATCGCCACCTTCGAGCAGGACCACCACGTCATGCGCACGCTCGGGCTGCGGGTCGGCGCCTTTGCCTATAGCACGGACCTGGTGCGGCTGAACGAGGCTGGGTTCGCGGCGCTGGCGGGGATCGATACGTGGCTGGTGAGCTGCTTTCAGCGCGCGCCGCATCTGACCCACGCGCATCTGGACCTGGTGCTGGCGTGGCGGCAGCGCCTGGGCGTGCGGCGGACGGTGCTGACACATATGGGCATAGACATGGATTTCGCCGTGTTGCGGGCGGTGTTGCCGGCAGGGGTGGAGCCTGGGGTGGATGGGATGGTAATTGAGGTGTGACGTTGGTTTCGGTCGCAGCGCGATTAAGAAACGTTTATAACTCAGCGAGCAAACAGAGGTGTCGAGAAGGTGATGGAACAGATGACACGCACTACCCAGAACCCGGATGTTATGGGCGGCCGGTCTTGCGTGCGCGGCATGCGGGTGACGGTGGGGTGATTCTGACCGGCGGGTGAAGAATGAAAGGAAGCACTTCTTTTTTGAAAAAAAGAAGCAAAAAACATATACTAATGGCGTCCGGCATCCGGCGTAAAAGGGCCAGCCTGGTGCTGCCTGTAACAGAGAAAGGTTTTTGATTCTTTTTTTCAAGAAAGAACTGCTCCCTTACTTCATGCCAAGCGCCCTCTGATTAGCCGCCAGTTCCTCGGGCGAAAGGGCAAACAACATATAAATCGTGTACGTCTGCCCCCCCAGGCCCCTGCGCGTCGGGAAATCGAACATAACCTCGTTGCCGGTCACCTGCACCGTGTCGACATTGGGCGGAAACGTGACGTGCTGGATGTACTCCCGATGGTCCAGCGGCTGGTCGTTGCGGGTGACCGCAACGATGTAAGGCACGTCGACGTCGCGGCCGGTGGCCGCCGGGCCGCGCGTGAGCACCATTTCGACGTGAGCGCGGGCGGTGAGGGTGTTCTTGCCGAGCAGGCCGCGGCAGGCGCCCTTGATGTCGAGCAGGCGCCCGCTGAGCACCAGGTTGGTAAGGTCGGTGCCGCGGCCGTCGTAGCGCGTCAGGGTGCGGGCGTCCGGCCGCAGCAGCGCCACCGGGCATTGCGGGGCTTTTTCATCCGGGTCCGGGGTGCAGGCAGCCAAGGCCAGGCACGCGACCAGCGCCACTGCCACCGCCGCCGCCGGGCGGCTGGCCAAGATTTTATGATCGACTGGCATTAACACCCGCATTGCAACTCCGCTTGGCTCCAGCCATGTGTGGCCCGAAAGGTCACCCGTGAGGTCAACCTGGCGCTGCTTTGCACCAGAAAGAGGGTGGCTTCATAGTGCCGTCCTCCCCCCACTGGAAGAAGCCGCCCCGCCATGCCTGATGCGTTGACCGACACGCTGCTGACCGTTGGGCCAAACGCCGGGGCCGGCGAGGGGCCGCCGCCGCACGCCGCACTGCGCGTCATCCTGGCCGGGCCGCGCGGGTTTTGCGCCGGGGTGGACCGGGCGATCCGGGTGGTGGAGGAGGCGCTGCGCCGCTATGGCGCGCCGGTCTATGTGCGCCACGAAATCGTGCACAACCGCACCGTGGTCGAGGATCTGGAGCGCCAGGGCGCCATCTTCGTCGAGGAGCTCGATGAAGTGCCGCCCGATGCGCACGTGGTGTTTTCCGCCCACGGCGTGCCGAAATCGGTGCCGGAGGAGGCGCAGCGGCGGCGGCTGGATTATCTCGATGCGACATGCCCGCTGGTGAGCAAGGTGCATCGTGAGGCGGAACGGCATTTTCGCGAAAATCGGCACATTCTGATGATCGGCCATTGCGGCCACCCGGAAGTCGTCGGCACCATGGGGCAGTTGCCGCCGGGTGCGGTGACGCTAGTGCAGAATGCGGTGGAGGCGGAGCAGGTTCAGCCGGCCGCCACGCGCCTCGCGTTCATTACGCAAACCACGCTCTCGGTCGATGACACATCCGACATTATCGACATATTGCGCCGGCGGTTTCCGCACATCGAGGGGCCGCGGCGCGAGGATATTTGTTACGCAACGACTAACCGTCAGGCGGCGGTCAAGACAATCGCTGCGGATTGCGACCTGCTGATCGTCATCGGCAGCCCGAATTCGTCCAACAGCCAGCGCCTGCGTGAGGTCGCCGAACGTGCCGGGGCGCGGCGGGCGGTGCTGGTGCCCAAGGTCGCGGACCTCGATTTTTCGTTGCTTGAGGGTGTCGCGACACTTGGGTTGACGGCGGGTGCCTCGGCGCCGGAGAGCCTGGTGCAGGAAGTTCTGGCCGAACTCGGCAAACGTTTCCGGTTGCAGATCGAGGAGCGCCAGGTTACGCAGGAAGATGTCATCTTCAAGCTGCCCTACCCGCTGGGCTAGCGGATAGAATCGTACGCTTGGTACCCCCTCAAAGTGATGCACCTAAGCGCAACGAAGTCAAAAGCAAGCAGGAAGGAAGCAGTTCTTTTTTGAAAAAAAGAACCAAAAAATTTTACTCTCTTCGGAACGCGGCGGGCGTGCTCACCGCGTCAACCAACATAGTAAAAGTTTTTTGGTTCTTTTTTTCAAAAAAGAACTGCTTCCTTTATGGCCTTTACCCGGTATCGCCGGACTGGTTCGTATGATTTTAACCACTAGGGCGGCCCGGCAGCGCCAGGCCGGCGCGCCGCGTTTGATCTAGTTACGGCAATGCAACTTCATCATGCCGCGATACAGGGTGCCCCATTGCATCGTTATGGGAGGCAACCATGAAACAATTTTTTATCTCAATCGGTACACTAAGTGAACAATCCCAACCCGGTAACCACCGCCTGCCTTCGCTCCAGATTATGCCACGCCGTCTCCCGCTGGATCTCCCCCAGGCGTGTCCAAACCCCACCCCACCCCTCCACGCCGCGCAAACCCACGAGACGTGCCTGCACCTCATCCGCGCCCCCGCGCAGATATGCGGTAACCGCCCCCGCAATTCCCCCCCGCAGCAGCGTAAAGAACAGTTCGAACGCTGCCTCCTCCTTCAACTGGTCGGCCATTTCATAGCCACGCAGTAACGAGAACCGCGGCAGCTTTTCGAACACCTCCGCCACCAGTCCCGCCACCGCCAGTCCCCCCTGCTCGGCCAGCATCAGCGCCCGCCCCGGCGAGCCCTCCGCGAGTGCTGCGAGCCGCGCCCGCTCGGCGGCCGGCATGCCCGGCAAATACAGCGACAGCGCCCGCTCCATGTCGCCCGCCGCCAGCGGCGACAGCGCCAGCGTGCGGCACCGGCTGCGTATCGTCGGCAACAGCCGTCCAGGCGCCGCGCTCACCAGCAGCAACACCGCCCGCGCCGGCGGCTCCTCCAGCACTTTCAGCAACGCATTGGCCGACTGCGGATTGACGTCCTCCGCACCGTCCACGATCACCACTCGCCAGCCCCCCTCGGCCGGCGTCAAATGCAAGAACCCAGGAATGCCGCGCGCGGTTTCGGCGGCGATGTTCTTCTTCATTCGTTTCTTTTTCTCGTCCCACTCCCGCTCCACGGTCAGCAGGTCGGCATGGCTCGCCGCCGCCACGCGCCGGAACACCGGATGGCCCGGCTCCATTTCCAGCGTGGCACTGCCGCCCGCCAGCAGCCGCCTGGCAAACCGGAACGCCAGCGTCGCCTTGCCCACGCCGTCCGGGCCGGTAATCAGCCACGCATGGTGCAGCCGTCCGCCGCGCAGTGCCTCCAGCATCGCCTGCTCGTTGGCCGCATGGCCCAGCAAATGCGGGTTCTCCCGCGGCCGCACCGCGCTCATGGAACCCCCGGGGTCACAAAAACCGTTCCGCTACAATGTCGAACACCCGGTCCGCCACCACCCGCGCCGCCCCATCGCCATCCACCAGCACGCACCGCCCGGGATTTTCCGCCGCGATCAGCCGGAAACCCTGCGCCACCCGCGCGTGAAAATCCGGCCCCAGCCGGTCGTAGCGGTCCGCCGCCCGCCCGCGCCCCTGCTGGCGCGCCGCCGCCACCGAGCGCGACACATCCAGCACCAGAGTCAAATCCGGATGCGGCGATATCAGCGTCTTCAGTGCCTCCAGCGCCGCCGGGTCCGCGCCCTGGCCGTGCACCTGGTACGCCTCCGTCGAGTCGAAAAACCGGTCGCAAACCACCCAGGTGCCCGCCGCCAGCGCCGGCTCGATGGTGCGCGCCACGTGATCGGCGCGAGCGGCAAAGTGCAGCATCATTTCCGCCAGAGGCGCGAACTCGTGGCGCCCCGAGAGCAGTATTTCGCGCAGGAATTCCGCCCCCGGCGCGCCGCCGGGCTCACGGGTCGCCACCGTGCGTATCCCGCGCTCGTCCAGCCGTTCCGCCAGCAGCCTGATCTGGGTCGATTTTCCGGCCCCTTCGCCGCCTTCGAACGTGATGAAACGCGCCGTCATGAATGTGCCCCGCCGCCGATCCCCTACACCGCGCCGCCGATATTAGCAAAATATTCATCGCCTTGTCTGATGATAGCCGCATCGGAATGGTGCGTTGGCTCTTTGCGCCGCTGCCAGATCGAACCGCGTTCAATCTAATCACCACGAATAAATCCGGACGGGAGTGTTTCAATGCCTGTAATCTGCCTTGTCATGATGTGCGCTCTCGCCTTCATCCCACGGGTGGAGTTGCCCCGCGACGCCACTCCCGTTAGAACAGGCGCGGATTATGTCGCGCCGCTCGCAGCACTCGGCTGCCCCTGGTATATCCCCGTCTGCGACGACGATGGTGTTCATCGCGGCTGATTCCATAAACAAGAACCAAAGGGCGGGATGTCCTGTAATCCCGCCGGACCCAGCCGGCCAATTTTCACCAAACGCCCACCGCCGAATGCGAGCGGGAGGCGGAAAGGCTGCGTAATGACCAAGGCTGCGTAATGACCTGGCCTGTAATGACCTGGCCTGTAATGCGGCGCCTCACGCGCCGCGCCGTCCCACGATGCTCAGGATCATCGCCCCGAACACCGCGCCGCCGGCGGTGAACGCCGCCAGGCCAATAAACATGCGAACACGGATATTATGCGCCTCGAGCCTGAACGCGCCCCACATCCGTGTCCGCTCGGCGGCAACCCGCGCGGCAAACCCGCCGGGTTCGACGAGCACAGGCCCTGCAAAAACATGCTCGGCGCTGTCGTCGAGTGCGGGCCGCAGCGCCTCCAGCCGTGCGGCCGCGTCGGGCGCACGGAAATCCGCCAGCGCCTGTGTCAGCGCCGCGTCGCGAACCAGCGCGTGCTCATACGGAATTTGCGCACCGTATATCCCGGCCGCGCCCACCAGGCCCACGGCGCCAAAAGTGGCGACCAGAAAACCGGTCCATGAAGAATTGTCGGTGGCCACGAAAATCTCCTTGTGCCGGGTCGCGCGCCCAATGTGGGGCACGTTTAACGCGGCAGTATTTTGGTTTGTGAAGGCTAAAGGGTTTGGCAAGCTTTCGGCAGCATATTCAACCCGCATCAAGGTGGTGGGCCATGCAAGCCGGGCAAACAACACGCAGAATTGGCGACGGAAGGTTGGAGGATTACGGCAGGGCGGTGCCGGCCCCGTTAATGTTCGCGCAGCGGCCGCGGCCGGTCGAGGGCGCCCGCGCCCGCTGGTCGCCCCGCCGCACCGAAGCGGTGGAAGCGCTGTGGGGCGGGGGCTTCACAGGCCCCGGCGGCCCGCAGGAAACGTTGCGTCTGGCCGGCCCCATGGGCCTGAACAGCAACGCGTCGCTGCTCATGCTCGGCGGCGGCATGGGCGGCCCGGCCGAAACCATTGTGGACACCTTCGGCAGTTGGGTCGCGAGCTTCGAGGCGGACGCCGAGCTCGCCCAGATCGCCGAGGATCGGCGGGCACGCCACCCCTCCGGCAAGCGCATGCAGGTCGCCGGGTGGGACCGCGAGAATCCCAGCTTCGGCCACCACAACGCGCACCACGCCATGGCGCTGGAGGCGGCGCGGGGCGCCCCGCTGGACCGCATGCTGGACGCCATGGCGGCAGCCCTCCGCCCGCACGGCCACATCGTGATCACCGAAATGGTCGCCGACAACGCATCCCCCGGCGAGGATCGGGAATTCGCTGCCTGGTGCCGGCTGGAAAACCGCGCACCCTGCCTGCCGCGCCTGGACCAGGTGACCTCCGCGCTGGCACGCCTGCATTTCGACGTGCGCGTGGTCGAAGATGTGTCGGACCGGCATGTCTCGGAGACCTTGGCAGGCTGGCGGGCAGCGGTAAAAACCATGGCGCGCGGCCCCAAGCCGGACACGGCGGCGGCCGCCGCCTTCGTCACCGAAGCCGAGCTGTGGCTGCTGCGCATCCGGCTGATGCGCCGGTTCGGCTTCCGCCTGGTGCGCTGGCACGCTGTCGGCGCGGCTTGACACAATGGCAAGCGTGGGGCTATCCGCGCCCCTCTTTGCCCGCAGCCGGGCCAGCAAGGTCGTGTCATGAAGATCCGTAACAGCCTCAGGGCGGCGAAAGTCCGCGACAAGAACTGCCGCGTGGTGCGCCGCCACGGCCGGGTCTATGTGATCAACAAGAAGAACCCGCGCATGAAGGCCCGCCAAGGCTAACCTGCCGTCAGTTGCCAGTTGCCGGCTTTCAGTTGTCAGATGGCGTTTGCGCCCCACCTGAAAGCCGGTAGAAAATGATTCCGCTCCCCGCACCGAAGCAGGACGTGCTCGACCGACGCGACGTCATCGTTGCCGGCCTCCGCCGCCTGGTCTCCGCCGAGGCGGTTATCGCCGAGCCGCTCCGCCTCAAACCGTACGAAACCGACGGCCTGGCGATCTACCGCCAACCCCCGCTCGCCGTGGTGTTGCCGGAAACGACGGAGCAAGTGGCCGCCGTGCTGCGCTTTTGCCACGCGAACGGCGTGCGCGTCGTGCCGCGCGGGGCCGGCACCTCGCTTTCCGGCGGCGCCCTGCCGCTGGCCGACAGCGTGGTCATCGGCCTCGCGCGCATGAACCGCATCCTGGACATCGATTTCGCCGACCGTCTCGCGGTCGTGCAAGCCGGCGTCACCAACCTGGCCATCACCGGCGCGGTCGCCGATCGCGGCTTCTTCTACGCGCCCGACCCCTCCAGCCAGCTCGCCTGCATGATCGGCGGCAACGTCAACATGAATTCCGGCGGCGCCCACTGCCTGAAATACGGCGTCACCGCCAACAACCTGCTCGGCCTGCGCGTGGTGACCATCGAAGGCGAGGTATTGGACATCGGCGGCACCCATCTGGATGCCGCCGGGTATGACTGGCTGGGGTTGCTGACCGGAAGCGAAGGCATGCTGGCGGTGGTCACCGAAGTGACCGTGCGCATCCTGCGCGCGGCCGAGGGGCAGCGTGCAATGCCGGCCGGATTTGCCTCCAACGAGGTTGCCGGCGCCTGCGTGGCGGCCATCATCGGCTCCGGGATCATTCCGGTGGCGCTGGAATTCATGGACCGCCCGGCGATCCACGCCTGCGAGGCGTTCGCCCAGGCGAACTATCCGCTCGACGCCGAAGCGATGCTGATCATCGAGGTAGAAGGTTGCACCGCCGAACAGGACGCGCTGCTTGGCAAGCTTGCCGATATTTGCAGGGAGTTCGGCGCCACCAGCCTGCGGGTGGCGGCCACCGCGGAGGAGAGTGCGGCGATCTGGAAGGGCCGCAAGGGCGCGTTCGGCGCGGTCGGCCGGATCAGCCCCGACTATTTCTGCATGGACGGCACCATCCCCACCAGCAAATTGCCGGAGACGCTGCATCGCATCGGCGCCATGGCTGACGCCGCCGGCCTCGGCGTGTGCAACATTTTCCACGCGGGCGACGGCAATCTGCATCCGCTGATCATGTTCGATGCCAACAACCCGGAACAATTTGCCCGCGCCGAGGAACTTGGTTCGGATATACTGAAATTGTGCGTCGAGATGGGCGGGTGTCTCACCGGCGAGCATGGCGTGGGCATCGAGAAGCGCGATTTGATGGGGGTGCAGTTCTCGGACATCGATCTTGATCAGCAACGGCGGATCAAGAGCGCGTTCGACCCAGAATGGCTGCTCAACCCGGCGAAGGTGTTTCCGCTGCTCGCGACAGCGTAAACGCGCCATGTTGGCACCTGCCGACGAGTTAGAGCTTGCCGGCATTGTTGCCGAAGCGTTTGAGGCGCGGACGCCGCTGTGCATTCGGGGCAGCGGTACGCTGGAACAAATGTTGCGGCCGGTGCAGGCGGCGCAGACGGTGCGGATGGATGCCTGCACGGGGATTACATTGCAGGCGCCGAAGGAACTGGTGTTTTCCGCGCGCGCCGGCACGACCGTGCGGGATGCGGCGGCGGCGCTGGCGGCGGATGGGCAACATATCATTGCCGAGCCGCCGGACTTTTCCCGGCTGATGGGATCGGCGGGTTCGCCGACCTTGGGGGGCGCGGTTGCCGCGAACCTTTCGGGCCCGCGGCGCGTGGCCGCGGGCGCCATGCGCGACCACGTGCTGGGCGTCCGGGCGGTGAACGGCACCGGCGACATTCTGGTTTGCGGTGGCCGGGTGCTGAAGAACGTGACGGGGCTGGATTTGTGCAAGCTGCTGGCGGGCAGCCATGGCACGCTGGCGGTGCTGACCGAAGTCACGTTGAAGGTGCTGCCGATGGCGGAAAGTTCCGCCAGCGTTGTGCTGCACGGCCTGGCACCGGCGGCCGCGGTGGCGGCGTTGTCGGCGGCCCTCGGCTCGCCGTTTGGGGTGACGGGGGCTGCGTATTTGCCGGCGTCGGCGGCGGAGCGGATTGGGGTGGATGGGCCGGTCGCCTTGGTGCGGCTGGAGGATTTTGCCAATTCGGTGGCCTATCGCGGCGAGCGGCTGGCCTCGCTGCTCGGCGCGGACGCGGTTATCTGGGAGCGGGCACGCAGCGAGGCCGCGTGGGCGGCGATCCGTGACGCCGACGTGCTGCCGGCCGCCGATACGGACGCGGTATGGCGCGTATCGGTGCGCCCCTCGCGCGGCCCGGCGGTTCTGGCGGCGGCTGCGGCGGCCGGCGGGGATGGGTTTCTGGACTGGGGCGGTGGCCTGGTCATGATCGCCGGCCCGCCGACCGGCGAGATGCATGCGGCGGTGACGCGCGCGGTGGGCGCCGCGGGCGGCGTGTGGACGCTGCTGCGCGGCCCGGCGCCCTTACGCGCGGAGGTCGCGGTGGTGCCTGCCGAGGCGTCCGCGCTAGCAGGGCTAACAAGGCGCGTAAAGGCAGCGATGGATCCCGGCGGAATACTGAATCCAGGTCGGATTTTCGCTGGCGTGTAAGCAATAGATAAAAGTTTTTTGGTTCTTTTTTTCAAAAAAGAACATCCTTCCTTGCTTCGCTTCAGTTAGTCGCCGCAGTTAGTATTGATAGCACAGACCGTGTTCCCTAGGCAAGTTTTCCTTGGCGGGCTATGACTGGATGCATGTTTGCAGGCCTGACTGCGGCGGCGCGTGGATGGCGGACCCGGATCAAGGCGGTGCTGCGGGCTTACATGGAGGCGGAGTCCCGGATTACGCTGCGCTAATCCGGGCTACGGCTCGCTTTCGAATTGGCGCGAGTTGTGACACGAGACACCGTTTGGCGATATAATCAGGGCTTTTCTGAATTCTCGGCTGCCTTTGAGGCGTTCGGATTTGCTGACATCCATCGCGGTGCGATGCCGTTTCTACCGCCAAAGCCTGGACTCATACTGGACGTAGGGGCCGGCAGCGGACGGGACGCGGCATGGTTCGCGGCACGGGGCTGGGATGTCATTGCGGTGGAACCGGCAACGTCGTTACGCATCGAGGCGGCGCGGCTGCACCCGGCGCCCAGCATTCGGTGGCTGGATGACCGGCTGCCGTCACTGGCGGCGGTGCATCGGCTTGGACTTTCCTTTGATTTGATCTGGCTCAGTGGCGTTTGGATGCATGTGGCGCCGGAGGATCGGGCGCGCGCCATGCGCAAGCTCGCTACGCTCCTGCGGCCTGGCGGGCGACTGGTGATGACGTTACGGCATGGTCCGTCGCCGGAGGACCGGCCGATGTGGCCGGTGAGTGAGCACGAGGTGGAGCGGCTTGGCCTGGATTTTGGGCTGGCGTTGCGGGTGGCGACCCAGGCGGCCGACGATCTTGGCGGGCGCGCCGATGTGCGGTGGCAGACGGTGGTGCTCGACCTGCCGGACGATGGCGCGGGCGCCCTGCCGCTGCTGCGTGGGGTTATTCTGAAGCAGGAAAAATCGGCCACCTACAAGCTGGCGCTGCTTCGTTGCATTGCGAGGATCGCCGATACGTCGCCGAACGTTGCGCGCGAATGTGATGAGCATGTCGAGCTGCCGCTGGGGCTGGTCGCACTATACTGGATACGCATGTTCAAGCCCCTGGTGCAACGAGGGTTGCCGCAACTGCCGGGCGAGCGGATGGGATTCGTGACGGCAGCCTTCGCGGCGTTGGCGCCGATCGCCGCGTATGATCTGCGGCTGGGCGCCAGTTTTTCGGATGACGTTGGCACAGCGTTGCGGCGCGCGCTGGCGGATTCGGCACAGGTCATTGCGCGCATGCCGGCGACGCATCTCACGTTCGCCAACGATCAGCCAGTGTTTCCCACGTCATACGGCCGGCTGCCCGCGGGGCGTGGCCACGTGGTTCTGGATATGGAGTTTCTGTGGGGATATGGCGTGACGCGCGTGCCTATGACTGTTTGGCATGCGTTGCGGCGCATGTCCGCATGGATCGAACCGATGCTTGTTGCGGAATGGGTGCGTCTGACCAGGAGTTTCGCCGCGGGGCGGGGGAAGGTTACGACCGCCGACGAAGTAATGGACGCGCTGCAATGGATTGAGCCGGAACGTGACACATCGTTTGTCCGTTCCCTGGTGGCGCGGCGGCTCGCCGACGGGCGGGCAGTGGATTGTGTTTGGTCTGGCGCGCGGCTCGGGACCAATGCGTTCGATATTGATCATTGCCTGCCTTGGTCGGCTTGGCCGTGCGGGGATCTTTGGAATCTGCTGCCGGCGGGAAAGGCCTTGAACCGGGGCCGTAAAAGAGATCTGATTGTCAGCAGCGCGGCATTGGGTGCGGCAAAACCTCGCATTCTGCAATGGTGGGAGAGCGCGTATCTTGAGGCGCCAGCGCCGGTGCGGTTGCGTTTCAGCGAGGAAGCAAGGACAACGTTGCCGATCGCGGCCGGGGCCGTGCCGGATTTGGAGGAACTATTTCAGGCGCTTGATTTTCGCCGGTTGCGGCTGCGGCAGGAGACGCAGATGGGGGAGTGGCTGGGGTGTGGGTGATGCGTGCTGGCGTGCAGCGTGTGGCTTGGTTGGGTACGGTGGGATTATAGGGCATCCCACCCTACGTGGCACCGTAACAGATAAAAGTTTTTGGTTCTTTTT